>Ga0209157_1002291_pt1 | contig 15345 bp, 13 predicted proteins | sample GraSoiAngelo_135_FD_185892 | JGI IMG/M metagenome (GOLD analysis project Ga0209157, IMG submission 185892) | Grasslands soil microbial communities from the Angelo Coastal Reserve, California, USA - 14_0929_05_40cm (SPAdes) (version 2) | ecosystem: Environmental > Terrestrial > Soil > Grasslands ... | reverse complement strand
GCGCTCGAGCCCAAGCTGGCCGGGGAAGACCTGAGAGCCCTCTATCGCGCGATGGTGCTCGGCCGCCGGCTCGACGAGCGAATGGTGCGCTTGCAGCGCCAGGGACGCATCGGGACCTTCGCCCCGACCAAGGGTCAGGAGGCCTCCCAGATGGGAAGCGCCTTCACCCTGCGGCGGATCGATTGGATGGTGCCGTCGTTCCGCGAGACGGCGGCGATGATCTGGCGCGGGTGGCCGATCGAGAAGCTTTTGCTCTTCTTCGCCGGCCATCTCGAAGGGGGCCAGCCGGCCCTCGACCAGCACGATCTGCCGATCACGATCCCGGTCGCGACCCAGCTTCCCCACGCGGTGGGTCTCGCCTACGCCGCCCAGTACCGGGGCGATGACGTGGTCGTCATGGCGTACTTCGGCGACGGTGCGACGTCCGAGGGCGACTTCCACGAGGCGCTGAATTTCGCCGGAGTCTGGCACGTCCCCGTGGTCTTCGTCTGTCAGAACAACCAGTGGGCGATCTCGGTGCCCCTGAAGAAACAGACGCACTCACGCACGATCGCCCAGAAGGCACTCGCCTACGGCCTGCCCGGCATCCAGGTGGACGGCAACGACGTCCTCGCCGTCTACGCCGCCGCGCGCGAGGCCGTCGATCGGGCGCGCGCCGGCGACGGTCCCACGCTGATCGAGTGTGTGACGTATCGCCTCGGCGTTCACACGACCGCCGACGATCCGACCAAGTATCGGACCGACGAAGAAGTCGCGATGTGGGAGCAGAAGGACCCTCTGACCCGCTTCCGCGCGTATCTGGAGAAACGGAATCTCCTCGAGGCGAACGTCGAGCAGCGGATCGACGAGGAGATCGCCGAGGCGGTGCGTCGCTTCGAGTCGGCGCCGCCCGCCGATCCGCTCACCATGTTCGACCACGTGTACGCCGAGCTGCCGGCGGACCTCAAGGCCCAGCGGGAAGCGATGGCCGCGCGTGAGCCGGCCGCCCCGGCGCGCACCGGCGAGATGCCGCCGCCGAGCCCCACGCCGATGCGGGGCCAGCGACTGACGCGGCGCTGACGCGATGCCCAAGCTGAACATGGTCAAGGCGCTCAACCTCGCCCTCTTCCAGGCGATGGAGCGCGACGCTGACGTGCTCGTCCTGGGCGAGGACGTCGGCGTGGATGGCGGCGTCTTCCGCGTGACCGATGATTTGCAGCGAAAGTTCGGTTCCCAGCGCGTCATCGACAGCCCGCTGGCCGAAGCGGCCATCATCGGGACCGCCGTCGGCATGGCGCTCTACGGCCTCAAGCCTGTCTGCGAGATCCAGTTCTCGGGCTTCGCCTTCCAGTGCTTCCACCAGATCGAGAACCACTGCGCGCGCTACCGGGCGCGCTCCCAGGGACGCTTTCACATCCCGATGGTGATCCGCATGCCATACGGGGGAAGCGTTCGCGCTCTCGAACATCATTCGGAATCAGAGGAGCAGTTCTACGCTCATATTCCCGGGCTGAAGATGGTCATTCCATCGGGCCCCCGCAATGCGCGCGCGCTGCTCGCCGCCGCCATCAGCGATCCCGACCCCGTGATCTTCTTCGAGGCGAAGGCGCTCTACCACGCCGCCAAGGAGGAGGTTCCGGAGGAGAGCGAGACGGTGCCGCTCGGGCGCGCGCAGGTGGCGCGCGAGGGGAGCGCCCTCACGCTGATCGCCTACGGCGCCATGGTCCGCGTCGCCCTCGAGGCCGCCGATGTCCTCCGTGACGAGGACGGGGTCGACGCCGAGGTGATCGATCTGCTGACGATCTCGCCGCTCGATCGCGACGCACTCGTGACCTCGGTCAAGAAGACCGGCCGCGCCGTCGTCGTTCACGAGGCGCCACGCAGCTTCGGCCCGGGTGCCGAAATCGCCGCCTCGATCATGGACGGCGCGTTTCTCTCGCTCGAGGCGCCGGTTCGACGCGTGGCCGCGCACGACGTGCCGTTCGTCGGCTTCGCGCGCGAGAAGGCGAACATCCCCGACGTGCCCCGGGTCGTCGCCGCCGCGCGCGCGACCCTCACGTTCTGAGGCAATGCCCCGGCCGTTCGCGCTGCCTGACCTGGGTGAGGGACTGACCGAGGCCGAGATCGTCAAGGTCCTCGTCAAGGAGGGCGACGTCATCGCCGAGGACGCGCCGCTCCTCGAGGTCGAGACCGACAAGGCCACGGTCGAGATCCCCTCGCCGTTCGGCGGTCGCGTGGCCAGCATTCACGTCCAACCCGGGCAGACCGTGAAGGTCGGTGAGGTGCTGGTCACGTTCGACGACGCGACGCTGGCGGCGTCGGGGCGGGGAGGTGGGGCGCCCCTGCCGAAACCTGAGAACGACGACAGGTTCCGGCAGGGGCGCCCCACCTCCCCACCCCGCCGGGAACCCGCGGCGGCCGGCGAGGTGAACCAGATCTCGACTACGTCCACGACTGCAACGGCCGGCCGAGGTCACGAGCCCGCGGCAGCGGTGACGAGGGGTTCAGGCGGCGCGAGCAGAGGACCGGCGGCGGCCGGCGCGCGCGTGGGGCCGGTGCCGGCGACGCCGGCCACGAGGCGGCTCGCCCGCGAGCTCGGCGTCGATCTCGGTACCGTGAGGGCCACCGGGCCGGGCGGGCGCGTGACCGATGACGACGTGCGCGCCGTCACCGGCGGCGCAGAGAGACGGCCACTCGCGCCGGCCGGGCAGGCTCCGGAGCGCGGCGCCGTCGCCAAGCCGCTACGGTCGGTCGGCGTGGAGCCCGCGCTGCCCCGGTTCGAGCAGTGGGGGCCGGTGGAGCGGCAGCCCCTGTCCCACCTGCGTCGCATCATCGCCGAGCGCATGACGCTCTCGGCCACGCTCATCCCGCACGTGACGCACTTCGATCGTGCTGACGTCACCGAGCTCGACGCGATCATCCGCCGTAACGTGGAGCCCGCACGCGCGCGCGGCCTCACGCTCACGCTGACGAGCTTCCTCTTGAAGGCGGCCGCGCTCGCGCTCCACGAGCACCCGCAGTTCAACGCCAGCCTCGACCCGGCCGCCGGCGAGCTGATCCTCAAGCGGTACTGCCATCTCGGCGTCGCGGTGGCCACCGAGCGCGGCCTGATCGTCCCGGTGATCCGCGACGTCGATAGGAAGCCGCTCATCGAGCTGCAGCGCGAGCTCGCGGCGCTCGCCCAGCGCGTCCGCGAGGGCAAAGCGACCCTCGACGACCTGCGCGGAGGCACGTTCACGATCACCAACATCGGCGCGCTCGGTGGCACGGGGGCGATTCCGATCATCAACTACCCCGAGGCGGCCATCCTCGGCGTCGCCCGCGCCCGCGAAGAGCCCGTCGTGCAGGAGGGCCGGATCGTACCGCGCACGCTCCTGCCGATCTCACTCACGTTCGACCACCGCGTCGCCGACGGCGCCGACGGCGCCCGCTTCGCCGCGGCCATCGTGCGGCGGCTCGAGCGCCCCGAGCAGCTTCTCCTGGAATGGTGATCCGACAGGCAGTGCGCGCCGCAAGCCGTCGCGGGGCTGGGGCCCCGCCGGCCGAGGCGCGGCGATAAAAGGAGGCCTTGATGTCCGACCATCGAGATACCTGGTCGAGCGGCGATACCTACGAGCCCTATGTGGGCCGCTGGAGCCGGCTCGTCGCGCGTGACTTTCTGGGCTGGCTCAGCGCGCCCGACGACCTCCGCTGGCTCGACGTCGGCTGCGGCACCGGCGCCCTGACCGAGACCATCGTCTCGCGCTGCTCGCCGGACGCGGTCGTCGGCGTCGACCGGTCCGAGGAGTACCTCGCGTATGCCCGCGCGCGCGTCACCGACCCGCGGGTCAGTTTCCGCGCCGGCGACGCCCAGGCGCTCCCCGTCAAGGACGGCGAGCACGACGCCGTGGTCTCCGGACTGGTGCTGAACTTCGTGCCGGACCAGGCGCGGGCGGTGCGCGAGATGAAGCGCGCGCTGTCGGCCGGAGGCACGGCCGCGGCGTACGTTTGGGATTACGCGGGTGAAATGCAGCTCATGCGCCGCTTCTGGGACGCGGCCGTCGCCCTCGATTCCGGTGCGCTCGAGCTCGACGAAGGACGGCGGTTTCCACTCGCCAGGCCCGCGCCGCTCGTCGAGCTCTTCGAGGGCGCCGGCCTGCAGGACGTCCGCGTTCTTGCGATCGACGTTCCGACGGTCTTCAAGGACTTCGACGACTACTGGTCGCCGTTCCTCGGCGGGCAGGCGCCGGCGCCCGGGTACTGCATGTCGCTCAGCGAGGAGCGCCGCGCCGCCCTCCGTGAGCGCGTGCGGTCGACCTTGCCGATCCAGGCCGACGGCAGCATCCGTCTGATCGCTCGCGCCTGGGCGGTCCGCGGCGTCGCGGAATGAGGGACTGATCAGGCCATGGTGATGGGCGACCTCGTGATCGAGGTCGACGTCGCCGTGGTGGGTGGCGGACCCGGCGGCTATTCGGCGGCCTTCCGCTGCGCCGAGCTGGGGCTCGAGACGGTCGTCGTGGACGCGGGCAAGCGCCTCGGCGGCGCCTGTCTCTGGGAGGGCTGCATCCCGTCGAAGGCACTGCTCCACGTCGCCGCGCTCATCGAGGACGCCGAGCGCGCGCGCGAGCTCGGCGTCGACTTCGGGGAGCCGCGGGTGTCGCTCGATCCCTTGCGCAAGTGGAAAACCGAGCGGGTCGTCGGCCGGCTCGCGCGCGGGCTCGCGTCGGTCGCGAAGGCGAAAGGTGTCGAGGTGATCGGCGGCCGCGCGGTCTTCGAGAGCTCGCGCGAGCTGCGCGTCGAGGGCGACGAGCCGCAAAAAGTGCGTTTCAAGCATGCCGTCATCGCCACGGGCTCGGCGCCGACCGGCCTGCCCGGCCTCACCATCTCGAGCGATCGCGTCATCGACTCGACCGCGGCGCTCGAGCTGGCCGACGTGCCCGAGAAGCTCCTCGTGATCGGCGGCGGCTACATCGGCCTCGAGCTCGGGCAGGTCTACGCCGCGCTGGGCAGCGCGGTGACGCTCGTGGAAATGACCGACGGCCTCCTGCCGGGCGTCGACCGGGCGCTCGTTCACCCGCTCGCCCGCCGGTGCGAGAAGCTCTTCGCCCAGATCCGCCTCGGCGCCAGAGTGACGTCGCTCGTCGAACGAGGCTCGGCGATCGAGGCGCGCTTCGACGGCGACAGCGTCGCCGCTTTCGACCGCGCGCTCGTCGCGGTCGGCCGGCGGCCGGCCAGTGCTGGACTGGGTCTCGAGTGCACCCGGGTGAGCGCCGATGCGCGCGGCTTCATCGGTGTGGACGACCGCTGCCGCACGACCGATCCAGCGATCTACGCGGTCGGCGACGTCACCGGCGAGCCGATGCTCGCCCACCGGGCGATGCGCCAGGGCAAGGTCGCCGCCGAGGTCATGGCGGGGCGCGCGGCGGCGTTCGACAACGTCGTCGTCCCCGCGGTGGTGTTCACGGACCCGGAGATCGCCTGGTGCGGGCTCACCGAGTCCGAGGCGGAGCGCGAGGGTCGCACGGTCAAGGTGGCCAAGCGCGAGTGGGCGGCCGCCGGCCGTGCCTTGACGCTCGGGCGAAGCGACGGCCTGACGAAGCTCATCGCGGACCCGGACTCGGGCCGCGTCCTCGGCGTCGGCATCGTGGGCCCGGGCGCCGGCGAGCTCATCGCCGAGGGCGCGCTCGCCGTCGAGACGGCGCTCACCGTCGAGGATCTCGCGGCGACGATCCACGCTCACCCCACCCTCTCCGAGACGCTCATGGAAGCCGCCGAGGCGTTCTTGCGGGGCTGAGGCCTTACCCGATCGCCTTCCTGCCGTCGGAGAAGAGGTACGGCCCGTCGAAGTCGCCAATGTAGCTCGTGTGGCTGACGAGGCCGGTGCCGGGGCGCCAGACATGGAGCTGGCACGCCGGCGGCTCCATGGTGAACATCAGGGGGTTATCGTCCTCGAGGTCGAGCGCCACCTGATGCGCGGTGCTCGGCGCGGTGCTCGCGAGCGTCCCGCCCACGCGCGCTTGGATCGGGCGGTGCAGATGGCCGCACAGGATACGCTCGACCTGGGGGTGGCGGCGCACGACCTCGGCGAACTCGCGGGCGCTCGCGAGGCCGTAGCTGTCCATGTGCGCGATTCCCGTCACGAACGGCGGATGATGCATGAAGATGACGGTCGGGCGATCGGGCGCCTCTTCGAGACGCGCCGCGAGCCAGCCCAGACGTTCCTCGCAGAGCAGGCCGCCGACTTGCCCGGGCACGAGCGTGTCGAGCGCCACGAGCCTCACCGGATATTCCTCGACGACGTATTGCATGAATCGACCAGACCGCGGAAGGTACGCGTGGTCGGCGAACACGGCGGCGAGCGCATCGCGGTTGTCGTGGTTACCCGGAATGAGGTAGACGGGCATGGGGAGCGGCGCCAGCAGCCCGCGAAGGCGCCGGTACTCCTCGTCTGTCCCGGCATCGACGAGGTCGCCCGTGGCCAGCACGACGTCGGGGCGCGGCCTCAGGCGGCGCAGGTGCTCGACGGCGCGGGCGAGGTAGGGAGCCGTGTCCACGCGCCGGTAGGCGAGGACGCCTTCAGGCCGGATGTGCATGTCGGTGATCTGGGCGATGATCACAGCTAGAGAATAGACCCGAGCGAGTCCGAAGGGGGAGACGATCGCGACCCTGTGACGTCCCGGTGGCCGATCCTCGTACTCGTGACACTCGCTCACGGTCTCGGCGCCCTCACCGCCCTGGCGGTGGCTCCGCTCGCGCCGTTCCTGCTCGAATCGCTCGCGCTCTCCCGCGTGCAGGTCGGGCTCTTCCTGCCCGCGGTCTATCTGGGCGGTGCGCTGATGGCGCTCCCCGCCGGCTGGCTGACCGACCGCCTCGGCGTTCGCCTCGCCCTCGGGCTCGGTCAGCTCCTCGTCGGCGTCATGATCACGCTCGCGGCCTTGAGCCCGAACCTCGCCTGGCTCCTCACGCTGCTGGTCCTCGGCGGCTTCGGATTCAGCGCTCTCAATCCTGCCACCGGCAAGGCGGTTGTGGAGTGGTTTCCGCCCCGCGCGCGCGGCATGGCGATGGGCGTCAAGCAGACCGGCCTCACGCTGGGCGGGCTGGCCGCGGCGCTGGCGCTGCCGCCCATCGCGCTGGCCTGGAGCTGGCGACATGCGCTCGCCGCCGCGGGCACGCTCTCGCTCATCTCGGCCGCGCTCGTCTCGATCTTCTACCGTCCCAGCCCGACCGGTTCGCCCACGCGCGTGGGCGACCAGCCGCGGCTCGCCGAGCTCAGCACGTTCCTCCGGCGCCCGCCGGTTCTCGTCGTGTTCGGCTGCGGGCTCGCGCTCTCGATCACCCAGTCCTCGCTCCTGGCTTACCTCGTCCTCTACACGAAGGAGACGTTCGCTGTTTCCGCGGTGACCGCGGCGCAGTTCCTGGCCCTGGCGCAGGTGGGCGGGACGGTCAGCCGCGTGGTGTGGGGAATGACCTCGGATCGCTCCTTCGGAGGCCGCCGTCGACCGGGCGTGGTGGCCAGCGCGGCCATCGGTGCCGCCGCCTACGCCACGCTCGCCCTTGGGGCCCGGCTGCCCGTGTGGCTCATGATTCCGCTGGCTCTCGTCGCGGGCGCCGGGGCGTTCGGGTGGGTCGGGCTCTACTTCGCGCTCGTCGCCGAGATCGGTGGGCCGCGCTACGCCGGCCTCCTGACCGGCGCCGCCACCGCCTCTTCGTGGAGCGGGACCCTCATCGGTCCACCGATCTTCGGCGTGATGCTCGAAGCTACCGGCGACTACACCTTGCCGTGGCTCATCCTGACGGTGATCGCTGTGGCGGTGGCGGTGACGCTACCCCGCCTCTCTCCGCTCGTGCAGCGCGGCTGACGGGCGATGTGGCAGACTGAACGGTAGCCAGAGAACAGGCGATGCCTGAAGATCGCGTCATCCTCGTCACCGGGTTCGAGCCGTTCGGGGCTCACACCGTCAACCCCTCCGAGGGGCTGGCCAAGGCCGTCGACGGACGTCGGGTCGGCGACTTCGGCATCCTCGGCGCGGTTCTGCCCGTTCACCACACCGACGCGGCGAAGCGGCTCGCGGCAACTCTCGCGGACACGAGGCCGGCGGCGGTCGTGCACCTCGGGCTCGCGGGCGGGCGGGCCCGCGTCGCGCTCGAGCGCGTCGCCGTGAACGTCATGGACTACGAGCAGCCCGACAGCGCGGGTTTTCGAGCGAGCGGGGAACCGTGCGTTCCGGGCGGACCAGCCGCGTACTTCTCGACGTTGCCGCTCGCCGCGATGCTGAAGGCGCTCGTCGCGGACGGCATCCCGGCCTACGCCTCGAACACCGCGGGTACGTATCTGTGCAATCAGACGCTCTACTGGACGCTCCATGCGGTGCGCCAGCAGTCCCGGCCACCGAGAGTTGGCTTCGTCCATTTTCCCCTGCTCCCAACGATGGTCGCCGCCTCGGGACTGGAGCAGCCCAGCATGGACTTTCCCCTCATGCTCCACGCGGTCGAGACCATGCTGGCCGTCATCGCTCGAGAAGAATCGTGAAGGCGCTGCTCCTCGACCTCGACGACACATTGCTCGACTACTCCGGCGGCGTGGAGCAGAGCTGGACGGAGGCCTGCAGCGCCTGCTGCGCCTCCGCCGGGATCGATCCGGCCGTGCTCGTCACCGCGATCGCCGACACCCGGCGGTGGTTCTGGGACGACCCGGAGCGCCAACGCCGGGAGCGCTTGAACATGCTCGGGGCCTGGCAGCACATCGTGGAATTCGCCCTCGAGGGCCTCGCCCAGACCACCACCGGTCTCGCGGCGGCCGTCGCGCGTGACTATGCGGCGCGGCGGAAAGAGAGGATGCGCCTGTTCCCTGAGGCGCTCGACTGCCTGACCGATTTCCGGCGCCGGGGCGTGCCGCTGGCTCTCGTTACGAACGGTGACGCCGTCCAGCAACGCGACAAGATCGAGCGTCACGGCCTCGCGCGCTTCTTCGACGCGATCTTGATCGAGGGCGAGTTCGGCGTGGGCAAGCCCCACGAGGCGGTGTATCGACGGGCGCTACAGGCGCTCGGCGCGGTGCCGACCGAGGCGTGGATGGTCGGCGATCATCTCGAGTGGGACGTGGACGCGCCGCAGCAACTCGGACTCAGGGGCGTGTGGATGGACCGCGGGGGACGCGGGTTACCGCCGGACAGCGCGGTACGGCCTCACTGGATCATCCACTCGCTCGACGAGCTGACCACACCGAGAGGTGAATCCGCCGCTTAGCGGCGGCCGTGGACGACGTCGCACCAGCGCCGGTTGTCGTCGCCGCCCGCCTCGGCACTCCCCGACAGGTACGCGGACGCGGTTACCACCTCGTCGTCGGCGCCGTCACGCGCCGGAGAGTGGGATTCGCACCAGCGCACGTCGAGGATTTCCTGGCTTGGGTCGGCATCGGGCTCACAACCAGGACAGTAGGCGCGGGCGACACATGGAGTGTCTGGAAGGTAATCCGTCACCGGTTTATGGCGAGAATCTGCTGCACCGCCATTCCTTTCTCATATTAGGGTAGCCACCCACCTATGCATGCAAAAATTAAACCGGCGGGCGAGCCTCAGGATCCCGGCGACGGACGTCGACAGAACGAGCGATTTCAGGCTGATCCAGATCGGCTGGAGAGGGTGGCAAAGTCCTCACCGCAGTGAAGGTCTTACACGGTGAGGGCAAACCGGGCCTTTCCGAGCCTTGAGGTGACGAAAATGTCAGCACACGTGGACGGCCTGACATTGGCTGGCCCGCGCCTTCCTCGTTGACGTAGACTCCTCGTGGCTTCGATCCGGGAAATGACGCGATGAAGATCATCGAACTCAAGGCCTATCCCACGTCCTTCCCTGTGCCGCCCGAGGGCAGCGTGACGCTCGGCATCGGCCGAGCAGTGAAGCGCGATGCAGTCGTCGTCAAGGTGACGACCGACGATGGCGTCGTCGGCTGGGGCGAGTCGCACCACGGCCGCGCGCCGGGTGCGGTCGCCCACCTCGTGAACACGACGCTCCGCCAGCTCGTGCTCGGCATGGACGCGGCGGATGTCGTCGGCGTGTGGGCGCGCATCTACAAGATGCAGCTCGGCAGCCACGGTATGGGGGCCGGCACGGCCCTCGCCATGAGCGGGATCGATCAGGCCCTCTGGGACATTCGCGGGAAGGTGACAGGCTGGCCGCTCTACCGTCTGCTCGGCGGGACCTCGCGGCCCATCCCGGCCTATGCCGGTGGCGTCTCGCTCGGCTATCAGGAACCAGCCGCGCTCGTGGACGAGGCTCGTCCGCTCGTCGCGGCCGGATACCGGGCCGTGAAGCTCCGCGTCGGCGACACGCCGGGGCGCGACCTCGAGCGCGTGGCCGCCGTCCGGAAGGCGTTCGGTGACGGCCTGGTCATTCTCGTCGACGCGAACACCGGCTATTCGGTCGCCGACGCGCGCGCCGCCATGCCAGGACTCGACGCGCATGGCGTCGGCTGGCTCGAGGAGCCGTTTCCGGCTCACGATCACCGCAGCTACGCGCTCGCCGCAACCTTCGGCCGCGTCCCGCTCGCCGCCGGCGAGAACCACTACACGCGCTTCGAGTTCACGCGCGTGATCGAGGACCGCGTCATCACGATCCTGCAGCCAGACCTCTCGAAGACCGGCGGCATCACCGAAGGGCTCCGCATCGCGGCCATGGCTTCGGCGTGGAAGCTCTCGGTCAACCCGCACACGTCGATGACCGGGCTCAACATGGCCGCCTCGATCCACTTCCTGGCCGCGATCGACAACGCCGGCTATTTCGAGGCGGACGTCTCGAAGGGGAACCTGTTCCGCGACACGCTGGTCGGCACGCCCTATACCCTCGGCAAGGACGGTTGTGTGAGACCACTCGAAAAGCCCGGTGTCGGGGTCGAGGTTGACGAGGAGTTCCTCGTCAAGCACCCGGTGATCGAGGGGCCGTCGTACGTCTAGACCGATGCCTTCGGTAGATTCGACGGCGGGTGACCGCTTCGTGATCGAGGGCGGGCACCCGGTCGGCGGGGACGTGACGCCGAGCGGGAACAAGAACGAAGCGCTGCCCCTCCTCGCGGCGGCGCTCCTCGCGACGGGGAGTGTCGTGATCGAGAACGTGCCGCGCATCCGGGACGTCACCACATTGATCGAGCTCCTGCGCGCGCTCGGCGTCGGCGTCGCCGGGAGACTCCGCGAGTCGCGGCCCGACGCGGCGCTGGCCTCGGAGATCCGGGCCTCGTTCCTCCCCGCGGCGCCCCTCCTCGCGCGGACAGGGCTCGCCGTGCTGCCCCGGCCGGGCGGAGACAAGATCGGCCGTCGCAGGCTCGACACCCACCTGCTCGCGCTTCGCCAGCTCGGCGCCCGGATCACCCTCGACGACGCCTACTATCACCTCGAGCTCTCGGGTCGCTTCCGGGGCGCCGAGATGTTCCTCGACGAGGCCAGTGTCACCGGGACGGAGACCGCGGTGATGGCGGCCGCGATGGCCGACGGGCGCACGCGACTGCTGAACGCGGCCTCAGAGCCGCACGTGCAGGGGCTCTGTCATGCCCTGAACGCGATGGGGGCACGGATCACCGGGATCGGCAGCAACGTCCTCGAGATCGACGGCGTCGGTGAGCTTCACCCGGCCCGGCATCGCGTCGGCCCGGATCACATCGAGGTCGGATCCTTTGTCGCCGTCGCCGCGATGACCGGCGGCGAGCTGTGTGTGCGGGAGGTGGCTCCGGACCACCTGCGGATGATCAGGATGGTGTTCGCCCGGCTCGGCGTGGAGACCCTGATCGAGGGCACGGCCCTTCGGGTGCCCGCCGCGCAGAAGCGAGCCATCGTCGCCGACGTCGACGGCGCGATCCCCAAGGTCGATGACGCCCCGTGGCCGGGCTTCCCGGCCGACCTCACCCCGTTGGCCCTCGTGCACGCCACCCAATGCGACGGGACCGTGCTGATCCACGAGAAGCTCTTCGAGAGCCGCTTGTTCTTCGTCGACAGCCTGATCATGATGGGCGCCCGGATCGTTCTCTGCGATCCCCACCGGGCGCTCGTGATCGGGCCGAGCCGTCTCCACGGTGCTACCATCGTCTCCCCGGACATTCGGGCCGGGATGGCCCTGATCGCCGCGGCGCTCGCCGCGCACGGCCGCTCGGTCATCCGCAACGTGCAGCAGGTGGACCGCGGGTACGAACGCGTCGACGAACGCCTGCGGAGCCTCGGCGCCAGGATCAGCCGGGAGTGAGCACAAGCACTTCACTGACGACAACCTGAAATTGGGAGGCCCTGCATGCGTGCCATTCGAGTTCGGGGGACGTTCCTCGGAGGAATCCTCGGCGTCCTGGCCCTCGCCCTCGCCGCCGCGTCACCAGCTGGCGCGGACGAGACGTGCAACTCGCCCTACATGGGCAACCTGATCAAGGGACAGGAAGATTACCTGTACGTCTGGGCGCTCGGCGTCAAGAGCATGGGCGACGGCGGCGACAAGCTCGTTACCATCGACGTGAATCCGGCCTCGAGTCGCTACGGCAAGGTGATTCACAAAGTGTCCGTGCGCGGCCGCGGCGAGGCTCATCACATGGGCTTCACCGACGACCGTCGGTTCCTCTGGGCCGGCGGCCTCGACAATAGCCGCATCTCGATCTTCGACGTCGGAACCGACCCCGCGCGCCCGAAACTCGTGCAGACGATCGCAGATATGCCGGCCAAGACCGGGTACGTTGGTCCGCACACGTTCTACGCCATGCCCGGCCGGATGCTCGTCCAAGGCCTGTCCAACGCCAAGGACGGGGGCGGCGTGACCGGAATGGCGCTCTACAGCAACAAGGGCGAGCTGATCGCCACCTACCCCATGCCCGCCACGGGCGGCGGCGACGGCTACGGCTACGACATCGCGATCAATCCGCAGAAGAACGTGCTGCTGACCTCGAGCTTCACCGGCCGGAAGAACTACATGCGGAACCTGGGTGAGCTGGTGAAGGACGCCGACGCCATGAAGCGCTTCGGGAACACCATGGCCGTCTGGGATCTCAAGGCGATGAAGCCGAAGAAGGTCCTGAGCGTTCCCGGCGCGCCGCTCGAGATCCGGTGGTCGCTCAAGGACGGCGACACCTGGGCGATCACCGCCACCGCGCTCACCTCGAAGCTCTGGCTCATCAAGCCGGACGCCTCCGGCGAGTGGCAGGCCAAGGAGGTCGCGGTCATCGACGACCCGACGAAGATCCCGCTTCCGGTGGACATCAGCATCAACAAGGACGGCACCGGGCTGTGGGTCAACACCTTCATGGACGGCAAGACGCGCTACTTCGACCTGTCGAACCCCGAACAGCCCCGCCAGACCTACGAACGGGTCACCGGCAAGCAGGTCAACATGATCTCCCAGAGCTGGGACGGGACACGCGTCTACATCGCTTCCTCGCTCCTCGCCAACTGGGACAAGGCGGGCGCGGACGACGAGCAGTTCGTGCGCGGCTTCCGCTGGGACGGCAAGGAGCTCAAGCCCGCCTTCGAGGTCGACTTCTACAAAGAGAAGCTCGGCCGCGCGCATCACATGAAGCTCGGCTCGAAGGCGATGAAATCCGCGTATGGGCCCGAGCGCACCGCGACGCTCCGCTGAGCGGCGGTTCGGACGGATCATCACGGTCCTCGCGGCGGTCGCGGCGCTCGCCACCGCTGCGGGGACCGGACCGGGCGCGGCGCACGAGCCCGACAACCGCCTGCCGGCCTCGGTCACGATGGACTTCGTCCCGCCGCCGCCCGGGAGCTACGCGCTGCACGCGATCATGCGGGCGCCGGACGGCCCGGTGCTCGATCGCGATGGGCGGCGCCTGCCGCTCTCGCGCTTCACTGCGGGGAAGATCACGCTCCTCGGCTTCATCTACACGTCGTGCGCCGATCCCCGGGGCTGTCCGCTGACCTCCCAGGTCTTCTACACAGTACGGCACCGGGTGGCCGAGGATCCCGAGCTCCGCGAGCGCGTCCGCCTGGTCTCGCTCAGCTTCGATCCGGCTCGGGACACCCCGGCCGCGATGCGCCACTACGCGGCCAGCATGCCCCGAAACGGCGTGGAGTGGGCGTTCCTCACCACCGAGCTCCCCCGGACGCTGGTGCCGCTCCTCGACGGCTTCGGCCAGGACGTTCGCGTCGAGCTCGACGCGCGCGGTCGGCCCGCCGGGCCGCTTGCGCACGTGCTCAAGGTGTTCCTGATCGACGAGCGTGCGATCGTCCGGGAGATCTACACGACGTCGTACCTCTTCACGGAGGTCATCCTGAACGATATCAAGACGCTCCGCCTCGAAGGCACGCCGGCGCGACGGGCGGCCCCGTGACCTCGCGCGCTCGAGCGCCGGTGACGTCGCCGCTCGTCACGACCGAATGGCTCGCCGCCAACCTGGGCCGGCGCAACGTGCGGGTGGTCGATGGCTCCTGGCACATGCCCCAGCTCAAGCGTGACGCGCGCGCCGAGTTCGCGCAGGCGCACATTCCAGGCGCCGGCTTCTTCGACATCGACGCGATCGCCGACACCCGCACGTCGCTCCCGCACATGCTGCCGCGCCCCTCGGAATTTGCCCGGAGCGTGGGGACTCTGGGAATCGGCGACGGCGACCGCGTGATCGTGTACGACTCGCGCGGGGTCGTCAGCGCCGCGCGCGTGTGGTGGGCCTTCCGCGCCTTTGGCCACGACGCGGTCGCCGTCCTCGATGGTGGCTTCCCGCGGTGGCGCGCCGAGGGCCGGCCGGTCGAATCGGGCGCGCCGGCGCCGAGGCCGCGCCGCTTCACCGCGCGCCTCCGCCGGCGCCTCGTCCGCGACCTCGCGAGTATTCGTGGCAATCTCATGAAGCGGCGCGAGCAGGTGCTCGACGCCCGCTCGCACGGGCGCTTCGTCGGCACCGAACCCGAGCCGCGCGCGGGCCTTCGCGCCGGGCACATCCCCGGGAGCCTGAACCTCCCATACGATCAGCTGTACCAGCCCGACGGCACGCTCCTGGGAGCCGACGCCCTCCGGCGGCGATTCGAGACGGCGGGGCTCGACCTCGAGAAGCCCATTGTCGCGTCGTGCGGGTCGGGCATCACCGCCTCCGTCCTCGCGCTCGGGCTCTACGCGCTCGGACGATCCGACGTCGCGGTCTACGACGGCTCCTGGACCGAGTGGGGCGGTCGAGCCGATACCCCGATCGAGCGTTAGGAGGCGCCCGATGGCGACGGTCGAGCTCGAGTTCAGTCCGCTGAGCCACGGAGGGGATGCTGCATGAAGCTTTCCGACGAGATCAAGACGCTCATTCGCGGCGCCAACTTCGCCCATTTCGCGACGCTGATGACTGACGGCTCGCCTCAGGTGGCGCCCGTCTGGGTGGATCTCGAGGGGGACTCGATCCTCGTGTGCACCGGTGAGGGCTCGCTCAAAG
>Ga0209157_1002289_pt1 | contig 15351 bp, 10 predicted proteins | sample GraSoiAngelo_135_FD_185892 | JGI IMG/M metagenome (GOLD analysis project Ga0209157, IMG submission 185892) | Grasslands soil microbial communities from the Angelo Coastal Reserve, California, USA - 14_0929_05_40cm (SPAdes) (version 2) | ecosystem: Environmental > Terrestrial > Soil > Grasslands ... | reverse complement strand
CAACGCGTGAAACTGGCAGCAATCGAAATACCTCGAGAGATCGATATCGGAGTAAGACAGAAGATCCGGCAGGCTATTGATGAATCCTTCTTTTGGGGTGAATTATAAGCGGGGCCGGCAATTCCGAAAATGAATGTCCGATTCCAGAATTTGGTGACCAATCCCAAAATTGGGCAACCAACCCCAGAACGCACTGCGCAACTTCAATATATTGCGCCTGGCTGCAGATTTGAGTTTCTAAAATGAAATTGGCACGCTGGGTTTCCCAATTTGCTGCCTGAGTCGCGATGACTGCGTTTAATAGAGGATTGGAGTGTCCAATTGCGGAATTTTTCGTTTGTTCTGCAAGATAAGCGGGCAAGAACAGCGGATTCCACGCGATGCCGGATCTTTACCCCCAATGGCCATTTTTCACAATTAAGACCAAGCCGTTCCGCTTAAAACGCCGAGTGCGGCCCCGAAGCGCAAATGTCTCCGGCGATTTGTAATTTGTGCGTGCAAATCCTGACTTGCACGGAAAATTTGCGGCTTTCACACGAAAAAGTGAACTTGGCCGGAAAAGTCTGACATTGGTCAGAAAACCGGCGAAGTGCGCAGAAAAATCTCAACTTGCGGAGTTAATTTGTAAAACGCCCAGAAAGGCCGGGAACTAGGTAGAAACCCAACGAGTTACAGGTGCTTATGCAAAATGAGGCTTACAAAATCCGCCGCCCGTTAAACAGCGTCCCCGTGGGCGCAACATTTCGGCTTTCTGCAGAAAAACTGGGCAATGGGCGGACATATAAGATGAAGCGGCGATTGCAGTCGAATCGAGGAGAAACCCAAGAAATATGGGGGTGGATGCGGCCTGCTGCGGCTAGCTTGGCATTTCTTCCGAAGGTCCTAATCTGTACCGGCAGTAAGTAGCATGACCTCGATTCTGTCCAGCAAAGCCTGGTTAGTTCAACGGAGGTGACCTGCTTTGAACGAATGCGTTTCGAGACCTCGCTCAGTGAAAGCGATAGCAGTTCATCCGCCGCTGCACGTTGTGGGATGGGGGTACGGGTCAAGGCCGAAGTAGTCTTTAAAGCGGCTACTCCCAGACCTATTGTGACGAACTGACGGCGCGAATCTTCGCATAAACTCCTCCCGATTTGGCTTCCAGACTTTTTTCTAATTCGACTTGGCGCTGGTGACAAACTTCGCGAAATCCGCCCATGGGTACACGCGACCCCCGTGGATGGGTGCGATGGTCGTGACATCGAGCTTCAGTCGTTGTACGTTGTTGTAGAAACTCCGGTTGGACTGCGTAATCGTCGCCGGAAGCGAGGCGTTCGGAGCAGGCGGTGTGAACAGGTCCGCTTCGATCACAATTTTCTCCTTCGGCAGATACGCCATCAACATGCCCTTGGCGTGGGCGAGGCCCTGAAGGTTGTAAACCTCCATGACCTTCGTGCCATCCGTTAACACGTATTTCTGTCCTACCTTCTCAAAGGTGTAGCCTTCTGCGACTTCCTCCGGCGGAAACAGGGCCAGCCGGTCGGGTTTCAAGGTCCACTGCTTCACCGTCAAGACCTCTGCATAGTACAGGTGGTTCGATTCTTGCAAGATGATGGTCACGCCTTCCTGCTGGACGTAGGCGCGGACTCCGCCCAGGTGGTCCCAGTGGTGGTGCGTACTCACCAGATACCGGATCGGTTTGTTGGGGATCAGCTTCTTCACTTCCGCGATCACGGCCAGTGACCGTTCTTCATTCAGCGGTGCCTCGATGACTGTGATGAAATCCCGGAATTCTATGGCCACGCTGGCGTGCGTCCCTCCGCCCACGTACCAGACTCCATCCGTCACTTTCTGCGACTCCACGCGGACCGGTGGAATGGTTGCCGTACGCGCAACGTCGGGAACAGTTAAGGCGGCGTCATTCACGTTCGCCTGAACACTGCTGATCGTGAGACCGAACGAATTGTGCCCGCCGCTCACATTTATTCCTTCGCCCTCGAGGTCATCATCAAGATCATGGTGCGCATGGAAAGTGGTGGGAAACATCACACCACCGAAATCCTTATAGTTCGTGAGCACCAGTTCGTGATACAAGTCTCCGACGACGGGACTGGGGAACCACGTCTGGATCCGTTCGACCAGGTTTCTGTCGTCGATCCCACACTGCACCCTGTATTTCCAAGCGCCATGAAAGAGACGGCTCTGATGCGGCCTTTGCCTTGTTCTCTGCGTTCGATGGCGATGGGATTGGCTCCCGGAGCCAGAGCCGCTTTAAGGCAGCCGTGCGGCGTGAGCCAGATCTCGAGCTGCCGCTGTTCGGCGTCGGCCGGTGCCGGGACAATCGTGGTGCCCTGCATGTTCCAGGCGTAATTGCCGCTGACCATCGATGTCCGCCGTTGCTCCCCCTCGAACGGGTTCGTAATTACGGGAGCATTGCCTCCTCCGATCGGTCCGCCCTGCCCGGTGCCCTGCTTCATGGTGAGATCCTCTTTTGAAGATTTCCCCTCGTAGTCGATGGTTCGGGTGTAGCTGGTCAACGTATTCGTCGGCCAATCATTCGCAGGGGAATAATTCTGTCCGACTTGGCCGACATAGCCGGTGCTCGCCGAATAACGGATGGACCGCATGTTCTCCCCGCCCATCGCTTTGAGCGACGTCTGTAAGAGGGTTCGAGCATCGGGATCCTGGCCCACCGCGCTGCCAACTGCCATCACGGCTAGACCCACAACAACGAGGCTACACAGTCTGCTTCTCATACCGTCCTCCTTCGTATTCTCGGTGTAATCTACACGCAAAGGTCGTTGGCAATCCAATTTTTCAGGCTGGGCCTCCACGACAGCCGCAATTGTGCGGTTTTATTCCTGCTCCTTTCCAAATTGCTGGCAGGCATCTAAACGCGCTATATTCACCGGCACGAAATCCATCGGGCAAACGGGCCGGAGTTCACTCAAGCCCATTCGCGAGGAGGAAAAGTATGCGTAGCGCGATCTCACGTCGAGAGATGTTGAGCATAGCAGCATCAGCCGGCGGGCTTCTGATCGTGGGCGGCGGCCGGGATGTCCGGGCGCAATCGGCGAAGCGCATCGAACAGATGATGCCCGAGCTCAGCAGCATCATCAGCACGTCCGAGCCGATTCGGGAGCTCGCGACCGGTTATGGGGGCGACATCGGGCCTGCGGAAGGCCCGGTATGGATCGCGGAGGGCCACTATCTGCTGTTCAACGACATCAACAGTGCAAGGCGAATCAAATACACGCCCGGCCAGCGGGCCAGTGTGGCGATGGAAAAGACCAACGAAGCTAACGGCATGACGCGCGATCTGCAGGGGCGCGTCGTCTCGGCCGAACACCTGACCCGGCGCGTCACGCGTTACGAACTCGACGGCAGCCTCACGGTCATTGCCAACAGTTTCCAAGGCAAGCGCCTGCTGCGGCCCAACGATGTTGTGGTGAAATCCGACGGCTCCATTTATTTCACCGATCCGGGCGGCCCCGCAGCACCCGACCAGTGGGATGTGACGCTCTCCGGCGTCTACCGCGTCTCGGCGGATCTCGGAACGATGTCGCTCGTCGTCGACGACATGGTCCGGCCCAACGGGATTGCCTTCTCGCACGACGAAAAAACTCTCTACGTTGCAGACTCCCGGCGGCGCCATATTCGAGCCTACGAGGTACTGCCGAACGGCACGACAGCGAAGGACAGCAGCCGCGTGTTCGTGGATCTCGGCGGCGCCGAGTCCGGCGTGCCCGACGGTATGAAGGTCGATACTCAGGGCAACGTCTACAGCGGCGGCGCCGGAGGTGTTTACATCATTGACCCTCAAGGCAGGAAGCTTGGCCGTATCGTCCATGGGCAGCCCGCCACCACGAACATCGCCTTTGGCGGCGATGACTGGAAAACGCTTTACTTCACCACCAGAAGCACTCTCTTCTCGGTCAATGTGAAGATTCCAGGTGTGCCGGTGCCGGCAAAGAAGAGAACGGGTTGACGTGGCGCATTCCCCTCCTCGCAGAGGAGGGGAATGCGCCACAGCGCGAGCCCGCGCGAAGCGCAAGCGCGATAGCGCGCAGCCTAAAAAGAGGCGCGAAGCCTCAATAGAAGACCGGGGAAACGTTGCGCCGGTCTGACCACTATTACGGCTTCGCGCTATCGCGCTCGCGCTTCGCGCACGTCTGCGCCACTTCGGTGGCTTCGCGGCATTCTTTGATAGCGCAGCCACCCCTCCTCTGCGAGGAGGGGAATAGGAGCTTTGACATGAAAAAGCAGATCTTCACAGTTTTCGCGGCAGTGCTACTAGTGGCTTTTTTCGGCGCGATTCCATCCGCCATCCCGCAGGCCGCCAAGCCAGTCCTCCCGGCTTTCGAGGTCGACCCAAAATTTCCCACGATGCCTGAGCATATGCTGCTGGGTGGTATCGGTGGCGCGACGGCGGATTCCCATGGCAATGTCTGGGTCTTTCACCGTCCTCACACGCTCGAGGAAGGCAACGCCACGGAAAATGGATACCTGCCGGCTCCACCCGTTGTCGAATTCAGTTCGGGCGGCAAGTACCTCCAGGGATGGGGTGGCCCCGCGAAAGGGGGCCCGTACGAATGGTTCAATCGGGGAGGACTGCATTCCGCCTTCGCGGAGTGCCCATCCTGCACGGCCGAACGGCGCCTGAATGGCGATGGACGTCCCGGCAGTGGGGAGCATGGCATCGCCGTTGATGCGAAGGACAACGTCTGGCTCACTGGTAACGGCGACGGCGATGGTCAAGTTCTCAAGTTCACCAAAGACGGAAAGTTTCTTTTGCAGATCGGCAAGGGCGGCGTGGTCGTCGACAGCAACGATACAACTCACTTGAGCCGGCCGGCAGGAATTACGGTGTATGACAAGACCAATGAGGTGTTTGTTGCCGACGGTTACGGTAACCGCCGCGTCATCGTGTTCGACGCCGAGACCGGTGCCTACAAGCGCCACTGGGGCGCGTACGGCAACAAGCCGGACGACAAGGCGTCGAAGGCTCGCCAGGCGACCGGTTCGGGACCGCAGCAGTTCAACACACCGCATGGCATTGAGGTCTCCAGAGACGGCATCGTGTATGTAACGGATCGGGCCAACAACCGCGTCCAGTCGTTCACACTGGAGGGCAAATTCTTGAAGGAAGGATTCATCAAGCGTGAATCGCAAGGGACCGGCACCGCATTCGGCGTTGCGCTTTCGGCCGATCCGGAGCAGCGTTTCGTTTATATCGCCGACGGATCAAACGAACGAATCGCGATTCTGGATCGCAAGTCTCTCGCAGAGATCGGCCACATCGGCAGACCCGGCCGCAAGGCAGGCGAGTTCTTCCATCTGCACAGCCTCGACGTCGATCCGCAGGGAAATATCGTGACCGGCGAGTCGCAGGGCTACCGCGTGCAGAAGTTCATCTACAAGGGCCTGTCGACGACGGCCCGATAGGATCTGCCATGCGACGCCGCGATATTTTGAAGGCAGCCGCCGGCGCTACCGTAACAACGGCATTTGGCCAGAACCGGCCCGCCGACGTAGTCTTACGTAACGGCAAGATCATCACGCTCGATCGCAGTTCTACGATTGCACAGTCCATCGCGATCGCCGGAGACCGTATAGTGGCGGTGGGGCCAAATGCCGCTATGGCGGCGGTCACCGCTCCGGCAACGCGCACCATCGACCTGCGAGGAAAAACAGTCATCCCGGGGCTGATTGATAGTCATGCGCACATGGACCGGGAAGGGCTCAAAAACGTTTTTCCTTCGCTCGGCCATGTGCGTTCGATCCGCGACATCCAAAATCGGATCTCCGAACTCGCTCGCCAAAAAGCCCCGGGCGAATGGATCGTGACGATGCCGATCGGCGACCCGCCTTTCTATTTCGATGTTCCCGATATTCTGGCCGAGAAACGCTGGCCGACGCGAAAGGAGCTCGATGCCGCGGCCCCGAACCATCCGGTATTCATTCGATCGATCTGGGGTTTTTGGCGCAGCACGCCGCCGCTCGTGGCCTGCGCCAATACCGAGGCGTTGAAACGCGCCGGCATTACGCGCGACACCGTCTCGCCACTGCGGGAGCTCGTCATCGAGAAGGATGAGAATGGAGATCCGACCGGGGTGTTCATCGAGGACGGGATGCAGCCGACGGCCGAGCTGATCTGGTTCCGCAAGCCAACGGAGTTTTCGCGCGCGGATCGCGCCCGCGGAATACCCGTCGCGGCCAAGGCTTACCATGCGTTCGGCACCACCAGCATCTTCGAGGGGCATGGAGTCGCCAACGAAGTGATCCGGGCTTACAAAGACGCCTACCGCGACGGCATGCTGACGATGCGTGCGGGCCTGGTCTTCAGCCCGGATTGGAAGACCGCCGGAAATGCGAAGCCCGGATCGTTGATCGAGAGCTGGGGCGGATGGCTCGGTGAGCCGGCCTCCGGTGACGACTGGCTCAAGCTGACCGGCATCTACGCCAATATCGGGCGGCAGCCGGGCGATGACGTGCGCGCCTCAGCCTCTCCCTACACCGGATGGGCCGGCTTCAACTACGATACCGGACTGCCGCGCGAGCGCTTGAAGGAGGTACTGATCCAGTGCGCCAGAAACGACATCCGCGCGGTTCTCAACTCGAACTCGCCCGGCGTTCTCGATCTTCTGGATGAAGTCGATCGGGAAGTACCGCTCAAAGGACGGCGCTGGGTCGTGGTGCACATCAGCGTCCTTTCGCCAAGGGATATAGAGCGAATCGTCCGCATAGGCCTCGTCCTGACATCGCACACGAATTCGAACATATATAAGGAAGGGCATACTTGGCAGGCGCGGCTTCCGCGAGAGCGGCAGCGGGAGAATACGCCGCTGAGGGACCTCATCGACGCCGGCGTCAAAGTCGGACTCATCACCGACAATGTGCCGATCTCTTTGTTCTGGCCGATCTGGGAATCGGTAGCGCGGCTTTCACGCGTGACCAATGAACGTATTGCGCCCGAGCAGGCGATCACTCGTGCGGAGGCGCTCCGCTGCGCGACTCAGAACGGCGCCTATCTCACCTTCGATGAGGACAGGAAGGGTTCGCTCGAACCTGGGAAGCTCGCTGACCTCGCGGTTTTGAGCGCCGATCCGCTCACGGCGCCGGAACCGGCGATCCGCGACATTACCGCCGACATGACCATGGTCGGCGGTAAGATCGTGCATCAAGTGTCCAATGGGTAGAGAAAGCGAAAATTCCCCTCCTCTGCGAGGAGGGGAATGGTTAGCTCAGTTCTTAAGTTAGGGAGGTTCGCATGAGTGCGATTCGAACGATTTACGCAAGAGTATTCGCGGTCACTGTCGCTACTTTCCTGGCGGCATGGCCGAGCGAGGTAGGCGCCCAACAACTTCGGATTGGTCCCTCCGACATCGGGGGTGTGGTGACCAGTGCCAATGGACCGGAGGCCGGCGTATGGGTCATCGCGGAAACGACCGGTCTGGGCACGAGGCGGTACGCCAAGGTTGTGGTCACCGATGATCAAGGCCGCTACTTGCTGCCCGCCCTTCCCTCCGGTGCGCAATACAACGTTTGGATCCGCGGCTTCGGTCTGGTCGATTCGCGGCGCGTGCCCACGAAGCCGGGCATGACGCTCAACCTCACCGCTACGGTCGCGCCCAATGCACGGGCGGCGGCTCAATACTACGCGGGCTCCTACTGGTGGTCGATGCTCAAGATTCCGGAAAAGGGCTTGTTCCCCGGTACGGGCCCTAAGGGCAACGGCATGCCACCGGCGCTGAAAAGCCAGGCGGACTGGATGGATGCCATCAAGCAAAACGGCTGCGGGAACTGTCACCAGGTCGGCTCCGCCATCATGCGCTCTCTAGATTATGCGGCCCTCGGAGTTAGCGAGAAGGATACACAGGCAGCTTGGATGGCGCGACTGCGCATGGGACAGTCCGGCACCGCCATGGTCGCCGGTGTCAACAGCCTGATGACGAATGATGGTGGACTCGTGGGCAGGTTAGCCAACTGGACCGACCGTATCGCCGCGGGTGAGTTGCCCAAACAGAAGCCGGACCGGCCTCAGGGCGTTGAACGCAATATCGTAGTCACGCTGTGGGACTGGTCTCGTCCCACGGCGTATCTGCACGACCTGATCGGCACCGACAGAAGGAACCCAACGGTTAACGGCTGGGGCTCCCTTTATGGCTCGATGGAGTTGAGTACCGACTGGGTGCCGATTCTGGATCCAGTGCTCCACATGACGACCGAGATGAAAATGCCGGTAAAGGTAGAAAGCACTCCGAGATCGTCTACCGTCAACAATGCTCCGGCGCCATGGCACTACTGGGGAGACCGAGTAATCTGGGATACCCAGGTCAACGCCCATACCAACACGATGGACAGCGAAGGTCGTGTGTGGTGGACCGCCACCAGCCGGCCGCAGTGGGAACAGCCGGCGTTCTGCCAGAAGGGATCGGATCACCCCTCGGCGAAGGCCTTCCCGCGGGAACGAGCTTCGGGTCCCGCGACCAACACCACCAACTTCGTCCAGAACGCCCGTGGTGTGACGATGTACGATCCAAAAAAGAAGCAGTGGGCTTTCGTTGATACGTGCTTCGGAACGCATCACCTGAACTTCGGCTATGACGCCGACAATACCTTATATCTTGCCAACAATGGCGGCCCGGAACTGGGCTGGGTCAACACCCGGGTATTTTTGGAGACGGGCGACTCCGCTAAAGCGCAAGGCTGGACTCCATTCATCGTCGATACCAACGGCAACGGCAAACGCGACGATTACGTCGAGCCCGATGCGCCGGTCGATCCCCGCAAAGACAAACGCTTCAACCTCGGCTTTTACGGCATCGCAGTCAATCCAAATGACGGGAGCGTCTGGGGATCGAATACGTCGGGTAGAGGCTGGATCGTGCGGGTGGATCTGGGTCCGAATCCGCCCGTGACCGCTTTGACCGAGGCCTACCAGCTTCCGCCAAATGAACTCGGCATTCGCGGGATGGACCTGGACAGCAAGGGCATCGCCTGGGCCGCAGGCGTGGGCGGTAATCTCATCAGCTTCGAGCGTAACAAGTGCAGGATCCGCAATGGGCCCACTGCCACGGGAGATCACTGTCCTGAAGGGTTCACGTTGTATCCGATGCCGGGACCGAAGTTCGATGGTGTCGAAGGCCCCTTGGGAACTGTTGCGAGCCCTTATTATGTATGGGTCGATATACACGATATCTTCGGTCTTGGCAAAGACACCGTAATCGTTCTCGAAAATCAGTCCGACGGCGTGCAGGCGTTTGCCAACGGGAAGTGGATCCACATTGCCGTCCCTTATCCGATGGGATTTTTCACCAAAGGATTTGAGGGACGCATCGACGATCCCAACGGCGGCTGGAGCGCCAAGGGATTATGGGCGACGTGGGGCGGTCGCGCGCCTTGGCACAGCGAAGGCGGCAGAGGGACTCCTCCCTATGTCGTCCATTTCCAGTTGCGTCCCAATCCGCTGGCGAACGCCAATTGAACGGATTCGAACAGCTGCTCACATCCGCAGGCTTCGAATCATTTTTTGAAAGGAGGAAACATCGTCATAAGTGACGCGCTTCTTTTCTTCCGGCTGTCCTGCGTTAGATCGAGAACGCGCATAAGATTCGTGTCATCGTCTGAGGAAGACCACGCTGTCGAATGTGGCCGCGGGCTAAGCTGCCGGCTCTGACTCCGATTTTTTCCTATCCGTCATGTTCTCGCTATCTGGAAGCAGCTTCCACATAGTGGTGAGCCGGGGATGGTTTGGACAATCAGGAAAGATTGTACCTGCGCCGATGACAATTTCTGAGCCGCAGCAGACGCTTTTATACACTCCGAATTTCTGGTTCACTTCGCTATTCTGCGGCACAGACTCCTCCTAACATCATATGGCTGTGTGTACGCTAGCACAAACATGTCAACTCTGCGTCGATGCCGACTCGTCTTAGCTCCAAAGCTCGGTGATCTTGCCGCCAACTGTGTGGATGATCTTGCAGAAGGAGTTGGGACACCGCACCTTGGTTTTGCCGTCCCTCTCATACATGACCTTCATGTTCATGCCACAGGGGCACTGCCCAAGCAACGACGGCGAACATAAAGTTGCGCTTCCTTTGCGCAACCCACGACAGGCTACCGACGACACCGCTTATATTCTGCTATCCTAAGTACACAGTACGAACCGCTTTTTTGGTACTAATCCATTCGGATTAGCCTGCACATTAGGCTATGGCGTGCGCAAAGCCGTCTGCAAATTTGCAGAGCCGCGTGTTCATATGCACCAGCCGGATTTCATAAACACTTTGTGTTTTCAATGAAGTACAGGCCTCAAGGCCGCGGCGTTTGAAAAGCTTATCCTTAGACCGGCCGGCGTCTTGCTTGTTCACGTCGTTTCGTGGGATTGACAACAACGAAGCAGATCTCGCCTCTTTGATCACAGCCCATCCCGTTCAGTTTTCTTGAACTCCTTGCCGTGGCATCAACCTCAAATATGATCCTTTGGAATCCCGGACAGCGTGCGCATCTTACGCCGAAGTCTGGCAGTGAAAGTGCAAATTCATCTTCATGGAGATTCAGATCCGGGCCGATTACGACGACATGAGCAAAGAGGCGGCGCGGATTGTTGCCGAAGCGATTCGCGCGAAGCCGCAACTCGTGTTGGGTGTGCCGTCGGGGAACACGCCAAAGGGCATGTACCGGGAACTGATCCGGATGTACCGGCAGAAGAATCGTCTCGATTTCTCAAAGGTGCGGTTTTTTCTTCTTGACGAATATATGGGCTTGCGACCGGGTCACCCAGACTCTTTTCGGGCATATCTGTGGCGTGTCTTTCTGAATTACATCAATGTGCGTCCGGCCAACGTCTATCTGCCGGAGGAGAATTACGAAAAAACTATTCGGCGTTCAAGAGGAATCGATCTATTGATATCCGGGATCGGAGTGAATGGCCACATCGCGTTCAACGAGCCGGGATCAACGCTGGATTCGCGTACCCGCATTGTCGAACTTGCCGATTCAACGATTGAATTAATGAAGATCAGTTTCTCCCCTCGAGACCTACCGCGCCAAGCGATCACGATGGGACTTGGAACGATTCTTGAAGCTCGCGGCATCCTGTTGCTTGCGTCTGGAAGCCGCAAGGCGCAGATTCTCGGCCGAGCGCTGACGGGACAGATCACGACGGATGTTCCGGCCTCCGTTCTTCGCCTGCACTCGAATTTAACGGTGATCGCGGACGAAGAAGCTGCAGCGATCTACCGGCGCAACTCAGTTGATAAACCGAAACCGATTGGGTGATCGTCACCCAGACTAGTCCGCCTATCACGATTTTTGCGACGGAAAGTAGTCAGGCCACCTCGCCGATCTGCGAGGAGGGAAATGCGTCTATCGCAATTTCCTTCTAACTTCCACTCATTGCGCGTACACCGCAAACTCCCAGAGGTTGCCATCGGGATCCCGGAAATACACGCTCGTTGCGGGTCCCCGCGCGCCGTTAACGTTACGTGGCGCACTGATGTGATCGACTCCGCTGTCCCGCAGATGTTGTTGTGCTTCTTGAACCGTGCCGCCCCAGACCAGGCAGAAGTCAGCGTCTCCGGCTAGCGGAATATAGGCCAGGTTGAATTTGTCGTTGGGACCGGTATCCTGCGGCTTGTTTTGCGGTCCCAGGACGTCTTGCTTGTGGATGTTGATTTTCTGGTTATCGCCGATCTTGATGGATACTTGCCCTTGTCCCCTGCGCCAGCCGTCTTCATTAATTAATGTGAAGCCGAGCCGCTTGTAAAACGCCAAGGCGCGCTCCATATCGGACACATTGATCACCAGATGATCGAACGACTTCACCTTGTTGGTCGAAGCGGTGTTCTTTGTTTGGGCCATGGCGGAGGGCAACGACCAGAGTGCCAGTACGACAATACTCGCGACCATTATGTGCATAACTTTTCCTCGGAGTTAAAGCTACTTGTACCGGCAGCATACTACATACGATCGGGAGCCACCGATCGTATGTGAGTCTGCACCGCCTTTGGCGCGGCGATTACGGGCAAATCCACCCCACACTTGTATTTGGGCACATCAGTGCTGCGATCTTGTCAGAGTTGCTAAACTCAACGGAAGCTGTCAGCCGGTACGAACGAGAGGTGGAAGTGAGTCCCAGCGAAGCAATCGCTTTTGTGCGGCGTCATGGAGTTGTGCTCCAAGGGGCGCGTGGTCCGGTTCCGAGCCTGGCCGAGGCGATCGCAGGCGGACCCATTCGAGGTAGTTGGTGGGGGCACGGCAAAGGGCGCGTGATATTCCATGCATCGCAGGCCATTAGTGAGAGCCCCGAGGTGTTGGTATGCAAGCTAATTGAGGACAAAGTCACGTACGTTCATCGGAGGCTGTGGCCCGCATTGGTCAAGCTTGCACCGCGGTTCCGAAAGAGCCAGCTTGCGAAAGTTTGGGATGAACACACCAAAAGTGGGGCGCACGCGTCGCAACGGATCGCCTTTCCTGAGTGGGTACCGAGCGAAGTTCTGAGGGAAGCAGAGGCCCTTTCAACAGCAGAAGCAGAGCAACTTCTATCAGCGCTCTTGACGAGACAGTCGGTGAAGAAACGGAGAATACGTCGCAGGAAAGCCGGCGGATTGTCCGAATGACCGATTTCTGCCATTATTCCTCCGGCCTGTCAGATCGGCAGGTGGAAGGAGCCGTTCATGAGTGTAGTGAGATTCGTCGCCGCAGCCTGTTTGCTGCTCATTACGCGGCCGCTCTTCGCCGAGGAGTGGGTCCGCTACGAAAATCTCGAGGATCGGTTTGCCGTCAGCGCACCTGGCCAGCCAGCAACCGAGAAGATCAAATGGAAGTCCGAGTACGATTCGATCTTCCCGGCAACTGTATACCGATGGCAACAAGGGCCGAATCACTACGCCACCACTGTCGTCGACTACTCCGACTCGGAAGCCATCTACACGGCAAATCACCACAGCCAGGACTTTCAACTCCCGATGTACTGGCAGATCGATATCCTCGGATCTGTCCAGTACGCTGCGACGCAGTACCGGCAGAAGCCCGGCGTGAAAGTGACATTTGACGCATTTCATTACATCAACCTCGTGACCGGACACGAGCTGCAGCTTACCAATCCCGACCAATCGCGAACCTATGTCGGCATTTATCTGCACGAGAACCGGCTGTACATCTTCGATGCGACAGTAGCCAAGGGTATGCCGCCGCCGCTGATTTTTCAGCAGTCACCGGAGTTTTTGGACGCATCGGGAACGTCGATTCGCTATCGGACCTACTACTTCAACCGGCTGCCGGAACTCCGCCTCCCCGGACGCGGCGGGCGCGGCGCCGGCGGTCCTCCTGGAGCAGGTCCGCAAGGCGCGCCTCCTGGAGGTGGCGGACCGATCCAGCGCGGAGCACCGCCACAGCAGTAGTGGAACCGTTGAACGGACAAGCGAGCGCCCGTGCGTTCCTCTTCGCGCTGAGATAAGCTATCGGAGCAGCAGGGCACACCATGGCAAACGAATTTACAGCAATCGTCGAGCAAGATGGTCCGTGGTTCATTGCATACAGTCCCGAGATTCCTGGCGCAAATGGCCAAGGTAAGACCAAAGAAGAAGCGTTGGAGAGCCTCGCAGAGGCGATCAAGCTGATTCTTGAGGACAGGCGCGAAGATGGTCTGCGTGGCATTCCGCCGAATGCGATCCGGGACAAAGTCACGATCAGGTGAAGAGGAGCACGTTGCTTCAGCATCTACGAAGGTACGGATGCTACTTGAAGCGAGAAGGAAAGGCCCATTCACTTTGGTGCAATCCGGGGACGGGCGCAGTCGAAGCCGTGCCCCGACACACCGAGATTTCGAATCAACTGGCCCGAAAAATTTGCCGCGGCTTGGGCATTCCGGAAATCGGCTAGCTCAAATCGGCCAGCCCGGAGCGGACCGCTGAAAAGCGCGGCCGCTCAACCGCAGACTAAGAAGGCACAGCTACGCCTTTTTTAGCGCCTTCAGTCCCGCGAGGATCTTATCCTTCGTGATGGGATGTTCTCGGATCCGGACGCCGCAGGCATTGTAGATTGCGTTCGCGAGTGCGCCCGGTGGCGCGCCAATGGCCGTTTCGGCGAAGCCCTTGGATCCGAAGAACCAGCGGGGTTCTAAGCTATTGATGAATACGTTGGTCTGTTCAGTGGGAAGATCCATGATGGTTGGAAGCCGGTACGACAAATAACCGACGGCATAGTGGCGCGTACCGGGGAATTCACGATCCCAGGGGACAGCCTCCGTTGCGACGGAAATACTCTGGACCAGCGAACCGCGCATGTCGGCGTCGGCCAGGAGCGGATTCGTGACGTTTCCCGCATCATGACAGTAGGCCGCTCTCAGCAAACGGTAGTCGCCAGTCCAGGTGTCCACCTCGACTTCGAGGAAACAAGCGCCGATGCCCCGGTTCATCGCCCTTCCGATAGATCCCGGATGAATGCACCGGCCGGTTTGCCGGATGGGACCCTTATTGGCCTTCACAAGGTCGGCGAACGTAATCCTTTTCTTCGGATCCTCGGCTGCGGAGACGACGCCGTCCCTGATCTGGAGCTTGGCCGCATCGATCTTCAGAACATCTGCTGCGCGCTGCAGAATATCTTTGCGAAGTTTATCCGCAGCGATATTGAGAGCGCCGCCTTGTAACTGCGTGGTCAGACCGCTATTCCAACCCGGAGCCGGCGGGGCAAGCTCGGAGTCGCCCCACGCCACGCGAATATGATCCAGTGTCGTGAATCCTAAAATCTCTCCGACCTGAATAGACATCGCCGTACCGTGGTTTGTACCGCTATCCGGCTGTGCGTAATGGAGGGTCACCGTACCATCGGCGTTCAACTCCACGACTCCTTGGTACGGGCCGCCGCCACCGCCGTTTCCGCCCGCTCCAACGTTGCCGCTCTGGTTGCCGGCGGTGCTCGCCAGCACTTTTTCGAAACCGGCCTCTCCTTCGTGGTATCCGACACGTCCGGCGTGGTGGTGGGACATGGCGACGCCGATTCCTTTTTTGAATCGACCGGAGTTGCCGCCGGGAACGGGATTCCGTTGATCCCATTCGATGACCTTCTTTCCTTCTTCGAGAACTTCCACGGAAGCGTACGAATCGTATGTCAGCGTCTCGTTTTGGCTCTCCGGCATTGGAGTCACCGTGACGCCGCCCTGGGCATGAGTTATCTTTGTTCCCGGTTTCTGGACATTCAACAGCCTGAACTGCACAGGATCCATTCCGACGGCTTCCGCCATCTCATCCATCATCTGCTCCCAGCCGAACTTGAATTCCTGCTGCATATTGCTTCGGGAAGGACCTGTCTGGATCGAATTTGTTCTGTATTGGAATCCGATCTCCTTCCAGTTCGGGATCACGTGAA
>Ga0209157_1002282_pt1 | contig 15366 bp, 7 predicted proteins | sample GraSoiAngelo_135_FD_185892 | JGI IMG/M metagenome (GOLD analysis project Ga0209157, IMG submission 185892) | Grasslands soil microbial communities from the Angelo Coastal Reserve, California, USA - 14_0929_05_40cm (SPAdes) (version 2) | ecosystem: Environmental > Terrestrial > Soil > Grasslands ... | reverse complement strand
GATCAGATCGCCCGACGCGCTGGAGTCAACAAGCAGCTGTTGTTCTACTACTACCACTCAAAGCGCGGCCTCTTCCAAGCGGTGCTCGCCGAAGCCGCAGGCGAGCTCGAAGCAGCCCTATCGAACCTCGCGCTTCCCAGCGGCGTCCCCCTCGACCGGCTGCGGTTAACGCTCCAGGCTCAATTTGAATTCCTGGCTCTCCACCCGCAGCTCGTTGCCTTGCTTTCCCAAGCCACGCATCTCGGTGGTTCGGGTCGAGGGATGGATCTCGCGCCATTCGCGCCTGCGATCAAACGCCTGGTGGTGTTGCTCGCCGAGGGGCAGGGGCTCGGCCAAGTGCGGGACGACGTCGACCCGCACCTCGCCGCGGCCCAAGCCCTGATCCTGATGATCGGCTATCTCAGCATGGAAGCGGTCGTCGCGGCCAGCGCCCGTCCGCTCGGCGGCGATGAGCCGGCGCTGCGCGAGCGCTGGCGCGAAGCGGCCGTCGACTTAGTTGTGGCCGGAGTGAGCGCGCGCTAGGGCCCCCCCCACCCCCACTGGAGCTTCGGTTTCGAAGATCAGGTGTCCCGATTCGAAGCGCGCCCCTCGCAAGGCCAGACTCAGTACCTCGTCCAGGTCCTCGACGAGATGCACCTCGAGCGTCTTGCGCACCTCATCAGGAAGATCCTCGAGATCGCGCTCGTTCTCCTTCGGCAGAATCACCGATGAGATACCCGCGCGCACCGCTCCGAGGACCTTCTCCTTCACGCCGCCGATCGGCAGCACCCTGCCTCGCAGCGTGACTTCGCCCGTCATCGCGATGTCGTGCCGCGCCGGCCGCCGGGACAAAGCGGACACGAGTGCGGTCGCCATCGTCACACCAGCGGACGGACCGTCCTTCGGAATGGCCCCCGCCGGCACGTGAACGTGAATGTCGGTATCCACGAACGCACCCTCAGGAATACCGAGCAGGTCTGCGTGCGATTTGGCATACGTCAGCGCGGCTCGCGCTGATTCCTTCATGACGTCGCCGAGCTGACCGGTGAGAACAAGCTCGCCTTTGCCGCGCATCACGCTCGCTTCGACGAACATGATATCGCCACCGGCGGGTGTGTAATACATCCCGGTCGACACACCCACCTGATCCTCGCCGGCCATCCGCTCCGGATGCACCTTGGGACGCCCTATCAAATCGGGGACGTCCTGCGGGCGCACGGTCACACGCTCCGCGGCGCCGTCGGCGATCTTGCGCGCGATCTTGCGGCCCAGCTTGCCGATCTCGCGCTCCAGCTGGCGGACGCCCGCTTCGCGTGTATAGCTGGCGATCATCTCGCTGAGCGCGCCGTCCGTCAGTGTCAGCTGTTCAGGAAGCAGGCCGTTCTCCCGGAGCTGTCGCGGAACGAGATAGCGCTTGGCGATCTCGAGCTTTTCTCGTTCCGTGTATCCCGCGAAGTTGACGGTCTCCAGACGGTCGAGCAGCGGCGCGGGAATGCTCTGCAAGAAGTTCGCGGTCGCGATGAACAAGACCTCCGAGAGATCGAACGGCACGCCGAGGTAATGATCCGTGAACGTGTCGTTCTGAGCCGGGTCGAGTACTTCGAGCAGGGCCGCGGCCGGATCGCCCTGGAACGAGATGCCGAGCTTATCCACCTCGTCGAGCAGGAAGATCGGGTTCTTGGCGCCCGCCTGTTTCATGCCCTGAATAATCCGGCCCGGCATGGCACCGACGTAGGTGCGCCGGTGGCCGCGGATATCGGCTTCGTCGCGCGCGCCGCCGAGCGAAATGCGGACGTACGGACGGCCCATCGCCCGGGCGATGGATTTCGCGATCGACGTCTTGCCGACTCCGGGCGGTCCGACAAACAGCAACGTCGGCGCCCGCGCCGCCCGATCATCTTCATTCCCCGGCGCTTCCGTCTTCGGCTGGCGCTGGCGCAGCTGACGGACCGCCAGAAACTCGAGCACCTGATCTTTGACGTCCTGAAGACCGTAGTGATCCTCTTCCAGTATCTCCGCCGCCCGTTTCAGATCGAGCGACTCGTCGGCGCGCTTGTTCCAGGGTAGCTCTGCGACCGTCTCGAGATAGGTCCGAATGACCTGCGCTTCCATGGATTCGCGACCGGCGCGCTCCAGACGCGTGAGCTCCCGATCGACTTCCTTGCGGGCTGCCTCTGGAAGTTCCAGGGCCTCGAGCCGCTTGCGGAGGTCATCCGATTCGGCCGCCTCCTCTTCCTCGCCGAGCTCTTTGCGGATCGCCTTCATCTGCTCGCGAAGCAACATCTCCCGCTGGCGCTCGCCCAGCTCTTCCTGCACCTGAGACTTGATATCCTCCTGGGCGTCCAGCACCGCGATCTGCCGCTGCACGTGGACGAGCACTCGACGCAGTCGGTCTTCTACGGCCAGCGTCTCGAGCAGCTGCTGGCGCTCCGTCGACTGGATATCGAGATGCCCGGCGACGAGGTCGGCGAGCGCACCAGGATCGCTCACCCCCTGAAGGACCTGCTGCACGACCTCCGTCGGCAGGCCGGACTTCTGGCCCAATTCCCCCGCACGCTCGCGGACCTCGCGATGCAGCGCGACAAAAGCGGGGTCCTTCTCGTTGAGGGGTGGAAGGTCTGACGTTTCCCGAACAGTCGCTTCGAGATAGCCGTTCGTCTCCGTGTAATGAACGGCGGTCCCACGAGCATCGCCGTGCACGACAAGCTGCACACCGCCGAGGTTACGCTGCACCTGGCTGATGCGCGCGATCGTCCCGGTCGTATACAGCACGCCGGGCGAGACTTGATCGACGTTTTCCTTCTGAGCGACCGCGAAGACCTTGCGATCGGGATGTTTGAGGGCTGCTTCTATAGCGCGCAGCGTCGCGGGACGGCCCGCACCAATGGGCGTGGCTACGCCGGGAAACAAGACGGCATCGCGCAGCGGCAGTACGGGGAGAGTCATCCGGTCAGCCATGGATTCTCCATTCTAGGGATTAACGACGATATTCCGGGGCGCAGAATGCACCGACTATGCCACGAGAAAACGCCTCCGCAGGCAGACGCGTTCCGAAATACGCCGCCAAAGCGGCGCGGACACGGTATCAGGCTGCCAAGTCGACGCGGTAAACGTGCTAAAAGCAAATTGTTGAATTGGTTGCAACGTCGCCAAGTTGCGGCTAAATCTTATCCGCGGATGGATCGCGAATCGGCATGAACGATCCGCTGGCGCAGCGGCTGAGTCTGGCCCTCGGTTCCTCTTTCACGCTCGAAGGAGAGATCGGGCGCGGCGGCATGGGCGTCGTGTATCGCGCCCGGGACGAGCGGCTGAAACGGGGCGTCGCGGTCAAGGTCCTGCCGCCGGAGCTCGCCTTTCGCGAGGAAATCCGCATCCGATTCCTCCGCGAGGCGGAAACAGCGGCGCGGTTGTCGCATCCCCACATCGTTCCAATCCACTCCGTCGGCGAAGGTCCCGACGGGCTCGTGTACTTCGTCATGGCTTATGTGGACGGTGAATCACTCGCGGCGCGTCTCAAACGCCGCGAGCGACTGCCACCCGAGGAAGCCCGCCGCATCATGATGGAAACGGCGGACGCGCTCGGCGCCGGACACGCCCTCGGCATCATCCACCGCGACGTCAAACCCGACAACATCCTGCTCGAGGGGAGCCGCGGCCGCACGGTCCTGACGGACTTCGGCATCGCGAAGGCGCTGACATCAACGACCGGTCCTGGCACCTTGACGGCCACCGGCGTGGCGATCGGCACACCCCACTACATGAGTCCCGAGCAAGCCGCCGGCGATCGCGAGATCGACGGTCGCTCGGACATATACAGTCTCGGCGTGGTCGGCTATCAGATGCTCGCCGGCGAGCTGCCGTTCTCGGCTCCGACGGTGCCGGGATTGCTGCTCAAGCAAATCACCGAGCCGGCGCCGAATCTGCAAGACAAATCACCCACCTGTCCCGATGATCTCGCGGCGTGCGTCATGCGATCGCTCGAGAAGGAGCCCGAAGCGCGCTGGCCGACCGCGGATGCCCTGCGGCGCGCGCTCGAATCGCGTACCGCGCCGGCCTATCGGCCGCGGCGGACGAGCATCGCCGGCGCAGGAGCCGGACGAGCGGCCATGGCGGGAGGGGGGGGGGCGGGGGCGGGGGCGGGGGCGGGTCTGCCGCGTGTCCGCGACGAATCGCGGTTTGGCAGACCACCCGCGCGGGCATCCGGCGGCGGCCCCCCAGAACAGCGGCGCGCGACTCGCACAACGCCGAAGGGTAAGGACGCTCAGAGCCTGCTCACGGCGAGTGGCGAACCAAAGATGGTCGCGAAGTTTCGCGACGGATTCGTCTCCTGGGCGTCGGTGTGCGGCGGACTGACGCTGATCGACCTGATCCAGGGTGGCGGACTCGGCTGGTCGCTATTCGTGACGGTGCCCTGGGCAGCATTCGGGTTGCTGCCGCAGTACATGAAGCTGTGGCAGTCAGGGTATTCGTGGCGCGATGTGATCAACCGGCCGGCGGCGGCTGATGCGCACGCAGCGCTCCTCGGCACGGGGGTGCGTCGCAACCTGCCGCCGCCGAAAGCCGACGAATTCGGCAAGCACGTCGGGACGGTGCAGCTCGCCCGCAACGATCGGGAAGCGATTCTCAAGATCATGGAACGCGTGCCGACCTCGGAGCGCAAGCTGTTGCCCGATGTGGTCGCGACGGTCGACGGGCTCCTCAAGCGCGCCGAAGACCTCGCGCGCATGCTGCACGGCATGAGTGGCGACGTCGACGACGGCGCACTCGCCCGCATCGAAATCCGGATCGAGGCCGTGAAGCATCATGAGGAAGGGACCGAACGGGAGCGGCAGTTGAGTTTGCTCGATCGACAGCGCCAGGCGCTGAGCGACCTGCTCACGCGCCGCAGGCGCGTCGAAGAGCAGATTGACTCGTGTGTGCTGGCGATGCAGAACGTGCGGTTTGACTTGCTGCGGCTGCGCTCGGCCGGGGTCGCGGCGGTGTTGAGCGACCTCACCAATGCAACGCAACAGGCGCGCGCGCTATCCCGCGATGTGGATCATGCCATCGCGGCGGCGGGCGAGATCCGCGATGTACTCAGTGCGTCGCCTTCTCCCGCGTCCTCCGTACAGCGCCAGAACCCTCCCGATGGAGGGTCCCGGTCGACTCCACAGTAGCACGTTGTCCGGCCCAGCACTCACGCACTAAGGCGGGGCCGTTGTCCCGCCGGATCGCGAAGTCCATCAACTCGACGAAGGTTGCCGCCGCCTCCTCGCACCGACCGGCACGCAGCGCGGCTGCAGCCGCAAACTCCCGATAACGCGCGGATCCGGGGCGCCGCAGCACGGCATAGCGGAGCACGCTGTCCGCGAGCTCCGGCGGCGCCTCGAGTGCGACATGGCTCATCGCCTGCGTGAGAAATTCTCCAGGGAAAGGGTGGCGAAACGTCCCCTGCGCGGCGGCCAGTGATCCACGCGCCTGGAGCGCTGCTTCTCGCCAACGGGAATTTCGTGCCGCGAGCAACGACAAAGCGGCGCGGACCTGTGCGGTATCCGCGCCGGCAGCGAGTGCCTCCCGGAGGGCGAGACCGGCGAGCGGTTTGTTCTGTGCGGCGGACAGCAGCGAACGCGTCATCAAGGCGTCCGCGCGCCGGGGCGGAGCACGCGCGATCACCGCGTCGAGCAGCGAGTCGGCCGTGATCGTGTCACCCATCGCGAGATAGATCCCAGCCGCCCGCACTGGCCACTCAGCGGCACCGGATTGTGCCCGTTGCGCCGCATCCAGGTACGGAAGCAAGCCGGCATCGCTGCGCCGCGCCGCCAGCACGCTGATCCGCGCGAGCGGAGCCAGCCCCTCATCGCCCCGGCCGATTTGGACAAGCGAATCGAAGACGGCGTAGACGTCGCTCGTAGGATCGAGAAACCGCCGGGCCGCCACGAACTCGAGCCGTGGCCGATCGTCCGTGTGCACGAACGTCGCGCGCGCGACGAGCCGGGTCGCTCCCGAATCGCCGAGCAGCATCCGGCCGAAATACGCTTCGGGCGAGTCGATGCTCAGCCACTCCGTGGCGAGTCCCTGCAAGGGGCCGCCGCGACCGATCAACCGCGCCAGCCACGTCCGATCGTAGCTCAGCGGACGCGACGATCCGAGCACCAAAAGATCAGCCGTGCCACCGAACCACACGTTGACGTGCGGAAAGACTTGTCGAAGACTGCGGACGATTCCCGCGACGACCGGCAGCGGGAGCTGATAGAGTTGTATCCACTGACAGAACACGCCGTCATCCGACAGCCGGCTCTGGGCGATGCGGAAAAACTCCGGCGTATAGAGCGTCGCGATGCCCGCGATCCATGGATTCGAGGGCTCGGACACGATCACGTCGTAGCGATCGCGATCGAGCTGGAGCGCGCTGCGCGCATCGTCGACGACGACCCGAACGTTCGGCCACGTGAGCACGGAAGCGTTGACAGAGCGAAACAGACTGTCCATTTGGAGGACGGCGGGCTCGATCTCGACGATCTTCACTCGAGTCATTCCCGGCGCCGCAGCGAGGACGCTGGCGGTTACACCCGTTCCGTAACCAACGAGGAGCGAAGACTTCGCTCGAGGGCGCGACACCAGGGGGGCGAGACCGATCATGACTTGCGTATCCATATCGCCGCGATCGGACGCATCCACCTTGCCGTTCACGCGCAGCGACCTGCCGGCTTCCCCTTCCCACACACTCACGGTGGCGTTCGGCCCTTCGCGAAAACTCAACTGGCGCACGCCGCGATGCTCCAGGAACAGCCGGCGCGCGGTCTTGTCCATGCGTTGGCGGGCGTAAATTGTAGGCCCGAGGTCGATGAGCCGTGTGCTCCACCCCGGACCTGCGGCCGCTACAACAACCGCAACGGTCCCGAGAATCGCGGCGCCCAGCACCCGCACGCGCAGCCGCCGATCCTCAGAGGAGCCCTCCGCGACGCCGCGCGCCGCGAGTAGCGCCAGAGCGAGCGCCGCGATGCCGTTTATCACCAGGCCCACACGCAACGTCGCCTGAGTACCGATGGCGACGACGAGGACGAAGCCGGTCAGTACCGCGCCCAGGATGCTGCCGATCGTGTTGAGCGCATAGGCGGCGCCGACGTCCGCTCCTCGCGCCTCGCGATCGCGCGCGGTGAGATCCGTGAGCAGCGGGAACGTCATGCCCATGCCGATTGCCGGAATCAGGACGACGGCGCCGATCGCGACGGCCATGAGAACCAGCCGCGCTGCGGCGCTCAGACCTGAGATCTGAAAGACCGCGATGATATAGGCGGGCAAGAAGCCAAAAAACAAAAACAGCGCCGCCGCGCCAAGGCCGGTCACGCCTTGCGCGAGCGCCGCCGCGGCGGCCGTGTCGGCGCGCGGTAGGCTCCGCCGCGCGACGATCAAGCTGCCGAGCCCGATGCCGAGCAGGAATACCAACAGGATCAGCGTGAACGCGTACGTGGACCCGCCGACGATCATGACCAGGACGCGAGTCCAGGCGATTTCGTCGAGCAGCGCAGCAAAGGCGGTGATGCCCAAGAGAATGAGGGCGAGTGTCCGGAGCTGATCAGCGGCCGGTCTCGAAATCTGTTCATCGCGGGGCTGGTGCCCGGGGTCAGACAAACTCCGCGCGTGGCCGAGTCCGATCGCGGCCGCACCGATCGCGAGGTTGATGGCGGCCGTCGCCCAGAGCGAGAACTTCACGCCGACGAACTCGATCAGGAAAAAGCCCGCGAGCGCCGTGCCCACCATGGCGCCGAGCGTGTTCAAGCCATAGAGCCGGCCGAGCGACGGCTTGAGCAGGCTCCGATCTTCGCCGGTGAACGCCCGGGTCAACACGGGCAGTGTGCCGCCCATGAGCGTCGTAGGAATGAGCAGCACCAGGGCTGCCAACCCAAATCGCAGCGCAACACTGGCGCTGCCGCCGAGCGCGAGGGCTCCGGCGGTGCCGATATAGAGCCAGTGCGCGAAACCGAGCACCAATGGTGAAAGCACGCCGAACACGCCGATCGCGATTTCCAGCCGGCCGTACAGGACCGCGGGCCGGGCCGTGCGGTCGGCGATGCGGCCGAACAGCCACGCGCCGAGGCCGAGCCCGCCCATGTAGGCGGCAACGACGGTGGTGACGGACTGGATGGTTGAGCCGAACGACTGGTAGAGAACGCGGACCCAAAGCAGCTCGTAGATCAGCCCGGTCGCGCCTGAAAGAAAGAAGAGACTGCTGTAGACGCGCGCCGGTTTAGAATGCATGCAGCTCGCGCATCGCCTGCGCGAGATCCTCCACCTGGGGCAGGATGAAATCTTCGAGGTCGGGGGCGTACCCGACGAACGTGTCCGTGGACGCGACGCGCCGGACCGGCGCATCGAGCCAGGGGAAGCATTGGTCAGCGATACGCGCCGCGAGCTCGGCGCCGTAGCCCCATGAGGTGGCGTCCTCGTAGGCCACGAGCACCTTGTTGGTCTTCTGGATAGAGGCGGTGATCGCGTCCCAATCGACCGGAGAGAGCGAGCGCAAGTCGATCACTTCGACGCTGACACCTTCTTTTTCCTCCAGCTCTTTCGCGGCGACGAGTGACCGTTGGACCACCGCGCCGTAGGTCACCACGGTCAGCGCCGACCCCGCGCGCACGACTTTCGCCTTGCCGAACGGGATCATGAAGTTGGGCCCAGGATTCGGCGCTTTGTTGTACGTCTGGCGATAGAGGTGCTTGTGCTCGAGGAAGATGACGGGATCATCGCAGCGGATGGCGGTACGCAGCAGGCCGTTCGCGTCGAGCGCGGTCGACGGACAGATGACCCGCAGCCCCGGCACGGACGTGAAGACGACCGCGCCCGTCTGCGAGTGATAGACGGAGCCGCCCTTCAGGTACCCGCCGTACGTCACGCGCACCACCACCGGCGCGCTGAACGCATTGCTCGAGCGCCAGCGCAGCGTGGCCAGCTCGTTGCGCAGCTGGTGATAGGCGGGCCAGATGTAGTCGAAGAATTGGATCTCGACCACCGGCTTGAGCCCACGAGTCGCGAGACCGATGGCGCGTCCCACGATGTTTGCTTCGGCGAGGGGCGAGTTGTAGACACGGTCGCTGCCGAATTGCCGCTGCAGGCCCCAGGTCACCTTGAAGACGCCGCCCTTGCCTTTGACCTCCTTGAGGTATTGCTCGCGGCTGACGTCCGCGACGTCCTCGCCAAACACGAGGATGCGCGGGTCGCGCGTCATCTCATCTTTCATGCACGCGTTGAGCAGATCCACCATCGTGGTGGGCTCACCCGTAAAGTGGGGATCGTCCTCGGTGTCGAATTGCTCGGAGGTGGGATCGACGTCCGGCGAGTACACCCACAGCAGCGCTGATTCGGGCTTGGGCTGCGGCGACGCCAACGCCATGTCCGCGGCGACCTGAATTTCCTCGTCCACTTGTGCCTTGATCGCTTCGATCTCAGCGGCGGTCGCCGCGCCATCCTCGATTAGGCGTCGGGGGAAGGTGACGATCGGGTCGCGCTTCGCTTCCTCTTCACGCTCGCGGGGCGGCTTGTACAGAATCTCGTCGTCAGACAGCGAGTGTGAGTAGGGGCGTGTCACGTGCGCGTGAACGATCGCCGGTCCTTTCCGCTGCCGGCACCACTCCACCGCCCGCGTCAGGGCTTCGTATGACAGCAGCGGATCGCTGCCGTCAACCTCTTCCAGCAGCAAATTCGGAAAGTTGCAGACGAGCTTCGAGACTGAACCGCCGGCGGTCTGCACTTCGACGGGTACCGAGATCGCGTACTTATTGTCCTCGATCAGGAACAGGACGGGCAGCCTGAGATTGCTGGCGCTATTGAGCGCTTCCCACCATTCCCCCTCGCTCGTCGTGCCGTCGCCCGCGGAGCAGTAGACGACCTCGTCACCGTGGATCGTCTTTTCTTTGATGTCATCGATCCGCTCGTAGCGGAGCCAGGCTTCGGCGCATCCGACCGCCTGGAGGAACTGCGTGCCCGTAGGGCTCGACTGGCTGACGATGTTGAGCTGCTTGTGTCCCCAGTGCGACGGCATTTGGCGGCCACCCGAGCTCGGGTCATCAGCAGCGCCTACCGCCGCCAGGAACATTTCGGTCGGTGTCATACCGACCGTCAGACAGAGAGCGCGGTCGCGATAATACGGATAGAACCAGTCATATGCGGGCCGAAGCACTTTTCCCGCCGCGACCAGCACCGCCTCGTGTCCCGCGCCGGAGATCTGAAAGAAGATCTTGTTTTGCCGCTTGAGCTGGATCTCCCGGTCGTCGATGCGGCGCGACAGAAGCATCAGCCGGTACATGTCGAGGAGATCGGCCTTTGTCAGGCCCGCGCCCGACTTGGCCGTGCGTGCGGCGGTGCGCGAACGAGTCGCCATACCTCAAAATAGCCTGGTTGGCCTACCAGCGCTCCATCTTCACGTCCGCCAGAACACTGTGCAGCTCATTGAACGTGACGGCCTGCGGAGCGATGGGTAACACCGGGCTCGCGTACTCAGTCTGCGCGCCCGTCACCTTGATGCGGAAGTTTGCAAAGCGATTCTGACCGAGATCGGCGGACACCAGGACGTACGCCTGGAAATCGGGCGGAACATTCTCCTGTGTGATGCGGAAGCGTGCGCGTTGTTTGCCATCCGATGTCGCTTCGCTCGTCCACGCGACGTGATACGTCGGAATGGCTGTCCCCTTCACCCACTCATTGAAGAACCAGTCCATCGGTACGCCGACGTGTTTTTCGACGATGCCGCGAAAATCGTCCGTTGTGGCGGTCCGCCCGGCGAAACTGTCGTGGAAATCGTGCATCATCGCGCTGAAGCGGTCATCTTTTCCCGTATTGAGATCGAGCATGAGTATGCGCAGCATGTGCATGATCCAGGCGCCCTTCTCGTAAATCATCGCCTGGTAGCCGTAGGGTCGCTCCGGCGACGCGTCCCGGTAGCCTAGCCACGTGGCGCCGGCGCCATCGCGATTGTCCTTGATGTTCTGAACGTAGGCGTCCAGGAATTTGAAATACTCCTTGTTGCCCTTCCGGATGCTCTGCAGGTACCACAGGCCGCAGAACGAGGCCACGCCTTCCGCCAACCACGTGTCCCGGTATGTCGCCGGCCGGACGCCATTGCCCCACCACTGGTGTGATACCTCGTGTGCGCGGAAGAACTCGTCGAAGCCATCGAGCGACGTGTTCTGAAACGTCACCCACGAGAGATCGATCATGCCCGGAAAAGACACACCCTCGTAATACGGAATTTCCGTGATGTAGAAATGATCGTACAACGGCGGGCCGAAGGCGTGCGTGAACCACTTGAGACTGTTCGAGATGTCGGCCGCGACGGCCTCTTGCATGTGACTTTGCGCCAGCATCATGTAGCCCGCGTCCATCATGGCGTTACGCAAAGCCCGGTGTGCTTCCTCGGACATCATGACGTCCAGTGGCGGTGCGCCTTCGTACTGGGCGTGGTAGGTCGTGAATAGGCCGAGGTTAAAGGTCGCAAATGGTGTCGGCCGCTTCGTGACCCAGCGCGTGGTCATGACCTTACCGTCTAGCGAAGAGTCGCCGCGCTCACCGATGCTCGCGATCGGGTACCACGCAGGGCTGTGGAACGTCACATCGAACAGCGCTGCATCGCCGCCCTGCCGATTGATCGGATACCAGGCGGCGCCTGGATCGATGAAGAACCAGTTGGCGTAGCGGTCGATGAGGTCGCCGTGATAGTACAAGGTCACGAAGGCGGAGTCGCCCGCGGCGAGGCGATGCGGAGCGCGCACCCACAGGTCATCGTCATTCTTCGCTTTGAACGTCGGTACCGCCGTTCCGTCACTCCAGCGCGCAGAATCGACGATGAGTTTCCGATGGAGGGCAAAATGCATCCACGGTCCGCTCGCCTCGTGAGCATGGAAGCTGGCTATGGCGGACGCCGCAAAGCTCAGGTCTGCAATGCCGGTCGTCTTGAGCCAGACCTCGAGCTTGTAACTCGGGACCGCCACACGCTGCCGAAACGCCCACATGCTGGCGCTTCCCGCGAGCGGCTGCGCAGGCGCGAACTCCGTGACCACCGACCAGTTCGCTCCCCAATGCATCTTGCTCGCGGGCTTGAACAGGTGAACCGCGTGGACGACGTCAGGATCGTATTCGAACAACAGTGGCGAGCCGTTCGTGCGGCGCACGTGGACCATCAAAAATCCATTCGGGCTCTCATTCAAAAGCGATGCCATCACACTCGGCATGAACGCCCCGTCATTCTCCCCGCGAAGACTCCGCACGAAATCGTGCACGTGCCCCAGCAGATCGTCGGGAACGTCCCCCCCGTGAAACGAGAGACCGCGGAGCTGTGTCGCCGTCGAGTCGTCGAAGATGAGAATCGCTTCGGTGATGCTGTCGTCGACCGCGCTGGCGCCAAGCAACCGGCGTAGCGCATCCTGTTCGGGCGCTTCCGGGGGCGTCAGCGTCAATCGTCCCGCCCCGCGAAAAACCGCGGCCACGGTCCGGCCTCCGACCGGCGAGAGCAGATAGATCGTTCCCTGGTTGAGCGTGATAACGCCGGCGTCGCGTCTCAGCACCAGCTGCTTCACGTCCGCGGCCGATTGCGGGAGTGAAGCGAGAGACATGATGCCGCGATAGTAATCGAGATACTGCGTGGACGTCGTGTCCGCGGGGAACGCGGCGGCGAGAGCGAGCAGGCTTTGCAAGATCATGAGTTATTTCCGTGACGGCGGTTCTGGAATCTGCCCGAGGTGTCAAGCACTGGTCTATTTTGGGGCCCCGCGGGGGGCGGGGGCGGGGGCGGCCAACAACTCTTCGAGGCGGGAGAACTGACGCACCGCGACGCGGATCGTCTGGTCGTTGTGGACGAGGAATTCGTCGCGAGCGTCTATTCCCCAGCGAACCTCGGCAACTCGCGCAGCCAGAATTCGGGCGAGACGTCGCTCGAGCAGCGAGTCCGTCAATGCCATTACAGCGAGTCGCGCGCGGACGCGATTCAGGAACGGTGGCAACAGTCTCGTGCGCCAACCGCTCTCGTCGTCGAGCCAGAGACTGCGGGACGCGGGCGTCGCCGCAAGCGTCTGGCCGACACTATCAGCGACCGCTTCGTCGAAACCGGAGTCGGCCGCTGCACTCCACCATACGGGCAAGACTACCGAGATCGGGACGACGACATCGGGCGTGATCCCACCACCGCCGCGCACCGCTCGGCCCCGATCGGTTTTGTAGACCGCGGTGGTGTCCTGTTCTGCGCCCGTCTTCCCCGCAAAGCTCAGGTACTGCTCGTAGCTGATGCCGTGATAGCGTCGCTGGATCACCCGACCACTGGGCGTGAGGACATGGCCGATGGTGAGCCACACGTTGTCCCCGGTCGGCAGAAAGAAGACCGTCTGGATGAGCGCCTTGCCGAAACTGCGACGTCCGACGAGAAGCGCACGATCGTGCTCCTGCAGCGACGCCGCGAGCGCTTCCGCGGCGCTCGCGCTTCGCTCGTCGATCAAGACGATCAGCGGCACGTCGCGGGATTCGCCATCATGTCGCGTCACGAACGTCGTATCCACCGACCGCTTGCGGCCTCTCGTGCGGAAGACGACCGCGTCTTTGGGCAGGAATTCCGCCGCCACATCCACGGCCGAAGTCACAACGCCGCCGGGATTGCCACGCAGATCGAGAATGACGCGTGTCGCGCGCATGTGAGCCAACCGCTTGAGTCCATCGTGGACCTCGGCGGCGGCGTTGGGCAGAAATTCCTCCAGTCGCAGAAATCCGGTCGACGAGTCCGCCATACGCACGATCGAAACGGAATGCAGCTCGAAGGGACTGCGCTTCAGTTCGACCCTGAAACTATCCGGTTCGACGCGCGGCCCGCGCTCCAAGCCGAGGCGCACTTTCGAGCCCTTTTCTCCCGCCAGCCGCAGCTCGATGGTCTGCACATCCAAGCCGGCGACGGAGGTGTCGTTGAGTGTGACCAGGCGGTCACCGGCGAGCAGCCCGGCCTTCTCCGCGGGGCTGCGGCGAAAGACCGAGAGGACCGTCGGGACGCCGTCCACCTCTTCGAGACTGATGCCAACGGTGAAGAGCTCGCCGTGCTCCAGGGCCGCGCGCTTTTCCGCTTCGGCGCGGGACACGTAATAGCTGTGCGGATCGAGCGCGCGCAGCACCCCGCGAATGGCAGCGGCCGTGAGCTCGGTATAGGTCACGGAGTCGACGTAGTTGAGACGGATGTGGTTCAGGACGGCGGAGAAATTCTGCAGCTCCTCATAGGCCGCGCGCTGCTGGCCGGGTGCTTCACGAACGGCCGCGACCGCGCCGAGCCAACAAAGCAAGCCAATGGACGCACCACGCATCGGAATGGGCTCTACTCCGTTCGCAGCAGCGATTAATCTACTGCAGTCTGGAACGCAGTACCTCGGAGGTCCACCCCCCACCCCGGACCCTCGATGTACCGCTCACTGGAGCGCTGAGAGACCATTATGGACGACGCCGCCAAGAAGACCGTACTCCGCCACTTTCCCTATGGGCTCTACGTCGTCACCGTCACGCATGACGGCGAAGACCATGGGATGACTGCCAACTGGTTGACGCAGGCAGCCTTCGATCCGCCCATGGTGGTGGTGGCGATCGAGAACACCTCGAGGACGATCGGGATGGTCCGCGATTCGCATCACTTTGCCGTTAACCTGCTGCTGAAGGGCCAGCGCGACCTGGCCGGAAAGCTGGGACGCAGCTCCGATCAGGCCCCGCAGAAGCTCAAGGGCATCAAGACAAAACCGGCGCCCGTGTCCGGAGTGCCGGTGCTGGTTGACAGCCTGGGATGGGTCGAATGTCGGGTGGTGGCGACGTTACCTGCGGGAGATCACACCCTCGTGCTGGGCGAGATCGTCGCCGCGGGCGTGGAGCACGACGGCGAGGCGCTCACGCTGGAGGAAGCAGGGTTCAAGTACTCCGGCTAATTACGGCTTCTGGTAGACGACTCGCCCGCCGGAAATCGTATAGCGCACTCGCACCGCGCCGATCGAGTCGGGCGGTACCGTAAAGAGATCTCGATCCAGCACCACGACGTCCGCATACCGGTTCGGCGCGAGCGTTCCCCATTTCTGATCCATGAACAACGCCCAGGCGTTGCCGTAGGTGTACGCGCGCAGCGCATCGCCGACGCTGATTTTTTGTTCCGGCACCCAGCCACCCGGATTCTTGCCGTCGAGCGTACGGCGGGTGACGGCAGCGTACACGCCGAGAATCGGATCCAGTGGCGCGACGGTCCAATCGGACCCGAAGGCCAGCGGGGCATCGGTATCGAGCAGGGTGCGAAAGGCGTAGGTCGTCTTGATGCGAACCGGCCCGATGCGCCTCTCCACCCAACGCCCGTCGTCGATCGCGTGGTAAGGCTGCATCGACGCCACGACGCGCTGTGCGCCGAAGCGCGGA
>Ga0209157_1002281_pt1 | contig 15373 bp, 19 predicted proteins | sample GraSoiAngelo_135_FD_185892 | JGI IMG/M metagenome (GOLD analysis project Ga0209157, IMG submission 185892) | Grasslands soil microbial communities from the Angelo Coastal Reserve, California, USA - 14_0929_05_40cm (SPAdes) (version 2) | ecosystem: Environmental > Terrestrial > Soil > Grasslands ... | reverse complement strand
CGGGAGCGTGCTTGTGCTGGACGTAGTCGGTCAGCGACAGGTACATCGCGTCGGGATGCTGTCGCGTGAGAAGCTCGAGCCCGGCCGCCAGGACGTACTCGGACAGCTCCGCGCTGTAGACCGACGGCACCGGCATGGCGACGAGGTCGGTGGCGCGCTCGATGCCGTGCTCGTCCTTCGTCGTCTGGTCCGCCTTCTCGGAGGAGAAGCAGATCCCCTGCATCCCGTGGCCGAGGAGCCGGCGGAGCTTGTCCTTGGCGGTGACGACCGCCACCCGGGCTCCGGCCTGCGAGAGCGCCGCCAGAATGGTCTCGCAGCGCAGGAACTTCGGATCGTTCATCATCACTTCCTGGCCGGTGGAAGGGTCGTAGAAGTAGTTGCCGGAGATGCCGTGGACCGCCGGCGGCGCGCCGGTGACAATGGAAAGATTGTTCGGGTTCGTGAAGCTCGGGACGACGGATCGCGCGAGCCGGTACACGCCCTCCCGCTGGAAGCGCGCGAGGGCAGGCGTCGCGCCCGCCGCGAGCCCGCGTTCGAAGTACTCGGGTTCGGACCCGTCGATGCAGACGACGACGACCGGACGGTCGGGCGCGTGATAGTTGCGGCCGTTGACGGAGACTGTGGCGGCGGAGCCCATGGGTCCCACCGATACTACGGCGCGGCGCCCGCCATGAAAAGGCTCTTGACCTAGGAGCCTGCCGGCGCCGACGTCGCGGTGACGGCGGCGCGCCGGCGGCGGCGGACGAGGCGCCGTCCCCGGTCCCACCCGCGGACGCCGAGCAGGACGGCGAGCACCCCCGCGTACCAGTAGGGGGCCGTCACCCCGACCTTCGCGAGCCACAGATAGTGCAGGACCGCGCACACCCCGGTCACGTAGACGAGTCGGTGCAAGCGCGTCCACGCTCGCGCGCCGAGCCGCCGGATCATTCCGGTCGTCGACGTGGCGGCCAGCGGGATCAGCGAGAGCAGCGCGAGCATGCCCACGGTGATGTACGGGCGTTTGACGATATCGGCCCACATGCGCGGCCAGTCGAAGAAGAAGTCCAGCACGATCCACACCGAAAAGTGCAAGCACGCATAGACGAAAGCGAACAGCCCGAGCAACCGCCGCAGCGTGATCGGCCACGCGAGACCGAACACGATACGGAGCGGCGTCATCGCCAGCGACGCGAGAAGTATCCGGAGCGTCCAGTCGCCCAGCGTGTTGGTGACGAAGCTGACGGGGTTGGCACCCAGGTCGTCGGTCCACGCGCGGTGGCCCAAAACCGCCAGCGGAGCGAGACACCCACCCCACACCGCCACCTTGAGCGCGATGCGTGTCGGGCGCGACACTGCCGACCTAGTAGAACTTCTTCAGGTCCATCCCGGTGTAGAGCGATGCGACCTGGTCGGCGTACCCGTTGAACGGGAGCGTGGGCCGCCGGCGAAACTCGCCGATGCGCCGTTCGTCCGCCTGGCTCCAGCGCGGATGGCTGACCGCGGGATTGACGTTCGAGTAGAAGCCGTACTCTTGCGCCGCCGCCTTCTCCCAGGAGGTCTTCGGCTGCTCGCTCACCAGACGGATGCGGACGATGGACTTAGCGCTCTTGAAGCCGTACTTCCATGGCACCACGACGCGCACGGGCGCGCCGTTCTGGTTCGGCAGCACCTTGCCGTACATGCCGACGGTGAGGAGCGTGAGCGGGTGCGTCGCCTCGTCCAGCCGGAGCCCCTCGACGTACGGCCAGTCCAGCGACGAATACCCGAAGAATCCCGGCTTCTGGGCCGGAAACTGGCTGGGGTCGAGCAGCGTCGTGAACTCGACGAACTTCCCCTGCCCGGTCGGCTCGACGCGTTTGAGGAGCGAGGCGAGCGGGAACCCGATCCACGGGATCACCATCGACCACGCCTCCACACAGCGAAGCGAGTACACCCGCTCCTCCAGCGGAAACAGACGGATCAGCTCGTCGATGTCGAAGGTCTTCGGCTTGTGCACGAACCCGTCGACCTGGACCGTCCAGGGCCGCAGTCGCAGCGTCCCGCCGAGGCGCGAGGGGTCGTCCTTGTTGACGCCGAACTCGTAGAAGTTGTTGTACGTCGTCGCGTGCTCGAACTTCGTGGCTGGCTCGCTCAGGCTGAACGCGGCGTTCCGGGTCGCGCTGAGAGGCTGCCCCTGAGGAGTCGCGCCTTCGCTCTGGCCTGGCCCCAGGACGAGGGTGGCCAAGCTTCCTGAAATCAGCTCGCGCCGGCTCAGGTAGAGCTTCGGATCGGTGATCTCGCTCGCGGTGAACCGCGGTGCGCGTCGAATCAGCATGGCGTCTCCTTCGTCCATAGGCGCGCCTCGCACCTGGGCCCCCTGCCCCGGGTCGTGCTGCGGCACGTACTGCCCACGAGGATCTCACACCGCCGCGAACTTGTAACCGTGGCCGTGGAGGGTACAGCAGCTCGGACGCGGCCTCCCACTGGCGGATCGAGACGTAGCCGAGCGCCGCGCGGACGGCGACCACACCTCGGCGCTTAGTCCCGCTCCGCGAGAAGCCGCCGGATCATGGCCTCGGTCTCGTCGTAGTCGCCCTCGCCGATGTGCCGGTAGCGGACGATCCCCTTTCGATCCATCAGGAGCGCCGTCGGCCAGGCCCGCACGCCCCATCGCTTCCAGATCGTGAAGTCGTTGTCCTGCACGACCGGGTAACGGACCCGGAGCTTCTTCGTGGCCTCCACGACCTTCTCGTACGGCTTCTCCCAGGAGAACTCCGGGCTGTGCACGCCGACGATCGTGAAGCCGTCCTTCTCGTACCGCTCGTACCAGCCCCGCAACTGCGGGATCACGTTGCGGCAGTTGATTCAGCCGAAGGTCCAGAACTCCACCAGCACCACCCGGCCGCGCAGGCTCGGCGTGGTCAAGGGCTCGCTGTTGATCCAGCGTTCCCCCGCCACGTCCGGCGCCGCCGCGCCGAGGCGCAGTGCCTGGCCGGCGACCGGACTGGCCACGAATCCTGCCGCCGCCATGAGGGCGATGAGAAGCAATGACGCATTCTTCTTCATATCCTCGGTCCTCGCGCCGTCGCGCTTCTTGTCACTCTTGATCTGCCCCCGGCAGTGTGGACTCTCCGGACCCACGAGTCGTCACAACGGTGTCAAACCTTCGGTGTCGCCGCACACCCTCGCGGAAGGTCGATCGCCGCGCCATCGGCTCGCGCGCGGTGTCCTCGATGAGCTTGATCGGAATCGGGGTTGGCATATCGCGGCTCGCGTTCTCGCTCATTACATCGGCCATGGCTTCGCGCGCAGGGCCCTGACACGGTCAGGGGCGAGTCCCCAGGCGCAGTAGGCGGCCGCCAGGCCGCCGGCCCCGAGGGTGACGAACGCCCACCCCCAGATCGTCGGCGTCGGACCGGGCACGTTGGTCAGGTCCAGGACCCGGCCGAACACGATCGGCGCGACGGCGCCGGCGCCGAAGCCGAGGAACGACCGGAGCGCGAGCGCGGCGCCGAGGTAGGGAGCGCTCACGGCCTCGGTGAGCGCCGTGGAGAGCACGGGTGAATCGCCGAGGGCGGCGAAGCCGTAGAGCGCCCCGACGATGAAGACGAGGGCGAGCGGCCCACCGACCAGCCAGCCGAACGCGAGCGAGCACGCAGCGCTCGCGGCCGCGAGGCTGAACAGGACGAGGCGCCGTCCGAGGTTGTCGGAGAGCCGGCCCATCGAGGAAGACGCGATGAGCCCCATGACGTGGAAGGAGGCCGAGACGTAGGAGGCCAGCTCCACGGCGCGGATCGATCCGGCGCCCGAAACGGCGAAGGCGGCCGCGACGAACGCGGGCGTCCAGGCCCACATTCCGAGCAGCTCCCAGGAATGGAACGTGTAGCCGAGAATCAGCCGCATCGCCGGACGGTTCTTCACGACGGCCGTGCCGAAGCGGACGCCGGCGCGGGGCGGGTGAACGACGTTCGGGGTGCTGCGCAGCGCGAACCAGAGGACGACGACACCGACAACCGGACCGCACGCGCTCGCGAAAAACGAGGTCGCGTATCCGCCCCACGCGAGCGCCCAGCCCGAGAGCAGCAGCGACAGCGCGTAGCCTGCGGACGAGCTGGCGATCAGCCAGCCGACCGCGGCCCCGCGGCGCTCCGGCGGGTAGCGGTCGGCGATGAGCATGATCGCCGTCGTGTAGGTGCCCCCCTGGGTGAGCGCCATGAGCGTGGAGAGCAGGAGCCCCGTCGTGTACGAGCGCGCCCAGAAGGCGAACGCGAGCGCCGAGACCGCGCTGAGCCACGCCGACCCGAGAAACACTCGGCGCGCGCCGATGCGATCGGCCAGCGACGAGAACGCGACCAGCGCGACGGCGTAGCCGGCTTGAAAGCCCGTCGAGATCGACCCGGCAGCGGTCGCCGACATTTCCCACTCGGTCCGGAGCACCGGCAACGCCGCTGCGTAGGTCATGAACACGGAGGTCATGCAGGTCCGCGCGGCGCAGACGGCGAAGAGCCAGCCGTCGCCTTTCAAGGACGCTGGAATGCGTGCGAGATGAACTCCGGGAATCGCGCCTCGAGCTCCGCCACGATTGCGTCGGCGACCTCCGCCGCGCGTCCGGCCCGCTCCTGCGCGGCGCCGCGGGCCCACAGGTCGAGATACGCATCCTGATCTTGAAGGCCGAGCTGCATCGCCACGGAGTCGATGAGCTGCTGGAACCGATCACTCAGCGGGCGTGTGACGGTCTCCGTCTCGTCGCGCGCCTCGACCATGGCCGGAACGTCCTTCCAGGCGATGATCTGGTAGGTGGCCATTTATCGGAGCTCGAGAACGGCTCTAGCCGAGGGTGGCCTGAGGCAGGCGCGGGTGGCTCCGGTACGCCCGGTTCACCCGACCGGCCCGTGTCATCCGATGCACCCGGTTGGCGCGTGGCTCCGACCCGCTCGTCTTGTCCGACAGGCCCGTTTCATCCAACCGCGCCCGTTCGGGGGCGGCAGGTCATTCCCCGCCCATGAACTGGGCGAGGAGCGTGATCTGGTCTCCCGGCCGGAGGGGGGAGTCGAGGGTGTGCTCGACGCCGAGCACCGCATCGTTGACGAGCACCTCGATGTGCTCGCCCAGCTCCTTGCCGTGCCAGAGGGCCCGCTGCAGCTCCGGGAACCTCGCCGAGAGGCTCTCGAGCACACTCCTGACCGTCGCGCCGGGGGTCAGAGGCTCGTCCATGACGCGCCGGCCCGAGCCGTCGCCGCCGACGAACTTCGTGACCCAGGAGGCGACCTCCACCGGGATCGTCGCTGCCGTGGTCCCCGCGCGGTGCATCAGCAGCAGGCGGTCAGCAGGCGGACCAGCTCCGAGGCCGTGTCGGGGCGGGCCGAGTAGTAGACGAAGCGTTCCTCCTTACGACTCTGGACCAGCCCGGCCCGGCGGAGAAGGTCGAGATGGTGCGAGAGCGTCGGCCCCGGGATCTCCAGCTCGGCCTGGATCTCGCCGGCGGGTACGTCGCGCCCCTGCCGGACCAGGAAGAAGAAGATCTGCAACCGCGTCAGGTGGGCGAGCGCCTTGAACGCCTCGACGTGTTCCTCGCGAGCCTGCAGCCGAGCGAGCGGTAGCGTCTTCACATTTCCAAATCTATCAAACTACGATGACCGTTGCTACCGGGGGCAGGTGATCGCGGCTATCCCGAGGATCGCCGGGCGCGCGGCGTCGACTCATTGAGGAACTCGTCCCGCTTGTTCTTGAGCCGCCGAATCAGCTCTTCGTACGAGTTCGCTCGGACGATTCGGTCGAACTGCGAACGGTAGTTGGCGATGAGGCTCACGTTCTCGATGAGAACGTCGTAGATCAGCCATCGCTCGCCCCGGCGGACCATCCGCGACTCGACCGGCACCTCGGTGCCCGCCCGCGTCATGATGCGGGCCCGGACCGTGGCCAGCTCGCCGTCCATCGACTCGCCGACGTACCGGATCCGCTCCCCGCCGTACTCGTCCATCCGCGCGATGTAGGTCCGCTCGAGGAGATCGGCGAAGAGCTGCGTGAACTCCTCGCGCTCCGCGGGCGTGCGGGCCTGCCAGTGGCGGGCGAGCACGCGCTTGGCCGTCTCCGTGACGTCGAACGCCTCGTGCGCGATCTTCCGAACCGCGGCGCGGCGGTCCTGCCGCGCGAGGGCCTGATCGTCGAGGACCTTGATCACCTGGTCGGTGTACTCGCGAAGCTGGTCGGTGGGACCGGCCCACGCCGGCGAGCCAGCGAGCAGCAGCATCACCGCGGCGGTCGTCAACGTCCCTTTCATGGATTGGAGTATACGCCGTCCCTCGCGCCGCGCCGAAATCTGCCGAGCGCTGGTTCCCGGCGTCGTCCGGCTCATCGCGTGAGGGCAGGTGCGGGGATGCGAACGCGCAACTCCCGACCGACGAGCCACGCCCCGGAGAGCGTCAGGATCGCCGCGACGAGATATACGACGTGGACACCGAAGGCGTGGATCAGCAGGCCCCCGACGAGCGGGCCCGCGACGCCGCGGACTCCGGCCAGGGTTGCGCCGATCGCAACGTACTGGGCCGTCCGCTGGGGCCCTGCGGCGTCGATGACCGCCATCATCCACACGAGCTCGAGCCCGACCGCCAGGAGCGAGTCGGTGACCGAGCTCGCCACCAGTACCCACGGGCTCCAGGCGACGTAGTAAATCAGGGGCGTGGCGGCGCCGACGAGGTACATCATGCGCAGGGCCTCGAGACTCGAGCGCCGGTCGACAAGCCACCCCCAGTAAGCGCTGCCGGCGAGCGTCCCCATCGCGGCGACCGCTGCGAACACGCCCACCTGCGACGCGCTCACGTGGAGCACGTCGACAAGCAAGAGGGGATGCGCCGGCGTCTGAATCCAGCAGCCGGAGCCGAAGAGGAACGACGCGACCAGGAGGCGCTGGAAAGCGTGATCGTCACGCACCGTGAGCCACGCACCGCGGAGCCCGGTCAGCGACTCCCCGCCGACGGGCACGGGTTCCGGGACAGCGAGCCGTCGCTGGCGCAGGCTCGCGGCCATTCCCAGCAACGCGGCGGCGACGAAGATCCAGCGGTAGCCCACGCGCTCGAAGAGCTGGCCGGCGGCGAGGGCCAGCCCGATGCCAAGGACCGCGCCGGCCATCCGGACCAGGCCCAGGGCGCGACCACGCTGGGCTCGCGGATACACGCGCTCGACGACGGCCGCCTGCGCCGGCGCGGCGGCGGCGCCGAAGAAGTCCCGGGCGATCACGAGGCCGACGAACGACCACGCCGAGCTGACGAACGGGACCAGCAGGAACACGCCACGGGCGACGAAGCCGGTCCACACGAGGTGCGGGAGCGGATGGCGCCCGTGGAACGCCCGCGCCCACAGGAGCGAGAGCAGCAAGCACGCGCCGCCTGCCGAGGACATCACGGCGAGCTGCAGCGGCGTGGCGCCGAGCTCGGCCCGTAAGATAAGGCCGATGAAGGGGCTGGTCAGACCCGCGAAGACGGTGAACAGGAGCGTTGCCGAGATGTCGATCCGGAGCGCGCGCCGGATCTCGGGGCTGAATTGCGACCCGATTATAGTCATTTCTTTTATAGCTCGCCTCGAGCGGCGGGGCCCCAGCCCCACGACACTCTGCGGCTCGCACTGCTATGATTATGTCGCATCGCACCCCGCCGACCTCAGTTCCCTCGGCGCTCCCTAAACCCGCGTCACCACGGCAATCTCGGGTCGGTTACAATCGTCGCCATGGCACCGCTCTCGGTCGCGGATTCGCATCCCCGCAAGCGCGTCAGGGTCCTCGACACGGAGATCGCCTACGTCGACTCGGGCGCGGGCGAGCCGATCGTCTTCCTGCACGGCAATCCCACGTCGTCCTACCTCTGGCGCAACGTCATCCCGCATGTCGACGTGCTCGGTCGCTGTCTTGCTCCCGATCTGGTCGGTATGGGCGAGTCGGGGAGGTCGCCGGGCGGCGACTACCGCTTCGTCGACCATGCGCGCTACCTCGACGCATGGTTCGACGCTCTAGGGCTCCTCCGGAACGTGGCGCTGGTCGTTCACGACTGGGGCTCGGCCCTCGGCTTCCACTGGGCGCGCCGCCACCCCGAGCGCGTGAGGGGTGTGGCCTACATGGAGGCGATCGTCCGACCGGTCACGTGGTTGGAGTGGCCTGAGGTGGCGCGCAAGGTCTTCCAGGCGATGCGTGGGGCAGCGGGCGAAGAGATGGTCCTCCAGAAGAACGTGTTCGTCGAGCGGATCCTCCCGGCGAGCGTCATGCGCGGCCTCACGCCGGAAGAGATGGCGCGCTACCGGGCGCCGTACCGTCAACCCGGCGAGTCACGGCGGCCGACTCTCACCTGGCCGCGCGAGATCCCCGTGGACGGCGAGCCCTCCGACGTGGTCCAGATTGTCAGGGCCTACGGCGACTGGCTGGCGAACAGCCCGATGCCAAAGCTCTTCGTCAACGCAGATCCCGGATCGATTCTCGTCGGCGCACAGCGGGAGTTCTGCCGCGCCTGGCCGAACCAACAGGAGGTCACCGTCAGGGGCACCCACTTCGTGCAGGAGGACTCGCCCGACGAGATCGGCCGCGCGATCGCGACGTTTGTCAGGAGCCTGGGGTAAGCCCCCGCGCGCTCCGCTGCCCGAGCGCGCGGGGACAGTGCTTAGTCTTAGTCTTCCTGAGCGACCATCAGCTTCACGGTCACCCGGCGCTTGTCCTTGTTGGGTGTTCCCTTCTCAGCGATCGGGCCCAGGCCCACCAAGTGGATCCGAGGCAGCTCGATTCCCTTTTCGACCAGGAACCGGCGAACCGACTCGACCCGACGCTGGCTGAGCCCGACATTGTAGCCGTAGGTCCCCACCGGGTCAGCGTAGCCCTGGAGGTCGACCGTGAGCTTCTGGTTCTCGCGCATTTCCTTGACCAGCGTCGCTAGCGTGGTCTGGCCGGCGTCGTTGAGGTCCCACTTGTCGAAGCCGAACAGGATCTGATAGGTCTCGGCCTCTTTTCGAACGTTGCGGTTCGACCAGAGCCGCGTCAGCCGGCTGTTCGTCTCATCCGCCTTGGTGTAGGCGCCGTCCGCCCGCTCACGCGCGCCGCGAGCCACCTCGCTCGTCTGGGTCAGCTTGGTGTCGACCCCATCGACTTTTTGGTCGACCCGCTGAGTTTCTTCAGTCAGCTTCTTGTCGACCCCGGCGACGCGCTGGTCGATCTCCACTTCCTTCTTACCGACATGCTCGGTCACCCACCCCCTGGTGGCGACGCATCCGCTGGCCAGAAGCATCACTGCCGGCAGCACAACCCCCAGCTTCACCGCTTGTCGCATAGTCGCCTCCTCATTTAATGCCCAGACCTCGAGCGGCCGGGCTCGGCGTGGACGGCTTGCAACCGGGTCGCCAGGCGCGGACCCGGGTGTTTTTGCGGGAAAACCGGGGGGACGGTGCGTCCGGGGTGTCCCCTTCACGACACGGGGAGTCAGCGGGCTGACGGCATCGTCAGTTTAGCCGCGCGCGCAGCGAGTGCAGGGCTCGCCGGAGCTCGGCGTCCCCAGGGGCCAGCCGTACCGCCTCCTCGAACTCGCGCAGCGCGTCCCACCACCGCCCCTGTCTCAGATGGATCCGGCCGAGGTTCATGTACGGAAACTGGCGCGGCTCGTATCGTTTGGCCTGCTTGGCGCGCTCGAGCCAGGACACGGCCTCGTCGAGCTTGCCCTGCTGCATGAGGTAGCAACCGATGTCGTTGTAGGGATTGCCGAAGTCGGGGTCCACGTCGATCGCCCGCAGGCATTCCTGCGTGGCCTCGTCCAGGCGACCCTGGAAGCTGTAGGTCCACCCGAGATAGGTGTGGGCCTCGGCCGTCGGACACACCTCGATCGAGCGCTGGTAGAGCTCGATCGCGCGCTCGAGCTCTCCCTGCATCTGGTGACGGTACGCTTCCTGCCAGATCTCCGTCGCCCTCTTGAAGTTATCCGGAGCGCTCACCTGGTCACCAGCTCGGCCACGCCTCGCGCCGCAGTCCCATGTCCCAGAACATCCACTCATAGCGGCTCGTCGCGAGGAAGTGAGCCCGCATCGTGTCCCGGTCCGGCGTTGTCAGCCGCTCGGCGACCCGGTCGGTCGCGGACAGCACCGCCCGGACGACGGTCCCGAACTCCTCGGAGGCGTAGGTGCCGATCCACCGCTTGTAGAGAGGGTCGGCAGAGCCGGCGCGCTCGAGCTCCTTGCCGACCTCCCAGTAGATCCAGTAACACGGCAGCAGCGCCGCGATCGCCTCGTGAAAGGGCGACCCGTAGGCGACCGCGAGGAGGTAGCTCGTGTAGGCGAGGTTCGTCGGCGCCAGCGGCGTCGCCGCAACGTCGGCAGGCGTGAGCCCGAAGTCGCGAAAGAAGCTCTCGTGCAGTGAGCGCTCCACCTTGAGTGCCCCGGCGGCGTGCTCGTTGAACATGATGATCCAGTCGTCCTCGGGCGCCCGCGCGCCGGCGAGCGACAGCGCCCGTGCGAACTCGCGCAGGTAGAGGGCGTCCTGCACCGCGTAGAACTTGAAGCTCTCGCGGGCGAGCGTGCCGTCGGTGAGCCCGCGCACGAACGGATGGCGCAGGATCGCCGCGTAGATCGGTTCGATCGACCGCCACAGCTCGTGCGTGAACGTCATCAACGGCCCTTGAAGACGGGCTCCCGCTTCTCGACGAAGGCCTTGGCGGCTTCCCGGTGGTCCTCGGTCATCCCGCAGCGGGTGTGGTGCCAGGCCTCGAGGTCGAGGGAGTCCTGGAGGGTCCCGCGCTCGGCGGCGTTGAAGTTCCGCTTCATGTATCGGTACGCGATTCGCGGCCCCCGGCTGAGCCGCGCGGCCAGCGCCATCGTCTCCTCCTCGAGCCGCGCGTCGGGCACGACCCGGTTGACGATGCCGAGGGCCAGCGCCTGCTGGGCGTCCACGATATCGGCCGTGTAGTAGAGCTCCCGCGCCTTGGCGGTGCCGACGAGCTGCGTGAGGTACCAGCTGCCGCCGAAGTCCCCGGAGTAGCCGACGCGCGCGAACGCCGTCGCGAACCGCGCGGAGTCGCCGGCGACGCGGAGGTCGCACGCGAGTGCCAGGGAGAGCCCTGCGCCCGCCGCCGCCCCGCGGACCATCGCAATCGTCACCTTCGGCATCTCATGGAGCCACCGCGACACGTCCATGCGCGAACGAAGCGCCTGCGCTTTCTCCTCGAGCGTGGTCCCACCGAACTCGCGCCCCTCGGCCATCGCCTTCACGTCGCCGCCGGCGCAGAAGCCGCGGCCCGCCCCGGTGAGCACGACCACGCCCACCTCCGGATCCTCGGCCAGCCGGGGCAGCGCCGCGAGCAACGCGTCCAGCATCGGACCCGACATGGCGTTGAGTCGGTCGGGACGGTTCAGCGTGAGCACGGCAACCCCACTCTCGACGACTTCCAGCACGTCCTCGCTCATGGCGATCCCCCCGGAGTGACGGTGCCGCGATGGTACCATCGCCCCGGAGGAAGGAGGACCGCCCCATGGAAGCGGTGAAGGACTCGAGCCACCTCTATGAAATCGAACGGCGCGCGCGCCACGCCGAGCGGCCGGGCTTCAGGATCCAGGAGCTCCAGATCGGCCCGCGCCAGCAAGTGCCCTGGCACTACCACAACCACGTCCAGGACACCTTCTACGTCCTCCAGGGCCGCCTGCGCGTCTTCCTGCGTGACCCGAAGGAGGAGATACGACTGGAGCCCGGCGAGACCTACACCGTCCGCGCGCGCCGGCCGCACCTCGTCACGAACGGCGGCGACGCCTCGGCGGTCTTCCTGGTGCTCCAGGGCATCGGCGAGTACGACTACGTGCCACTGACCTAGCCTGTCGCCCGGTCGATCGCCCTGAGCTCTTCCGGCGACAGCCTGAAGTCCAGGGCCCCGGCGTTCTCCCGCACGTGCTCGGGCTGGCTCGCCTTGGGAATCGTGAAGAGCGAGGCCCGCCGGGTCAAAAAATTCAGCGCCACCTGCCGCGGCGTGCGGCCGCGCGCCTTCGCGATCTCGACGACCTCATCGCGCATGAAGCCGCCACGGGCGAGCGGCGTGTAGCCGACGATCGCCACTTTCTCCCGCTCGCAGTGCGGCAGGAGGTCGCGCTCGATCGCGCGGTCACGCAGGTGGTACAGCACCTGGTTGCAGGCCAGCCGCGCACTCCCCAGCGCGGCCTGGGCCTGCCTCATCTGCGCCACGTCGAAGTTCGACACGCCGACGAATCGCGTGAGCCCGCGCTTCACCAGGGCCTCCATGGCGCGCATCGTGTCGGCGATCGGGTGCTGGCCGCTCCACCAGTGCACCAGGTAGACGTCCACGTGAGCGGTACCGAGTCGCTTGAGCGACTGCTCGCACGCCTTGATCGTCCCCGCGTACGACGCGTTCGAGGGCAACACCTTGGTCACGATGACGAGCGCATCGCGCGGATGTCCCTTGATCGCCTGGGCCACGACACGCTCGGCGCCGCCATCGCCGTACATCTCGGCCGTGTCGATGTGGGTCAGCCCGAGCTCCAGGCCGAGACGAAGCGAAGCGATCTCCTCTCGCTCCGTTCGGCGACTCTCACCCATGTGCCAGGTGCCCTGCCCGATGACGGGCACCGCCACGCCGGTGGCCCCGAAGAGGCGCGTGATCACCGTGGGCTACAATAGCACCCGTGGTTCCTCGGTTTTCGATGCCCGCGCAACTCGTCGTCATGCCCAAATGAGAGGCTGGATCATCCTGATCGTGGCGCTCCTCGTCGGCGCGGGCCTCGGCGCGGCCGGGACGGTCTACGGGCCTCCGGTGGTCGACCCCTATCTTCCGAAGGACTTTCGCATCCGGTCCCGCATCGTCGAGGGGCAGGTCACGAAGAAGCAGCGGGAGCCGAACCGCGTGCTGGTGAAGATCGAGACCCCGCAGGGCGTCATTCTCGCGGCGTTCACGAAGCGGATGGCCGAGATCGACCTGCTGGTCGAGCCGGGCGATACGATCGCACTGGCCCTGCCGGGCGACCAGCCGTTCGTGGACGATCCGTCCATCGAGCGCGTCAAGCGGCCGAAGTGACGCTCATGCTGGACGCGGCGATGCCACCCTCCGCGGGTCGCGCACGCGCGTGAGCAGAAGCCCGAGCGCAACAGTCGCCGCGACCGCCGCCACCACGAAGACCGACGCGAAGCCGAACGCGTCCGCCATTAGCCCGGCGGCGAGCGGCGCGCCGAACGCGATGGGCGCCATCAACGTGGTTCCAAGACCGATGTAGGTCGGCTGCTCCTCCAGCACCGGCGCGAATTCCAGCAGCACGTTCAGCGTCGACACGTTCATGGCGGCGATCTGGGTCCCCAGCATGACGAAGACCACGCCAAATACGCCGAGCGTCGGAGCCGCGACGGCGATCAGGTTGCCGGCGAGCGTCGCGGCGAGGCCCATCGTGATCACCAGGAGGTGGCCCCGTCGGTCGGCAAGCCAGCCGAACACCGCGTTGCCCGCCATCTGCCCCACGAACAAGAGCGTGGTGAACACGCCGACTTGCGCCGCGGGGGCGTCCCAGACATGGAGCGCATAGACGGTGTAGAACCCGCCGGCCATCGATCCGATCACGGCGAACGCGCGGGCGGCGAGGAACCAGGCGAGATTCGGGTCGCGGCCGAGGAGTGCCGGGATCCGCGACAGATAGGCTCCGAGCGTGACCGCCTGCGACCGACCCGTTGCCGCCGGCTCGCGGACGACGGCGAGCGCGGCGTATGACAGCGCCATGCACATCGCGGCGCCGACGAAGCACGCGCCGTAGCTCGCGGGCGGCGCCACCGCCGCCAGGATGCTCGCCGTCACGAAGCTCCCGGCGAAACCCCCGGCGCCCGCCGCGAGGTTCGCGAACGCGAAGAAGCGGCCGCGCGTCGTGACGGGGATCAGGCGCCCGATGATGTCCATCCACGCCGGCATGAGCACGCCGCCGACGCCGGTGATGACGAGCAGCATCAGCAGCATCAGGGTGAGCGTCAGAGCCGGCGCGCGGTCGGCCAGGAAGAACGCGGCCAGGGACAGCACCGCGAACGGCACGCGTTCCCAGACCGTGTAGCGGAGGACGAACGGAAGCTTCCGCGCGAGCGTCTCCGTGTGGCCCGCGGCGAAGAGCGACGGGAGGAACCAGCCGAGGGTCATCACCGCAGGGATCGCGCCGATGACGACGTTGGGAGCGCCCAGGTAGGCCGCGAAGGCCGGCAGGATCGTGGACTGCGAGGCAAACGACAGGCCCACGCCGAAAAGCGCGTAGTCGGCGCCGAGCGCCGCCATGTTGTGGCGCAGGTCTCGGCGCACGCGGTCAGCCGAGGCGGATGTCGAGCCAGCCGTGCCGCGTGACGGCGACCCGCTCGCCCTCGCGCACGAGCACCGTGGTCGTCGCCGACTCGAAGATCGCCGGCCCCTTGACCTCCTGCCCGACGGCGAGCGCGTCCATCCTGTGAACGGGCACCTCGACCCAGTCCCCGAGCCAGACGCGACGGCGAGCGGCCGCCGTGGCCGACCCTCGCTCGGCCGCGCCGGCGCCGGCCGGCAGCACGGGGAGCGCGCCGACGACCGCCACGCGGGCGTTGACGATGACGACTTCCTGTCCCGCGGCGCTGTAGGCGTAGAGCTCTTCGTGACGACGGTGGAAGCGATCGGCCACCTGATCCATGAGGTCCGCCGCCTGAAGATCCACGCCGTCGAGGTCGACCTGGATCTCGAAGATCTGCTCGCCGTAACGCATGTCGAGTGCCCGGCGCACGCTGATGGCCCCGTCGAAGTGGGCGAGGCGCTTGCGGCCTTCGCGTTCGAGCGCGGCGAACAGCTTTCGCAGGCCGGCCGCCGTCATCCGCCCCACCTCGCTCACATGAGAGCGCACCAGCTCGTAGCGGAGGTCGGTCGCCAGCATGCCCCACGCCGAGAGCACCGCGGCCACCGACGGCACGACCACGCGCTGGATCTCGAGGAGCCGCGCGACCTCGGTGACGTGGAGCCCCGCGGCGCCGCCGAACGCGACGAGCGCGAACTGACGGGGGTCGACGCCGCGACGGACCGAGACGATCTTGATCCCCTCCGCCATGTTGGTGTTCACGACCCGCGCGATGCCCTCCGCCGCCCGGAGCGGTGTCGTGCCGAGCTGAGTCGCGATGACCTCGACGGCCCCGCGCGCCGCGCGCGCATCGAGCCCGATGCGGCCACCGAGGAAGTTGCCCGGATCCAGGAAGCCCAGCACGAGGTTCGCGTCGGTTACGGTCGCGCGCGTCCCCCCCTTGCCGTAGCCCGCGGGGCCCGGCTCGGCGCCGGCGCTCTCGGGCCCGACGTGCAGGATGCGGCCCGCGTCCACCCACGCGACCGATCCGCCGCCGGCGCCGAGGGTGTGAATGTCGATCGCCGGAAGCGCGATCTTCGCAACGCCGACGGTCTTCTCGCCCGTGAGCTGGGGC
>Ga0209157_1002273_pt1 | contig 15403 bp, 14 predicted proteins | sample GraSoiAngelo_135_FD_185892 | JGI IMG/M metagenome (GOLD analysis project Ga0209157, IMG submission 185892) | Grasslands soil microbial communities from the Angelo Coastal Reserve, California, USA - 14_0929_05_40cm (SPAdes) (version 2) | ecosystem: Environmental > Terrestrial > Soil > Grasslands ... | reverse complement strand
GCGCGACCGCGCCGAGACCGACCGCGATCGCCAGACCGAGCACCAACGCCGCGTAGAGCTTGCTCAGGACTAGCCCGGTCCAGATGACATGCTTGCTTCCGGTGCCGTGCCACGCGCGCTCGAGCGTGTCCCTGATCTCGTCGGCGGTGGCCGTGACGCGAGTCAGGCGCAGCTTCGAGCGGTGCTCGGCCTCGGCGAACGCCGCGTCGTCAAGCGGATCGGCCATCGCGAGGATGCCGTGTCCGCGGTCGGCCGCGGTGACAACGACGGCGAGCGTACGCGCGATGTCGAGCGGGACCAGGCGCGCTGCCTCGAGCTCGACCGGATCGACGAGCCGCTCCGACGACAGACGATGCTCGGTCGGATCGATCGGTGCGCCGATCTCCGGATATGGTGCGAGCGAGACGAACGGGGTCTCGCTCGCGCGCGCGAGGACGTCCGCGAGCTCTGGCTGACCGATGAGACCGAGGCGCACCGCGACCGTCGCGACGGACTCGCCGTGGACGCACTTCGACAGTGCCTCCTGGACCTGATCCGGCGTCATGAGCCGGCTCCCGAGAAGCAGCTCGACGACGCGTCGACTCTCGGGATGCGACGCGGTGAGCCGCTGTCGCGCGGCGGCGCCCTGGATGCTCGCGTGGAGCGCGCGCACCAGCTCTTCGGACGGAGCGTCCTTCGGCACGAACGCGGTCGCGCCCGCGGCGAGCGCGAGATCGCGCACGGACGGATCGCGCGCAAGGAACACCACCGCGGTGCTCGGCAGCTCGGCCATCACGATGCGCGTCACGTCGATGCTGCCGAGGCCGGGCATAGCGTCGTCGAGAACGATGAGGTCAGGATGCAGGGATCGCGCGAGGGTCAGCGCGGTCGAGCCGTCATCAGCTTCACCGACGACCGTGATCTCGGGCTCGTTCGCGAGGAGCGCGCGCACGTGCTCGCGGACGGCGAGGTGGTCATCGGCGACGAGAACGCGGATCACGCGCTATGCGCTCCTCTCTTATGTGCGCGAGGGGACTGTTGAACTGTGGTCGGGGGCGGTCGTTTTCGCGTCCCGCGCGCGGGGGAAGGAGTCGTGGACGCGCCCAAAGAGCGGGTGATTTGAGACCGGGCCGCCACGTCGGGACGCGATTGATCCCCCGCTGACGGAGGCGGACGACGCTACGAAGCGGGGGGCTCGGGCTCCGCGCGAAGCTCGACGCTGCTCGAGGTCGATCCCTCGAGCCGGAGCTCGAGGCTCGCGATCATCTGGATGACCGCACCGAATTCAGCGGGGCTGATCGCCTCGGACACGGACACGGAGAACGTGGCCGTGCCGTTGCGGAAGTCGCGCAGGTAAAGCGCGTTCACCGTCGACAGCGATCGGATCCGGTGTTCGATCGCGAGGAGGCGCGGGAACGAATGGATCGGTGCGACGACAACTTGGATCTGTCGGATCCCAACGTCGGCGACGAGAAGCTGCGCGGCGCTCGCCGTCGCCGCGGTCTCGATCGGCGGCGCCACCGCGGGCACGATCTGGAGGACGTCGGCGTCTGTCCGAACGTTCGTACTCGCGAAGATCTCGTCCAGCAGCGCGTTTTTCGCGTCTGCGCCGGGGTTCGCGTGCTCGCGACGACGCTCCTCTTCGATGGCGGGCGACGCGAAGACCGCACCCAGCGCGCCGCTCCGAAGCGACGCGATCTGATCCGCGAGCGTGCTCTGCTCCTGGCGGATCGATGCGACCGAACGTTGCACGTCCGCGAGCACGTCGAGCATCGATCGGCCGGTCTCGGCGCGCTCGAGCTGTGACCGACGTTCGGCCTCGAGTTCCGCTTCGAGCGTGCGGATGCGATCTTCTAGCTCCGCGACGCGCTGCGTGAGTACGGGGATCGGATCTGGCGCGCGCCGGCTCGGCGTTCGCGCACGCGTGAGCTCGCTGTGCTCACGCACGAAACCAAAGACGTCGCGACCCTCGGGCCCGCCCTTCTCCATCCCGCACAGCGTATGAGGCGAATCAAGAGCGATCGATGGACGATTACGCTCGCCCCATGCGGGTCCAGCGAGCGCAGAAGCCGATTTCTCAGCGTCACCTGGCAACGCTGGCGCGCTCGCTCCTACGGGAGTCGAAGCTCTGCGCCATCGCGACGGTGAACCGCGACGGCAGCGCGCACATCAACACGGCCTACTTCGCGTACAGCGAGCGCTTCGAGATCGTGTGGGTCTCGGCGCCACAGGCGCGCCATTCGCGCAACATCCGAGAGCGCTCCCGCATCGCGATCGCGGTCTTCGATTCGACGCAGACGTGGGGTCGCGACGACCGCGGCATCCAGTTTTTCGGGACAGCCATGGTGCTCGGCGGTCGCGCGGTAGACGACGCGCAGCGGGTCTACGTGAAGCGATTCCCCGACGCGACCGAGATCGGAAAGATGTATCGCTTCTATCACTTCCGTCCGCGACGAATGAAGTTCTTCGACGAGGCGAAGCTCGGCGGTGCGACCTGGGTCACAGCGCGCGCGGGCGCTGCGGGTGCCCTGCGCTGGGAGCGGACCGAGCGCTACGTCTGAATCGCAGACAACGCCTCCGGCGGCACTCGATGTGCAGCCCGACCGCGCGTGGAGATCACATGGCGCGGACCGGTCCCCGAGTCGAATTACACGGTCGGCCGCGAAGGTGAGCGCGTCGAGCTCATCGTCGATCACTGGACCGTCGTGATGTTCGAGGGCGCGATCCGCCGCTTCAAGGATCCGTCGAGCATCCTGTCGGCGCACTACGTCATCGGCCAGGACGGTCGCATCGCGCAGCTCGTGAGCGAGGACGACACGGCGTATCACGCCGGGCGCTACGACGTGAACCTGCGGTCGATCGGCATCGAACACGAGGCCGGGCCGGCGATGGCGCCGACGGACGCGCTCTATGCCGCGTCGGCGGAGCTGCACGCGGACATCGCCGTGCGGCATGGCCTCGATCTCGTCGTCGGGACGACGGTGCTCCCGCACCGCGCGATCGTCCCGACGGAATGCCCGGGCACGCTCGATGTCGATCGCATCGTGCGCGAAGCAACGGAGGAGGACGACATGTTCACCGACGAGGACCGCCGCATGCTGCGCCGCGTCTACGACCACCTGGAGGCGTACGAGCCGCTGGTGTGGACGACGCGGCTGCAGCAGTGGCTGGCGAAAGCGTTCCGCAGCGTCTTTCCCGACGCTGACCTCAGCGGTCCGGACGTCCAGTCCGGTCAGTCCTACAAGGGCTGACCCCTGCCGAGCGCGACGATTCATTCGGTCACGAGCGATCGGGCTGAAGGGCGTTATCGACGGCGTCGCCCAGGCGGGTCCGCTAACGTCGCGCGATGCCGCTCAAGGAGACCGAAGCCCAGCGCGCCGCGCGTTACGCGGCGAAAGACCTGACCGACAAGCTCGGCATCAAGCCAGGTGACGCGGTGCTCATCGCGGGCGCTGCCGACCGCGGCCTGATCGCGAAGGCGCGCGCGAAGGCGGGGCGTCCCGCGGCGCGCGCCGGCGAGCGCGCCGACGTCGTCCTCTACTGGCCGAAGGCGGCGAACGAGATCACCGCGCAGCTGCGCGCGCTCAGGACACGCGTGATCGAGTCCGGCGGCATATGGGTGATCAGCGCGAAGCGCGACCGCGAGCGCAAGGCTCGTCCGTACCTGGGCAACGACGTCATCGCGCTCGGACTGGCGGCGGGTCTCGTCGACAACAAGATCTGCTCGATCTCCGACGACGACACGGCGATGCGCTTCGTCGTGCGCCGATCCGACCGGCGCGGCTAGGAGTGTTCGGCGATCACGGCAGGCGGAGCGTGACTAGCACCGGGCGATGATCCGAGGCGGTCCCGGCGAGGACCTGCGCCGCGACCGCGCGGATCTCCGGGCTGACGAACACGTAGTCGATGCGCTCGTGCGGCGCGCCGGAGGAGTACGTGAACTCACTGCCGATACCCGCGGCCGCGCCGGCATCGACGAGGCCGGAGGACAGAAGTCGCGTGATCGTGACGTCCTGCGGATGCGCATTGAAGTCGCCGGCGAGGATGCTGCGCGGTCGCTTCGCCCAGAACTGCGCGAACGCGTCGGCTTGCGCCTCGCGCTCGACGTCGAACCCCTCGTATGCCGTGAAGTGCGTGGTGACGAAGGTGAGCGGGCCGCCCGGCGCGTCGACGGTCGCCCACACGTAGCCGCGGTTCAGCGCGCTGCTCAGGTGCGGGAGGATGCCGTACGACGAATCGGTGATCGGATAACGGCTCAGGATCGCGTTGCCGAACAGCGCCGTGTCCATCCGGCCGTACGCAGCGTGGTACTGCGGTAGCCGCCAGCGCACGTAGGAGAAGAAATCGATGCCCGCGGAGAGATCCCATCCGCGATTGACCTCCTGCAGCCCGACGAGATCCGCGTTGGCCGATTCGATGCGGTCGACGAGCGCCGCGGCGGACGGCACGCTCCAGTAGTCGAGCCCCTGATGGACGTTGTAGGTGAGGACCACGAGCTCGCCGCCGCCGCGCGCGGCGGGATGCGCGTTCGCGGGCGGGATCGCGGCTATCACGATTGCGCCGAGAAGCGGCGCGGCGGCCGCGAGCGCGGGGCGCAACGTCCGCGGCGGGGTGGTTTCGCGGGCGAGCAGCGAGGGCAGGACGACGATCGCGCCGGCGATCGGCCACAGGAAGTCGACGCGGTCGCGGTACGAGTAGAAGACGAAGATGAGCGCGAAGAAGACGATCCAGCCGACCGCTGAGAGCAGATGCACACGTCCGTCGAGGCGCTGCGGACCGCTGGTGAACGAGCCGACCAGCCCGATCGTGAGGCCGACCTGCGCGAGGACGATCGTCGCGAGAGTCGCAGCGCCGTACGCGGTCCCCGCAGCGAGCGCGGCGACACCGAGGGCCACGATGAGGACGCGCACCGCGCGGCGGATCGGGACGACGGCGAGCGCGAGCGCGACGACGAATGCGAGCGCGACCGCGAGCTGCGCGACGACCTGCGGCAGGCGCGTGTCCACTTCGATTCGTCCGAGTCCGGTGAGGAGCGTGAGCTCGAGGAACAGATAGGGGCCGACGACGAGCGCGCCCCACGCGCCGCTCGGTGGCGCGTTGCCGTCTGGTACGGAGACGAGCGCCGCGACGAACGCCGCCGCGAGGAGCAGCGCGGCGATGACCGACAGCGGACCGTCGATGAGCTCGAGGTCGAGACCGTGCAGGGCGATCTCACCCGCGATCTGCACCGCGACGCCGAGGATGATGCCGGTCGCCGCGTCGCGAAGCAGACCCGCGCGTCCGGCCTGCCGGATGAACGCGGGGAGCCAGCAGAGCCAGACGATCCATGAGGCGAACGCGAACGCCGGTGAGGCGTTCTCGCCGGGCAGCGCCTGACGGAGCACGACGATGAGCCCGAAGAGCGCGCCCAGCCATACGGCTTGGCGGCGCAGCGGGACAAGGCGCACGAGGAACGAACCGACGACGCCTGCGACGAAGACCTCGGCCGCGACCTGACCCGCGTACGTGGTGTTGTCCTCGGCGACGTTCCAGATGATCATCGCGAGCGTCATCCGCACGGCCTGGATCCCCATCCAGGTCCCGAGCATTGCTGCGAGCGTCGTCATCCCCACAGGCTAGCGAGAGAGGCCGATGCGAACCGCAGTTCGCATCGCCGAGCGAGCGACGCCTGTACGGCGAAGCCAGTACCTCGGCGGGGACTCTATCAGCGGTCCGCGGCTACGCGGTGGGGTGCGAAGCGACCCAGGCGTCGACCTTCGCGCGGAAGCGATTCGGCGCTTTGGCGAAGGTGCTCATGCATCCTGGACTACAGAAGGCGTACTCGCGGTCCGGCATCTCGAGCGTGCGTCCGTCCTCTCGTGCCTCAGCGATGTCGACGATCATGTCGCACACCGGGTCGAGGATCTTGGGCCCCGACCCACCGGAGCTCTGTTTCAAGCTGCGGTGCTGGCGAGGTGCGGGTTGAGCTGCTGGAGGATGCGCTCCTTGGGCTGGTAGCCCACGAGGCGCTGCGCCTCACGTCCGTTCTTGAACAGGATCATCGTCGGGATCGAACGGACGCCGAAGCGACCGGCGGTGATGGGATTCTGGTCCACGTCGAGCTTCGCGATCCGGATCTTCGAGCTCTGCTCGTTGGCGATCTCCTCGAGGACCGGCGCGACCATGCGGCACGGGCCGCACCACGCTGCCCAGAAGTCGACGAGGACCGGCTGATCGGACTTCAGGACCTCGGTCTCGAAGGTCTGATCACTGACAACTGTTGGCTTCGTCACGGTCTCGTCCTCCCAGGAGCTTTCACCACTTGAACACTAGCTGGTGCCCTCGTTGTTCCACGGCAGGTTCGAGGCCAAGTACGGCTTCCAGCCCGTCCAGCGCGGCCCCGCCGTTGGCCAGAAAGCCACGCAGCGGCCTCCACTTTACGAAGCGCCAGCCGCGGCGTCGAACGATGTCCGAGAGGGGCGCGGAGCGCTCGAGCTTCTGCTGGAGCAGAGCGGCGCGCTCGTCGGCGATGGCGAGGAAGCGGAAGACGCGATCGTCGTCGGGGATGGCTTCGCCGATCGAGACGATGCTGCGATACAGGCGCGCCGTCCACTCGGCCTGCCAGAGGAAGGCCATGCGACCGCGGTCGTACCAAACGCAGTCGACGAACTCGAGCGCGTCGGCCGGACCGCGGAGCGAGTGCGCGGGACCGGCGAGTCGCTCGGCGTCGGTCATGAGCTCGACGAGCGTCCGGCCGCGCTCGGCGTGCGACGCGGGCGTCGCGCGGCGCTGGACGTCGCGGCCAACATGGACCTTGAACCCAAGGCGGTGGCCCGCGTCGACGAGCTCGGCGACGAGCTGCGACTGCGACGCCTGGCGAGCGACGAGCGAATCGACATCGCCGAGCCGCCAGCGCCCCTCCTCCGATTGCACCGCGTACGACGCGATGGCTTGCTCGATGAGCTCGCGGTCCGGCGTCTCGGCGCCGCGGAAGAGCGCGTACGTTCGGCGCAGGAGCGACCGCGTATCCACCTCGCGCGTGGCGGAGAGCACGCCCCAGACCGACCATTCGACGCGGTCATCGAGCGGCGTGACGTCGTGCGCTCCCTTCACCACGTACGCGTACTCCTCAGGCTCGTCAGCGATCTTGATGCGCTCGATGTCCGACCGTCGTCCGTCCGCCAGCGCTGATCGGAAGTGATCGACGAAGAGCTCGAGCTCTGAGACGCCACCCGCACGCGCGAGCGCGAGCGGCACGAGGAGCCCTTCAGCCGACAGCGACTGCAGCGCGGCCGCAGCGGCAAAGTCCTCACGCACGGGCTCGCCGCGCTCGTGGTACGCGTCGCGCACGCCTTCGCGCATCGCCTCCTCGATGGCCGCGCCATCGGTGGTGGATTGATCGCGCAGGAGCGGCATCTCGCGATCGAAATCGCACGTCGCCGCGGCCGCGCCGTTGCCATACGCGCCGGCGAGCGCGTCGCGCTGGTAGAGGATCGTCCGCAGCCGGTAGCCCGCGCCGGTCGCCGCGAGGACGGTCGCCGCGAGCGTCGTCGCGTCCGCGTGCGGCACGTACACGACCGCGGCCGCACCCGGCTTCGACGCCTTGTGTCCTTCGATGAGCGCCGCGCGCATCTGACGGAGTAGCCGCTCGCGCGACGCCAGTCGCCCCTCGCCCGCCTCGAGCGGGCGCGTCGTCTTCGCGCCGAGCAGCAGCACGCTGCCGACGGTGCTCCATCCACCGAGCGGATCGTCGACCGGCGCCTGGCACAACACGAGGTCGGCCTCGCCGGCATCGTGACGCGCGACGCTCTTCGTCGCGCCGCGCTGCACGAGCCATCCGATCAGCTCTTTCACCGTGCGCCCGTACTCGAGCCAGATGTTCGTCTCGCGCGTCTGCGCGGCGTGGCCGCGTCGCGCGCGACCTTTCTCGATGCGCAGCGGCGTGCCGTGCCCGGCGACCGCGTTGAGGCGGCTGCCGCTCACGATGCACTCGAGCAGGCACAGCTTCAGCACCGCTTGCGCCTCGGGCATGCCGACGACGGCGGTCTCGATCGCGCGCAGGGTCGCCATGAGTGCGGTGACGTTGCGCGGCGTGTAGAGCATCGCGACGGACTCGCCGAGCGCGGCCGCGACGGGGTCGGGTCCGAAACGCTCGACGAGCTGCCAGTAGGCCATGCCGCGCGGCTCGATACGTCGCGTGCGCTCCTCGTCCTCGGTATCGACCGGTTCGATCAGAAGCGCCCGGCCATCGCGCGCGCAGACACCGCAACGGAAGGCCTTCTTCGAGGGCACGGGCGAATCGCGCTCCCAGAGGAACGCCTCCACGACGACCGGCGCACGGCACGTCGCGCAGCGCGAGCCGTACAGCTCGCGCATCGCGACGCGATGCGGCGTGCCGATGAGCGCCGAATCCGCGACACGCTCGAGCGCGATGAGGAGCTCGTCCGCCGCCGGCGCCATTCGGACGACATCGCGAGCCCACGCACCGAGGGGCTCTCGCGAGCGCGCGATCCCGCGGCGACCGACGTGTTCCGCGGCGTCGGCAGCGGACCAGGGGAACGCGAGCGGATCGAGGACGAGTCCTCGCTCGGGCGCATACGCCGTCGCGAACGTCGCCGCGAGAGCTTTGGGGAACGCGCTGCCGAAGCGTTGGAGCGGTCGCGGGAGCGGCAGGGTTTCGATCGGCGTGAACGAGAGCACCCGCTCCCGCGGGTTACTCATCCCTCGCCCAGGGGCAGGGGCCCCTGTTCAGCGAGCGGAGTGAGCGTGTCATTGCAGGTGGAAGAGTACGGCCCTCCGGGCATCCGCGATCACTCCGATCCAGCTTCCGTCGCGTGAGGCGACGAGGTCCTGGATCTGTCCGACGGGCGCAAGCTGGTCGGCCGCTCCGTCCTGTGTGGCGAAGGCGACGAGCCGATCGGTCCCATCGAGGACGACTGGCCGGAGGCCGACGACCAGCGCGCGGCCGTCGATGAGCTGCGCCGACCACTTCGCCGCCGCACCCTCGGTCGCGAACGCCGTGAGCCGCTGCGGCTCGAGCACATAGAGGGTGCCGTCCTTCGCGAACTCGACGTCACGCCCTGGCGGCGCGACCTTCGTGATCGTGCGCGAGGGATCCGGCGACTTGATCGCCACGCGGAACGTCCCCACGTCGGTCACGATCGCTGCCCAGAAGCCCGCGCGATCGACCGCGAAGGCGCGCAGCGCGCCGGGGATGCTCACGATCCCGCGCGTGTCGCGCTCGCGACCGACGTTCAGGACACGCAGCTCGACGTTCGCGCCGATCTGGCTCGCGATGAAGAGCTCGCCGTTGTCGCTCGCGCTCAGGATCGCGCCGGAGCTGCTCACGTCGATGGGGAACGGCGCGCCCAGCGGCGCGCCGTCCGGCGCCCGGCCGCCGATGATGCCGCGATCGTCGCCCGCCGACGACGCCGCGAAGGCGTACGCCCTCGGCACGAAGACGACGGACTGCGCCGCGCTGTTGAGGCGCATCGGGGCGCCGACGTAGTCGCTCGGACGCGGCATGACCCACGTGACCAGCGTCTGCCCGCCGCCAAACAGGAATCGCGCGTCGTCGGTGAACACGAGCTGGTTCACGCCCGCGTTGAAGCGCGGCAGCGCGCGAAGCACACCGTCATTCGTGAAGATCGCGACGAAGCCGTCGTCCGATCCGATCGCGACGTGGCTCGCGTTCGGGGTCATCGCGATGCGGCGCGATCCCGCGCGCGCGTCGAGGAAGCGCTCCGGCTCGCGCCAGAGCTCGACATCGGGTGCGACACCGGAGCGCGCGAACTTGTACGACGTTTGGTCGATGACGATCGCGATCGTCCCCTGCTTGAGGAGCACGCCCGCCGCGGCGTCGGCGCTCGCACGGTCTTTGAACGACGCGCGCACGACGAACGGGCTCTCCGTCGACGCGACCCACGCGACGCCGAGCTCCTTCGCGCGATCGCTCGCCTCGGCCGCGCCCGCGAACGGTCCGACGGTGACGAGCGCACCCGATGATGGCGACGCGGTCACCTTCATGCCGACACCGCGCGCGGTGAGCTTGTCGAGTGTGCCGTCGTCCTTGAGCAGGCTCTGCAGTGTGCGGAGCAAAGACCAGCTTTTCGCGACGTCGTCGATGACGCGCACCAACGCGTCCGGCGTTCGCGCGTCGGCGTACGCGAGCGTGTCCTTCCGAAGCTCGCCGAGCGCGTCGGCGAGCGTCACGAGCCGGTCGCGGATCGGTCCCGCGGTGTCGACGCTCGCGGCGACGATCTTCGTCGAGGTGTCCGCGATGACGAGCGCCTGCGCGCGCGCGATCGTCGCGTAGCGATCGGTGTTCACCGCGCGGATGCGCTCGCCGTTCAGCGAGCCGACGAGGGCGTAGTCGTAGGCGGAGAAGCTGAGGAGGATCTCCCCGACCGCGCGGGCGATGGGTCGGGCGTCGTTGATGTCGCGGGAGGGCGAGGGCTTCGCGCTGGGGCCACCCGAGCAGGAGGCCGTCACCACGACGAGGAACGCGAATATCGCTCCCCATCCAGTGCGACCCATCAGCCCACCCCTTTACTCGCTACTCGTCCTCGTCGTCCTCCGCGTCGTCTTCCTCTTCCTCGACGACGAGCGGCTCCTCGTTCGATTCGGCTTCCTCGAGGACTTCCTCGCCGGTCTGCGCTTCGGCCCCTTCGACCTCGTCGGCCTCTTCGGCCTCCTCGTCGGCGTCCCGTCCGAAGCGGAAGAAGTTGCCCTTGATGTACGCCCGCTCTTTCGTCTCGGCCGGCCGGTGATGACCGGGGAACGAGATGCGGCTGGCGTTCTCCGGGCTCTGGAAGACCTCACGAATGGCAACGCGAGCGTTCGCTTGGTCGTTACTGACGATCGCCGCCACGTACTGGTTTCCGGTGCGGATCAGGTCGATGAGCCGCCGCCCGACCTTTGGCTCGAGGAATCCCAGGAGCTCACCGTCGCTGGCGTGGACCGCCAGGAGGCCCTCTTGCTCGCGGAGCTGGCACTCAGCGCCGACCGAGTAGCGGGCGAGGATGTGACCCGGGGCCGGGTTGATGAGCCGGAGGATGCCGGTCTTGCCCATGTCCTCGATGAAGAGGCGGGGCTGGGTCTTCGTCTTCGTCGTGACGGCCTTGGACTTGTGGTCGAGCAGCTGCGTGGTGCGCTGCAAGCCGCGGATGGCGATCGAGTTGTATGGCTCGGCCTTGAGGACCTCGGCGAACGCGGCCTTCGCTTCCTCGACCTTGCCCTGCTCGACGTAGGCGCGGCCGAGGCGGTTATGCGCGTCGATGTCGTCGGGCGCGGCCTCGAGGATCTTCTGGTTCAGGTCGACCGCGCGCGTCCAGTCCGCATCGAGGGCGGCCGCGACCGCCTGATCTGCGAGGGCGCGGACGCGCAGGCCTGCGTCGGCTGAGGGAGACATCGGGAGACCATTGTCCCACAAGCGCCGTCAGGCGCGCGGACGAAGTACTCCGCGAGTACATTTCGCCGCGACATGCCGTACCTCTCTGAGATCCAACATCGCAGGGTGATCGAGCCGAATGGCAATGAGATCGGCACGCTCAAGGATCTCGCCGTCGTGCCGCAGGGTCAGTTCCCCGCCGTGCAGTGGGCCATCCTCGCGACCGGCGATGGCGAGCGGGTGGTGAAGTGGTCGGACATCGCGCAGGAGATCGGCCACCTTCGGCTACGCGGGCGCATCGATACCGTGCCCGACGCCATGCTGCCTCCCGACGCGCTGCGTCTGTCACGCGACCTCATGGACAAGCAGATCGTCGATACGCACGGCGCGAAGATCGTGCGCGTGAATGACCTGCAGCTCTCCGACGTCGAGGGTCAGCTCCGCCTCGTCGGCGCAGATGTCGGTCTGCGCGGGCTGCTGCGGCGCATCGGCGCGGAGGGTCTGGCCGAGCGCCTCTTCGGGCGGCGCCTGCCGCGCGGGATCATCCCCTGGCACCTCGTCGAGCCGCTCGACTCGAACACGCCCGAGCAGGGCGTGCGCGTCACCGTGCCACGCACGAAGCTCGCCCTCCTCCACCCGGCGGACATCGCGGACATCGTCGAGGAGATGGCCGCCGACGAGCGCCGTCACGTGTTCGAGCAGCTCGACATCGAGACCGCGGCCGAGGCGCTCTCGGAGGTCGAGCCGGAGCTCCAGGCGTCGATCGTCACCGACCTGCCGGAAGAGCGCGCCGCGGACATCCTCGATGAGATGGCGCCCGACGAGGCCGCCGACCTCCTCCAGGACCTACCCGAGGAGCGGCGTGAGGAGCTCGTCGAGCTCATGCAGAAGGAAGAGGCGCAGGACGTCGAAGAGCTCCTCACCTTCCCCGAGGACACGGCGGGCGGGATCATGACGACCGACTTCGTCGCGCTCCCCGCGGAGCTGACGGCGCAGCAGGCCATCGATCGGCTCCGCGAGCTACGGCCCGACCCCGAGCTCACCTATTACCTGTATGTCATCGACGGGCAGGGTCGGCTCGATGGGGTCATCAGCCTGCGCGACCTCGTTGTCGCGAAGCCCGAGCAAAAGGTCGCCGACGTCATGGACCCGCACGTGTTGAAGATCGACGCGACCGCATCGAAGGAGGACGTCGCCGCGCTCATCGCCAAATACGACCTGCTCGCGCTGCCGGTCGTCGACGCGCGGCACAAGCTCATCGGCACGGTGACCGTCGACGACGTCGTCGAGATCATGCTCCCGCGCGGCTGGAAGAAGAGGTCAAGCCGGACGCTCGCGCGCTAGATGCTTCGCATATACGGGCGTCTCCGCTTCTATCTCCTCGCGCTCGGTCCGGGACTCGTCACCGCCTTCGCCGACAACGACGCCGGCGGCATCACGACGTACTCCCTCGCGGGTGCGCAGTTCGGCTTCGGGCTCATGTGGGTGCTGCTCGTCACCGCGATCGCGCTCACGGTGACGCAGGAGACCGGCGCGCGCCTTGCGCTCGCGACCGGCCAGGGGCTCGCGGGACTCATCCGCGAGCGATTCGGTGTGCGCTGGACGGCGTTCGCCGTGCTCACGATGCTCGTCGCGAACCTCGGGACGACCGTCGCGGAGTTCGCGGGAATGGCCGCGGCGTTCTCGCTCTTCGGCGTGCCGCCGGGGCTGTCGTCGATCCTCACCGCCTCGCTCGTCGTGCTGTTACTCGCGCGCGGGTCGTTCACCCGCATCCAGTACGGCTTCGTCGCGATCGGCGCCGCGGTGTCGATCGCCTATGCGTTCTCCGCATACCTCGCGCACCCGGACTGGGGGCACGCGGCGCGCGCGCTCGTCGTGCCGGAGATCACCGCGTCGAGCGCGTACTTCCTCATGCTCGTCGGTGTCGTCGGCACGACGATCACGCCGTGGGGTCAGGCGCTGATCCAGTCCTACATCGCAGACAAGGGCCTGGGCCCGCGTGACCTCGCGCCTGTTCGGGTCGACGTCGCGCTGGGCTCGGGCGTGCTCACGAACCTCATCGCCACGTTCATCATCGTCGCCTGCGCGGCGACGCTCTTCCCCACCGGTCGATCGATCAACGACGCGGCCGACGCCGCGGCTGCGCTCGGGCCGCTCGTCGGCCCGTCGGCGCGCACGGTCTTCGCCGTCGGGCTTTTTGCCGCGGCGCTACTCGGCCTCGCGACCGTGCCGCTCTCGAGCGCGTACTTCGCGTGTGAGGCCTTCGGCTTCGAGCGCGGGCTGTCGTTCCGCTGGCGTGAGGCGCCTGTGTTCTACGGCCTGCTGTCCTTCTTCATCGCCGGCGCCGCGCTGTTCATCGTCATCCCCGGACTGCCGCTCATCCAGGTCATGTTCCTCGCGCAGGTCGTGAACGGCCTGCTCCTGCCGATCATCCTCATCTTTGTCATGCGCCTATGCCGCGAGCCGAACCTCGGCGCGCTGCGCAGCGGGCCGATCCTCTATCCGCTCGGTTGGGCCATCACCGCGCTCGCGAGCGCGATGTCGCTCACGTTCGTCGCGTCGCTCTTCCTCTTTCGATAGGAAAGAAGCCGGCCGCCTCGCGGCGGCCGGCTGGGAGCGGGAAGGAGGTGGGTGGATCTAGCGGATGACGACGCTGCCGTAGATCTGGAGCGTGCCCGCGTCCTTTGAGCTCGTCACGCCTCCGTTGACGCTCGCTCCGGACGACGGGAGCCAGTAGAAGGAGCCGGGTGGCGGGCAATCCGAGATGCAATCGCCAATGCGATCGACCATGAGGTTGCCCGAGCCCTTGAGCGAGCCGAGCCTCAGGTCGACCGGGCCGGCGCCGTGATCGCGGGCGTAGTACGCGGTGCCGAACGTCCAGCCGCAGAAGGTCGGGTCGCACCGGAACTGCTGCCACTGCACGGGCAGTTGATCGCTGACCATCGTGAACGATGCGGTCGGCGAAACGGTGATCGACTCGGCGCGCAGCGCGAAGTTGATCGTGCCGCGGAGATCGCGGAGCTCGCCGCTCAAAAGATCGCCGGACATGACGACGGTCCCGTTGCTGTTGCCACCGAGGATGCTCGAGAAGGTGGCGCCGCCGGTGATCTGGAGGGTCTGTGTCGCTTGGCCGGCGACCGCGACGCCGCTCAGCGCGAGAGAGAGGATCGCTGTGAGAGTGAGCGCGAGTATCGAACGACGCATGTTGTGTTTCCCTTCCGTCGGCGGTCATCGATGACCACCCGACGCGAAGGTGTGTAGGCGCGCAGATGCGCATGTCGGTGTGGGGCTGGCCACGCCCCGAACGTGAGCCGCCACACGTCGGCAGTGCTAGCGCGGTTGCTCTAGCACGCCCCCGCCGGCATCGAGCCAGCGATCCGGGTTCTCGTAGAAGATGCGCTTGCAGCGCTCACTGTCGAAGGAGTACGTCCGGTTCTCGTAGCGGATGCGCATCGCGCCGTCACCGAGCGGGCGCTTGCAGATGACGCAGACGGCCGCGTCCATCACTCGAGCTCGATGATCGGCTGGTGCGCGCGGACGAGCTGGCCGCTCTCGATGAAGAACCGGCGCACCTTTCCGCCCGCGGTGGAGCGGATCTCGTTGAACAGCTTCATCGCTTCGATGAGCCCGATGACGTCACCCTGCGCGATCTGGCTCCCGACCTGGATGAACGGCTCGGCCTGCGGCGATGGCGAGCGATAGAAGATGCCCGTGAGCGGCGCGTTGACCGTCGGGTAATCCGTTCGCGCGGGCGCTTCGGCGGTCGGCGCGACGGAAGCAGCAGGACCGGCGGCGGCCGCGACCGGTGCAGCGCCGTTCTTGCTCACGCGCACCCGTAGCGGGCCGCGTCGGACCTCGAGCTCCTGCACCTCATCCGCGGCGAGGCGCTGCAGCAGCTCGACGGCGAGCGCGTTCGCGTCGGCTCGGACCTTCTTCGGATCGGCTATAGCGAGGCTCCGCTGCGGAAGAGGAGCGACGCGTTGTGCCCGCCGAAGCCCATCGAGTTCGACATCGCGATGTCGAATTTCGCCTTGCGCGACGTCTTCGGCACGTAGT
>Ga0209157_1002264_pt1 | contig 15452 bp, 17 predicted proteins | sample GraSoiAngelo_135_FD_185892 | JGI IMG/M metagenome (GOLD analysis project Ga0209157, IMG submission 185892) | Grasslands soil microbial communities from the Angelo Coastal Reserve, California, USA - 14_0929_05_40cm (SPAdes) (version 2) | ecosystem: Environmental > Terrestrial > Soil > Grasslands ... | reverse complement strand
GCGGCGGCGCGCGTTCGCTCCATGAGCCCGAGCCAAATCCGCGACCGGCTCGACGAGCGTTTCCGGTTGCTGACCGGGTCGCGACGTTCCATGGAGCGGCACCAGACCCTGCGCCACGCCGTGCAATGGTCCTACGACCTCCTTAACGACATCGAGCGCCGCGTCTTACAACGTTCGTCGGTGTTTGCCGGCGGCTTTGCCATCGCTGCTGCCACGATCGTGTGCGGGCACGGCATGGAGGGCGAACTCGACGAGATTGAGATGCTCGATGTGCTCGATTCGCTGGTCCGCGAATCCCTGGTCAACGTTGACCGCACCTCTGCGGAGCTCCGCTACAGCATGCTTGAGACGATCCGGCAATTCGCGGAGGAGCGCCTGGCGGACAGCGGCGAAGGCGAGACCGTACGTGATCGACACGCGTTATTCTTCGCCGGTCAGGCCGAGGCCGCGTTCGAACGATTCCGCAGCCCGCAGGAGATCCTCGCATACCAGTTCGTGGACGATGAAATAGCGAATGCGCGAGCGGCGTTCCGCTGGACCGTCGACCACGGCCGCGCCGATCCGGCCATCCGCATCGCGGCGTGCATCCATCAGGCCGCGCGATTTCGGCTACGGACCGAGACGTTCGGATGGGCCGCGGAAGTCGTCGACCTAGCCCGACGGATCGAGCATCGCAAGCTGCCTCTCCTATTGACCATGGCCTCCGACAGCGCGTGGGGACTCGGGCGTCTCGAAGAAGCGAAGGCACATGGACACGAAGCCATCGCCCTGGCGAACGACGAGAGGTTCGAGCCGATTGTCTGGGCTTACGCTGATCTCGCCCAAATCGCCGCATTTGAAGGCGACGTCGAAGGCGCGATTGACCTCCTGCGCAAGGGGGCGGCACATCCGGCCGATCGGCGCGACCGGCTTGTCCTCGCCTGCCTGATCTCGATGGCCGGATTCGTCGGCCATCACCTGCCCGCGCACGAAATCAGGGAGAGTCTCTCCCAGATCACGGCGGCGGGCATGCCGACGGCGATGGCCTTCGCCCTTGCCGGCAAGGGCGCGATCGTAGCGCAGGACGACACCGCGGCGGGCATCGACCTCTATCACGAGGCCATCGACATGCTCGCGTCTTGCGGCGATCGGCTACTTGAGCAAACGGTCCAAGGCCAGCTCGTCAGCCTGCTAGCTCGCAGTGAGGACCCCGCTCCTGCGCTGGCGAGCTTCGTCGATATCGTGAATGACTGGCAGATCTGCGGAGATACACTACTGGCGCCGGGCGTAGGTCACTTGATAGTGCTGCTGGCGCGGCTGGGTGATCATGATGGCGCCGCTCGGCTATACGGCGCCGTCACGCGCGGGATTGAACTCGGTGCACTGGTATCGGGGTTGGATGCCTGCATCTCCTCAGTGCGCGAGGCAATGGGCGACGCCGCATTCCTTTCGTCCCGCGATGCGGGCGCGGCGCTGAGCTACCAGGCCGCCGGCGAACTGGCTCGCGGACTTATCCAGCACGCCCGCGACGAACTGAGGGGATCGCAATCACCATGACTCGCCATAGCGGCGCAGTCACGACCCCTGTTCGCCGACCGCGGTGCATTCGTGGCGAAGGGCTTCGAGGGGCCGGTCGGTGTGTACGAGGTGCGCTGGCGAGAGTGATGCAACTCGAGGTCCAGTACTTGTAATAGACGGATCGGCGCGGTCCCCTATACAGCGTCGGAGCACGGGCGGCCATTCGCGCACAATTACGTGCCTCTGTGACTCTGAACACAGACGGCGTTCTGCCCGTCGTGGTAGGTAACCACCGAAGATATCTGTGGACTGACAAATGGCTGCCGCGTTCGGATCGATCGTTCTCGCCTGGAGGCCAACCCTGGGCCGCAGGGCGATTCTCGATAACTTACCTCTTGTCGTCCTGTGCCTCATCCCGATTCTCCTTTATCTCCCCGTAATGGTCTCCCCGCTGGAGCGCGACGAAGGCGTGTATGCCACCATCGCACAGAGGTTGCTGCGAGGTGATGTCCCCTACCGAGATCTCTTTGATAACAAGCCTCCGATCGTATACGGTTGGTACGCCTTCAGCTTCCTGGTCTTCGGCGAGGGCGTAGCGGCGCCGCGCATCGTCGCCGCTCTTCTCCTCTCTTTCACAACCCTGGCGATCTTCGGCGAGGCGCGGATGCTCTTCCCTCGGCGCGTCGCCTATCTCGGTGCCGGCGCCTTCGCCGTCGCCACAGGCCTTCCGTTCGTTGCCCTGAACGCAAATACCGAGGCCTACATGCTGTTGCCCCTTGTCGCCTCGTTGGTCGCCTTCACCATCGGCACGCGTCGCGGCCGTCTCTCCTGGTTCGTGCTGGCCGGCGCACTCGGTGCATTAGCAGTGATGACCAAGCAGGTCGCGGTCTGGAACCTCGTTGCGCTCGCGGTTATAGCGTTGTTTTGGCGCTGGGGCAAAGTCGAGACGGCCTGGCGACGGATCACGCCGCTACTTTCCCTACTAGCCGGCGCCGCTGCCGCTACGGCGCTGATCGCTACGCCCTTTTTCTTCGCAGGCGCATTCAGCGATTTCGTGTACGCGAACATCTCTTACAACTGGCTCTACGTCCGCTTCGTAACAATCGGCGAGGGTCTCCCCCATCTCGGCCTGGGGGTAACGTTGCTCTCGGCGCTGGCGGCGCCGCTCGTTGTTGGGACCGCGCTTGGTATTTTCACGGTCCTTCGCCGGACGAGGAGGAATGCTGCCTACCTTTTGGTGGTGTGGGCGGCCGCCTCCGCGGTCGGCGTGGCCTCTGGCGGTCGCTTTTTCCCGCATTACTTTCTGCAACTGGTGCCCGCCATGGTCCTCCTCACTGCCGTGGTCGTAGACGATCGCTTCCGCGGGCACGACCCTCATCGCAGGTGGAAGGTTGCAACCACCTTTAGCGCGATACTCATTTTCATCTCCCTAGGCGCCAACGCTCTGCTCTATCTCGCGCCATTGCGCACAGAGCATCGTCTCGCCCCGAACGTGATTTTCCAGGAGGAGTTGGACGAAGCGAGTCAATCGCTCGGGGCTTATATCTCTGCGCGAACCGGGCCCGAGGACACCATCTTCAATCTGGGTCGCCAGTCGCAGATTTACTTCTACGCGGACCGGCGTCCAGCGGTTCGATACTTCTACGATTATGCTTTCGACTATGACCCGACCACGCTACCAGTGACACTTGAGGCTTTGCGCCAAACGAAGCCCGTATACATCATCGATTCCCTCCAGCCGCCGCTCTTCGAACCCACCGAGAAGAAACCGGATGAACTCGCTGCTTTGCTCTCCCAAGACTACGTGTACGAAGGCCGCATCTTCTTCTCGGATGTCTACCGCCTCAAAGCCGGGCGCTGAAGGCGGTATCGCGCCGTGATAGTTTGCGCCGCGCCGGGAACCTCGCATTCCGACCGCCGTTGTCCGCAGGCCGGCTCCCTCGGACCGTCCCCTTCGCCGACCGTGTAGAATTCGTTGCTATGGGTCTCGGGGAGCCAAGGCCGGTGACGAGGTAAGTTGGCGGGAATGAGCAGACAGGGCGATTCAGGGACGCGAGAGGGCTATCTGCTCCTTGCCGATATCTCTGGCTACACCGCGTTTCTGACCGGCACCGAGCTAGAGCATTCACACGAGATCATTCGTGAACTGACCACACTCATCCGCGAGCGGCTCGCTCCACCGATGCGGTTTGTCAAGCTCGAAGGCGATGCAGTCTTCTGTTACACCGACGCCGCGACGTTCCGGGACGGTGAGCGGCTCGTCGAGCTGATCGAGGCCTGCTACTTCGACTTCTCGAACCGTCTGCTTGATATGGCGCGCGCGACGACATGCCGCTGCAACGCGTGCGCCGCGATCGGTTCGCTCGGCCTCAAGTTCCTCGCTCACTACGGTAGCTTTGTCATCGAGCGAGACGAGGGACGCGAGGACCTCGCGGGACCGGCCGTCATCCTGGCGCATCGACTCCTGAAGAACACGATCAGCGAGGGAGGCGGCCCGAAGGCATACGCTTTCATCACGGAGGCTTGCTTGCAGCGCATGTCTGAATCCTTCCACTTGCCGGGCCACACCGAAATCTACGAGTCGTTCGGTGAGACAAAAGGCGGCGTTCATGACCTCGCTCCGGTGCTTACCGCGATGCGGGAGGGGCGCCGCGTATACATCAGTGCCGAAGACGCCGACGTTGAGACCACCTTCGAGCTGCCCGTTCCGCCCGCGAGCGCCTGGCAATACTGGGTAGATCCAATCGAGCGGCAGCGTTGGGCCTGCCGTCAGTTCGGTAAGGACCCCGACGAGGTAGAGCGAAATGCGCAGGGGCGCCACGGATCCGGCACGAAGGTGCATTGCGGACACGGGCCCGGGCCGGTCTGGGGCTTCCGCGAGTGCATTGACTGGCGTCCCTTCACCTACTTCACCTCCCGCACAACAACGCCGGTCGCCGGCGCCTTTGTTAGGCCACAACCCGCGACCGAAACCGTGGAATTCCAGCCCCTCGGCGAGCAAAGCACGCGCATCGTCTGGCGATTTCGGGTGACCAACAGGAGCCGCATCTCGCTGTTGGCGCTACGAGTGTTTCGGCCGTTCTGGCTCGCGTTTTGGCGGCGAGCAGGCGCCGCGCTGATTAGCATCGCCGAAGAAGACGCCGCGATTGCTGGTGTGGACGAGCAGGGCGTTGCTGAGGGCTCGGTGGCGCGAGTGACACGCCATTTCTAGAATTCTGCGTAATCTCAACAGCAAAATTGCGAAACAAACTTCCCCCAGTCCAAGACCCATGGAGTGCTGACTGGTACCGGTAATCAGCGCGGCCACGGGTTTCCTTATCGCCGTGCTATGGTTTGACCTCATGTTCGACGTGCAGGTGTGGCGCCACCGGCGCTCGCCCGAAGTGCCGGAGACGGTGCTCGATTCGATCTCGGCGTACTACCGGCGGGTGACGACGACGGCCTCCCCGATGGGGCGGCTCGTTGGGCTGACGATGCTCGTCCTGCCGATTGCGCTGATGGTGCAGGCGATCTGGGGCGACGAGCCGCTATGGGTGAGCGTCGTGTCGATCCCCGCCGCGCTGATCGGGATTGGCCTCGCTGCGGCGCGCATCTTCCGTCAGGCTCGGCGGCTGGGGACGCGGCGAGACCCGCCGGCGGTGCAGAGCGAACTCGCGCGCGGCATCTTCCGAGCGCACATCGTCTGCCTGGCGGCCATGATGACGCTTCTGGTGGTGCAGCTGGCCGGAGCTTGAAGTTCGCGTGCCCCCTATGCCTCGTTTCCGATAACCACCGTCCACGGCCGGATTTCCCATCGCGCTACCAATCCGTTAGTGACGTAGGGATCGTTCCGGGCGAAGTCCTCGACGATAGACCTGTCCGGCACCCGAAACACGAGCAGCGCCCGGTCAGCCGGGTCACTCAAGGCGCCGGCAAGAAGTAATTCGCCCCGGCGATTCGCCTCCTGAGCGAGCCGAAGGTGCTCTTCTCGGTACCGAGCGCGTCTTGATACGTAATCGTCCACGACGTAGTAGAACAGCGCGTAATAGTCCATGCACCCAGCCTTAGCTTGCGCGCGGCGATGGAATTTCGCAAGACTGTGCGCATGGCGAAGGCGCAGCCGGCCGTTCTCGAGGCTAACGGTCTCGAAGTGACAATCACCAACCCGGACAAGGTGATGTTCTCGCACGCGGGCCACACGAAGCTGGATATTGCGAGATACTACCTCGCTGTCGCCGAGGGGGCGCTGCGGGGCGCGGGCGACCGGCCTAACGTGCTCGTGCGCTATCCCAACGGCGTCGGCGGCGAGTTCTTCTACCAGAAGCGCGCGCCGGACTCACGGCCACCGTGGCTGGAAGTGGTAACGATCAGCTTTCCCTCGGGTCGCACCGCCGCCGAGATTGTCCCGCGGGACGCCGCCGCGCTCGCTTGGATGGCGAACCTTGGCTGTCTTGAGTTGCACCCGCACCCTGTCCGCGCGGACGACCTCGATCATCCCGATGAACTGCGCGTCGATCTCGATCCGGGCCCAGGTGTCTCTTGGGAAGACGTGCGGCGCGTCGCCCTCGTCGCGCGGGAGGCGCTCGAGGAGCACGGCCTGCGCGGGTGGCCGAAGACCTCGGGCGCGCGGGGAATGCACATCAACGTCCGCATCGAGCGGCGCTGGACCTTCGACCAGGTACGGCGCGCCGCCCTCGCGCTCGCCCGCGACGTCGAACGGCGCGCGCCCGCGCTGGCGACCAGCGCGTGGTGGAAGGAGGAGCGCCACGGCGTCTTCATCGACTACAACCAGAACGCCAAGGATCGGACGGTTGCCTCAGCCTGGTCGGTCCGGCCGACTCCTGACGCCCGAGTTTCGATGCCACTGGACTGGGACGAGGTGGCTGACTGCGACCCGACGGCGTTCACGCTGATCACGGCTCCGAAGCGCTTCGCCGAACGCGGCGACGCAGCAGCCGGTATCGATCAGTTCGCAGGCTCGCTCGACAAGTTACTCGAACTCTCGGCCGCACAGGAAGCGGCAGGGCTGGGAGACGCTCCTTGGCCGCCACATTACGAGAAGAAGCCGGGCGAGCCGCCGCGGGTGATGCCTTCCCGAAAGAAGGGCGCCCGTTCGGGTAAGCCTCAGGGTGAGACGCAGGAGAAAAGCGGCGCCCAGACGGGCGCCCGTACGGGCGGCCGGAGGCAGTCGAAGTTCCCGCTCATCACCGTCGCGAAGGCGAAGGATAAAGAGGAAGCGCTCGCCGGTCTCGAGCGCTGGAAGGCCCGCCATCCTGAGGCAGCGAAGCGGCTCGAGGTGGACGATGTCCTCGTAGACCCTATGCGCGGCCGCTACACGACCTGGACGCGCATTCGCGTGAACCTGCGGCACGTGCCGGAAGGCGAGCGCCCGGCGGAGGAACCGCCTGACCCGGACTACGATCCGTGGGAGGGTTGGGAACCGGGCGGCCGGTCCAACCTTTATCCTCCGTCGTATCGGAATGCGGGTAAATCGCGCGGCTCATCGAAGGACTAACGCCGGAAGTTGCGCTACATCATCTACGGCGCAGGCGCGGTCGGCGGCAGCATCGGCGGCCGTTTGTTCGAGGCGGGGCACGACGTCCTCCTGATCGCCCGCGGCCCTCACCTCGAGGCTATCCAGCGTGACGGCCTTTTGCTCCGAACACCGGACAGCGAGATTAAAACGCGCGTACCGGCGCTCGGCCACCCATCCGAGGTTCAGTGGGGCTCCGAAGATGTTGTCGTACTGACCGTTAAATCGCAGGACACGGCTGCTGCGCTCAACGACCTTGCGACGGCGGCCGGCGAAGTCCCGGTGTCTGCGCGCAAAACGGCGTCGCCAACGAGCGCATGGCGCTGCGGCGGTTCTCGAGCGTGTACGCGATGATGGTCATGCTCCCCGCCACGCACCTGGCGCCCGGGGAAGTCGTGATGAACGCGTCTCCGGTTGGCGGGCTACTGGACATAGGGTGCTATCCAGAGGGCGCCGATTCAATGTGCGAGCGGATCACGCGAGACGTATCAGGAGCCTGGCTGGAGGCGCGGGTCGACCACCGGGTAATGCGTATGAAATACGGCAAGCTGCTCGAGAACCTGGCGAACGCGGTCCAGGCGCTGTGCGGGCTGGAGGCAGCGGCGGGAACGCTTGTGCGCGCCGTGCGGGCAGAGGGCATCGCCGTACTCCAGGCGGCCGATATCGATTTTGCGACCGAGAGCGAGATGGACCAGCGGCGTGCGGAGTCGGCGATGAAGCTGCGGCCGATCGAGGGCCAGGGGCGAGGCGGCTCGACGTGGCAGAGCCTGGCTCGCCGTGCGGGCAGCGTCGAGACGGACTACCTCAACGGCGAGATTGCTCTGCTCGGGGCGCTTCACGGCGTGCCCACACCGTACAACCGCCTCCTGCAACGGCTGACGGCAGAAGCGGCGCGGCAGAAGCGCCCGCCGGGGTCGTACACGGTCGAAGAATTGATGGCGCGAGCAGGCGCAGCAGTATAGGCATCACATCGAGATGACCCCGCTTCCCGCGCGTGAGAAGCGCCTCTACCCGCCCATCAAGCCGTACGAACACGGCATGCTGGAGGCCGGCGACGGCAACCTCGTCTACTGGGAGACGTGCGGCAATCCGCGTGGCAAGCCGGCCGTGGTTCTCCACGGAGGCCCCGGTTCTGGATGCACGGAATGGCACCGCAGGCTGTTCGATCCCACCGCGTATCGCGTCGTCCTCTTCGATCAGCGGAACTGCGGGCGCAGCAGGCCGCACGCTGGAGATCCCGACATCGGCCTCACAAGCAACAACACCGCGAACCTCGTTGCCGACATCGAGCTGCTTCGTGAGCACCTCGACATAGACCGATGGCTCGTGCTCGGCGGCTCGTGGGGCTGCACGCTGGCGCTCGCCTACGCCGAGCAGCACGCGAATCGGGTCAGCGAGCTCGTCTTGTTCGGCGTTACAACGGGCCGGCGCGCCGAGTTCGACTGGCTGTTCCGCGGTGGCGTGGCCGTCTTCTTCCCAAATCAGTGGGAGCGTCTGCTTGGTAACCTACCCGACGCCGAGCGAGACGGAGACATCGTGGAGGCTTACTATCGGCTGCTGGCTGATCCCGATCCGGAGGTCCGGCAACGTGCGGCGCTCGAATGGTGCCTCTGGGAGTCCGCAACGCCGGCCTGGCCGCCGGCCGATGCGCTCGCCGCGCGGTTTAAGGACTCGCGGTTCGCTATGGCTTTCGCGCGCCTCGTGACTCACTACGTCAAGCACGATGCCTGGATCGAGGACGGCGCCCTCCTGCGTGACGCCGGGCGGCTAGCAGGCGTTCCGGGCGTCATGGTGAACGGCCGCTTCGACTTCCAGTCGCCTATCGGGAACGCCTGGGAGCTCAAGCGCGCTTGGCCGCAAGCGGAGCTGGTCATCGTCGACGACGCCGGCCACGCCGCCGACAATGCCGGCATCACCCGAGAGCTGGTGCAGGCGACTGATCGCTTCGCCGGGCGGTGAGCGATCGCATTTGTTACCATCTCTGCTGTGCCACCCAAGCCTTCTCTAATCGAAGGCTACGAACACTATCCTCGAATCGAGGCGGCGTTTCAGTCTGCCCTCGACGAGAGCCTGGGCCCGCGCGGACCGGACTTCTTATACGGAATGGTGAGCAACCTCGGTCTTCCCCGCGGCGCGAGCGTCCTCGACCTAGGCTGCGGGGAAGGGCGACATTCCGTCGAGTTGGCGGCACGCTTCGGCTTCCGAGTAGAGGGCATCGATCCCGTGCCTCGGCATGTCCAACTGTCGAAGCAGCGGCTAGAGGAGGCGGCACGATCGAACCCGGAACTCCGCGACCTGGTGAACTTCCGGCAGGGCGCTGCCGAAGGGCTGTCCCTACCTGATGCGAGTATCGATCTGATCTGGTGCCGGGAAGTGCTCGTCCTCATCGAAGACCTTGGCGCGGCGTTCGGCGAGTGCCGCCGCGTCTTACGCCCGCAAGGGCGCATGCTCATCTATCAGAATTGCCGCACCGACCGGCTTGAGCCGCGTGAAGCCGAGTTGCTTGGAGAGACGGGAAGGTTCGACTCACGGCGGATGGAAGAAGCCTTCGCTGCGGCCGGCTTCGAAACTGAGCAGTTCACGGATTTGGGCAGCGAGATCGGCGAGCACCTCGAGGAACAGACGGGCGAGGCCGGCAGGCGTCTAATCCACGCGGCCCGGCTGCTACGCGACCCTGAACGCTATATCGCGCAGTTCGGCCGTACCGCCTACGACATCATGCTCGGCGACTGCCTTTGGCACGTATACCGGATGATCGGCAAGCTGAGCGGCTGCGTGTATTTGCTTCGGATTTCCGACCGAACATGAGCAGCTAGTTGCTATCCGACGCTTTGACTCGTTCCCCGAATACACGCTCCAGCTCGTATGGCGGCGTAACCTCGAGCTGATCGTAGCGGCACTCCTCCGGCTGCTTGTCCGGGCGCCAGCGGACGAACTGGGCCGCGTGCCGGAAGCGGTCTCCCTGCATGTGGTCGTAGGCGACCTCGACGACGCGCTCCGGCCGCAGCGGCTCCCAGCTCAGGTCCTTGCCGCGGTTCCAGCGGCTGGTCGCGCCCGGGAGGCGCTGCATCTTCTCGTTGGCCTCTTGCTGCGCCGCCGCCCAATCGCGCCACGGATGGCCTTCGAGTGCGTTCTCGCGCAGCGGCGCCAGCTCGGTGACGAGCTGCCTGCGAACGGATTCCTTGAACGCCGCCGATACGCCGACGTGGTGGAGCGTCCCCGCGTCGTCGTATAGGCCGAGAAGAAGCGAGCCGACCATCGTATTCTTGCCGTTTTTGTGCCAGCGGAAGCCGGCAACCACGCAGTCGGCCGTGCGCGCATGCTTGACCTTGATCATGGTCCGCTCGCCCGGACGGTACGGCGCGTCGAGCTGCTTGGCCATGACGCCGTCGAGCCCGGCGCCCTCGAAGCGGCGGAACCAGTCTTCAGCGAGCGCGCGATCCTGCGTGGCCGGCGAAAGGTGCACCGGAGGCACGGCTCCATCGAGGGCCCGCTCGAGACGTTCCCGCCGAGCCGCCAACGGCGCCTCGCGCAGGTCCTCGTCGCCGAGTGCGAGCAGGTCCCAGGCGACGTACGAGGCCGGGGACTGCTCGGCCAGAAGCTTCACTCGCGACTCGGCCGGGTGGATGCGCAGCAGCAACGCCTCGAAGTCGAGCCCGTTCGGACCGACGATCACAACCTCGCCGTCGACGACGCAGCGCTCCGGCAGGGCGGCGAGGAGCGGCTCGACGAGCTCAGGGAAATAGCGGTTCATTGGCCTGCTGTCCCGGCTCTGGAGCATGACTTCGTCGCCGTCCCGGAAGACCAGCGTGCGGAAGCCGTCCCACTTGGGCTCGAACTGCCAGCCCTCGCTGGCGGGCAGTTCGTCTGCGGCCCCGGACAGCATTGGGGCGAGCGGCGGATTGAAGGGTAGGCGCATGGTCACCAGCGCGCTTCGTGCTCTTCGATCCACCCGAAGAGTTCGCGGACGTCGATTGGCCTGTCGCCGTCCGGAGTAATCCGGCCGGAGTAACAGCCGAAAATCTGGTGCGCGCTCGAAAAGAAGCCATCGCGACGGCCGCTCTCCGAAACCCGCTCGAACTCCGGCTCGAACAGCAGGTCGACGCGATCGGTCGCGGCAGTGCTTACATGCCAGGGCTCCATCATGGCCGCGCGGTCGTACTCGAAGGCGAGGTCCTCGCTGATCTTCGTGAGGCGGCCGTCGACGCACAGTCCGTTCTCGGTCATGCCCGTGCCGTCGGTCCACTGCCCTCCCAGATTCAGCCCGACCGTGTGTCCATCTTGCGCGCCCGACGCTGAGCCCCAGTTCCAGACGGTGTACTCGGGCCACACCCCTCGGCCGTAATCGAGACAACCAAACGCGGGCGCGGCGAAATCAAGCCGCTCATCATCGAGCTGCACGTAGCCGGACGCCGGGAGGGTGTTCTGCTTGGAAGTGTACTGGAACTGCGCATCGGTCCAGGGGATGACCACATTCAGCGTCTCGTGGCCTTCCGGCCGCTCGACGGCGATGTCTGCCTGAAGCCGCATGCCTCCGAAGTCCGCGGCCGCGACGCGGATCCGCGTTCCCGAGCCGTCGTCGGTGAGCGCGACCCGCATATCTGGGTGCTCGATCACCATATCGCCCGCTATGGTCTCGGGGATCGTGATGGTGTTCGGTGACTGGAGTACGGTTTTCTCGATGTGTCGCTGTGTTTGCCGGTCGAAGATATATGCGCCCGCCAGCTGCAGTCGCTCGATGTCTGCGATCGTTGCCGAAAAGAGGAGGTCATTGCTCGTGACGGCCCAGTAGTTCCACTTCTTCTTGCGCTGGAGCGAATCCGGAAGGTTACACGTATGCAGCGGATGACGCGACCAGCCAATCGCTTGCCGGTTGAGAAGCCCATCAGGCCCGCAGAGCATGACCGGGGCGGTTAACTCGGGTTCCGCGTGAGTCACCGGCGTAGCGGTCATGGCCCAAGATTACAGCAACGTTGCGATTTGCGCCCTTCTGTCTTAAGCCGCTTGACAGCCGGCTGGATGGGGTGTATTTTACCAATTGGTTAAATACACCCAATGGTTACCGCAACCGCATCCGACCCAATCAGCAACACTTTCGCGGCACTCGCCGACCCCACCCGCCGCGCGATCCTCGCTCGCCTCGCCTCGGGTGAGGCCTCGGTCACCGAGCTCGCCGAGCCGTTCGAGATGACACTCCCGGCCGTCTCCAAGCACCTTAAGGTGCTTGAGCGCGCCGGACTCATCGCGCGCGGCCGAGAAGCGCAGTGGCGCCCTTGCCGGCTCCAGGCAGGGCCGCTCAAGGACGCCGACGAGTGGATCGAGCGCTATCGCCGCCACTGGGAAGAGAGCTTCGACCGTCTGGACAGCTACCTACAAGAGCTGCAACAGAAGGAGAAGAAATACAGCCGCAAGATCACCAAGAAGGAGGACAAAAATGGCCGAGAGAACTGATGCTCCCATGACCGCTGAAGAGCGTGTGCTCATTGTCGAGCGCGTCTTCGACGCCCCTCGCGAACTGGTCTGGCAAGGCTGGACGGACCCCGAGCAGGTCATGCGCTGGTGGGGGCCGAAAGGCTTCACGTCACCGGCATGCGAAATCGATCTGCGGGTCGGCGGGAAGTACCTCTGGTGCATGCGGACGCCGCAAGGCCAGGACTTCTGGAACACGGGCGTTTACCGAGAGATAGTTCTGTACGAGCGCATCGTTTGCACGCAGAGCCTCGCGGACGAGAAAGGAAATGTCGTCCCCGGGGCCCATTATGGAATGAGCGGAGACCTCCCGCTGGAGACGGTCGTTACTGTCACGTTTGAGGAGATCGACGGCAGGACGAGGCTCGTTCTGCGGCAAGAGGGCATTGGCGACATGCTCGAGGGTGCTGAGGCGGGCTGGAATGGGGCGTTCGACAAGCTGGCCGACTCCCTGCCAGCAGCCTAAGATCAAAGGAGGATAAGATGGCCGAAAGAGCTGACGCCCCAACCAAAACGGACGAGCGGGAGCTTGTCATCAAGCGCATCTTCAATGCGCCGCGCGATCTTCTGTGGAAGGCCTGGACGGAGCGTGATCATGTCCTGAAGTGGCTTGGGCCCAAGCAGTTCACGGCCCTCGACTTCGAGCTCGACCCACGGCCGGGTGGCGCCTGGCACTCTCGCATGCGCGGTCCCGATGGCGCCGAGTACTCAAACGGCGGTACGGTCCACGAAGTGGATGAGCCGGAGAGGCTCGTGTTCACGTTCGCCTGGGACGAAGAGGACGGCACGCCCGGGCGGGAGATGGAGATCACGATCACCTTCGACGAACGTGACGGCAAGACAGAGATGACGTTCAGTCAGGGCGTCTTCGAGTCGGCCGAGGACCGCGACGGGCACCGCGAAGGCTGGAGCGAATCGTTCGACAAGCTTGCGGAATACCTGGCGAGCATCTAATTCGGAGCAAAAGAGAGAGGAGTACGAGAATGGCCGAGAGGACTGACGCCCCTGCGAACGCCAAGGAGGGAACGCTCGTCATTGAGCGAATATTCGACGCACCACGCGAGCTGGTATGGAAGGCGTGGTCGGACCCTGAGCAGGCGAAGCGCTGGTGGGGACCGCGCACGTTTACCGCCCCTGCTGCCGAAATCGACTTCCGGGTGGGCGGCAAATACCTGTTCGCGATGCAATCACCCGAATTCAACAACGGCGAGCCGATCTGGAGCACGGGAGTCTACCGGGAAATCGTCCCGTACGAGCGCATCGTCTGCACCGACTGCTTCGCCGACGAAACGGGCAAGGTCGTCCCCGCGACGCACTACGGAATGACCGAAGACTTTCCACTGGAGATGCTCGTCACGGTTGAGTTCGAGGATATCGATGGCAAGACAAAGATGACCTTGCGACATGAGGGCCTGCCGGCCAGCGACAAGCAAGGTGCGGGTGTCGGCTGGAACGAATCGTTCGACAAGCTGGCGGAAAGCCTGGTTTAGCGACGACGAATGGATAGGGGGAATTCGATGACATGCGTGTACGATGAGCCGCGCGCTTCCGCCGAGGTCCATCAAGCCCCTGGCGAGACGGCCGGATGGCGCGGGCCGAATGGCTACGCGCTCCTTTCCTGGGAAGTGGACTTCCGCCGCGGTGGCGCTTCTCGTCTCCACGTGCGCTCACCCGAGGGACGGGATTATTGGGTGGAGGACATGTCCCTGGAGATCGTCGAGCCGGAGCGGGTCGTGTTCATGGGGAACTTGGGTTTGGCGGAAAAGGGCGCCGAGAGTACGGCCGGGACTGTTACGTTCCGCCGAGCAGAGGGGAGCGAGTGACGGTGACGGGCAAGGACACCACAACGGAGCTCAAGCCTGTTTCCGAGAAGAACATAGCCGCCTACGGGTTGCCTCCCATCGCTTGGGAACGCGCAGTCGAGCGTCTGCGGGAGGAATGGAGGCAGCAGGCGCCGCCGGAGATGGACGGCGTGCCGGAGCCGCATACCCATTGGCTGGCCACCACGCGCCCGGACGGCAGGCCGCATGTCGTACCAATCGGGGCCGTCTGGCACGACAATCGTTTCTACTTCAGTTCAGGCGACGGCACCCGCAAGTCCAGGAACCTCGCGCAAAATCCGAACTGCGCGATCACGCTGGCCGCGAAGGGCCTCGACCTTGTCCTCGAAGGTAAGGCGACGAAAGTGAACGATGAAGCTAAGCTCCGTCGTCTCGCTGAGGTGTTCGCTTCGGGCGGCTGGGCGCCGACCGTGCGCGATGGCGCCTTCCACCACGAGTTCAGCGCGCCGAGCGCAGGGCCCCCGCCCTGGTACGTCTACGAGTTCACGCCCCATACCGTCTTTGGCCAGGCCACGGCCGAGCCGTACGGCGCGACGCGCTGGCGCTTGTACCCCTTTCGTCGAAAAACCAGCCACCAAAACCAAAAGAAGGAGGCCAAAATTGCCGGAGCCAACAAATGACATCCATGACGACACAATGACAACCAGCCAATCGTCACCTAAAAGCGGCCGCGTCGAGGCCAACGGCATCCAGTACTACTACGAGATCCACGGCTCAGGCGAGCCTCTGCTAATGCTCCATGGTGGGCTGGGTTCAATCGAGATGTTCGAGCCAGGGCTGCCCATCCTGGCGGAGAGCCGCCAGGTCATCGGCGTGGATCTCCACGGCCACGGACGCACGCCCCTGGGAGATCGGAAGATCGACCTGCCGGATATGGGTGATGACATGGCGGTGCTGCTCGAGAAGCTCGGCCTCGGTCAGGTCGATGTGGTCGGTTATTCGCTGGGTGGCGGCGTCGCCTTCAGATTAGCCGTCCAGCACCCGTCACGGGTGCGCCGGCTGGTTATCGTCTCAGCCGGATATGCTCAGGACGGCTTCTACCCCGAGATGCTACCGATGCAAGCCGCAGTTGGTGCGGGCATGGCGGAGTCCATGAAAGAAACGCCGATGTACCAGTCGTACGCAGCGATCGC
>Ga0209157_1002263_pt1 | contig 15452 bp, 13 predicted proteins | sample GraSoiAngelo_135_FD_185892 | JGI IMG/M metagenome (GOLD analysis project Ga0209157, IMG submission 185892) | Grasslands soil microbial communities from the Angelo Coastal Reserve, California, USA - 14_0929_05_40cm (SPAdes) (version 2) | ecosystem: Environmental > Terrestrial > Soil > Grasslands ... | reverse complement strand
CTAGAACGTCCACTCCAAGTCTTGTCCCGAGTTTCTTTGCAAACTTGGAAGCGTCTGCTTCTCTTACTCCGCGAGGGATCATGTTGAAGACGAGGTGAGCTGGCTTGTCGAGGCTGCGGGCTAGCTCGACCATCACGTTGGTGCCGAAGATGTCTTGTTGATCTATCCGCGAGACGATGAGAAGATGATCGCAGACTCCAGTCGCAAGGAGGGTGTCATTCTCAATCCCTGGATGGGTATCTATGAAGAGATAGTCCAGCTCGAACAGTTTCTGCAAGCTTTCAAGAGCCTTCATGAAGGACACTATCTCGAAGCCCGTTCGAAGAGTTCGAAGCATCGCAGTGACGTTCGTGCTAGCCGGCATGAAGTATAGTTCACCAGTTTTCAACCCCAGCTTGTCATTCAATCTGATTACTGCTTGGCCGGGGTCCGCACTTCCCATCAATACGTCATTTAGCGTAGCCTGGACATCGGCCGGGTCAATGTTGAAGATGACATGCAGCCCCGGTCCTTCAAGGTCCATGTCCATCACTCCGACCCGCCATCCTCTGATGGCGAGGGAGACCGCTACGTTCGAGGTGATTGTGCTTTTGCCGGTTCCGCCCTTGAACGAGTGTACAGCAATGCTCACTCCCATTCTGTTTCTTCCACGCTACTTCTCGTTCCTGAGAGAAGACGCGGTTGTCAACTGGTCTCTTATGGATCGGAAGAAATCGGAAGACTGGACTTTGTTGACGGTCTGCATGACTTTTTCGGTCTCGAGTGCCACAGAAAGATGTCTCCGCCTCGGAACAAGCTTCCACACCACGAAAGCGATCAATGCGCCCACTGGAGCAAGTATTGCCATGACAAGCGACATATCGATATTCCAGTACGATGCTGCGCCATCTACGAGCACGTTATGTACTACATTGTCGATGCTGTTGCTCACAGGTCCTGCCAAGTCTCGGGCCGATATAACGACAAGCCACAGTCCCTCGGGGTCGCTACTCTTAATCTGGTAATATCCTATCCACATGGCCTTCACGGCATCGAACATAAGAGGTACGTAGACTATGGTAACACCATTGTGCACCAACTGGGCCATGACTTGCCCAGCAGATGCGTGGGACCCGTCAGGGTATGTTATGCTTGCCTGGATCTGGAGCGTTCTTCCATTCTGGGAGTTATCGATGCTTACGCTAGTTTGCACTTGGAGTACCGCCGGACTAACGGCGAATCTGACCGCACTGGTCTTTGCCGGGCCATTGTTCCCGCTGGGGTCTCCGGATTGCCATGACGGGACAATGATTTGCCAAGAGCCTATTGGGGCAGCGGTTGGTATCTTGAAAGAGGCTACGTAACCTCCAGAGCTATCAGGTAATGCTGTTGAGGTAAGAAAGACGGACCCGTCTGGCTGCACCACTTGGAACTCCAGGTATCCGTCTGGCACAATCGATTGTCCAGGGTAGAGCAAGGTCGCGTGGAGTGTGACGTTCTGCGTCCTTTGGTAATCCGTCGCATCTGTACTCAGGCGCGACAGTTGAAGAACAGCACTAGTTACGTTGAACTGGTCTGAGTCCGAGGGGATCTTGATAGTCGTAATGGCTTTGACAGTGAGAGTATAGTTGCCCAATGCGGCGTTTCTAGGGATAACCCATGTGGTCACGATCATTCCTGTGCTGTCGGCTTGTACCGGGACAAGATAATTGCTAGAAGGATCGGGACCCAGAAGGGTCACGTTCGCTCTTTCGAGTGCTCCATACCCCGATGCTTGGAATCGTAGCGTATCGGTTCTTTGGTAAATTGCTCTATCAGCCAGATGCACGGTGAAGCTGGTGGAAGTCGTCACATAGTTGGTGATGAAACCAGACCCCTGAGGGATTAGGTATACTGGACCAGTTTGACGAATTGATACGTTATAATTGCCAACTAGTACTCCACTGCCTTGGAAGTCGTCCGGATAGATTCTGGAGACTATGAAATTCGTGTCGCTGGAGCTTGTGGTGTGACTGACCATGGATGTAGTCGTTATGCCTGCTGGGTCCGTGACATTGAACTCGAATTGGTATGTGGTGGAAGGTATTGCACCGGTCACTGTAAGGGATAGGGTGTTGGTCTGGCCTTCTTGCATCCTCTGGGGTTGGGCGCTCGGGGTATAGCTTGAAACGAAGATGTTGTCCCAGTAGACATCTGTCGCTTTGCCAAGACCTGTTGACTGGAGAGACACTGAGACGACCCGTGGACTCTGAAGGCTCACTCCTAGGGTAATCTCTGCCTGTTTCTTCCAGTTCAATAGTTCATGTTTGGTCCAAGATCCGAGTGAGATAGGGCCCATGTACATACCGGCTGCTTTCTTTGCGCCGGGATAGACCAGCGGGGGGATTGTAGTATTGGATGAACTCCAGTACCAATAGTGCTCGTAAGAACTTCCTTGGTCGCTGATTTGCAGGTGGAGGCTGAGAACACTAGTTCCCATCGAATCAACACTAGTTGCCAACCAATAGAATGAAAGAATCGTTCCGGACGGCAATCCCTCTGAGGGATTATTCACGGTGTTGAAGTCGTATCTCGCGTAGGTTCCGCTACCAGACTTGTCGGTGACGTGTAAAGAGTGACTAGCGGTGTAGTATTGTATCGAGACTTGCGACACGCTACCTGTGCCGAAGGCTTGCCAATATCTGTTGACTGAGGATAATGAAAACGGATTTGCTTCAAAGTCCTGTCTCCATGATTCCTCCACGGTGGCAGTTGTTTGGATGCGTGATTCGTCATCGAGTAACTCGTTTCCTTGTCCGTCGTAGAAGATCTTCAGAGAGGCGGTTGATCCTGCATAGAGACGGAGTGTCAGACGATCTCCGTTCTTAACTGTGGCAGTTACCCCTTGGATAGGAATGTCAATTTTCGTTGTTGTTGCCGTGACCGCGTTGCCGCTTGAGCTTCCTATCAGCGCATTCTGAATCGTACCGTCCAGCGAGTAGATGGATAACTCGGCGGTTAGAGAGCCGGTATCTGTTTGACCAGGTTCCGCCTGGGCGTAAATTGTGACCGTCCAAGTAGATCCCGAGATCTGGCCCTCAGCTAGAGGTTGGGTGTAGAAGAAGATAGAGAACGATTGAGGGATTGAAATTGATGTCTCAGCCTGAGAGGAGGGACTCTGTGCGCTGAGCACGTTCCCAGTTAGACTAACTGATCTATTGAGATAGTAAGTAGGCACATTTACTTGGAAAGCGTTGACTAGAAAGGGTAGAGCTGCGGCAAGCGAGAGCCCGATTATGAGGACCGCTAGAGCGAATCTGGAAATATCCCTTGCTCGCTTTCTCGCTTTTTCGGTCTTCAGCCTGACATTCCCCTGTTTTGATTCACCTTTTAGATTGACAAGCTGGCCATCGGGTCTCCAATTATTGCCCCGTTATCGTCGTAAACGATGACCTTGAAATTGTAAGTTCCAGCTCCTAAGTAATTGCATGTGAAGCTGGTGGAGTATGACGATAGACCAGTAGCGTCGAAAGTTGTCGATTTCGTGCAGTACGGGGTCGTGTTACCGTTATAGTGTGCCTGGAGCTCGATCGTGTCCATGTGTCCGGGTATGGTACCATGGCTTCCGGCGATCGTGACCTGGTCCATCACACCTGTGCTTGTCGAACTAAGTGCTTGTTTGGCTATGCCATACGCATGGCCCTTTCCGAGTCCGCCGTTGACAGTCAGTCCTTTAGCTAGTCCATCAGGAACCCCGTTGATGATGACACTCGACAGTTGCTGAGTAACTATGGTCGGATATGCTGGGGCGGGGAATAGAGTTGAGGCTTGGATTAAGGCTACCGCCGCTGGTGCTGGCGAAGACAATTTCGTTCCAGCGGATGCACTGGAACCTATTCCTGCTACGAATACTGTCGAGAAGACTAGGGTGACGATCGCCAGACCGATACTGGTTATAACGAGTCTGTCTCTCACGTTTCCTTCGCCGAGTAACTACCAGTGAGCGGCGAGATTGAACGAATGGCCACCAAGCTTCACGGATAGTAGTTACACTATCCTTTTCTACCCGCAATCTCGGCGGGTCTCGCACCAATTCTCGTTACTAGAGACGACCGACCCCAGATAGAACAACTTGTCTTCGGGATAAGGCTGGCAGGCACAGGCTGGGTCTAAACTTATACAACTGTTCTTAGTTAGGATCCAGAAGGCGTCATAAGCTGGCGAAGACAGAATTCGTTAAGACCGAGAAACCCAGACCCTTTTCATTCGTGCTAGAAACTCCTGCAGCCCGAACTGGAAGCAACTCGCCTCCTTTATTATTATGGAAAGCTCCAGTACGAGACCTCCGATGTCCACACTGATCTAGAGAATGGAGTGCGCGAGTTTGTCTTGGTAGATGCGAGAAGTAAGCAAGCTTTCAATGAAGGACACATTCCTGGATCGAGTACTGGGACAGAGAAGGCTACGGCGTAGAGGGCTCGAAAGCTCAACGGAAAGATGCCTGATTAGTTCTCATGCCCAACTGTCCATGAACAATCAAGGCGGTTACCCTTCCTACTGGAGGGAGGAATTCACGAATTCCTCTAGCAAGGTTGGACGCGGCGGAAAGGTTCGAGGCTAAGAATCTCTGTTGTTCTGCCGGGTTTCCGCCGTTTAGGGTCTCAATAAGGCCTGATCCTACTCCGACAAGAGGATTCGAGGATTTTTGGGATTCAACCTTAGACGATTGGGCTGTCAAGCTAGCACCTTTACGAGTCCTGATTCCTTGAGTCTTTCTAACTCAAGAACATTAGCCGGGAGATCAAGAGTTGAGGCGATTCAAAAACCCGCTTTAAGAATAGCCTCACGTCTATCTGATTCTGCGAGAGCATGGGTACGTTCTACACTGGAGACCATCCTAACCCGAAAGCTCGACAAATAATCAACACCTTATCCAAGGTTTTCAAGATCAAACCAAGCCAGTTCGCTTCTCTCAAAGTCCAGAAGCGGCAACATGATCCTTTCAAAACCCTCGTGGTCACAATCCTCTCCCAGAATTCTACCGACCGATCAGCAGGCAGAGCGTTCGAGAAACTCGAGAAGGTGATTGGCGGAATATCGCCGGAGAAACTTTCGGCTGCGCCGGTTCAGAGAATTCGCAATGCGATTGCAATAGGTGGCCTGCAATGGCACAAGGCACCAGCTCTCAGGCAACTATCGCGAACAATTCTTGAACAATACGCCGGCGACCTGGATCGAATTCTAAGCAAGCCATTCGATGAGGCACGAGAACTGTTGATGGATCTTCCCCAAGTAGGTCCGAAAACTGCAGATGTCCTGTTAGTCACTTCAGCCAGCCAGCCGACGATTCCAGTGGATACTCACGTCGATCGTGTCTCGCGGCGATTAGGACTCGCTCCATTGAAGGGTGGTTATGAAAAGGTTCGAGCAAGTATCCAGAGTCTATTTCCCCGAATAAAGTATCATCAGGTTCACTTGCTACTGATAGCGCATGGAAGAGCCTACTGTACTGCTCTGCGTCCCAAATGCCCAATATGTCCAGTGCGAAAGTATTGCCCCTACCCGCGTAAGACAAGGCCGATCTCGAGAAAGAGCAACTAGGGCTCGACCCAATAGTTTTCGACAACTCATCACTTTATTTTTCTAACCTGTTCAACCCACCTGCTACATGCAAACACAAAGTGCCGAATATGTATGCCCCCTCTGCCAAGGCCGGACTCTCGAAACCCAGCCCCAAGACCCTAGGGGCATCCGCTTACTAATCGAGTGCAATAATCCAAACTGCACATTCAGAGAGCTGATCGTCCAAGAATCATGCTGTGAATAGGACCTCCTCAAGGAATGGTCATCCGTCTCAATTGACCGGCTCAGAGGAAATGTCTAACCTAGTCCGTACCTCGACCGGACCCCCATTCAATTCTGAGCCTCGTAAGCGGTTCCATTCTGAATACTTTCACTACGATCACACTTCGAAAACTAGCCGTTTTCCACTAGAAAACGGGCACTTTTCATCGAAAATCTGATCTTTCCCTCGTGAAAACTGAACGTGGGACCGGGGGAGGGTACTAGTTTCAAACAAAAATTTCTGAGAGTGGGGAGATGAGAGTTCGAGGGACAATGAGCGAATACTTTCGGAAAACAAGGGAATACTTTCGCTCGTAAAATACAGCAAACATGCCGGAGTTTCGATCGAGAGGAAGGGATTTTCTCTAGGCAATATGAATCGTAGCGTAGAGTGTTGAGTATCTCCTCTAGACCAGACTAAACGGAATCCCAGCCCATCAGCCCAGAATTCATGACACTCTCAAAGCAGACATGCACCGTAAAGTACCTCTCAGTAGGCTTCCCGGGTTACAAGATTCATTAGTACGCTCCAGCTATCCAACCAGAATAGTACAGAGAGCTGACAAATACAATGGGAGAATTCTGTTCACGCTGTGGAAAGACCCTCAGCCTAATCGATCCTTTACTGGAACTCAAAGGGCAGCGGTTCTGCGAGGACTGCTACCCAGACGCCAAAAGAGAGCAAGTAGGATCCTCAATGACCGACAAACTAGACAAAAGAAACCGAGTCGCATTCGGCGAAGACGAGAGCAACGAGAGCATCCGAAGCTCAATCCTCAAAGGCAGACAAGGATTAGCCGCCAAGGAAGCCGAGTTCAAATGGGACAATCCATCCCTCTCACTAATCGCAAGTGCCCTACGAATCTTGACCGACCAAAACAAGATACTCATGAAACAGAACGAGCTAATCCTCCGCGAGCTAGAACGCGTCACTGTCCAACCAGTCAAGACAAAAAGCAACTAAATTGCTTCAGTAAACCTCCTACTTTCTGCCCTTTACTTTCCTGAAAATCCCCACGACAAGTCACAGGGCTTCAAGATTCAACCCCGAGTAAAGTCTCAGATGAAAAATCAAGGCTAAAAACTAGGGAATGCCACGTGGACCGATAGATGGTCCGCGTTTGGCATCCTTAGACAACATCACCGACCCAGCGGTTTGGGGAACCATAACCCAAACCATCGTCCTAACCCTCACGCTCGTAATCTTCATCCTATCCTTTCGCAGCCAGGAAAAGACGTCAAAAGAAAACGCCTACCAGAAAGTCCTAGACGACACAACCGATGCCATGAGAATGCTGGTCACCAATCCAGATTTGGCCATGATCCAAGTCGAAATGGCAAGGACGATTGCTCCAGCCTCCAGAACGGCCTCACTCTCAAAGGAGGAGATGGGCATCCGCAACTATCTCCTTCTGTTGTACGGAATCTTTGAAAGAGCCTACATGCTCTACAGTAGAAAATGGATAGACAAGGAAGCTTGGAGCCAGTGGGCCACCTGGCTCGAAACGATGATGAAACATCCCCTATTCGTCGAAGTACACAGTTCTTCGATTGGAATGTTCGACCGCCCCTTCCAAGACTATGTCAACCAACTTCTCGATAGAAAAAGCGCGAAATGATATGACAAAGGTATCATCCCTTCCGAAAAAACTCGGGCGCATCACTGAAGAAGATAGCCTGAACGCATTCTAGAAGAATTGGTCCCGGGACCCGGAGTTTCCTAACGTAAACAGCCTATGCAGAGTTGGCAAAGGCTGAATAAAGGACTATTTGTCTAAGTCTCAACAAGCGTTGGCAAACTTTGATTCAATTGTCCGAGTCACACTAGTAGTGCTGATTGCATTTGCCTCAATGGCTTTCGACGCCCAAGGTATAACGGTCGATGCTCCATTGCAAAGTCACGGGCCTGTCCTCATAGTGGGCAATGCAGGTTTCACTCCGGCAAATGGAGTAGTTTCAGGGACAGGAACCCCGTCTGACCCATATGTAATTGAAGGGTGGGATTTTGACCTAGGATCTCTAGTAGTCTGTCGACTCCCTTGTGGTGTCCTGACTGTGGAGAATACCACCGCCAATTTGGTCATTGAAGGGGTGAGGTTCACAGGTTCCGAATCAAACGCCAGGGCTGGCATTTACCTGCATAACGTAACGGATGCAAGTATACTGAACTCGTTGGTCTCGCCCAAACAAAATCTTCAGCTCGGATATCAGTTCGGCGAACCTGGATTCTTAATTTCAAACTCTTCAAGGATAATTGTCCAAGGCAACGGTCTCACTGGTGGCGGAGTGGATGTCCATGGTTCAAAGAATGTAACGATTTCCAGGAACAGTTTGTTCTCGGCGGGAGGAGTAGGTCTTGGCTCTAGCTCCCGTGTTCTAATCTACCACAACAACTTCTATGACTTTTTCCAGAGTGCACCGTTAGATACGACACTCGGAGACAACCAGTGGGACGATGGTTATCCTGCTGGCGGAAACTATTGGGGAACACCACGCCCATATTACGTGAATGCCTCACCGGGTCCGTATACGGATAATTGCAGCGGGCCGCGACAGGATATTTGTACTGGGCCCGATGGGATTTCAGACATCAGCTACTGTGCCATCTCGGCCGGCTACAATTGCACCAATGTTGATCGTTATCCTCTGATGAGGCCGTACGGTTTCGCGCCACATATCGTGCCTCCCATATGGAGTGACTTGCACCAGAGCCTGAACATAACCAGTGTAGCATCAAACAGCATCGTCGTAACGTGGCCTACTCCAAATACACCGGACGTTATCTTCAGCAACGTCACAAGTGAGGTCGTTTCTTATCGGATATACCTAGGTTCCCAAGAGCACGACATCTACGGTCCGATTCCGTGCTTTGGAAACGGTACTCTCGTCGGAACCGTCTCTAGCACCAGCAATAGATTTGTCGTGGAAGGACTCAACTCTTCCACTCATTATGTCCTCTGGGTAGAGGCTGTTGACAGTTCAGACAACGTGGCCTGTCTGTCAGGAGCGGCTACGACGGTCGCGGTTTGGCAACAATACTGGTATGTTATCGCTGGCGCAGCTATCGGAGGTGTTTTCACCTTACTCCTCCTTGGATACCAGTTGAAGCGCAAACGCGGGGGAAAACGGGCTCCAGTCTTTAAAGAGGAACTCCAACACCTGACTCGTTGAGCTATCTCAGTCAAGCTTTTGAGGGCTTACGATAATCCCGAAAGTCTGCCGCATTGAAATATCGCGAGTGGATATGGGACACAGTAGCTCTGGTCCCGGGGGCCGGACTTCCACAGGTTTATTCCTGTTTTGAACCGGCGACATTCCGGCGGCATCTTGACCCGTCTCCGGTTTCAGTTGTTAGCCTAGAAGGCTGGAACGGATGCGCCCTTTATGGCGCACACCTACAGCGTCTCCGTCCCGATTCTTTAGGTCGGAACTCGGAAGCTCTTCCAGGCTGAGCTACCCCGGGGACCAAGAATGACGCGAAGACCCTAAGCTAGTTAAGGATTCCCAGAACTAGAACCACCCGCATGATGATTCTCCCTAATCCAACGTGCCAATTCACGCAACGCCTCGTTACTGGTGACATCAATTACCGGCACGTCAACATTTCCTACCCTAATGGACTGATTGTACTTCGTCATCGGAGCATGCGAAACGTTCGAGGCATAGATTCGTCCTTTGATGTATTCCTCGGGTAAAGCCTCAGGCTCTACAAAATCAGCCAAGAATACAACACCCTCAGCCCAGTACAAGGCCATAGGCTGACCAGACACGTTCATCACGAACGCGATCATCGAAGCAAGATCACGTTGGGTACCAAAACCAGTCAACCCCGTCACTATAACCTCCTGAGGAGGAGAATGAACAATTGATACCATTCTATTTCTCACCAAAGCCCGACCAGCCACGCATCTACCTGCTGGTCGTAACTGGAACCCCAAAGAAGATGAGCCATAGTTAAAGATTCGAACCCTAGAATCGCTAGTGAATCTGGCGCCCAGGGCGGGATTCGAACCCGCAACACGCTCGAGATGATTGCCCATCTCAAGTGTCGTACGGGTGACAGCCGTACATACTCTCGGCCAGCCAAAGGAAATCCCGCCGCTGCGGACCGGACTATACTACCTCAACGCATCCCTCAACGAAGGATTGGGCGCGGAGATATCCGCAACGATTCCCCTGAGCAAAGGCTACAGCCAACAGCCTCGGGAAATATGCCTTTCCAGAAAGAAACTGAGAACGCCACCGATCGTGATAAAAACCCGCCAGGGACTAAGTTTCCGACAGAAAAATGCCTACTGTTCCCGAAATATCATTTGCCTTTGGACTCACCAGCGGACTCCTCACCCTAGGAATACTATTCTTCGTCTATCTCTTGATCGAGGCGTTCTTCCTATGGGTCGCGGGCGAGATAGTCGTCGGAAGAAGAGTCACGTACGGCGAATCCATCAGAATCGCATTCTTCGGAACGATCGCCGTAGCTGCATCTCTAATTCTACTCGGCCAGTTCGGACTGCTCATTTACATAGGGACTGCACTAATCTTGTTCCTTCTGATAGTGAAAGGATCCTACCACACTGGCTGGCTCGGCGCGATAGGAGTATCGATAGTCTCGATAATAGTAGCCATAATAATATTCGTCGTTGTGATCGCGGTCTTAGGGCTTTCATTGAGAGGATTGACGGGACTATAGAACGACAGTACGTCTTGTAAGTTAGTCCAAAACAGAGGAATTACGAGCCTTAAGCCTCAGGAGAGGAGGCTAAGCTGCTTCTCCTTCGCCCTCGGATTCTGGCTCGTCGTGTTCGGCCGAACAACCGCATGTACTACACATGTTTAGCCAATTCAGCAGTAGACGATTTCGTACTTAAAGACCTGCTTTACTACGCTCCAGCGGGTCGCTTCGAATGCTCGGTGAACCAGTCCGAGAGGAGTGATATTATCGAGACATACGTCTCATTCAGCACCGCTTTTCCCTTTCCAGGGTCCAAGCTATGATTGCCTCCCTCGATCCAGTGAATTCTTGCTCCCGAGCCGAGTTTCTGTACAACTTCATCTAACAGGTCCTTTCCGGCAAACTGGTCTCTTGTCCCAGAGACGAATAGCATCGGAACCTTAACCTGGTAAAGATGGCTGTCCCGAAGTTTCGCGGGCATTCCGGGCGGATGCAATGGATAACCTAGAAAGAATAGACCATCACTCTCTAGCCCTCCTGCCACTGCTTGAGAGGCAATCCTGCCTCCCATAGATTTCCCGCCGAGAAATATGCTCGTTGGTTTGTGTGGACCTGTGCGCACTTGTTCAACGACCCTCCTGAAAGAGTCCTCAAGAACCTCTTTCCTATCAGGAATCCGCTTTCGAGCTTCCATGTATGGAAAATTGAACTTGACCGTTAGGAATCTTCTCCTTGCCAGTTCAGTGTGGAAATGGGTGATGAACGGCGAATACATCGGTCCCCCCGCACCGTGAGCAATGACTACACACGCCCCACTCGAAAAGGTCGAAGGGAGACACGTAACAATGCTGATTTTCCTGCCGTCCCATTCCAGACTACTCTTCTCGAAGGAGACGGTATCAGACCCTGGCAAACGTGCTCCGTCAGTCTATGAAGCGAAAGCATCAAAAACACTTGCTATCCACTCCTTCTGGTACAGGTCAAAGGAAAACATGACAACAAACACTCTCCAGGAAGTCCCAGCGGTGCCGGTCCTTAGTATAATCGTCACCGACGCCGGCGGTAAGATAACGTCGTTCTCTGAAGGGGCTGAGAAACTCTTCGGATGGAAAGCCTCTGAGGTGGTTGGAAAATCGGTTGCTACAATGCACACTGAACAGGGCGTCAAAGAGTTCGGGAAGATACTAGGAGATGCAGCGAATGGTCGCTACGAGGGCAGCTTAGCCTTCAAGAAGAAGAACGGACAAACATTCCAAGCGCACCTCCAAGTTCTCGCCACGAAGGACAAGACAGGTAAAGTCAACTCCTACATCGGAATAACGTACCAAATCTAGGCAAAATCGCCTAAGCCGATCCTTCTCCCTTTTTTGCTTGCGCTATTTCCCTAGAAAGATTTGTTAGTCAGCCTTCGCGGGGAGCCTAGCTTAATCGAGGGGTTTAGGACTGTCATTCGATCACTCTGAACTTCCGAGACAGAAGCAAAGAAGTTTTCTACCGTCCAGGATAGATGTGACGAACGAGAGCGAACTGAAGAAATTCTTCTCTCTATTAGAGACGAGAAAAATAGCTTCTGCGAGTGACATGGAAAAGTGGCTCTGGGACGAGTCGGAATTCGCCTCAGCACTAAGCGAAGAGCAAGCCTTCCGTTACATACGAATGTCTTGCCAGACAGACGATCCCGAAAGAGAGAAGGCCTACCTATTCTTCGTTGAGAATATCGAACCACAAATAAAACTCGGATTCGCGGAGCTCGACCGGAAATACGTCGATTCTCCAGCTAGAAAGAGCCTCCCACGTGACAAGTACTCAGTCCTCGATCGGAAACGCGAGAACAGTATCGCCCTATTTCGGAAGGAGAACGTAGAACTAGAAAAGGGGGAGGCCAAGCTCTGGCAAAGGTACGAGAAAATCGTAGGCGGAATGACCGTCATGTACGATGGACAGGAAAAAACTATGCAACAACTCGGACGATATCAAGAAGAACCTGGTAGAAAAGTTCGAGAGGATACATGGTTACTAGGTGAGAAACGACGACGAAAGGATCATGAAGAGATCGACCGGATCTATGATGACCTCATAGAGTTAAGGGAGAAGATAGCGAAGAATGCAGGCTTCGATAACTATCGTGACTACATCTTCCCCAGACGTGAGAGATTCGATTATACGCCGGAGGATTGCTTCAGATATCACAAGGCGGTTGAGCAATACATCGTGCCCCTTATTCGAGAACTAGATCAACAGCGAGAGCAGAACCTTGAGCTAGATCAGCTTCGGCCATGGGACCTAGCAGTGGATCCCGAGGGCAAACCGCCGCTTCGTCCTTTCGAGACTGCTCCTGAACTAGTCAAGGGATGCATACAGATCTTCGAGAGAGTGAACCCGAGGTTCGCTGAGTATCTGAAGAAGATGCGGGAACTCAATCTCTTGGACCTTGAAAGTCGAAAGGGCAAGGCCCCTGGTGGCTACTCGCAGGAGATGGCCGAGGTGCAACTGCCATTCATATTCATGAACGCAGTCGGCCGCGACGGAGACGTCTGGACCCTTCTACATGAGGCGGGACATAGCTTCCACTCGTTCTTAACCCGTGAAATGAACCTGCTCTATCACTACCGATCTGACAACGTCCCGATAGAGTTCGCTGAAGTAGCGTCTCAGACTATGGAAATAATCGGCGGCGAACATTTCACCGGCACCTTCTACAACAAAGAGGAAGCGGCGCGATCCCGAAAGTTGCACCTTTCAAGCATCATCAAACTCTTGGGATGGATTGCGACAATCGATTCCTTCCAACACTGGATCTATACTCACCCGGGTCATTCTCATGATGAACGGAGAGAAGCTTGGTTCAAACTCCAATCAAAATTCGGTGGTTCCGAAAACTGGGCCGGATTGGAAGACTATCGCTCGACCTACTGGCAACGACAACTGCACCTCTTCGGATATCCGTTCTATTACATCGAGTACGGCATCGCTTTCCTAGGAGCATTGGGACTCTGGACCAGGTACAGAAAAGACCAGAAGGGAGCGATCACTGCCTATGAACGTGCAATGTCACTGGGCGGCTCCAAGCCGCTGCCCGAACTGTTTCGAGCGGCTGACTTGCCGTTCGACTTTGGACCTGACACTGTCAGACCATATGCGAACGAGTTGCACTCAGTGACCAAGGCTTCCTAAACATCGGACCTTTCCCGCTTGGACACGTAAACTATGTCACCGCGCAGGTTGTAACCGCAGCTCTCGAAAAATCGTAATGATGCAGTGTTCTCGCGCTCGACGTGTGCCCCGATTATCATTGCTCCTCTTTGCCGTAGAAGCTTCTCCGCTCGCGCTATCAAGGCCTTGGCCACCCCCTTCCGCCTTTCCTCAGGAACAATAGCCAGTCTATTGACCCATCCCCGTCTGCCATCGAACGTCGCTATCACACTACCTATGAGACGTCCATTCTGAAACGCGCCGAGGAAAAGTTCTGGGTCTAGTGACATCTGGACTACTATCGAAAGCTTGCTATCGCGTCCATTAGGCCGGTACTCGAGACCTGCTTGCTTCCAAAGGTCGACCAACGCGTCATAATCACCCGGAGTTAATGGTTGGACTTGTACTGTCAATCTGAAGGGTTGAGGGAGAAAATGCGCTATATATCGGCGTCTTGGTCGCCTCAGGAATAATGGGGCCCGTAGCTTAGCCAGGTCCTTTCAGGATCCTAAAGAGGTAGAGCACCGGTAGAGCCGAATCATGGCTCTGGTGAGGCTTTTACCTTTGAAGGAGGACACCCGGTTGTCGCGGGTTCAACTCCCGCCGGGCCCGCCACCAATATCACACAATGTAAGAAGAGCAGACAAGCCTTTTTTCATTCCTCGACTCTGGTCCTTTAGATCATGTCGGTTCCGCTCGTTATCTCGGCCCGGCAGACAGCTGCGCTAGCAAACAATCACGCAATACTACTTGTCGACACGCGTCCGTTCACCGACTATCACACTGAACACATCCCTAAGGCTGTGGACCTGCCAATGACCGAATATCATTGGAGTGACACGAGCCCGACCGGTATCAGAGCTTTCAGAAACCAGATGGAACGACTTCTGGGCTTTATTGGACTCACACCAAACAAACACGTCGTATTCTACGAAGAAACAAGCGGGATGATGGCTGCACGTGGAGTCTGGCTATTACACTACCTTGGTCACAGGAAAGCAAGCATGCTCGATGGAGGCCTGAGATCCTGGCGAAAAGAAGGACACGAAACAACCACTGAACCAACGGCACCCAAACCCAGCCGCTTCAAGGCCCATGTCAATCCAGAGGTACTCGCGACAATGAACCATGTACTGGGGTCCCTCAATGATCCGAACAGGACAATTCTTGATGTGCGCTCCGAAGAAGAGTATGACGGGACACTGGTCAGAGCAGCACGCAGAGGTCATATCCCAACCGCTCGCAACATCGATTGGAGTCGTACGGTGTCAACGCAGGGCTTTCTAAGATCAAGAAACGAGCTGGAAAGGATTTACTCTGCAGAGGGAGTTTATCCGAACAAGGAGATCATAACCTATTGCCAGGCCGGATATCGGGCTGCCCAAACATATCTTGTTCTGAAACTGTTAGGCTATCCGAACGTCCGAAACTATCTCGGGTCTTGGTTCGAGTGGGGAAATACCAGCAAAGCCCCAGTTGAGAAGTAGATGATCCGCGAAACGGTTCAAGGGTTCCTTGAGCTGACCCTGTAAGCGGCCTTGTCCTCGACAACTGTATTCTTGAGTCTGCCTAGGCTTTCAATCTCGCTCTCTATGACATCTCCCGGTCGCAATAGGTAGGGCTCTTTGTCCGGTTTGCGATAGATAGCCACTCCTGAAGGGGTTCCAGATGTGATTACATCCCCGGGCTCTAGAGTCATCGAGGAGAAGAACTCGATCAATTCTCTGATCTTGAAAACCATCATTTTAGTGCTCGACAACTGTCTCGTGCTACCGTTCACCCGTAA
>Ga0209157_1002260_pt1 | contig 15460 bp, 11 predicted proteins | sample GraSoiAngelo_135_FD_185892 | JGI IMG/M metagenome (GOLD analysis project Ga0209157, IMG submission 185892) | Grasslands soil microbial communities from the Angelo Coastal Reserve, California, USA - 14_0929_05_40cm (SPAdes) (version 2) | ecosystem: Environmental > Terrestrial > Soil > Grasslands ... | reverse complement strand
GCGAGGTGGAGCTCGACCTAGGCGGGCTGGTCGAGAAGCTCCGCGACTAGGAGGAGAACGCGATGCTCACCGGACATTGCCTCTGCGGCGGGGTGCGCTACGAGATCGATGGCGAGATCGGCTCGGTGAGCTACTGCCACTGCTCGCAGTGCCGCCGGGCAAGCGGCACGGCCTTTGCCACCAACGCCTCCGTGCGCGCCGAGCGCTTCCGGCTGGTCGCGGGCCGGGATCTCGTCACGGAGTACGAGTCCTCGCCCGCGAAGTTCCGCGCCTTCTGCGCGCGCTGCGGCTCGCCGATCCTGGCCCGGTGGGCGGCGCATCCGGACTTCGTCCGCATCCGGCTCGGCACGCTCGACGCTGACCCGGGGAGCCGGCCGCTCCTGCACGTCTGGGTGGGCTCGAAGGCGCCCTGGTTCGAGATCACCGACGAGCTGCCCCGCCTCCCGGGGGGAAGCTAGCCGCGCCGCTCCCCGATCAGGTAGCGCGCGCCCTCGCGCCCGGCGCGCGCGGTGTGCACCGTGCCCTTGGGCAGCATGAGGCGGTCGCCCGGGCCGAGGCGGAGCTCCTTCCCCTCGGCGCCGAAGGTGATCTCGCCCTCGATCACCCAGAGGCTCTCGTCGTGATCGTGCGCGTGCGGCGAGTAGTCGGCGTCGGGCGGGTCACTCCAGGCGAAGGATTCGAAATCGTCCGCCGCGAGCCGCGCGGCGAGTACGCTCTCGGTCGGCTTGTCAGGGCCGCTCCACGGGATTCTTTCGAGACGCATGTGCAGCTCTCCTTGACGGATGACTCTCGGGCTTGGGCGCGTCGGCCGCGGCGCGGATCGCGTCGACACAGCTATGGCACACGTGGCCAACGTCCGGCACCGCGACCAGCTCGGGGGCAGCCCTCCGGCGCCGGCACACCCGGCACCACTCGGCGAGCCTGAGGGAGGAAGCCGCGCTGACGGTGCCTTGCAGCGCTTCTCGCCTATCCCCCTCCTCCGCGATGATGTCGTTGCACAGGTCGATGCACTCGTCGCAGATGTAGACCATCGGCCCGGCGATGAGCTTCCGCACCTCGTCCCGAGACTTCCCGCAGAAAGAGCAGTACAAGAGCTTCGGGGGCTCGGGGGGCGTCGGTCGACGAGAGCGCGACATCCGAGAGCGAGCGTAGCATAGCACGACCGCGGCGGGACGGGTGACGCGCCGGGACGGGAGATGTGCTACCGGGAACACATGACCTTCCAGCTCATTCGCTACGAGGCCAGCGACGGGATCGCGCAGATCACCCTCGACCGTCCCGAGAAGCTGAACGCCTGGACGCCGCAGATGGCCGTCGAGCAGGCCGACGCCCTCCGGCGCGCGAACGACGACCGCTCGGTCGGCGCCGTCGTCATGACCGGCGCCGGGCGGGCCTTCTGCGCCGGCGCCGACATGGAGCTCACTTTCAAGTCCCGCATCGAGGGCCGCGACCCCGGCGAGGACACGGCGAGCGGCCAGGGCGGCATGCCGGCGGGCCTCGACTGGGTCCGCCTGGTGCGCGAGTCGAAGCCGCTCATCGCCGCCGTGAACGGCGCCGCGGTCGGCATCGGCATGACCATGATCCTGCCCTTCGACGTGATCGTCGCCTCGGAGAAGGCGCGCTTCGGGATGCTCTTCATCAAGGTCGGCCTCGTCCCGGAGCTGGCGAGCACGCACTTCCTCGTCCAGCGCGTGGGTCTCGGCAAGGCGAGCGAGATGTGCCTCTCCGGGCGGCTCTACGGCGCCGCCGAGGCGGCGGCGTGCGGGCTCGCCGACCGGCTGGTCGAGCCCGAGAAGCTCCTCGAGGCGGCCCGCGAGCTGGCGCGCGAGATCGCCGCCAATCCCGACCCGCAGCTCCGCATGACGAAGGCGCTCTTGACGCAGAACGCCTCGGCGACCGACCTGGACGAGGTGCAGCGCCGCGAGAGCGAGATGCTGCGCGCCTGCTGGAAGAGCCCCGAGCACGCCGAGGCGGTGCAGGCGTTCCTCGACAAGCGCCCGCCGCGCTTCCGCTGAGCGGGGCCGGAGTCAGCGCCAGCGCAGCCCGCCGAGCACGCTCGAGAAGTCGTCGGTCCACACTCGCCCGTCCGCGGAGGCCCGGGGCGGCGCCCAGCGCGCGTCGCTCGTCAAGGCGCCCAGGTCGGCCGGCCGGCGCGCCATGACCGCCCAGCGGGAGGGGAGCTTCCCGCCCGCGCGCTCGGCCGGCGTCACGTGCGTGTCGACCTGGAGCAGCGCGACGAGCCCGGCATCGCGCGCCAGGTCGGCGAGCACGGGCTCCAGGTCGAGGTGCTGGTTCGAGATGTGGAAGGCGAGCACCCCCGCCGGGGCGAGGCGGTCGAGGTACAGCCCGAGCGCTTCTCGCGTCAGGAGGTGCACCGGGATCGCGTCGGAGCTGTAGGCATCGAGGACGATCAGATCGTAGCGTCGCGCGGCCCTCGACAGGGACAGCCGCGCATCGCCGAGGATGACGCGCGCCTCCGGCAGGCAGTCGCGCAGGTAGGTGAAGTACTCCGGATCGCGGGCGATTCGCTCGACGAGCGGATCGATCTCGTACAAGTCCCACACCTCGCCCGGCCGGGCGTAGCAGGCGAGCGCGCCGGCGCCGAGGCCGACCACGGCGACCGCCGGCGGGTCGCCGAGGGCGGCGAACACCTGCCCGATCGGGCCGCTCGGATGGTAGTACGCGAGCGGCTCGCGGCGCCGGGCGGGCTCGAGGCTCTGCGCGCCATGCAGAGTGTGACCGTGGACGAGGAAGTGAAACCGGCTCGCCGCGTCGGCGGTCACGCGATTCACGCCGAAGAAGCTCCGGCGAGCGGCGATCACCTTGCCCTGCGCGCTCGTGTGGAGCGTGCCGGCGAGCAGGATCGCGCCCACCCCCAGCCCGAAGCGGAGCGGCCGGCGCGAGAAGCCGAAGCACAGCAGGGCCGGCACGACGAGTGTCAGCCACGAGACGGCCGCTCGCCCCGGCGGCGCGCCCAGCATCAGCCCCGCCGCCATCGCCCCGACCAGTCCGGGGAGCGCGAGGTCACGGACGAGCTGCGCGCGGCCGCCGCCGCGCGCCCCCGGCGCGAGCAGGCACGCGAGGACGAGGGTCAGCGGATACTCGGCCACGGTGTCGAAGACGAGCGGCGCGACGAGCGCGTTCAGGACTCCGCCCACGACGCCGCCCACCGCGAGCCAGAGGTAGAACTCGGTCAGGTGCGCGGGCGGCGGCCGGTCCCTGGCCAGCTCACCGTGGCACACCATCGCAGCCACGAAGAAGACCGCCAGGTGGAGCCCCATGATCAGGAGCAGCGGCTGGTTGGCGCGCTTCACGAGCACGACGACGAGCGCTAGGACCGCGATCGGCAGCGCGCGGACCACGAGGGGATGGGGCACGATCGGCCGCCGGGCGAACACGAGGACGAAGGTGAGGAGATAGACCGCCAGCGGGATCACCCAGAGGAGCGGGATGGCCTCGACGTCGGTCGAGATGAACGTCGTCGCGCTCAGCATGAGGCTCGACGGCACGAGGGCGAGCAGCACCCAGCGCAGGCGGCGGCGGGCCGTGAGACCCGGCGGGCGCGCGCGGATCGGGTCGGCGAGCGCGGGCACCGGCGCGCGCCAGAGGAGCGCCGCACACGCGAGGGTGAACGCGACGAGCAGGAGATAGCCGCCGGTCCAGAGGCGGCTCTGCTGCGCCAGGCGGAGACGCGGCTCGAGCAGGACCGGATAGCCGAGCAGCCCGCATATGCTCCCGAGGTTGCTCGCCGCGTAGAGGAAGTAGGGATCGCCCGCCGAGGAGTGCCCCGTGCCCGCGAACCAGCGCTGGAGAAGCGGGCTCGTCGTCGAGACCGCGAAGAAGGGGAGCCCGACGGCGGCCGCGAGCAGCGCGAGCAGCCACGGGATCGGGTTCGCCGCCGCGGGCGGCGTCCAGCCCGACGGGACGCCGATCGGCAAGACGAGGAGCGGAAGGAGGACGAGGCCCACGTGGAGCGCGGCCTGGCGGCGTGCGCCGAGCCAGGACGTGGTCGCGTGCGCGTAGAGATATCCCGCGAGGAGCGCGGCCTGGTAGAAGACGAGGCACGTGTTCCACACCGCGGGCGAGCCGCCGAGGAGCGGCAGGACCATCCGGGCGAACATCGGCTGGACCAGGAAGAGGAGCGCGGCGGTCACGAAGATGGTGGTGGCGTAGACGGCGAGGAGCATGCGCGACGTGCTGCTCTAGCAGATTGTCGTGTCGGCCGCTCGGACGAGGGTGCTCGACCGGCGCTCGCGGGCGGTGCTAAGCGCTTGGGCATGAGCGGTCGGTCCGGCGGCGAGCCTCGCGTCCCCTTCCCGCTCTCCGACGTCTCCAATGGGGAGTGGTGCCCGCGGCCGCCGAGCGCGAAGCAGCGGCTCGCCGCCCGGCTGATCGCCGAGGAGTGCGACCGGCGCGCGCGCCGCCACGGCATGACGCGCGCCGAGTTCCTCCGCACGGCGGCGGCGACGGCAACCGCCTTCTGGGTGCTCAACCAGATCCACGGCCTCGACCAGCAGGGCGACGCCGCCGTCCTGCCGCTCGACCCCGACCTCGACGCCACCTGCGCCCTCCTCGATCGCCACCTCTTCGTGATGGACGTGCAGCTGCACCACGTCGACCTGAACCTGCCCGACCCCTCGCGCTTCTGCTTCATCCGCTTCGGCGAGCGCAGGCAGGACGTGACCAAGCCGTGCGCGGAGCGGACCCAGCTCCTCGGGCAGGCCAACTTCGTTCGGGAGGTGTTCGTCGGCAGCGAGACCGACGTCGGGGTGATCAGCGGCGTGCCCTCGGGCGTGCTCCTCCCGCCGCAGACCATGGCCGACACGCGCGACCTGGTGAACCACCTCGCCGGCTCCGAGCGCGCCCTCAGCCAGGCGATGATCGACCCGAAGGCCCCGCCGGGCAGCTCCACCGCGCTCGACAGCATGGAGCACCAGGTGCGCGACCTCGGCGCGGTGGCGCTCAAGTGCTACACCTACAACGGCAACTGGTGGCTCGACGACGAGCGGGTGAGCTACCCGATGCTGGCCGAGGCGACGCGCCTCGGGCTCCGGCTCATCAACTGCCACAAGGGGCTCCCCAACCTCGCCTTCTTCCCGCTGAGCGCCGAGTACGTGCGCACGCGCGACCTGCCGAAGGTGGTGCGCGACTGGCCGCAGCTCGAGTTCTGCGCCTATCACGCCGGCTACTTCCCGGAGGAGGGCGGGAACAGCGAGTTCATCCGCGTGGCGCGGAGTCTCCCGCGGAAATACCGCCGGAACCTCTACGCCGAGATCGGCAGCAGCTTCGCCATCACCTTCCTCGACAGCCCCGCGAAGGCCGCCTTCTTCATCGGGCGCCTGCTCAAGACCCTCGGCTCGCGCAACATCCTGTGGGGCACCGACTGCGTATGGTGGGGCTCGCCCCAGTGGCTGATCGACGCCTTCAAGACGCTCCGCATCCCCGCCCCCATGCGCGAGCGCTACGGCTTCCCGCCGCTCACGCGGCGGGCGAAGCGCCGCATCCTCGGGCTCAATGCCGCGCGCCTCTACGGCGTCGACCCGCGCGCCCGGCGCTGCGCGATCGCCGCCGATCGCATCGCGCTCGAGCGCGCGGCCCACGGCGGGTTCCGCGCGGGACGGAGCCTCCGGGCGTACGGGCCGCGCACGCGGCGGGAGTTCCTGGCCTTCCTGCGGAGCGGGGCGTCTCTCCAGGGCTGACGCCACCCGCCCGGGCCCGCGGCAGCCCAACACGCCGACGAGTGGCGCCGGCGCGGGGGATAATTCTCAGTTCGGCGCAGTCGTCGGGTCGAGGTCCGGCTCGCCTGCCCAGGCCGCGCAGCGGGGATCGTGGAGCGCGTCGCCCGGGAAGCCCAGATCGAGCGCCAGGCTGGTCGCGGTGCACATGACGTGGTCGCCGATCATCGCCGCCACGTTGAAGAGGAAGTTGTCGTTACCGGTGAGGGCGGTCTGCTCGGCGGCCGCGGGGACTCCCTCGGTAGGCGCGATCAGGTAGCCGAGCTGGTCGTCGGCGAGGCTCGCGAGGAAGTGGTGGGAGATGTCGGCGACGCCGGGTGCGCCGGCGTCGACCGCGTCCTGGATGCCGAAGGCGATCTGCGGGTAGGGCTCGCCCGGAGTGCCCGTGAAGAGCACGTCGCCCACCCGGATCGCGGACACGACGGTGCCGATGACGTTCCCCATGATCCACGGCGGCGTCTTGGCGCGCATGATCGGCACGCACAGGTTGGGTGTGACGAAGCAGCCCGCCTGCCCCGCGTAGAGGAGCGCCAGGAGTCCCGCGTTGTCGGCCGTCTCGAAAATGAGGCGCTTCTTGGCGGCGACGCGGCTCCCCGTGACCGGCGCAGCCGAGGCCACGGCCTGGAGCGCCAGGCCCGAGATGGTGGTCGAATAGACGTCGAGCTTCTCGGCGTCGGTTCCTGCGGGGCGGTCCGGCTGCGTCCGCCCGTTCGCCGCCGGCATCACCACCGCGGTGCCGCCGAGCGCCGCCTCGACCTTCTCGGCGGTGGGCCCCGGCCAGTCGGCCGAGATCAGCCGGTTGCCCGACCCCATCACGGTCGAGTGCGCCGCGAAGTTCACAAGGGTCGCGATGGTGGACCCGTCCGGCCGCGTCGCGTAGAGGACACGCACCGAGTCGTCGACCAGGTCCCAGTTGGGAAAATCGCCCGGCTCCGTGCAGGGCAACCCCGTGTGGCCGGGGTCGCTGGGCGTCGGGTCGGCGCGGCAGCTCGAGTCGTCGAACTGGCTGTTCAGGATGCTGGTCTGGTCGCCCGCGACGATCCCACCCACCGAGCCCACGTGCAGGTCGGCCGGCTCCCGCCGGTCGTACGCCTCGACGATGGCCGCCACCGTCTGCGCCTTGACGTACGCGAGGTACTCGTTCGGCACGCCGCCCCAGACGCCGATCAGGTCCTGCCCCGCGTGGCTGTGGTCGGCAGCGATCACGATGTGGTCGGCAGCGAGCGCCGGCCGCAGCGCCTCGACCGCCCGGGCAATGTCGATCGCCCCGACGGCGCCCCGGCCGATCTCGTAGGCCGCGAAGGCCCCCTGGTTGTCCGACTCGACGAGCGCGATCGCCTGCTCGCCGTTGTCGACCACGAAGGCGCGCACCCAGGCGCCGGAGCCGAGCACCCCTGTCGAGCGCCGGACCGCTCCCAGGCCGTAGCCGCCCAGGTACACCTGGCCGTCGGGCGGCGCGACCGCGAGCGTCGGATTGAGCGTCCGCTTCGCTGCGCCGACGCGGAAGGGCGAGGCCTCCCCGCCCGGCTCGCCCTCGCGCACCCGGATGTTGCCGTTGATGAGGACGCCGCCGGCCGCGTAGCCGTCATCGAGCACGATGTTGAACGAGTCCGCCGTCGTACCCGCGCTCCCGGGGTCGCCCAGATCCTGGACCTCGACGACGAAGCTGATGCCGGCCACGCCGTTCACCGTCGCTCGGCCCGTGAAGGTTGCGCGGTTGCCGGTCACGGTGAAGGTCTCGATGGTGGTCGACTTGACGGTCTTGTCGGCCCCACGATCGAGAAACGTGAGCCGACCGCTCGGCGCGGCGTCGCCACTCGCGAAGCGGGCGTCGAAGCCGAAGCTCGCCCGGCCGCCGGCCGAGGTGCCGCGCAGGACCGACATCTCGGCGAGCTCACCCGGAACCTGCCCGCCTCCCGTCGCCACGCCCGGAGTGTTCGCGACAACACCCGAAACCTGCGCGGCGGCCGGCACCGAGCCGAGCACGGCGAGCAGGACGAGCGACACGCCCGCCTTCGCCGTCGCCGGGCGGACGACTGAGAAGCCGGCGCGGTTCGTCGCCACCCGACAGAGATTCACGCCGACCTCGACCGGCGGGCAATCGCGCCCGAAGGTGAGATACCGCCTGGCGATTGGTGAGCACGACGGAGCGGCGGAAGGGATACGGAGGTGGTCACTGGGCCCGGGCGAAGGCATCATGAGGTCGTATGGGGGAGAGGGAGGACACCATGCCGATACGAGGCAGCTGTCTGTGCGGGGAGGTCGCGTTCGACTCGCAGGTCCGCCCGCAGATGCACATCTTCGCCGGCTCCAAGGCGCCGTGCCACGAGATCGCCCACGCCCTCCCGCGCCACGAGGCCTATCCGCCGGGGCTCTATCCGCCGCCGCGGCGAGAAGCCTGAGCCGTGGCGAGCGCAGGGAGAAGGGCCGGCGGCCGGAGGGCCGCGCGCGTGCTCACCGGCCTCGAGGTGCTGGCGCGCGAGCGGCCGAGGTGGCTGCGCGGTCGGCGCGTCGGGCTCCTCCTGCACCCCGCGTCGGTCACCGCCGAGCTGGTCTCGGCACGCGACGTCGTCCACCGTCTCTGCGGCGACGGCCTGCTCGCCCTCTTCGGCCCGCAGCACGGCTTCGCCGGCGAGAAGCAGGACAACATGATCGAGTCGGGGCACGGCGTGGATGGGGAGCTCGGCATCCCGGTCTACAGCCTCTACTCGGAGACCCGCTCGCCCACGCCGGAGATGCTCGCGGGCATCGACCTGCTGCTCGTCGATCTCCAGGACGTTGGGACCCGCGTTTACACCTTCGAATGGACGACGGCCCTCGCGCTCGAGGCCTGCGCCGCCGCCGGCAAGGAGGTCGTCGTGCTCGATCGGCCGAATCCTCTCGGCGGCGAGACGCTCGAGGGGAACCTGATCCGGCCCGGGTACACCTCGTTCGTGGGCCTCTATCCCGTGCCCATGCGCCACGGGCTGACGCTCGGCGAGCTGGCCGCGCTCGTCAACCTGCGGATGGCCGACGGCGGCGACCGCCCCGCGCGGCGCACCGACGGCGTCGGGGTGCGCTGCCCCGGCCGCTGCGCGCTCACCGTGGTGCCGATGGAGGGATGGCGGCGGCGCATGCTCTTCCCCGACGCCGGTCTCCCCTGGGTCCTCCCCTCGCCGAACATGCCGACCTTCGACACCGCGGTCGTCTATCCGGGCCAGGTCCTGCTGGAAGGGACGAACCTGTCGGAGGGGCGCGGGACGACGCGGCCGTTCGAGATCTTCGGGGCGCCGTGGATCGACCTCCGGAAGATCCGCCGGCGCTTCGAGCGCCGCCGGCTGCCGGGGCTCGTGCTGCGCGACCACGCGTTCGAGCCGACCTTCCACAAGTGGGCCGAGCGGCTCTGCCACGGCTTCCAGCTCCACGTGACCGACCGGGCCGCCTTCCGTCCCTACCTGACGACGCTCGCGCTCCTGCAGGACGTCATCGCCGAACACCGGCAGCACTTCGCCTGGAAGGAGCCGCCCTACGAGTACGTCACCGACCGGCTGCCGATCGACGTGCTGCTCGGCGACCCCGCCGTGCGCGACGCGGTGGAGCGCGGCGCCGACCTGCGGGCCCTCGAGCGCTCCTGGCGGAGAGAGATCGAGGCGTTCCGCAGGGAGGCGCTGTCGGTGCGGCTCTATCGCTGAAGACGCGCGCCGCCGCGTGCGCGGAGGTGGGTGGCCGGTTGCTCTTGTCGTGGGTGCGCCCGTCGCCTAAGGTGCGCGCCGATGCTCCGCATGTCGCCGGCGCGCAAAGCCCGCGATGATCCGTCGTCGGCGTGCTCATTGAATGGAGGACCTGATGGCACTCTTTGAGAGCCGAGGCATCGACCACGTTGGTATTCGGTATCGCGATCTGCCGCGTGCGGTCGCCTGGTTTCGCAACGTCCTGGGTCTGCAGATTGACCACCAAACGCAGACCATGGCGTTCGTCCACGTCGGGGACGGCTCCCACGTGGCGCTGTTTCAAGCGGAAGGCGACGAGCCGCTGCGCCAGCCCCACCACGTGGCGCTGCGCGTTTCCGATCCGGCCGCCGCCGAGGCCGCGCTTCGCGCAGCGGGAATTCCCCTTCGGCGCTTCGGTCCGAATCTGGGCTTCGAGGATCCGGAAGGCACCGTCTTCCACTTCATGCCGGTACGGTAGGTCCCGAGGTGGCGGCGCTAGCGGGCGCATAATGAGCTCGGAACCTGGCCAGCAGTTGGAGCGGACCGGCCGGACACCCGTGCCCTCGTACCGGTTTCTCCGATCGGCCCGCGCGGTGGACGCAGCCGCTGCCCGCTGAGCGCGGGGTCCTTACAGCGTCGTGCCCGCGGCCCGCCGCTCAATCCACATACCCCAGCGCCCGCAGGCGCTCCTCGAACCCCCGCCACTCGGAGAGCAGGCGCGCGAGCGCCGCCGCGGCGGTGCCGTCTCCCCACCGGTCCTCGCGCTCGCCCGGGTCCCGGACGAGATCGAACAACTGATAGTGCCCGAGATTCGGCGCCCAGATCAGCTTCGCCTCCGACGTCCGCACCGAGACGATCTCGCCGCCGCGGCCGTCCAGGAGGCGTCCGCCGAGCGTCATGGAGAAGGCCGGGCGCTCGGTCCCGGAGGCGAGCACGTTGCGCCCCGGAAGGCCCGCGGGGACGGGAAGTCCGAGCAGCGCCGCGACCGTCGGGAACACGTCGACTCCCATCGTCTGGGCGCTGACGCGTCCGATGCCGATGCCGGGGCCCGCGATGACGAGCGGCACGCGCAGCAGCTCGTCGTAGAGGTGAAAGCCATGCTGCAGGCGCCCGTGCTCCTGGAACGCCTCGCCGTGATCGGCCGTCACGACGACCACCGTCGAGCGCAGCAGGTCGAACGCGTCGAGGGCGCGCAGGAGCTCGGCCAGCTGCTCGTCCCACGCGCGGATCTCGCCCTCGTACAGGCGGCGGACGTACTCGAGCTCGAGCGCAGGGAGCTGGAAGGGAATCGGCGCGCGCATGGCGGCCTGCCACGGATCGAGCCGCCCCGCGGCGACGCGCCGGCGAACGCCCGGCGGCGCCGGCGGGCGGAGGTGCGGGGGCGGCGTGTAGGGATGGTGCGGCTCCATGTAGTGCAGGTAGGCGAGGAAGCGGCGGGCGCGGTTCGAGCGGAGCCAGCGGAGGAAGACGTCGTTGACGGCGGCGGCGGATGCCGGCGTCTTCACGACCTCGCCATCCTCCCGCGCCGTCTCGATCTCGAGCTCGACGAACGTCTCGAACCCCTGCGAGAAGTTCGTGCCACGCGAGACGAGCGGGTTGGCGGAGACGGCGACGGTCGTGATGCCGTGCTCCCCGGCCGCCTCCGGCAGCGTGAGGAGGTCGTCGCGCAACGTCTGCCCGCGGTCCCCGAGCACGCCGTGAGCGGGCGGGTAGAGGCCGGTCAGGATCGAAGCCGTCGACGGCATGGTCCAGGGCGCGTGGGCGACATTCTGCTCGAACAGCGAGCCACGGGCGGCGAGCGCGTCGAGCGTCGGGCTCGGGCTCGGCGTGCGCCCGTAGCAGCCGAGCCGATCGGCGCGGAGCGTGTCGATGAGCACGACGAGGACGCTCGGCCTCGATGGATCCGCCCGCTGCCGCTCGCGCCAGTGGCGCTCGAGGACCCGGACGCCGCTCCACCCCGGCATGCCGGCCGGCGTCCCCGCGCCCGCGACGTCGGTCGCGAACACGATCTCGACCTCGCGTCCGGCCTCGCCGGACAGATCGACCTGCTCGTCGAACCAGACCCGGTCGGCGCGGCGGGCCGCCGGATTGACGACGCGCGCGAAGCGCTCCGCGCCGTCGACCAGGACCTGGAAGCGAAGGCCGGCGGCGTGCCGATCCTTCCCCCCATCGCCCTCCACCCCGACGCTGAACGCGAGGATCGCCGCCGGCGGAACCCGCAGGCGCAGCGGCAGGCGCGAGCCCGGCGCCACGATGAGCGCATCGCGTGGCCCCGCGCTGGCGAGGAGGCCGCGCCGGGGCGCGAGCGGAGCCTGCCGCACGCTGCTCGACTCGGGGAGTGCGGCGGCAAGGTCGGCCGCCACCCGGTCGACGGGTAGCCGGCCGGGCAGCGCGAAGGTCGCTGCACGATGCCACCACCATGCCGTGGCACCCGCGAGCAGCGCGAGACCGCCGGCCACCACGCTCCGGACGCGGGGGCGCCCCCGACACTGCGTCATGCCCGTCGCGTTCCTAGGAGGCCGTCCGGGTAATCATGGCGGCTGCGGCGAACGACCCGGGGGCTGCGAGCGGCGTGCTCGCTCCTCCCTCCTGCGGCGTGCCTTCAGGCACGCCTCGTCGGTCGTCGCTGCGCTTGCCGCTCTCGCTCCCCGGCTCGTTCGCCTCGCTCACCATGATTACCCGGACGGACTCCTAGCACAGAGAGACCACCACGACACGGATCACGGTGCGGCCCCCGCCGGAGAGGCGACGACCCTCCCCGCCGCGGTACGGGCTGCACGGGCGCGCCGGCTCCGCGGTCCCGACGATGGCCACGGGGCTCGTTGACGCCGGCCGGGCCGGCGCGTAGCCGGGGGGCGGGATGACGCGACGGCGACGGCGCTGGCTCGTGGCACTCGGGATCCTGCTCGTGCTGCGGGCCGCACTTCCCGCGGTCCTCCGGGCCGTCCTCGCCTCCCGGGCCGCGAAGCTCCTGCACGCCCGGGTCGCGATCGGCGACGTCGACCTGGGGCTCCTGCGCGGCGTGGTCGTGCTCGAGGACGTCGCGGTGCGCCCCCCATTGCCGCCCGGGGCGGCCCCGCGGCCCGCGGTGGACGCCGAGCCGCCCCTCGTCGCCTGGAAGCGCTTCGCCGTGAACGTCGCCTGGCTCTCCCTCCTCCGCAAGACGGTGCGGCTCGAGAGCGTGGAGCTCGACGAGCCGCGGATCGCGCTCGACCGGCTCGCGAGCGGCGAGCTCAACCTGGCGGCGCTCGCGCCCAAGGGGAAGGCCGCCGCCGGGCCCACGGAGGGAGAGACGGCCGAGACGCAGCCCGCGCGCGCGCAGCCGGCCACCAAGCCCGGGGCCGGCTGGGGCTTCGGCATCGACTCCCTCGTGCTGCGCGCGGGGCACGCGCGCTTCCGCGACTTCGCCGTGGAGGGGGCCGAGCCCGTCGAGATCGCGCTCCCGACCCTCGCGGTGCGGGACGTGGCGCTGCGCCCGGGGCTCTACGGCGGGCCCGCACACGCCCACCTCGACGTGCGCGTCGACAGGGGCCGGCTCCGGGTGAACACGCGTCTGCGCCTCCGCGAGGACGGCCTCGCGGTCGCGAGCAGGCTCCGCGCGCGCCGCCTGCCGCTCCGCCGCACGCGGGTCTACGTGCCGAAGGTCGGCTGGCGCCAGCTCGCGGGCGAGCTCGGCGCGTCGGTCGTGCATCGGTTCGCGACCGGCGGCCGCCACCTCCTGCGTGGCACGGTCACGCTCGACGACGTGGAGATACGCGTGCCCGAGGTCGAGATGCCGGCGCTCGCCTGGAAGCACTGCGCGGTGGCGGTCGATCCGATCGACTTGGTCGCCGAGCGCGCCGCGGTGGCGAGCGTCGAGCTGCGGGGCGCGTCGCTCGTCGTCCGCCCGCGCGGCGGGCCGCTGCTGCCGATGATCGGGGGCGAGGCCGAGACCCCGCCGCACCCGGCCCCCGAACCGTCCGCACCCGCACCCGCGGCGCCCGCCCCGGCGGCGAAGCCGTGGCGGTGGTCCGTCGGCTCGCTCCGCGTGGCGGACACGCGCCTCTACCTCCTTGGCGCAGAGCCGGCGACAGAGGTCGGCGTCGACGTCGAGGCGAGCGAGCTCACCAGCGACGGGGACGAGCCCGCTCCCGTGAGGCTCGCGCTCGGCCTGCTCGACGGCTCGCTCCGGGTGGAGGGGGGCTTGCGTATCGCCCGACCCGGCTTCACCGGAACGCTGACGCTCGACCGGCTCTCGCTCCCGGAGCTGGCCGGGCTCGCGGGGGCGCTGCCACCGGGCATCGTCCAGAAGGGCGTCCTTGGTGCAGAGCTCGCGCTCGCCGCCGGCTCCTCGGCTCCCACCCCGGGCGACGTGCGCGTGCAGGGGAAGGTCACGCTCGCCGATCCGTGGGTCGCGGCTGCGGACCCGAACGACTTCGCCGCCGGCTGGTCCGTGCTCGAGGTGGGGATCGACGAGCTGCTCGTCCCCGGGGTGCTCGGGGCCGACGGGGCGAAGACGCCGGGCGCCCCGATCTCCGTCCGCCTCGGGGCCGTGAGCCTCGCGAAGCCGTACGCGCAGCTCACGCGCACCGCCGAGGGGCTCGTCCTGCCGCCGCTCTCCTCAGCGCGAGCCGGCGACGAGACGCCTGCGGCTCCCGCGCCGGGGCCGGCCGCGGGCGGGCAGCCGCCGGCGCCCGCCGTCGACGTCGCGGTCGAGTCGCTCCGCCTGACGGAGGGGCGCATCCTGGTCACCGACCGCACCGTGACGCCCTTCTTCTGGGGCGACCTCACGTCGCTCGACGCCGACGTGCAGAAGCTCCGCTGGCCTGCTCTCGCCATGGAGCGCGTGCGCGTCGAGGCCACCGCGGCGTCGCGCGGCAAGCTCCTCCTGACGGGCGGCTTCTCGCCCGCCGGCGGCGAGATACAGCTGGACGGCAGGGACATCGCCCTCAGGCCGTTCAACCCGTACGCCACGGCGTACTCGCCCTACAGCATCGCGAGCGGGGCGCTCACGGTGGCGACCCGGGCGCGCTTCCAGGGCGGCGGCTACGACTCGACCACGGCGCTCAAGCTCCTCCAGTTCGACCTGGGCGGCAAGGAGGGCGACACGCTCTTCGCGGGGCAGTTCGGCATCCCGCTGTCGGTGGCGCTGGCGCTGCTCAAGGACCTCGAGGGCAAAATCGCGCTCGACGTCCCGGTCGCGGCCGACGCGGAGGGGATGAAGGTCGGGATCACGAGCGTCATCCGCCAGGCGCTCCGCGGGGCGCTCATCGGCGCGCTCGTCTCGCCGCTCAAGCTGGTCGGGGCGGCGTTCGCGACGAGCGGGGGCGATGCGCTCGCCCCCGTGCCGATCGCCTTCCGCGCGGGACGTGCCGAGCTCACCGTCGAGGGCGAGAAGCAGGCGGAGGCGCTGGCCGGCGTCGTCGCGAGCCGGCCCGGGATCGGCCTCACGCTCGATGCCCCGCCGAGCGCGGAGGACGTCCGCTGGCTCCGCGAGCAGGCGCTGCGCGAGGAGCTCGGCGCGCCACAGGGCGTCCTGGGCGCCGTGCGCACGCTCCCGCAGCGCGGCGCCCGCGAGCGCATCCGCACGGCGCTCGAGGCCCGCGCGCGCGACGGGAAGGGCGAGCTCGCGGCGGACGACGCCGAGACCCTGGAGCGATGGCTCGCCGAGCGCCCCGCGCCGACGCCCGAGCGCCTGCGGGCGCTCGCGGGCGAGCGCATGGCGCGCCTCCAGGCGCTCCTGCGGGAGCGGTACGGGATCGGGCCGGAGCGCGTCGGCCGGCGCGACCCCGCGGCCGAGGTGGCCGAGGGGCCGCCGGCCGTCCGCTTCGAGATCCGCGCGGCCGGGGCGCCGAGCGGACCGTGATCCCCCCCTACCCTACCCGCGCGAGCCCGAGCCGCCCTTTCCAGCGGTGCACCAGCACCGCGCGCAGCGCCCCCGACTTCGGCCGCGACAGCTCCGGATCCTCCGCCAGCCATGCGAGCGCCTCGTCGCGCGCGGCCGTCAGGAGCGCCGTGTCGCGCAGCAGGTTCGCGACCCGGAAGTCGGGCAGCCCC
>Ga0209157_1002258_pt1 | contig 15462 bp, 19 predicted proteins | sample GraSoiAngelo_135_FD_185892 | JGI IMG/M metagenome (GOLD analysis project Ga0209157, IMG submission 185892) | Grasslands soil microbial communities from the Angelo Coastal Reserve, California, USA - 14_0929_05_40cm (SPAdes) (version 2) | ecosystem: Environmental > Terrestrial > Soil > Grasslands ... | reverse complement strand
AGCAGCGCCAGGGCGACCATAAGCCGCAGCTTTCCGATCTCCGCGAATCGGGTTCTATCGAGCAGGATGCGGATCTCGTCATGTTCATCTACCGCGAAGAGCTTTACAGACCCTCCGATGACAATGCCGGCCTCGCCGAGTTGATCATTGCCAAACAACGCAATGGGCCTACGGGCATCGTGAAACTGGCGTTCCTGCGCGAATTCACGCGTTTCGAGACGCTACTCGTCGATCTGCAGTAGAGGTCGAGGACGAAATCGGCCGCCGAGGATTTTATCGGTTGGGCGTGCGGGCTTTAGGTCAAGTCTGCCTTCACGGCAGGAATTGCCGGGGCGGTCTCAAGATTTGGCTGGGTTTCGACTCTCACCTGCGGCCTCGCCCTGCCTTCTCCCAGGGGCGGTGGACAGCTGCAATGGCAGTCTGCTGCAGTACCAGTTCTCTTGCTTCCGGCTGGTTCTCTCTCTAATTACGTCCAATCTGGCATGGGCCTGGTCGTCGATCTCCATGATGTGATTCGCCATGCTGACGATTTCGTCGTTCACGGCGCGAAACTCCTGCACCATTTCGGGGGTGATGGCCGGATCGGTCCGAATCTGAGCGATCCAGGTGCCAAGTGTCGCTTCAATGGCGGTCAATTCCATCATCAGGTCGGCCCGTTTCTGGAGCAGGGAATCCACGGCGTCGATATTCTCGTCTTCGAGCCGCAGTAGCTGCTCTTCCGAGAGGCGGATAAAGTCTTCTAACAGGGTGCGTTCTCTTTCCAGGGCTTTGAGTATTTCTGTGGAATCCATTTCTTTCTCCCTACCCCTACCCGTGCAAGCGGAATCGCCCGGTCTCGGCAGGCTGCCCAGCGAGCAAAGTCGTTGGGACCGCCAGGTCCTTCTTCTTTGCTTCCTCTTCCCAGCCCGCGAGCAAAACAGTTAGCAGTTTGATTGCCTCTTCGAGAAGAGCAATCTGAAGTCGGATTGAGCGTCCAGGATCTTTGAATTGATGAAAGTGTAGAGCCTGTCGAGTTGCGCGGCGAGATCGCTCGATTAGTTCTGGTTGGCCTGATCGGTGGTGTTCTGAAGACTGCCATTGTCCAGAGGAAACGGACTGGTTCCTTTGGTTCTTTGGTTGCCTACTGGCCTATCAGCATTGCGGCCGAAATCTTGAACCCTGTGGAAAGGCAACGTAAGTGCTTCTTCCCGGGTGCTCGCGGTTGGAGCAAACCCGTTCTTGAAGAATGAGGTTCGAGCACTGAAAGGAAGATGAATCACATGGATGTGAAGATGAACAACAGTCAGATCAACGTCCCTGTCGAAATTTCGACATGGGGCGATCTCCTGGATTGGATCGAGATGGATCACCTCAAGGCCAGCCAATGCATCACGCACGTCTATCTTGCTGGAAATGAAAGCCTGAACTACCGGGATACTCTGGTCTGCGGCAAGGAAATCGCCGAAGTGACACCCATTTCCATTAAAAGCGGCGATTTTGACAGCGTTGTACGCGAATCGATGCGGGATCTCGATCACGAGGTCAAAGCCTCGCTGGAATCGGTAAGCCAAATCATCCGCTTATTAGAGGACCGCAAAGAAGAGGAAGCGTACCGCCGCCTCGCCCAGCTTCTGGATTCGGTTCGAATCTTCTTCACAATCTTTTCTGAAGATCTGGGCTGGGTTGAGCCGCACAACGCGGAAATTTCCCGCAGGGAAGGTTCTGAGGCATTAGAGCGCGCTCTAACGCGATTGGTCGACGCGCAGGAGAATCATTACTGGGTTTCTATTTGCGACGTTCTCGAATATGAAATCGTTCCGATCTTGGAATCCTGGCGGCAGTTGGTGGAGGGAACCCGTGAGTGCATCGCCTAAATCCGAGATTTCGGGAACGGACTCTAGAATCGGGATCGTTGTCGACGCTGGTCCCAGTCTGGGCTACGGACATGCCGTCCGTTGTTTGCGGCTCGCAAACGCGCTGGCGGACGACGCTGCGGTGATAGTTTATCCGCTCTCCGAAATCTGCCGGGACTTTTTCCTGAACGCAAGTCCGGCTGCAAAATTCGAAATTTGCGAAACGGATTGGGAAACCAAGGAATTTCCGCCGCTGGTGATTAGCGATTTGCGCGAAACCCACAGAATTACTGGAGCCATTCACCGGAATGGATCCAGGCACATCAGCATTCACGATCTTGGTATAGCGCAGTGCAGCTCGGATGTCGTCATCGACGGCAGCATAACCACGCTTTTTCCATATAAAGCGGACAAAAATCGCTCTCTCTTTCTTGGCCCGGAATACATGGTGACGCGAGAGCCCGTTGCACGGGGCGAGCTGACGGATACGGTCCTGGTCACTTTCGGCGGGGGTTCGACTTCGAATTTTGCCTTGAGGGCCTCCGAGGAAGTGTGGAACTGCGGGTTGACGCCGATTACGACATGCGGATTCATCGGATCATCGCCAATCACGGATGAGGAATTTGCTCGCGCGATGGCTACTTGCCGCTTCGCCATCTCCGGTTCGGGGGGCAGGCTTTACGATTTGCTTGCGTCCGGCGTTCCCACTCTAGCTGTGGCGTTTGATCGAATCCAATTACGCACTGCCCACGCCTTTCATGAGCGCGGTGCCGTAGTCAGCGCCGGATTGGTCGAGCGGCTAGGACCCGGTGCGCTTCTACGCTGCTCGATCGAGATGCTCGAAAATCCATCGATGTTCCAGCGCCTCAGCCAGATCGGACAGATGCTTGTCGATGGCAAGGGATTGTCACGAGTCGTTGAAATTGTAAGGAGGCAGTTATGGCTGACAAGCCAAGAGAAAACCTATTCGGTTTACTAACAAAAGACCCAAAACGCGTTTATGTGATCGCCGAAGCGGGCGCGAACCACGGAGGAAAGAAAGAATGCGCTCTCGCCCTTGTTCGAGCGGCCAAATGGGCGGGAGCTGACGCGGTGAGGTTCCAGACCTTTCGCGCGGATCGGTTGGCTTCTACGGAACCGGCGGCATTAGCGCACACCAAGGATCAACCGAATCTGCAGGAGTTGTTTAAGAAGTTGGAACTCCCCTTCGATACATTCCGGGCGCTGCGCAACGAAGCCGAAAGGATTGGAATTGAGTTGCTGGCCACTCCCTTCGATGACGAGAGCGCCGATTTCCTCGATGAGCTGGGCGTGAATGCATTCAAGATCGAATCCGGTGACATAACGCGGCGGCCCCTTATTGAGCATGTCGCCGGGAAAGGCAAGCCAGTCCTTCTTTCTACCGGAATGAGCACGCCCGAAGATATCGAGAAAGCGATTGACTGGATGCACACGAAGTCGAACGGACAAATTGTTCTATTACATTCCGTGTCCTCTTATCCGGCCAAGCCGGAAGAGCTGAACTTGAAGTCGGTCAAGTACCTCCGCGACCGCTTCGGCACACCGGTCGGTTTCTCCGACCACAGCGTCGGAACGCTAGGCTCGCTCGTCGCGACGTCGTTAGGCGCGCAGGTCATTGAAAGACATTTCATGATTGAGACTCGAGGTGAGATTCCCGATCAAGCTGCGTCGATGGACGCCAAGGCGCTGAAGATACATATCGAAGCGTTACGCATGATCGGAACCCTGCTGGGCGAACGCGGCAAATTTGCAGTGGAGGCAGAAAGCCGCAACAAGACCACCTCTCGCCGGGCATCGTATGCGCGGCGGCCCATTGCAGTCGCGGAAATAATCGATGCCGGAATGCTGTTTGCGCTTCGGCCGGCAAATGGAAATTCGCCGGAAAAGATGACGTCGCCGCTTTTAGCCAGGACTGTGCGAAGGTCTTCTTCATGAACGATTTTGGACTCAAGAACTTAATTGAAGTTGCCGATGAAACCACTACTGTAGGAAGGGTCCGCGTCAGGTCCCATGAGGCGCAGCCTCAAGAGGAGCGAACAGCCGCGAGAACTGGCCACCATCTGTTGCTCACAGAGCGCCCCCACGGCGGGGACAATGTATGATCGTCGTCAAGAAAATCAATGGGCAAGAGATCGTCGTCAACTGCGAGCTCATCGAAACGATCGAGTTCACACCGCATGCCGTAATGTGCCTAACAACTGGTGAGAAGCTGATCGTCGACGAGACACGCAACGACCTGCTCAAGAAGATCATCGATTACAAACGTAAGATGCATCAGCGGCCGGAGGCCATGGGATGGATCTAGGCACACTGCTGGGCATCGTTCTCGCCTCTGCGGCAATTCTTATTGGCCATGCTATGGAGGGAGGATCTATCTTGCAGATTCTCCAACCGACCGCCGCCATGATCGTGTTCGGAGGAACACTTGGCGCAACGATGATTTCTTTTCCAATGCCGGTGTTCAAACAGGCTGTAGCGGATCTGTTACACATTTTCAAAGAAGACCAAATTCATCCAAATGAAGTAATCGATCAGGTCATCAGGTTCACCAACAAGGCACGTCGAGAAGGAATCATTTCCCTGGAGAAGGAAGCGAGCGGGCTGAAGGACGACTTCTTCAAGAAGTCCCTCATGATGGCCATCGACGGCTGCGAACCTAAAGAACTTCGCGAGACAATGGAACTCGAACTCCAATACATAGAGGAACGCGGGGAGCAGTCCGCGAAGGTTTACGCAGCTGCCGGCGGATACTCACCGACTATCGGAATTGTCGGCGCTGTCCTCGGCCTGATTCAGGTGATGCAGCACCTGGATAACATCGAGGACGTGGGAAAAGGCATCGCTGTCGCGTTTGTCGCGACGATCTACGGCGTCGCGTCGGCGAATATTTTCTTTCTTCCCGCGGCCGGCAAGTTGAAGTTCAAGCACCGGAAAAGAATCATAGTTAACGAAATGATGCTCGAAGGCACGCTGGGAATTCTGGAAGGTCAGAACCCCAGATTGATCGAAGGCAGGCTTACATCGTTCCTCGATGAAGAGTATCAGAGGCTGCGCGAGCAGGAAGCAGCGCTGAGATCGAGGAAGAAAGCGGCGTAGTGGCCAGGAAGAAACAATTTCCCGAACCTTCGAATCATGAGCGGTGGCTGGTATCCTACGCCGACTTCATCACACTACTTTTCGCCTGTTTCGTAGTGATGTTTGCTGCATCCAACTCGGATCAAAAAAAAGCAGGCCAAGTCGCCAAAGCTGTGCAGGATGCGTTCAAGCGGATGGCCGTATTTACCCCCGCGGGGAAGGTTATTCCGCTTTACGATTCAGGTGGTCTGCCCTCCGATGACAAGACTGCCATCGGGAACACCTACGCCGGTTTTGACGCGACTCAGCTGGTCAACTCTGCCGGGCCTGGTGACGGTGGGAAGGTCAGGCTCAGCGACGTGAAGGCACAGCTCCAGACCATCCTCAAGGATGAAATATCGAACCGCAATATTCATATCTCGGAAGATTCCCGTGGATTGACCATCAGTCTGGCTGAAGCGGGATTTTTCGGTCCGGGATCGGCAGTGATCAACACGAAGGCACTGGCTGCCGTTGATAGCATCGCCGCAACACTGCAGCCGCTGGCTTACAGCATCCGCGTCGAGGGACATACCGACAACACACCAATTCACACGCCGCAATTCCCGTCTAACTGGGAGTTATCCACCGCCCGGGCCACGTTTTTGCTGCAATATCTGATTTCCAATGGGAAGATTTCTCCGCGGCGGCTGTCCGCTGTTGGGTACGGCGAATATCACCCCGTCGCGCCTAATAACACCTCGGAAGGCCGCGCTGCCAACCGTCGAGTCGATATTGTGGTTCTGGGCTTCGCGGCTGAGAAACACGAACCGGATTTGCGATAAACTTGGGTTTGATGAAGTGTGATGTTTGCACCGAAGATGACGGAGAAGGTATTCACTACCACGCCTTCATCGAAGGAAAACACTACTGGGTTTGCGAATCCTGTAAGAAGAATCTGAAAGTCGAAGCCGAGCACGTCGATGACTAGAGAATACTCAAATACCATCTGCCAATGTAAACACGCGCGTGTAGGTACGCTGGTAGAGTTCGTATGCCGGCTGTTGAACGGAATACAGGAAGCTGTTTTCGAGTGGTCCCAGATAGAAGTGCAGCGAGATCAGATTCGCCGTGTCCTCGAGATTTGAAACCTGGTGGATCTCTGTTGTCTGGATAGTGAGCACCGATCCCGGCCCAAAGTCTTCGGTATAGTCTGCCCGAATGTGGCCGTTGGCGGTCTTACGATAATTATCCGCACAAAGCTTCCCCTCTACAGGGTATACGGCGCAAATGGACTGGCCATGGTCGTGGATGGGGCTCCTCTGACCGGGCCGCCAGCACAACACAAGGCATTCAAAATCTTTGTTCTTGTAAACGAGATTACGCGCATAACGATTTTCCGTGAATTGAATATAGCGCTCGATCTCTTCCCTTTTCGGTTTAAGAGCGGAGACGAATCGGCGCAAATCCGGAAGCGCCATCTCAGGGGCTCTGTGTTTCAGCTCTTCAATTGCCGTGGCGAGGTCCACAAGTCTAACTTAAGATCAAGAGCGGCGCCGAATCAAGCCACTCGTCAGTTCCTGCGAGTCAGGAATCGCACGATTTTATAGCCGGCAATAGCGTTAAAAGGAAATCGACCCATCGTGTAATGACCACAGGGCAGCCAGGAGATTTCACACGGTACTCCGCAGCGGTAGAACTCGTCGTAGGCGTGCTGCGAAAGTTCCGGTAGAAACGAAAGATCGTAGCAGCCCGAGATCATCAGACAACGCCGGTTTGTGCCGCGAAGTTTCTTGATAAAAGGATGCGGGCTGATGGGGGACCAGAGAATCCGGAGATGCTGAAGGTCAATCGCGCTTTCAAGTGAATGGCGCACGTGCTTCGTGGAAAGGCCCGTCCAAACCACGTCCGCAAAAAAACTCGATACGTGAATAAAAACCCCCGCCGAAAAGCGCTCATCGTGCGCAAAAGCCAAAAACCCGATGCAGGATCCTACACTCGTTCCCAAAATTCCAACTCGGCGATAGCCGCAGCCGAACAACCAATCGGCCGCGCGGCGGGAATCCAAAACTGCCTGCCGGACAGCGGCAACGGTTCGCCCAATGTTTGGCGAAACCAGATACTCCGACCGCTCGAGATGAGCGGGCCGGCGATAGTGGTGATACGGCAAGCTGAGGCGCAATGAACTAATCTGGGCAGCTTGGAGGACACGACATAAGCTCAGTTGACCATCCCATTTGCAATTCCATTGCGGGAGGACAACCATGGCCAGGTCTGATGTGCCTCGAAAGAATCTTCCCCAAACCGTGTTATTTTCCGGATAAGCGGTTTCAACTGCGCTTGGGAATCTCAGAATGTGTCCGTCGAACATGTATTGCTTGGTTGGGCGGTATGCATAGAATGATGGGCTGTCCGATACGGCGCGCGAAACATAATCCCGCAAGGCCGTTTCGAAATTCACGTCCGGTTGCAATCCGAGATGTTCAGGACCCCATTCAAAAGGAAGGGATGTCCGGTTCGCATCCCGTGCGTGAAAGAACCGTTCACGATCTTCGATGTAGTTACGAAGCATTGCAAGAAATCTAGCGTTTCTCCACTGTAGCGGCGATCATCCTCTTGAGGCTGCGCGCTGTCGCGCTTGCGCTTCGCGGAGCGCCGCTACAGCGCTCGAACTAGCGCTTCCGCGGGATGTAAGGGGCGCCGGCCCGTGGCGTGTTCCACCTGCTGCCTGCATGAGATGCCTGGCGCAACGAGTAGGGCGTTCGGACTGTTTTCCACGGCGGGAAAGAGACGGCGGCGGCCAATCGCTATGGAAATGTCGTAATGTTCCTTCTCGTATCCGAAGGATCCCGCCATGCCGCAGCAGCCGGAATCGATTTCTTCGACGGGATATGCGAGCGCCAGGGCCTCCTTCAAATAGCGGGAGCCAATGAGGGCCTTCTCATGACAATGCCCGTGGATGAGAGCTTTCGTCTGCTGCCGCTTGAATTCGAGATTCCATCGTCCCGCCTGTTTTTCCTTCACGATGAACTCTTCGAGCAGAAACGATGCTTTTGCCAATTCCTTAGCATATCGGCTTTTGACAAGATCGGGATATTCGTCTCTAAACGTGAGAATGCAACTGGGCTCGCAGCCGATGATCGAATATCCCTTGTCAACGAATGAACAGAGCCGGCTAATGTTGAACTCCGCGTTTTCGCGTGCCGCCTTCGGAAGACCTTTCGAAATCATCGGGCGCCCGCAACATTTCCGTTGCGCAAGACGAACCTCGTATCCGGCCGCTTCGAGCAGTAGGACCGTCGCCTTACCGATGTCGGGATAGTTGTAGTTCACGAACGTATCGTGGAAAAAGACGACCTTGCCATTGGAAATTTGAGATGTCGGATTTCCAATTTCAGATTTATCGCGCTTCGCAAACCAGGATTCAAAAGTTTCTGCCGCAAAGAGCGGCAGCTTGCGGCGCGCATCGATTCCTACAAATCGATCCAAGGCGCCCCGGATGGCTGAATTCGTCAGCGTCCAGTTCGCCATTGAGGGCCAGATCGAGGCGGATTTGCTCATCGCATGGATGTTGGCGAACATGCGTGCGCGCAGTGGGGTGCCTTTGGCTTCATTGTAGTGCGCGAGGAATTCGTATTTGAGCTTGGCCATGTCCACGTTGGAAGGACATTCGGCTTTACAACCTTTACATTCGAGGCAGAGATCGAGCGTCTCGTAAAGATCTTTGCCCGTGAATTCTTCAGCCGGCAACTTTCCCGACAAAATCTCGCGCATCAGGTTCGCGCGCCCGCGCGTGGAATGTTTGTCTTCAAGAGTAACCATGTAGGACGGGCACATGGTCCCCTCGTTCTTCTTGCGGCAAACGCCGGCGCCATTGCACAGCTCAACGGCTGTCGCGAAGCCGCCTTCGCGCGAGAAATCGTAGTGAGTGTCGATGGCGATGGTGCGGTATTTCGTTCCGTAGCGCAGGTTTTCCGTCATGGGCGGGGCATCGACGATCTTCCCAGGATTCATCCGGTGATCCGGATCGAAAGCCGCTTTGACCTGCCGGAACGCATTGTAAAGCTGCGAACCAAAAAGTTTCTCGTTGAGATGACTGCGGGCCAGTCCGTCACCGTGTTCGCCGCTCATGCCGCCGCCGAAGTCAATGACAAGGTCCGCGATTTCATCAGTCATGTCTTTCATGACTTGAATATCGCGAGCGTTTTTAGTGTTGATCAGGGGGCGAATGTGTAAACAGCCGACGCTGGCGTGGCCATAATATCCAGCGCTGGTTTTATATTTCTGAATCACGTCCCTGAACTTCACGAAGAATTCCGGCAGCTTTGAAGGCTCGACTGCGCAGTCTTCAACAAATGCAATGGGCTTGCGCTCGCCCTTCATGCCGAGCAGCAAGCCCAAACCGGCCTTCCTGACTTTCCATATGTTGGTTTGGTCGGCGGCGTCGAAGGCACGGACATAGGCATAGCCCGCTTTGTGGCGCTTCAAGGCTGCTTCCATTTCGTCGAGCTTTGAACGCAGCTCGTCCTGGTTTTCTCCATAGAACTCGACGATAAGAACACCGGCGGGATTGCCTTGAATAAATCCCATGAGCCGCGAAATTTCCAGAGAATTCCTGCCGAGTTCGATGATCATGTCATCGATCAGCTCGATTGCCGCGGGTTTGAACGGCAAGATGATGCCGCTCGCGCGGATAGACTCGACAATGTCTGCGAAATGCACAACGCAAAGTGCTGTTGCCGGGGGCCGCGGTTCGATTCGGACCTTTGCCTGATGCACTGCGGCGAGGGTGCCTTCGGATCCGACGACGAGTTTGACGAGATTGAACTTTCCGTTTCGAACGAATTCATCCAGGTTGTACCCGCTGACGCGCCGCATGATCTTGGGATAACGGCGTTCGATTTCATCACGGTGGTCGCGCACGATTTCCGCGATACGCGCTTCCAGACCGCCTCGCCTGGCGGCCTCTTCGCATTTCATTTCGCGAAGAGTTCGTCCCTCGCCTGATGAGAGGATGACGTCCATCTCCAGGATGTGATCGATCGTTTTTCCGTAAACGATGGAATGCGACCCGGCGGAATTATTGCCCATCATTCCACCCAGCGTGGCCCGGTTCGCGGTTGATGTATCAGGGCCAAACAGAAAGCCCATTGGCCGAAGATGAAGATTCAGTTGTTCCTGCACCACGCCGGGTTCGACAATCGCCCAGCGCTCTTCGGTATTCACCTCAAGAACGCGGTTCAGATACTTCGACATATCGATCACAACGGCGTCACCGACAGTTTGGCCTGCGAGGCTGGTCCCCGCACCACGTGGAAGCACGGGAACTTTAAAATCCCGTGCGATTTCCATCGTGGCAAAAACATCTTCATGCGTCCGTGGGATGACAACGCCGATGGGTTCTATTTCGTAAATGCTGGCGTCTGTGCTGTATATCAGTCGCGACGCACGGTCGAAGCGGACTTCGCCATTCACGCGCGATTTCAGAGAGTGATAGAGATCTTCGTTCATAAAGGACCCACCGGAGTTTAGCAAAGACAGGAAGGGGGCGCACACCTGAACTCCCGAACAATTCGGGAGTTCAGGTGTGCGCCCCCTTAATCTTTTTACTCTACAGGTTCGCGGCGAACTTTTTTTCGGCTACGTTTGCGGGCTAAGGCTTGCTTGATCCGTTTCTTTTCACCAGGCTTCAGGTAAAAGGAATGTCTCTTCACTTCCTTAATAATGTCTTCCTGTTGGACTCTTCGTTTGAAACGCCGCAGCGCATTTTCGATGGATTCACCATCCTGAATCCGAACCTCGGCCAATCAATACACCTCCATTCCGGTTGCGATCGATTTTTGATTATCACATACTTCAAAGATTATGACGATTTGCCCCTTGTGTTCCGACAGGCACGGGAAACGGTACTGTCCGGTAATGGCCGAACAGATATGTGCGGTTTGTTGTGGCACGAAGCGGGAAGTCGAGATCGATTGTCCTTCTTCCTGCTCCTACCTGAAGGCGAGTCGTTCATACGAATCGGAAAAACCAGTGCTTGATCCGCAAGTTTCCTCGAAAGTTCGCAATTATGACGAGAGCTTTATTGAGCGTTATCATAGGATCCTCGGTGTGGTTACCGGCTCCGTAGTGGAAGAGCGCATGAGTTCGTCGTGGCTTGTGGACCGTGATGTTATCGAAGTTTTTAAAAGTCTCAACGCCACAATGAAGACGTTGTCCAGCGGCATCTATTACGAATCATTGCCTCAAACTCCGGCACGGCTCTCGTTGTTCCGCCGTTTGAAATCGGTTTTTGATGAGCTCATGAAGCCGGATCCCGGGGCCGCCCGCAATGTACTGAAAGTCACTGAAGCAATGGAAGTATTGGACTTTCTCACTTTAATAGCTCTAATGAATTCAAGCGTCCGGCCCAAGAGCCGAAGGTATTTGGATTCGCTGGCCGAGAACTTCGGCGTTGTGCCACCGGCGCAATCCAGCGGCCTTATTCTTCCTTGACGCTTCGTGAAGATCCTGGCGATCCGGCTCGCTCGTCTCGGCGATGTGGTTCTCTTGCTTCCGGCCCTTTCTTCACTCAAACGAGCTTTTCCCGACGCGCGGCTGACACTCCTGACTGGACACCGCTGCGGGCCGATTGCGCAATTGTGCCCGGCTGTCGACGAGACGTTCGCCGTCGACCGTATTGCGATGCGCGATGGGTCCCGCTCGGCAGCACTCCGGGATATGACACGCTTGGTGCGCGAGGTGCGGCGGCGGCGATTTGATCTCGTCATCGATTTTCACAGTTTTAGAGAAACCAACCTTCTGACTTGGTTGTCGGGTGCGCCCGTGAGAATCGGGATGAAACGGTATAAGGCGGCGTATTTGAACTTCTGTTTCAACAGACCCCCGGTGCACGAGGACAAGTCATTGCATGTCGCAACAATGTTTGAAAAGATCGTTGAAACAATTATTCCCCTAGCAGAGGCTGTGAACGAATCGGGCCCCTCTCCCTCTAGGATAGGGCGGCGCGAAGCGCCGGGTCAGGGTCACAAGTCTGATCAAATCTTGAGACCCTCACCCTTTATTGAGGCTTCGCCCTATCGGGCTCGCGCTCCGCGCCCTCTCCCGGAGGGAGAGGGTAGCTTGTGTATACCGCATGACCTGAAATATTGGGCAAGTCAGATTGGGCACAATCCTTCAAGAATCGCGTTCTATATCGATGCCCCGGTGACCGAAAGGATCTGGCCGCCGGAACGTTTTGCGGCTGTCGCCGATTTTGCGATCGAACGTTGGGCTGCGCTGCCGCTGGTGATCGCCAGTCCGCAAGGGCGGGGCCTGATCGAGCGCGTAAAACATGCGAGCCGGAATCCGAACGCACTGAAGGTATTCAGCGATCTTACGGTTCCGCAAATGGCTGCTTTAATCGCCTCAGCCCGTGTCTTCATCAGCAACGACACAGGACCGATGCACGTAGGCCCGGCTTTTGGAGTTCGCACGTTGGGTCTGTTCAGTGTGGGCTATCCTGAGCATTTTCGGCCCATCGGACCGAAAGACACTTTTTTGAAAGGAAATCCCATTGAAAAAATTGAAACGGCGGATGTGATTGCGATCGCAAAGGAGATGTGGGTTACTGTTGATCCAAGTCTTCGATGCTGATTTTTAGCGAGCGGAGAAACTTCAGATCTTGCGCGGTGACTTTAAGCTTCATCTCGCCGCTTTTGAGGCTATTCACTCCGGCTTCTTCTCCGCTATCCGTCTTTGAACGCTTGTTGAATCCTATCGTGGCTTCCAGGACTAAAAACACGTCGTAGCCGGCGTTTCGAACGTTTTGGATCGCTTCGCTGATCTCCTCGGAATCAGAAAGTGCGTCATTGATTGCGGCGCCGAGCTCCTTCATCAGCTGCTTCAGATTGTCATCCAATTGCATTCAAGACCATCCTACGCACAATGCTTCAATTTGGTCAATTCACAATTTAACGCTTCGTTGGTGACTTGATGATACTCTACGGCCTTCTCTAAGAGTGGTCTTCCAAGTCACAGCTCATTTATGAGCACGTTTGTAGCCGTTAGATGTCGGACACCCTCCATGGCGGGAAAGCTCAAACTGATTTTTGGCGATTTTCTCAGAACTCTGCGTCAGTTGTGGTTGGAATTTATCGGGGGGATTTTTCTCGCATTGGGAGTTCTCTTTATTTTAGCGGCGATACAGGAATACCGAAAATACGTGCGGAGTCCCGAACTGGGCACCGGCCGCTTTCTCGTGGTGCTTTTCTCCTCCGTCATTATGCTCTTGTTCGCTCTCGAAAGCTTCTGGAAGTCGAGGAAGTCGCGGTAGTGTCCACTTCCTTATACAAAGGTCGGCCAGACCCGGAATTGGTTGCGATGTGTCTCACTGGGGACGCCACGGCCTGGGAGACACTGGTCCGCCGCTATCGGCGTTTCATCTATTCCATTCCGGTCAAGTTTGGCTTACAGCCCCAGGACGCTGCGGATATCTTTCAGACCGTGTGTGTCAAATGGATCGAGCATCTTCATGAACTTAGGGACGAAAAGAAGCTCAAGCCGTGGCTGTTCACTACAACGACGCGCCAGTGCCTCACTTTGGGTTTTGCCAAACAGCGGGAAGTCGGAGCTACCGACGAGCAGTTTGAAGAGCTTTTTGGGCCGGCAAACGATCTGGATGAAATGAAAATCTTTGTCGAGAGGCAACAGGCGATCCGGGATAGCGTCGAGAGGCTGCCGGAGCGCTGCAGGTCGTTGATTGAGATGCTCTACTTCGACGGGAGTTTTCGGACTTATCAAGAAATCAGTCAGCTCGTAGGAATGCCCGCCGCCAGCGTGGGACCAAATCGAGCACGTTGTCTTGAGAAACTCAAAAAAATCCTTCAAAAGCGCGGCTTGGAGTGAAATTTTTTTTACAAAAAAAGTTCACGATTTTTGTATTTTTGACCCCATCTCGCCAGTCTTATAGATAGAGGGACTTTTTAAATTGAGAGAGAAGTGGTCTGGAGGATGTAGACCACAAGGAGGCAGGGAATGCGACACGTAACCGTTGAAAATTTAATCGATTACATCGAAGGTCAGGCTTCCGATGTCGAAAAATCGACATTGGAGCACCATATGACAGGATGTCATGAGTGCGAAGAGCTAAAGCAGGAATTTCAGATTGTCATCGCTCGACTCCGGGAAGACGCTTCTTTCGAACCCCCCGCTGAGCTCCTTCAGTGGGGCATTAATCTATTCCAGCCTGTGGCACAACCCCAGGGTGCGTCGGGTCTCCGGAAATTTATTGCATCTTTGGTGTTCGACACCTACGATCAGCCGATGATGGCCGGCGTACGCCGCGTCGGAGCTCCACCGCGGCAGTTGTTGTTCCGCGCCGGTGACGTGGATGTGGATGTGAAGATCGAATCGATGGAAGCCAACAATCGCATCACACTTGTCGGACAGGTCTTGTCGAGCAATGCCAAATTCTTCGATAATACTCCGGTGAAACTGGAGTCCCACGGTATCATCCGTTACCGCACCCGAACGAATGTGGTCGGTGAGTTCTCGTTCGATGAAGTGCCGAAGGATACGTACCATCTTTCGGTGGATTTGCCCGAAGGGCAGATCACGCTCTTTTGCGTCCACCGCGGCAACTCCTGATTCACGGGCGCGTCAAGTCGCCCCGCGAAGAGTAACCGCCACAAAAAGGCACAAAAACACATTTGTGCTTTTGTGCCTCTTTGTGGCTAGAAGGGTTTTCCCAGTACCTGCAGGAAGCGAGCCCGCGTAGGAAGCGTTGGAGTCGTGACCGTTACGAATCCCGAGGATTCTCTGGCCCGTTTGGTCCAGATTCGGGATGCTGCCCAGCAACGGGCTTTCATCTCGAATGCCGCAAGTTTGCCTACCCAGGCATTCGTGGAATCCATCTCGACAAAAATCCGCGAACTGCTGCCGCGAGACCCGGAACTGGCGCAGGTTCTTGCCGAAACCAACCTCTATATTGCCTCACAGTTGGATCAACCCTTAGCGTGGGCTCACGCAAATCGCTCGCTGGCTCAGGTTCTCTATACGATGCGGAGGTCGGCCGAGGCGGATGCCTATTTTGAAAAAGCTGCCGACTTTTTCGAAAGAGTCGGACTCCGCGGGGAACTCGGACGCACACTCGTCGGGCAGATGGATAATTTGATGTACCTGAGCCGGTACAGCGAAGCGCTCGATCTGGCCGAACGGGCACGCGTCGCGCTTGAAGAAGCGCAAGACGTCTCGTATCTGTCGACATTGGAGATCGCGCTCGGTAACGTCTATTACCGGCTTAATCGGTATCCCGAATCTCTGAGCCATTACGATCGCGCTCAAGAATTGCTCGAGAATACGGACAACACACAGGCGCACGCGTCGCTCGCCTCGATCGGTCTGAACCGCGCATACGTATTAACCGAGATGAATCGGTTTGACGAAGCCGTTCAATCTTTCCAGATAACGAAAAACCATTGCGAACGCCACGGCCTTTCGTTGTGGGCCGCGATTGCGGACCGCGGTGTATCGCAGATGCACTTCCGCCGCGGTAATTATTCAACCGCGTTGCGCA
>Ga0209157_1002257_pt1 | contig 15466 bp, 13 predicted proteins | sample GraSoiAngelo_135_FD_185892 | JGI IMG/M metagenome (GOLD analysis project Ga0209157, IMG submission 185892) | Grasslands soil microbial communities from the Angelo Coastal Reserve, California, USA - 14_0929_05_40cm (SPAdes) (version 2) | ecosystem: Environmental > Terrestrial > Soil > Grasslands ... | reverse complement strand
CACATACCAGCCAGCGCCCATTGACCCAACCGCGACCGCGACCACAACGACGATCGACCCGGAACGAATCGAAGAATTGCCGGTCAACAGCCGGAACTATTTAGAGTTCACGCTGCTTGCGCCTGGCGTAGCGCCATCGAATCCCCAATCTAGCGGAGGCACCCGCGGACAATTCGGATCGCCGCTCGCCGACAGCGGCTTCACCTTCGGAGGCCTGCGTCCGCGCAGCAATTCGATCGCAATCGACGGCCTCGACAACACCGACGAGACAACAGGGGCAGCACGCGTGGCCTTGTCACCTGAAATTGTGCGGGAGTTTCAGATCGTCAATAACGGTATCTCTGCGGAGTCGGGCGGCGCCGCCGGCGGCGCCATCAACGTTGTGACAAAGACCGGCACAAACACCTTTCACGGCGACGCTCTCGTGTTTGGTCAGAATGAATTGTTCAACGCGCGAGAATCGGTCACAGCTAAAGCGGGCGTTGGACGTCCTTTGTTTCATCGGTATCAGCCAGGAGTCTCGCTGGGTGGTCCGATTCAGCATGACCGGCTGAATGACATCAGCTCCCGCGGAACCTCCTTTATAGCGGTCTCCATTTCCAATGCGCCGCTCACGATCTGGAGCGGCAGCAGATGCATAGTCCTTCAGGTTGTCAGGAATCTGCCGACACCGAATCAAGTCCAAATCTGGTTTCGCATTGCCACCCAAAACTCCGGTTTTCTATTTCGCCGTGGGTCTAACGTCGCGAAAAGCCGCCGGCGTCGCAACGATGACCACAAGGAGAAAACCGGTGAAACAAGCGACTCCTCCTATCGCTTTTCATGTCGATATCTCCTCTGGGGGTGCAGGGGATTGGCGCCATCAACATCTGCGTTCAACATTAAGCCCAGATTAAATCCAGATTAAACGTTCTTTATATGGTTGTGGGACAGACTCCGAATTGTGGAATCGAACGTCTGCGACGATTGTAAGATGTGCATATGTCGCACCGCTTGACTGAGGGTCTTCTCAGGAGGGCTGCTCAATGGAAGGCTTTTCACGAATGGGAGCAGAGCCGCCGCGATGACCTCCTAACGTTCGGAGAGCGAGTGGCTTGGTACGCGGCCGCTTTCGATTTCGTCAAGAACTCGCTGCGGATGACGAGTACCTTTGATAAACGCGAAAAAGCCAATCTGGTCCGTCATGTACATGCGCGCCTGAAATTTCTGAAGCGAAACGATAGCGATGCCTGAGCTAAATGACGCGCTGCTGATGCTAAGCTCCTGGCTTACGGATCATGGGGTCGGGCACATGGTGATCGGCGGTTTTGCCGTCACGGTGTGGGGTGAACCGCGCTTCACGCGCGATTTGGATGTGACCGTCTCCGTACCTCCGGACAAATTCGCGGAAACAATTCATCTGATATCGTCGCGATTCACGTCGTTGGCTCAAGATCCCGTCAAATTCGCCACCGAAACTCGCGTCCTGCCGATTATGGTGGAATCCGTGCCGGTCGATCTCATCTTCGCTGCGCTACCTTATGAAGAGGACGCTATTGCACGTGCGCATCCCATTAAGTTGCACAATGGCACAGTTCCCGTCTGTTCTCCGGAAGACCTGATCCTGCATAAAATCGTCTCTCAGCGGCCAAGAGACCATGAAGACATTGAAGGTGTGTTTCGCTACCGGCATAGCGAACTGGATTATAGCTATCTGGATCCGCGAGTTGAGGAACTTGCCGACGCGCTGAGTGATCGGAATATGCTCGATTGGTATCAGCGCCTCCGCCAACGCTGGCGCAACAGGTGAGTTTCTGCATCCCGCAGCAACGTTTCACGGTCCCGGATGTCACCAACCGAGAAGAATCTCCTTTCCACTTTTGGTGGTATGAACTTTGTCCTTCCGCGGAGGTACTCAGTCGGGATCGTCACAAGCTCGAAAGGAACTGGATACCGTGGAGCTGGTGGCTCCTATAGACTTTGGGGAAGTATCCATTCCGTCATCGCAGATTGCGCAATTGGGTTCGGAACCCGCGCCGGATGCCATTGTTGCGGCGCGCTTGATCCCATCATTAGATTCTCGAACAGCAACTCATGGCGCCACGGTTGAAGCCGTCCTCACACGGCCGCTTTTTTCCGCGGACAATCACTTCATTTTTCCAGAAGACAGCCATCTGTCGGGAAACATCGCGCGGCGCAGCCCGCACGGCATTGGCATCGTAGTGGAAAACTGACGTTCATGTTTACGCGCATGGAATTGCCAGCGTCAACCGTATGCGCCGAGTGCTACGAAGGCGGTTTCTCCTGTATCCGGCATGCGAAGAATCACGAATGCGGTGAAGACATGTTGCTGCCCGTTGTGAATTCCCCGCGCATGGGCGTGTGCGGCTACACGGGATAGACGGTGATCGGTTTTACGCCCGTCAAGTGGTAGCAGTTTGTGGAAACCGCGGACGTAAAAGAGCACCGCACCCGCGCCCATCCCGGGGACAAGGTAGCCCGCAACAACGCCCGGCTTCGAAGCGACGTGTCCTTGGTCTTCCAAACGGTCCAGCGTAACGTAGACCGATCCGATCGAGACCCTTCCCTTTCACGAAGCCGATCATTTCCGGCTCATGGGCAATCTTCAACCAGTTGGACCCAGTCATTTGCGCCGCATCGAGGATCAAGTGTGTCAACGAGACAGTTTTCCCCAGGACGCAAATGATCTTCGATGCGGCGATGACGATCTTCTTCGTGCGGGAGAACATTGTCGTCGAGACGGAGATGATCCTCTCCGGCACGTCGAGGATCATGTCGGGCTCCATGAAGATCGTCTTCGCCTCCGAGAAGGTCTTCTCCGCGACCGAGAAGATCTTCTCGGAGACACTGCCGGATTCAAGGAATCAAGGGTCGCAAAGCCCCGCTCGCGAGAAGATCTTGTTCGCGATCGAGAAGATCTTCTTGAGCGCGGAAATGATCTTCTGTCCAGCAGAGAAGATCTTCTGCGGAACGAAGAAAACCATCTTCGTACACGGCTCCATTTCCTTGCACTCCGAGACGATCCTTTCCGGAACGAACTCCTTCTTCTTTTTCATCGAAGCAATCCATTTCGTCGCGGAGAAGGTCATTTCCGCGATGAAGAAACATTTCTTCGGGGTGGAGAAGATCTTCTTCGTCCCGGGCACGAGTTTCTTTGCGGTAGAAATGAGTTTCTCTGCCGCCGAGAAAACCGCCGGCGCGGTGCCAGCTTCGTTCTCGCCGCCTGGATCTCCGCCAGTTAGATGCTGTCACTTGCGCTGCCGGAAGCACCGCCCCGGAGGTATCCGTAACAGATCCTAATTTAGAAAGGCGGCAGTAGTCGTTTGCGCGTTGGCCGCGAGTGATACTGCGATCACGGAAAGTAAAAAGGACGACAGAAGAAGCCTGAAGCTTCACGCCCCAGCTTCTCTCGGGACGGCAAGTGGATCTATTTCAACTCAAACCGGTCTGGTGAGCGGCGTATCTGGAAGATGCCGGCATCTGGCGGGCAAGCCATCCAGGTCTCCAGTAATGCGGATTCGCTGCCTTCGAATCGCCTGACGGCGCCCACGTCTATTACAACGAGACAATGGATATTCCGAGTCCCTTGTGGCGCGTCCCGTCCTCCGGTGGCACCCCTGTGAAGGTGTTGGATGGAGTTGTTCGAGGCGCGTTCGCTGTGCTTGACCGGGGCATCTACTACATCGACCGATCTTCCCGTGAGGGTGCTCTTCTCGATGACCCGCCCCCTGCGGGTGAGGCGCATCTTCAGTATTTCGATTTCACCACCCGCAAGTCCACCAGCGTCGCTCGTAACCTGGGTAACGTATCACTCGGGCTCAGCGCCTCCAGGGATGGCCAAACGGCTTTCTTTTCGCGCGTGGACTCGTTGGTCGACGATTTGATGGTTGTGGAAAACCTTCGCTGACTAAGGCCGTGCCCAGCGCCCACACCATGTTTACGAGCTGGGCGACCCCTGGGTTCTTCACCAAATTACTTTTAGCGCAAACTGAATGACCCGCCCCGGTGTTTGCGTCGCAAGGATTTTGCCGGCGAGCGGTACATACGATCCCGCGGAGTTGATCACCTCCAGGTTCGTGGGCGCCGCCTGGATTACAGGAGGCGGCGCAAAATTGGCCCGGTTGAAAAGGTTGAAGAACTCGGTGCGGAACTGCACATTGAAACTTTCCGAGATTTTGGGAATGTAGTTGTTCTTGAACGCTGAGAAATCGAAATTCACCAGCCCGGGACCAATCAGAGTATTGCGGCCCAGGTTGCCGCGAATGTTGGGACACGAGGTAGCCAGGCCCGGAATGCCTGAAGGCCCCGCGGCCGCTGCCATTGCGGCCGCGCGCAGGGTGTCGCAACCCGCTGCAATCGTTGCCGGGTTTTGCTGCGGAAAACCAAAACAATCGAGATTGATATAGTGGTCCGGGTTTCCCGTGTTAGTAAGCCTTGAACAGCCCGGGCGAAGATTCGGTGGGTTAAAGCTCGGTTGCTGTTCGCCGAGTATGTCGCTCCCATCCGATCCGGCGACGATGGAAAACGGAACACCGTCGCTTAAGGTACTGATCGTCCCAAACTGCCAGCCTCCGAGCAGCCGGTTCCCGAATGCGCTAAGCGATTTTGGCGAAGGAGCGTTCCATAGAGCGTTGATCACAAGCGCTCGTCTGATGTCGAAGTCCGACAATCCCCTGCTCAAGCTCATGTCGTAACGAGGAATTGTGGCCAGCGAGTTCTGAAACGTGTCGCCTGCAAAGCTTGCCGAGGAATTATCCAGGCTCTTGCCCCAGGTGAAGGAACCCTGAAACTGAAAACCTCGGCTCATCCTCTTGTCGAGTCTCAACTGAAGACTGTTGTAGAACGAGCTGCTCGCCCAGATCACAGACTGAATTGGCCCCACGTTTGGGTTGGGCGCCGCGGACAATCCGGCGCCCGCTGCGGTGCATCCTGCCGCAGGGTCTGGTCCGCTGCAAAAAGTCCACGGAACGGGCCACACGTAACCGGCAGGGGTTTTCCTCCCAATGACTCCATTCGTCGCGTCGAGCTGAATAGGATTGTGGAGACCGCGCGAACCCGCATAGGCAATGGTGAACGTCGTGGAAGGTGTCAGTTGCCGCTGGATGTTGAGATTGTATTGATAGACGTAATTGCGCTGGATGTTCGTATCGCGGTAGCCGTATTGCCTGCCTTGAGTGCCTTGAGGCGTCGCAAGCGCCCGCGCCACCAGACTCGGGACGGCATACGGCCACGTGCCGGTAGGAACGTCGAAATTTTGCCCGCCATAATTTTGGGCTTGACCTACTACGGGAAAGAAAGGCTGGAGCGGAGCGTTTCCAATCAAGCTGAGATTCACTTCGTACGGGAGTGGGAGGACGTCAAATAACCCAAAGCCGCCGCGGACGGCCGTCTTGCCGTTGCTGAATGGATCCCAGGCGAAACCGATACGCGGATCGAAGTTCTTGGTCGTGACATTCCGGGGAAGAATTTGGTTCGTCAGATCATCAGGCGTGCTGTACAACGAGTTCAGGTACGCCACTCTCCCGTATTTCTCGGTGGGGAGCGCCACCACCTCGTAGCGGAGTCCCAGGTTGAGCGTCAGATTCGGACGGAATCGCCAATCATCCTGAAAGTACCCGCCATACACATTGTCGCGAACGTAGCGCTTCTGAATGTTCGGGTAATCGGCGTACCGCGTGGCTCTAAGGGGATGGTTTGTCAAAAATCTCAGCAGCGCCCCGGCTGCTCCTGATATGGCGGCCCCTCCGCCTGGCGGAGTGTAAGAACCTCCAAAGACGCCGGTGCCGTTTCCTCCTCGCGAGCTGTAAGCAAAATTCCACAACCGGATGAAGCTGAAACCATACTTCAAGTTGTGATTCCCGCGCGCGGAAAAGGCGTCGTCGTAAATCTGGCCGCTCTGCAAACCGTAGTCCTGGTGCGTCGGGGAGTGTAGCGACGATGTGGCGTTTACTCCCGTGCCCGAAAGAGTTATTGCCGGCGGACCAACGTCAGTAGCCTGGGCCTGAGCGAGCGTCGTGTCGCCCGCCACGGGGTTCAGGGCCCTGGGAGTGTTGTTCCCATCGCTACGTGTGCGGGTCACGCCCACGCGAAACGAATTCACAAAGGCGGGACTGAACGTGTGAGTTTCTTCCACGATGACGGATTCGCGGTACGAAAAGTTTTGTCCCAGCGTGTTATTGAAGACGAGCGGAAAGGTCAAATTCGAGTTGTCATGGACGAAGGTCGTGAAGAGGCTGTCATTGTTCGCAAGCTTCCAATCCCCCCTGCCCGTAAAAAAATCTTCTTGGGCACGATTGAGTGCTTGATAATTGAACAGCCCAACGTTCAAATTCACCGTTCCGTCATTATTCAGAACCGGTGGCGCACCGGAGGTTGGCAAAGGATAAAAGGACAAAAACTTCTGGATGATGGGATCGATTGAGACCGTCGTGGTGACCGGCACGGCCGGCGTGCCGGCGTAACGCGTTATCGAGGCGCACGGAGCGGTAAGCCCGCTGGTGCACGGACTGCTGTGCGCGGCGCTGGAAAGCGTCGTGTTGCTGGTGGGTACGCCCCTGACATAACGTATGCCTTCGTAGTCGCCAAAGAGAAAAACCTTATTCTTGACGATGGGCCCGCCGGCGGATACTCCAAACTGATTTTGCCTCAAAACAGATTTGTGGATGCCGTTGGCGTTGTCGAAGAAATTGGCTGCATCGACTTTGTCGTTACGCAGGAAATCGAAGGCGGTTCCGTGAAAGCTGTTGGTGCCGGAGCGCGTCACCGCGTTAATCACTCCCCCGGAGGTGAAGCCGTACTCCGCCGAATAGTTGCTCGTCAGCACGGTGAACTCCTGAATCGCGTCCACACCCAAGTTCGCGCCGAGCACGCTTCCCGGTCCTGCATTGGAGTAGTCGTTCACGAGTCCGCCGTCGAGACGATAGCTGTTCTGCGTAGGCCGGTTCCCGCCGATCGTCAGTTGCATTCCCAGGCCGCGCGCCCCTTGCGAACCCTGGAAAAATTGGGGCGTTTGTTGACTTCGGACCGACGCCACGCCAGGTTGAAGCGTGGCCAGAGCTGTCCAGTCGCGGCCGTTCAGAGGCAATTCACGAACTGTCGTTGACTCAACGGTTGCGCTCAGGGTTGACGTCGCCAATTGCACGAGAGGTGCCTCGCCTGTGACCTCGACCGCTTCTGTCGTCTGCCCGACCTGCATGACGAAATCCAGAACCTGCTGGGCCCCCACCGTAAGCGTGACGCCGGACTGCACCCGAGTGTTGAATCCGGGAATCGAAACGGTGACGTCATAGATAGAAGGTCTGAGATTCGGCGCTGTGTACAAACCGGCCTCATCCGAGCTCACAGTCCGAATGATGCCGGTGGCCGTGTCTCGAATCGAGACCATGGCGCCGGGGATGACGGCGCCCGACGCATCGCTAATAGTTCCGGAAAGCGTTGCTCCGGCCACCTGCGCGCTCGCAGCACCGGGCGAAAGAACAGTCATGACCAAAATGATAAAGACGGAGAACGTAGTGGTAATGCGTTTCAAGGGGATTGTGTATGGCATGGGCGTGACCTCATCCGTTGTTTGATGATCATGGTTGGAGGGCGTCATTCCCCTCCTCGCAGAGGAGGGGAATATGAACTACGGCGCAGGTGGCGCAGGCTTCAATGTCACGACCGGAGCCGGGTACCGCGAACCCACCGGCCCCGTAAATTCTTCCTTCGTACCATCATCGTAGTACTGGATGAATTTCCAGGTCAGATTCGATCCCTGCTTCGGATTGATTCCAAGCATTCCGAACTCAACGAACTCGTAGGGCTGAATCTTGCCTGTCCAGGTCGCCCCGATGATCTTGCCTTTATCATCTTTTTTGAAATCGATCTTCCAGCCGGGTTTGAACTCGAAATCATATAGTTGAAGCTCGGCCGGGAATTCGCCTTCCACCTTGCTCGATCCGACCTGCTTTTCGTTCGGAACTCGCATTGTGTATTTCTCACGCGCCCCAAACGAAGACTCCGTTGGATAGATCCGAATGTGTGCCGACGCGAGTTGGACACACACCAACGCGATCACTGCCACAAACAAGAACCGTTTCATAGGAACCTCCACAAAAATTGTTTTTGATTATTTGCCGATCATAAGGATCGTAAAAGTGCCTGGTATCGGCGCGCCTCGGGCTCCGCGGCCTCCGCCGGGCGGCGGTGGCGGAGCGGGTCCGCGCTCATCGCTCATTGTGAAGATGTGGTTCGTTTTGCTGTCGAAGGTGATCGTTCGGGCGCCGTTCATCGTCGGCAGATTCTGCTCAACCTCGAACGTCGTCGTGTTCTTCTCCTTAACGACGGTCAGTGTACCGTTGCCATGTGTGCTGAATGCTTCCATCGTCGCAGGATTGAATACTGCGCCATCGGAGCCTCCGGCGAGCGGAAGGACGGTGAGAATCTTGCCGTTGTCCGCACGGAGGATGACCATCTTGGGTTCCGCTGCCGGCGGATTTCCCGATCGGGCACACGCGGCAAACAGCACGCGGTTTTTTGTATCCAGGGCAAGCCCGTTACAGCCGCCGATGTCCCCAAACGGATAGTGCGCGGTCGCCTTCATGGTCTTGACGTCGACCACCGTGACGCTTCCTTGCGGATCCTGCATGACGACGTAGAGCGTCCCTTTGCCATCGGGTACGCCCTGTTCCGGCACGCCGCCCAAATCGATCGTGCCAAGCACCGTGCCATTCTTGGAGTCGATCACCGTCGCATCTTTCGTCGGATGACTGAACACGTAGACTCTGTCGTTGAAGGCGTCGAAGACAATGCCGTCCGGAGCGGCGCCAGGTCCCACCTCGATGGTCTTGATCAGCTTCATCGTCTTGGTATCGAACATCGAGGGCGGTCTGCTGCTCGTGAAACCGTGGCCTGATTTCGGATCGACCGCAGTGCCGTTGCCGCCGACCCCATCGATTTCATTTATCAGCTCGAGCGTGTCGAGATTGTAGATCGACAGGCGGGTCCGTATTGTGGACTCCACCGGCGCACGGCGCGGAATGTATAACCGGCGTCCCGCGACGTCGGCGTAAATATAGTCCCAGTTTCCTTCACCACCGGCCCTGACCGTCTTGAGCACTTTGTACGGTCCACTAGCTGGAGGATGTTGAGCCAAGCCGATCGTCACAGCGAAGACGATCGCGATCGTCAGAATTGCAGCACGTCGATACATATTCAGCCCTCCTCGCCGAGGAGTCTATATACATCGATCGTCGTATGCCATTGATTTGAACCCCCTCTGACGTAGAAAGTCAGTATTCCGGCAACATTAAACCAACATTAAATGTTGTTTATGTACCCTTCATCCCTTGACAATTCTCATCGCCGGGGGGCGATGAGAATTAGCACTGGGCCACACGATCTTCGACAACTCGCTGCGTTTAATACCCCTGGGTGTGTCTGCTCTGGGCTTCACGGGAAGAGGACCCGCCAAGGACGGTGGAGACTTTGTTATCAGTCTTTGCTTTTCCCGATTGCAAACTGACCTTCTAAAAGTGTCTCCTTAAATGTTAAGCCGCCAGTCACAAGTACAGCGTTCGAGCCCGGGCCACCTTCGCGCGCCACGAACGTGAACGGCACATGGGTTCCCGCTCCAAGACCCGTAATGGTAGCCGTGCCGGTTAGCGTGACCGTGTCTCCGTTCACAACCGCCGTCTTCACCGTACCCGTGACATACATAACATTTGCCGTGAAAGTTCCACTGCCCGCCCCCGACGTCACCGGAGGAGCAAGGGCCAGACACTCGAGCGCACCCGTCACACCTCCATCAGTGCGTTCGGCGTGAAAAGTAACCGTTGTGAGGACAGGCACAAATCCGGGTGCTCCTGTTCCTCCCTCAATGATCGTCTTACCCGCTCCGCGGGCGATGCTGTTACCTAGAGGGCTGTTGTGGGACTCGGCCCAACTCCCTACGGAGCCACCGATGATCACTAAGAGAGCGGCGATGGCGTGAAGCGTCCTACGATTGGATAAATGAAAGTTCACCAACATAGTTTCTCCCTGAAGTTTTGAAAATAGACAACTGGGTGGATTAGTCCGTCCAGCCAGCCAAGCGTGGCAAAAGCTCTCGATTTCCATCGAATATCAACACTGTCCGTACTGCTTGTAGCCAAACGTATAAATCACTTAATCCGAGGATGAGTTCCAAAGGTGATTTATACGTCTGTCCGCGGACTAACCCGGTTCAGCGAGTCAGCTTAGTCGCGCTCGCGCTGCACGATGTGGAATGACGTGCGGTTGGCGTTTTCGCCAGTGGGAGTCCCCGAGGGTGCCAAGCGGTTCCAGTAGTGGACAAAATCTTTCGACGCCGTGATGCCCTCAAATACTGTATCCGGTGTACCGGCTCCGTGGCAGCTGACCACGAGAATGCCGTGGCTTCGGTCAGAGTATTCAATGCTGAGCACGGCTAGCCCGGCGGAAAAGTCGCCAGGATTGCCGATGTTATCGGCGGCGGCCGGAAACGTTCCCGGCGCCGGTTCCCAGCGCACTAGGCCTGTGACAACGTACGTGCCGGCAGAACTACCACCCGCTGTGACGATCGTCCAGGTCCCCCCGCCGGTGACGGCATCCGATGTCTTCCCGCGGCCCGCGGGAGCGACAAAGGTTCCTGTGCCGGTGAATGCGATTGTGTCGCCGATGTTGTCTTGTGCCGACGCTTGGCCCCCAGGATTCACTGTTGGCCCAGCTGTGAGATGGATGATGTCCCAGCGCACACGCTCAGCCTTTTCCTTCTCCTTCTCCTTCTCCTTTTCCTTTTCCTTTCCATGCACGATAGCGACGCCAAGGGTCATCGCTATCAATGCGATTAACGATACAACTGCGATCCCTGAAATCCATCTTGGCCTGAGTTGAGCTTTCATATCTTTGTCCTTTCTTTGGTTAGGAGTCCGGAATTTTGGGGGCTCGCCCACTACGGAGCGGCGAATAAAATTGCATCAAGTGAAAAGGATTGGGAAAGACGAGGGGGTCACTCGTCTTCAGGTCTGTCCATGGACTAGCCTGTTCCATTTCTTGTGTGGGGCTTAGCGCATGAATAAATTTACGTCAAGTGAAATCGGGCAATCTTCGAAGCTGTCGTTAGCACATGAATTGTCCGCCTTAATTCCCGAACGGTGGACAGAAGCCGGACGTTGTGGGCGAAGCTCGCAACACACTGCTGAAATACGCGTCAACGCTCCAATTCTGCCAAGATGCTTCGAACTCGTTCGACCTTCATTTTTAACTCGGAATTATTTTCGGCAAGGTTTAGGAAATCGCGAAATTCGCGGACGGCTCCGTCCCGATCGCCTTTCTGTCGCAGACACTCTCCGAGATTGTAATGAGCCAGTGCTAAGGCAGGATTGAGGCGCAGCGCTTCATGGTATTGCTCGATCGCTTGGTCAAGCTTTCCCTGATCGCCGATTGCGACGCCGAGATTATTGTGGAGGAGAGCATCGTTGGGATTGATACGCAGTGCATCGCGATATTGCTGGATCGCTTCATCCAAGTTGCCCTGCTCCTCTAACGCGATCCCAAGATTATTGTAGGCTTCAGCGTGGTGTGGATTGACGCGCAGTGCTTCGCGATACTCTGCGATGGCTTCGACCAACTTACCCTGTTGCTTGAGCGCGAGACCAAGATTGTAGTGGGCTGGACCATAGTTGGGATCGATACGCAGCGCTTCGCGATATTCATCGACGGCTGCATCCCGCTTTCCCTGATCGTCAAGCGCCTTACCCAGCGCGTGGTGGGCCTGAGCTAGGTCCGGTTTGAGTCGAAGCGCTTCGCGATACTCCTCGATCGCTGCGGCTACGTTACCTAGGCGCTTGAGCGCGACGCCAAGATTGTAGTGGGCTTGAGCCAGGCCGGGATTGATCCGCAGTGCTTCGCGATACTCAGCCGCCGCTGCCTCCGGCCTGCCTTGGTCGTCCAGCGCATTGCCCAGATTGTAGTGAGCCTCGGCGTATTGAGGATCGATGCGTAGTACTTCGCGATATTCACGCATCGCCTCATCCACGCTGCCCTGCTCGAGAAGCGCGAGCCCCAGCGTGTTGTGGGCTTCGGCGTTTTCGGGATTGAGGCGAATCGCTTCGCGAAGTTCCACCAATGCTTCATCCACGCCGTTATCCAGCTCAAAGAGCGCAGCACCCAGATAGTAGTGGGCCTGAGCATATTGGGGATTGATGCGCAACGCCTCGCGAAATTCGGAAACCGCAGCGTCCAGCTTACGCCGTTCCGCCAGCTCACAGCCGAATGCGGCGTGAGTTTCGGCTTCCGATGCCAGCTTGAGCAGAAGATATTCCTCATTGACCTTGAGAACAGGACTCACCTGACCGGGGACCAGTCCTTTCAATGCATCCTGGAATTCCGGTCTCAGGCCGGCAATCTGGAAAAGACCAAGCCAACCCCCTTCAGCAGCGGATGGAGCGGTCGAGTATTTTTTTGCGAGATTCTCGAATGCTCCGCCTGCCTGGAGCTGCATCTGGAGGCTCGCAGCCTCCTTTTCAGTGTTTACTGCGATCAGGCGCAGGCCGACACGCTCGGTTTCTTGAGCTGCCGCGGGCATGGCAGCAATAGTGAAGACCAGCAGAAGAAGGCACAGAACGCTTCTACGGATAACCGACCTCCCTCTCCGCATTCAGCGTGATGAGCGGGTGCCGAAAATCGACCTTCATGGACTTTTACACGAGAGCATATATAAGGTCAATGAACCGCCTCTTAATCGATGCGGCATACCCGGAGCGTCGGATTCTCGTACGGGCACGGAAAACCGATCGCGACTGGCTTCTCTAAGACTACCCAGGAGACGCCGTATACGCTTTTGAGTTTGCGAAAATCTTTTTCGCGGAAATGGTCCCAGCCGCTTTGAGCAGTAAGCTGGTCAAGCCAATCAACTGCAGCAGTCGTTTCCGGAAACATGGTTGCCGCCCCAGAGTCCTTCACCGCATCGGCCAAACGGCTGCGCTCCGCGATGGCGCGAAACCCGTGCTGGTCGTCTTTCGTCATGTGCTGAGGATCGATGGCAAAGAGCGCATCAGCCGGTGTATTCCTTCGAATCCATTCGAATACCCGTATCCAATCATTTTGTGGCGCCGCATCCGGCCATTCAATGTGCGGAGTGGCAGGAAAGAGTTGGCATTGAGCGAAGAACATCACAGTGCAAACCGGCAGGAACAATGCAATCCACCGCCACACCCGGCGGCGCAGGATATATTCGCCCAGGATGCCTCCGCCTAGCAGGAACAGCATAACGTAAATCAAATGAAGGCTGCGCATGGGCTGGAGGCGCGCGGCCGTCTGGAATCGTGTGGGAATCGTGAGTGCCAGGGCCGCGACGAGATAAGAGAATCCGTAGATGACCAGCGTTCGGCTGAGGACGCCGATCTTGCGTTGGGATCGGCTCTCCGAGAGACGTGCGATTAACAGAAACAAAACCAGAGGGGCCAACGCTCCTAACCATTCGTACCACCGCCATTGAAGGATGAAGAAGTACGGACGGGTGGCGAGCACGTTTTCATAAGCCTTGGAAGAGGCGGGCAAAAGATCGATGAACGGCCAGGCGGCCCCCATTAAGAGATGGCGCTTGTCGAAGGAGGAATTCCGCTGTTCCCACCACAAGATTAAGGTAAATGAGATTCCAAACACGGCCATTAGCGGGTGCATGCAAACGGCGAGTACGCTCCAGAACATCCACCATCGTTTTTGTTGCTTCAGTGCGCTGCAGGTAGCAAACAGAATCGTAAAGATGACGATCGATCGTGAGGTCAGGTATTGGTCTTCGATATAGAGCGCCGTCCCCGCGACTGGAATTGTAAATACCGCCGCCACCATAGTGACGGCTGCCCACCTTGCACAAGATTCGCGGAATAATTCGACGCTCAAGCGCCAGCACGCCAGTAGTGTCAGAAAAATACAGCCCAGGTACCAAATGAACACCGCCATATCAAATGAAAGATGCGAAAGGCGGATACTTCCGGCAATCGTTTGGGCGAAGAGCGTCAAACGCGCGTGATTCAGGAAGAACTCTGCACCAAACGGATAGAGGCTCGGATCTAAAATCCTCTTGATGCCTGGAACGTAGATTTCGGCATCCTCAATTCCGGGATGATAGCCATGCACCAGCAATACACCGGCAGTTAAAAGCGCAAGGTAAATGTAGGCGAGGTTCGCCCTGACGACGGCAGCAATCCGGCTTGAGTTGAACATAGGCACAAATCAGACCACCGTCGACAGCGAATGGAACATCGGCAAGTTCGAATTTACATCGTTTTACATTTGACCAGGACCGACGAAAAAATCAAAAAATTGGTCCCGTTCCGAAAACGGCGCGGACGGCGTGGTCGCTCACAAGCGATGTTTCGGAATGCTTCTCCGGAACGTGTCGCGTGAGCGACCACCCCGTCTGCGGCTCTTCGGTGGCTTCGCGGCGTCTGATTGATGCCGCAGCCCCCCTCCTTTGCAAGGAGGGGAATGCGCCTGCCCCATTCATAACTCGACTCATTTTCCCCGGGAGGACGAGGTCTGAGGGGCCGCGGCGGTCAGTTCATTTTTGACGATCTCTCCGCCCTTCATTACGAATTTAACTCGCTGCATTTCGCTGATATCCTTCAGGGGGTCGCCTGGCACCGCGATCAGGTCGGCGAACTTACCTTTTTCGATCGTACCCAAACTATCCTGCTTGTGGATGATCTTCGCATTAACCGTTGTGGCCATCCGCAAGGCATAGACAGGCGTTGCTCCCCACTCGACGAAGATGGGGAACATTTCCGACTGCACGCCGTGTGAGCATTGGCAGGTTGTGTTGAAGATCCGTCCCTGGCCATTCGTCACGGGCGTGGCGCCACTTCCATAACCGAGCTGAATACCAGCGGCCATCATTTTCTTCCAGGTCTGCGGCGCGAGCCGCCACTTGCTATGCGGGGCAAACTTCTTCAGATCCCCAGGTTCATCCTGGCGCAAATCCAGAATCGTCGCGGTGACGGGAAGGTTTTTCTGTTTTAAAGCTTTGATGTCGGCGTCGTCGGCCGACAGCGCGTGCTGAATATCGTCAACGCCCGCTTCTATTGCCCACTTGAGACCGGGACCGCCATATGAGTGGGTCGCAACAAACATGCCGTGTTTGTGCGCCTCATCCACTGCGGCTTTCAGTTCGTCCAAGGTTGCGACCGGCTCATTGACCATCTCCCCATCCGGCTTGAAGGAGAACATGCCGGTCGTTGTGATCTTGGCGTGGTCGGCACCGTGCTGGGACAGTTCGCGCATCCCGGCCCGGAAAGCATCAGCACCTTTCGCTTGAAGTTCTGCTCCAAGTATAGGACCTGCCGGCATCAGGCGCGGACCCTGGACGCGGCCGCTGTCGATTTCCTTTTTCAGGTCGGTATCGGCGTAGTTACCACCGTGCGATCCCTGTGTGACGAGCGTGGTGTAGCCGGCTTTCAAACTCTCAGTGGCGCTGTGGAGCGCTTGCTGC
>Ga0209157_1002255_pt1 | contig 15473 bp, 15 predicted proteins | sample GraSoiAngelo_135_FD_185892 | JGI IMG/M metagenome (GOLD analysis project Ga0209157, IMG submission 185892) | Grasslands soil microbial communities from the Angelo Coastal Reserve, California, USA - 14_0929_05_40cm (SPAdes) (version 2) | ecosystem: Environmental > Terrestrial > Soil > Grasslands ... | reverse complement strand
GAGGTAATCCTCGATTTCCCGGACCGGGTCACCCGCGCCGTCCTGGGCGGCATCGGCGCGACCGGGGCGATCCAGCACGCGGACCAGATCGCGCACGCGTTCCGCATCGGCGCGCCCACGGACGATCCCGTGGCGCAGACCTTCTATAAGTTCGCGTCCGCGCGTCCGACCAACGATCTGGTCGCCCTGGCGGCGTGCATACGTGGGCTGCGGCCCCAGCGCGACCGCGAGCGGCTGGCGAAGATACGGACGCCGATCCTCGTCGTTGTCGGCGACCGGGACGAGATCGCCCGCGGCGCACCCGACCTCATCGAAGAGATCCCTTCCGCCCGCCTGGCCACGATCGCGGGCCGCGACCACATGAGCGCCGTCCCGGCGCGGGAGTTCAAGACGGCCGCGGTGGAGTTTCTGAACGGCGAAATCCCGGGATAGTCGCGACTATCCATGCAGGCGCGCGGCGGGAAGGCGGGATAGTCGCGACTAACCATGCAAGTGCCAGGCGAAAACCACGGATAGTCGCGACTAACGAGCAGGTGCCCGGCGCGGGCTAGGGCTCACAGGCGTTTCACGAAGCGGACCTTGCGCCGGCTCTTGCGGGCATGCGCCTGGTCGGTCGGCACGATCGAGATGCTGCCGTCTGGCTCGAGCACCCCAAGCTTTACCTCTTTGAGCTCGGCGACGCCGTGCTCGCGGATGGCGGTCTCCAGCTCGTCTTCGGTCATGCCCTCGCGCTCCAGCGCGGCCGGCACGACCTTCCCGTCCTTGATCAGGATCGAGGGCGGGGACTCGAGCACACGGCGGAACGCCGGGACGCGCCCCAGCCTGCCCACCAGAAAGTTCGCAGCAACGAGAGCGGCTATGAGGACCAGTCCGCCCGTCAGCGAGTAGTCCGGGCCCGTCATCGCCGGCTGCAATGCGTTGGCGACCAGGAGGACGAACACCAGGTCGAACAGCGTGAACTGGCCGACCTCGCGCTTTCCGAACACGCGCAGTGCGATCAGAAGGGCGGCGTAGACCGCGACCGCCCGCAGCACGAGCTCCCACAGCGGGACGCTCGGCAGCAGCCAGGAAGGCGTGGTGCTTCTTAGCCCCTCGGTTGCATCAGGATCAGCACGGCGGGCCCGAGGAGCACGATCCAGAGCGTCGGGAAGATGCAGCCCACCATGGGCAGCATCATCTTCAGCGTCGCCTGAGCGCCTCGCTCCTGCGCGCGCTGGCGGCGCTTGCGGCGCATCTCGTCTGCCTGAATGCGCAGGATCTTGCCGATGCCGGTGCCGAACTGCTCGGACTGGATCACGGCCTGGATGAAGTTGTGCAGGTCCTCGACGCCGCTGTTGCGGCCCATCTCGTCCAGGGCCTCCAGGCGAGGCCGGCCCAGGCTCACCTCGCGCAGGGCCTTCGCGAGCAGCTCAGAGAGAGCGTTCTTGTACTTGTCAGTGACCCGGGCCAGGGCGGCGTCGAAGCCAAGGCCGGCGTCGACGCAGATGACCAGGAGGTCGAGAGCGTCGGGAAGGGCCTTCTGGATCTCGGTCTTGCGAGCGTCGACCTTCTGCTTCAGCCACAGCACCGGGAGGTAGTAGCCCAGGATGACGCCGGCGACGAGAGATATCACCAGGTAGACGGGGTTGGCCAGCAGCAGGCCGATCAGGAGCCCGGCCGCGCCGACGATCGCCGCGGCCACGAGGCGCACGGCGGCGAAGTCTTCGGGAGTCAGGTTGCCGGGGCGTCCCGCAAGCTCGAGCCTGTTGAGGAGGTCCTGCCGCGCCTTCTGCGGCGTGGAGCGGGACAGCAGGGACCCGAGGCGCTCGATCGACGGGCGCAGGACGCGCTCGCTGAACGGCCGCTGGAGCTCGATCTCCTCCACCGTCAGCTGCTTCTCGCCGCCGTACACGGAGAGCCGCTGCTGCACGGTCAGGGCAGTGTTGGACGATGGAGTGCGGGCGAGGCCGATGAAGATCATCAGCACGCCGACCGCGACGGCGAACGCCAGGATCATGGTGGTGCTCATGGACTAGACCTCGATCGCCACGATGCGGCGGATGATCAGGTTGCCGATGAAGATCATGAATCCGCCGATCGCGAGCAGGATCCATCCGATGATGCTGCCGAACATCGGCTGGAAGTAGGTGGGCGTGACGAAGAACATGAACGTTGCGAGCAGGATCGGCAGCGCGGTGATGATGCTGCCCGACGCGCGCGCCTGCGCGGTCAGGGTCTGGATCTCACCTTTGATCCGCACGCGCTCGCGAATGGTGTAGGCGATGTTGTCCAGGATCTCGGCCAGGTTGCCACCGACCGTGCGGTGGATGGAGTAAGCCGTCGCGACCAGGTCGAAGTCCGCGCTGGCGATGCGCTTGGTGATGTTCGATAGCGCCTCGTCGGGCGAACCGCCCAGGTTCATCTCGCGCACGGCGCGTGCGAACTCGTCACCGATCGGCGCGGTCGCGTTCTTGGCCACGGTGTCGATCGCCTGGGCGAACGAGTAGCCGGCCTTCAGGGCGTTGGAGAGGAGCGTCAGCGTGTCGCCGAGCTGGCCGTTGAACTTCCTGAGCCGCTGGTTGATCCGGTACTTGACGTAGAAGCCCGGGGCGAGGTAGCCCGCGAAGAACAGAAGGGCGAAGAGCAGACCCCACCGCCAGTAGGCGATCAGTCCCACCAGGGCGCCAGTGCCGAGCTGGATCATGAAGTACTCGGAGGGGCGCAGCTTGAGGTCGGCCCTCTGCAGCTGCTCCGCGACCGACGGCTTGCCCTTCTTGGCATCGCCGCGGCCCATGCGCTCGGCCGCCGGCGAGAACAGGCGGTTGAGAGTGTCGCGCATGCCCTGCGACTGCGGAAGCGCTTGCGACCCGGCGGTGGTCACCCCATACGCGGCGAGTCTCGCCTGGAAGTCCTCGGAGCCGCCAGCGGAGCGCCGCATCTGGCTGATGCCGAGAAAGAAGAGGAAGACGCCGGCGAAGGCGATCAGCCCGAAAACCACGGCGATGGACATCTATTCCTCCTGAAAAGTCAGTACAGCTTATCCGGCGACGGCTGGCGCACCGGCGCGAATAGGGAGTCGGCTATCTCCTCCCCTTCCGCCCGTAGGTGCTCGGCCCGCATCGGCAGGGCGCCCAAGGCGGTGTGAAAACCCACGGCTTTGCCCTCGGGGCTGACGCCGATCTGCTTGAACGTGAAGAGCTCCTGGGTCATGACCTCGCCGTCCTTGCTCATGCCCGTGACCTCGGCCACGCTGACGATGCGGCGCACGCCGCCGCGCAGGCGCGACTGCTGGACGATCAGGTGGATCGCGGAGCTGATCGTCTCGCGGATGGCGCGCGAGGGCAGGTCCTGGCCGGCCTGGAGGACCAGGGTCTCGAGGCGGACGAGGCACTCGCGAGGGTTGTTGGCGTGGAGCGTGGACATCGAGCCATCGTGGCCGGTGTTCATGGCCTGGAGCATGTCCAGGGCCTCGCCGCCACGACACTCACCGACGATGATCCGGTCGGGGCGCATACGCAGACAGCTCTTCACGAGCTCGCGGATGGGTACCGCGCCCTTGCCCTCGACGTTGGGCGGGCGGGACTCGAGCTGGATCCAGTGCGGCTGCTGCAGCTGCAGCTCAGCGGCGTCCTCGCAAGTGATCAGGCGCTCGTTCTCGGGGATGAACGACGAGAGGATGTTGAGGAGCGTCGTCTTGCCGGAGCCGGTGCCTCCGGAGACCAGGATGTTGAGGCGCCCGCGGACGCACGCGCGCAGGAAGGTCATGATCTCCGGGCTCGAGGAGCGGAAGCGGTTCACGATGTCGGCCGGCCCCCACTTCTCCTTGGAGAACTTGCGGATGGTCAGGGCGGGGCCCTTGAGCGCGATCGGAGGGATGACCACGTTGACACGGGAGCCGTCCTTCAGGCGCGCGTCGCAGATCGGCGTCGACTCGTCGACGCGCCTGCCGACCAGGCTGACGATGCGGTCGATCACCTGGCGCATCTGGCGCTCGGACTCGAACGTGACCGAGGACAGGATCGGCTCGCCGCTCTTCTCGACGTAGATCTGCTTCGGGTGGTTGGCCATGATCTCGGTGATGTTCGGGTCGGCGAGCAGCGCCTCCAGCGGACCCAGACCGAGCACGTCGTCGAGGACCGACTCGACAAGGCGCTCCTTGTCGTTCTTGGTCATCGTCATCGCCGTCGAGCGGAAGTACTCCTCGGCGAGCTCGACGATCTTTTCCCGGACGCCCGGCTTGTTACTGGAGTCGATCTCGTCCGCGAACTTCTCGATCAGCTTGGCGTGGATCTGCACCTTGGCCGCCGTAAAGGCGGGCGAAAGGTCGCCGCCGACCTGGCGCGCCGCCGCGGCGGCCTGGGAAAGCGAGGTCGGGGCCGCAGGCGCCGGAGCCGCGGGCTGCGCTACGGGAATCGAGGTCTGCGGCGTGTACGGGGTCGCCCCCGGCAGGGTCGCGGTCGCGGGTCCGTTACCCGCTCCCCCTGGCGGAACCGTCTGGTTCTGCTTGACCCTGTCGAGGAGACCCATACGAGCTAATGGTTAAAGCGTCGAGAAGTGGTATTTGGCGTCGACCTGCTTGTTGCTGACTCCGCCGGCGGAGGTGATCTGCAGACATGACGGGTCGTCGTTGTCGGCAGGCGGCGTCGGCTTGTAGTCCTTGTACGACTCGAGCGTGTACCGGATGGTCGTGTTGGCCAGGAACCAGACCAGGTACTCGGCGTCGCACTGCGTCAGCTCGACGGTCAGGCTGGAGGTCACGCCCGTCGTCGCTGCGCCGCTCTGCGAGGTCGTCTGGCCGCTCCCCGCGGCTGACGTCACCCCCGAGGACGCGGGTCCGAGGCCGATGATGCGGAGGTTGGTGAACACCGTCTTGCTGACCTGCTTCGGTGGACCCTGCTGAGTGCCGCTGGTGGCGAAGATCTGGACGCTTACCGACGCGATGACGGTGACGTAGTCGCCCACGCTGATGTGCCCGGCGACGCCCTGCTGCTCGCCCGTCGGGATCGTCATGGCGACGTAGCCCTTGGCAAGCGGGAGGTAGGCCGGCTGCGCGCCCGTGGGGATCACGTTCAGGTCGGTCGCGAGCATGTCCGACGTGAGGATCACGCCTTTGGCGATGTTGACCTGCGCGATCTTGTCCTTGACATCCGCGAGGTTGCTGTAGGAGTTGGTCGGTGCGTTGCCGTTGACAGACGCCTTCGCCGTCTCGAGGTCGGCCAAGGTTATCTGGTGGCGCAACGGGATGGTCTGCTTGGCGACGACGACGGTGTTCGTCGGACCGCCGAGAGCGCCTCCGCCACCTACGTTGCCAAGGAGAAAGACGCCGCCAAAGGCGAGGGCGGCGAGAAGCACGCCGACGATGATGAAAAGTCGACCCCCGCCAGGGCGGGGCCTAGTGGCAGCAGGTGCGACGGCCAAGACTAAGTCACCTCCGATTGATTCCTGAGAACCGGCTTCGAGAAAACGGCGACATTGTAAGCACGCGGACCGCGATCTTCACCCCAATTCGCTCTAAAGAAGAGAGAGCCCCTCGCGGGGCTCTCTTGAAGGTGCTGTTACGTGGGCTGTTACGCTCCGAGAGCGGCTACGACGTTGGAGAACACGTTCTTGATCTGGTTGCCCATCGTAAGAAGGATCACGATGACCACGATTGAGACCAGCACGAGGATCAGAGCGTACTCAACCATGCCCTGGCCTTCCTGACGAGTCGTAAGGCTGCGAAGCTTCCAGTAAAGGCTCAACATTTCTGCGATTTCACCTCCTTTTTCCCGAACTACAGGCTTCTGACCTGCTAGACGCTGCCCGTTTTCGATTCTTGCGGGCTTCCGAGGCGTCCTCTCGCGGACGAGGATGGTAGCCATCGGTACCGGACAGGTCAATTCAATTAGGCAAAACGACCGGGAGCGCCATGCCGGTCGCTAACCTACTGCGCCGGGATGGCTGTGTCGGACGTCGCAGAGGGGGTCCAGGGGCGCTCGGGGGCCTACTGGCGGGACCTGGTCCTCGGCCGGCTGATCCCCTCCCTGTTCTTCAGCCTCTTCCTGGCCCGGGAGCTGATTCTGCTCTGGGGAAGCGTTCAGGGCATACGCCAGCCCTCCGACCTGCTGTTCGTCCTCCAGCAGGTCCTGGCCCTCGCCTACTTCACCCTCCTGGTCGTCCTCTACGCCGTCCGCCTCCCCCAACGTGGCACCGACCACCGGCTGGCGGTCATCTTCATCGCCTTCAGCGGCACCTTCGCCGCCATCGGGGCGAGCTTCCTGCCCGGTGGCACGCGGCGAGAGGACCTGGTGCTGGTGGCCGACGTCCTGGCCACCGCGGGCCTGGCCTACTCCGTCTGGGGCCTGGCCTACCTCCGCCGCTCGTTCTCCATCATCCCGGAGGCCCGGCGTCTGGTCACCGGCGGGCCCTACAGGCTGAGCCGGCACCCTGTCTACCTGGGTGAGGTTGCGACCGCGATCGGCGTCAACCTTGCGACCGCCGGCTGGCTGAGCGGCCTCGCCATCGCCTACTTCATCGCTTGCGAGCTGATGCGCATCCGCTGGGAGGAGCGCATCCTCGCCCTGACTTTTCCGTCCGAGTACCCGGAATATGCAAGACGCGTCCCCCGCTACCTACCGAACCCCTTCGCGCGCCGCTGACACGCTCCGTCTGAGCGAGCGCCTCAGCGCGCGGACGCTGCTTCTCGGCAGCGTGATGGTCGTCATCCTGTGGCTGTTCATCGGTCCCGAGCAGGACCCGGACTTCTGGTGGCACCTGCGCATCGGCGAGTGGATGGTCCAGAACGGACACCTCCCCAGCACCGACATCTTCACCTTCACAGCCGCCAACCACGTCTGGACCGACCACGAGTACCTGACCGAGATCCTCATGTGGCTGACCTTCAACTCCCTCGGCCTGACCGCGCTGGTGATCCTCTTCGGCCTCCTGACCTGGGCCGGCTTCTGGCTGATCTACCTCCAGGTCCGCCGCCAGCCTTTCGTCGTCGTCGGCGTCGGGCTGGCGATCGGCGCCATCGCCGGGACGCCCATCTGGGGACCGAGAGCGCAGATGATCACCTTCGCGCTGAGCTGCCTCGAGCTCTACTGGCTGCGCGGCTACCTGAGCGGCCGGAGCCTGGCCATCATGTACTTCCCACTCGTCATGGTCGCGTGGGCCAACCTGCACGGGGGCTGGGTGATCGGCTTCGTCTGGCTGGGCGTCGCGCTGATCTCGGAGCTGCTGACCTGGGCTTGGGACCAGGACAACCCCGCCCACAAGATGCGCGCCCGGCGGCTGGCGGTCATAGGCCTGGCGTCGGCGGTGGCGGTGGCGGCCACCCCGCACTTCCTCAGCCTCTATCCCTACCCGTTCCAGACCCAGGGCAGCGAGGCGCAGCAGCGGCTGATCGTCGAGTGGGCCTCACCCAACTTCCACAACATCGAGCTGCGCCCGTTCGAGGCGATGATCTTCCTGCTCATCGTCGGATTCGCTCTGAAGCGGCCGTCGGTGTTCGACCTGCTGCTGGCGCTGCTCGCGATCGGCCTCGCCCTGCAGAACGTGCGCAACATCGCCCTGTTCGTGGCCGCCACCACCCCCGTGCTGATCAACACCTACGGAGCCTGGTGGCAGGAGCTGGCGGGAGCGCACGGCTGGAAGCCCACCGTCCCTCCCCGACCGCTGTTCGCGGCCATCACGGCAGCCGTGCTGCTGCTGATCATCGGCGCCACCTCGGTCCGGGTCGGGACCTCGATCAACCCGACGCGCCAGGACCAGCTCACCGCCTCCAACTACCCGGTCGGGGCCGCCGACTGGCTGGCGGCCCACCCCGAGGTCGGGACGCGGATGTTCAACCAGTACGGCTTCGGCGGCTACCTCGCCTACCGCTTCTACCCCGAGCCGAACCGCCGCGTGTTCATATTCGGCGAGGCGGCGCTGATGGGCGACGACCTGCTCAACGAGTATGCCGACGTCTATTACGTGCGGTCCAACTGGAGGCAGGTGCTGGACAAGTACCGCGTCGACTACGTGGTCGAGAACGTGGGCGACCCGCTGCCGAACCTCCTCTCGACTCAGCCCGACTGGAGGCTTGTCTATCAGGACAAGGTCGCGGTGATCTACGTGCGCCAGGGACCTCCCTAGGCCCCTCACATCATCACCACGGATAGTCGCGACTAACGTGGCTTCTGCGGGACACAAGTGGCGGATAGTCGCGACTAACCAGGGTTTTGGAGCACGAGATGCACGGATAGTCGCGACTAACGTGGCTTCTTCGGGACTTATCGCCCCTCACCCTTCATCCCTCTCCCCCGAGGGGGAGAGGCAGGTTCAACCCCTCTAGTACAGCCGCCAGATCTTGAAGTTGGGGCTGTCGTACGCCGGCGGCCCGAGCGCCTCCGGCGGCGGTGTCCCGAGGTCGACTGTCCAGACGACGTAGCGGATGCCGTTGTCGCTAACGAACTGCTGGATGTCCCGCTTGCCGGTGAGCACATCGAGCGCGGTCTGCGTCTTGTTCACGTAATCGAAGGTCTCGTCGTAGTGGCCCACATAGACGGTGTCCGAGCTGTACGCGGGGACGTATAGGCCGACACCCGGCATGCACAGCACACGCCCGGCCGGCTGCGAGCCAAGCCAGTTGAGACCGTCGTACTCGGCGGTGCTGATCGTGTACTGCGGCTGGCTCGCGACGAACACCGGCGCCAGGAGCAGGAAGATGCTGCCGACGGCGGAGAACGCCACATAAGAAAAAGGAAGAAGGGCGCGCGCCCGAGCGCTCCGGATGCGAGGGAGGATCGCCTCGTACACGCCGCGGGCGGCGAGCACGGCGAGGGGAAGGTAGATCGCGTCGAAAAACCGGCGGCGGAGGTCGCCCGCCGGGTTGGGCAGCCAGAGGATGGCGGCGAGCAGGACGATCCACGCCAGCAGGAACAGGTCCTCCCGGGTTCGTCTGCGCAGCGCGCCGGGGATGCCGAACGCCGCCAGGAGCAGCTGGGGGCCCAGCGCGAAGAGAAGGCTGATCGTCTCCGGCGCGACCGCGTTCTTGGAGTGAAACGTCCAGCGCTCGACCTGCGGGTTGCCGACGAACGCCAGGTACGAGTAAAGGACGTAGGGCGCCGGGATGGCGAACGCGATCGCGAAGGCGAGCCAGCCCCGCGGACGGGCGGGACGCAGCAGGAGCGCGGCAGCCGTGGCCCCGCCCATGAGGATGGGCATCTGGGGATGGATGGAGGCCTGGCCGAGCCACGCCAGGCCGGCCAGCGCTCCCAGCAGCGGGCTTCCGCGCTCGATCGCCTTCAAGGTCAGAGCGACGCCGAACGCGGCGAAGACGGCTGACCAGGCGAAGTGCGGGAGGGCCAGCACGGAGTAGAAGGCGCTGAGCTCTGGCATGCGCAGGTCGAGACCCTCGGTCTGGTTCCCGAACACGACCGGCCGGCCGATCGCCCAAAGGACGAGCCCCGCGCCCAGGCCGAAAGCGACGAAGAAAAGCGCGAACCTGCGCGCCGTCCTGTCTGGCACGAATTGGCAGATGAACAGCCAGGCCCCTGCGATCAAGGCCACGGCGCCCACGGCGCGGGCGAGGTGGAAGACCACGATGAGGGGCAGGTGAGTCAGCGCGGCAAGGTGGCCGAGCAGGATCCAGAACATAAAGAGGTAGGCGGTCGGGCTCGACTCGGTCGTGTAACGGTTCTGCCACGCCCACGCTCCCTCCCAGCCCTCGCGCATCTTGGCCAAGTAGGTGGTGGCGTCGTCCCAGAGGTAGAAGAACCCGACGAAGACCTGGCCCCGGGGTTGGGAGACGTAGCCGGCGAGGTAGGGGATCGCGGTGATGACCGCCAGCGCGAGGCCCACCAGGATGGCGAGCCTCCAGCCGCGCTCCGGCCCACTCGCCTGGGAGGTGGCCTCGCGAAGCGACGCCGCAGGGGACGCCGGCTTGTCGAGAACCCTCATCAGGAAAAACTCAGCCTGAGCACCGTCCACAGCGCCCGGCGGATCTCGCCCTGAGACACCTTCGACGCCCCCGCCACCCGATCCTCGAACTGGATCGGCACCTCGATCACCGGGTAGCCGAGCTTCACGGTGCGGTGGACCATCTCGATCTGGAAGGAGTAGCCCTGGGAGACGACTTCGTCGAGGTTGATCTGGGAGAGGAGCTCGCGGCTGTAGCAGCGAAAGCCGGAGGTGCAATCGCGCACGCGCAGGCCGAGCAGCACGCGCGTGTAGACGTTCGCGCCTTGAGACAGGAAGAGCCGGTGCGGGGGCCAGCCAACGATCCGGCCGCCCCGGATGTAGCGCGAGCCGATCGCCAGCCCGTCGCAGCCCCGGGCGGCGTCGACGATCGACTCGAGGTCTTGGGGGCGATGCGATCCGTCGGCGTCCATCTCCACGAACAGGGCCGTACCTTCGGCCAGCCCGATGCGAAACGCATCTTCATACGCGCTGCCGATGCCGAGCTTGCGCTCGCGGTGGAGGACCCTGACCCCGTCGTCCTCCGCCGCGAGCCGGTCGGCGATGTCGCCGGTGCCGTCAGGGGAGGCGTCGTCGACGACGAGCACGTCATGGCCGAGATGCCGCACCCCTGCGACCACGCGCTCGAGGTTGTCCTTCTCGTTGAAGGTCGGCAAGGTGACGAGCACCTCGGTCGGGGCCGCGCGACGCTCGGTGAGCCTGCCCTTGACCTTCAACCGCGGAACCTCAGGCGGATGACGTGCCGGAGCATGTCGAAAGAGCTGCGGACCGGGCTCACCTTCGTGGGCGCCGAGTTGCGCCAGACGACCGGCACCTCGGCGATCTTCACGCCCTGCCTGCGCGCCCGGTACAGCACCTCGGGGTCGTACGCGAAGCCGTCGGTGCTCAGGTTCTCGAAGACGCGGTGCGCCACGTCGGCGCGGAAGAGCTTGAAACCGCACTGCGTGTCCCAGATTCCGGGCAGGAGCACCGCCTGGACGATCAGGTTGAACCCCTTGCCCATCAGCACGCGGTAGATCGGTTGGGAGACCTCGACCCGGGACCGGCGCAGGGCGCGCGAGGCGATGGCCACGCCCGCGCCGTTGCTCAGCGCCGCCTGCAGCTTGTCGAGCTCCTCGATCGGAGTCGAGAGGTCGGCGTCGGAGACCAGGATCTCGTCGCCCTTCGCCGCCTCCACCCCCACGGCGAGCGCGCGTCCCTTGCCGCGGTTGTGCGGCAGCACCTCGATGCGCACCGAGGAGTGCTGCTTCGCGGCCGCCTCCATGACGCGCCGCGTTCCGTCGGCGCTGCCGTCGTCCACCAGGATGAGCTCGTGGTCGAGCTGCCTGCCGTCGAGGTAGCGCTCGATGTGCTCGATGGTGCGCGGCAGCCGGAGCTCCTCGTTGTAGCAGGGCACCACGACGCTCAGCACGATCCGCGCGATCTTAGCGGGGTGATCGGAGAACCTTGATCGCGTACACGGGCAGCACGGCCATCCGCCGGACGCGCCAGGGCTGCCGCACCAGGCGCGCCAGCCACTCCATGCGAGCGCGGCGCATCCAGACCGGGGCCCTCGGCACGCGGCCGGTCAGGTAGTCGAAGGCTCCGCCCACGCCGATCGCCACGGACACCCCGAGGCGGTTCTTCAGCCTGTCGATCCACATCTCCTGCGCCGGAGCTCCGAAGGCGACGAGGAGGACGTCCGCGTGGTGGTCGTGGATGCGGTGCAGCGTCTCCACGTCATGCGTGGGGTCGGGGCCGCCGGAATGGGCGTTCACCTCCAGCCCCTCGTTGGCTTCGCGCAGCCTTTCTGCAAGCTCAGCGGCCACGCCCCGCGTCGCGCCCAGCAAGAACAGGCGCCAGCCGCGCCTCGCGCACATGGCCGCCAGGGGCTGAACGAGGTCGACGCCCGCGACCGGGTCGCGGAGGTCGCATCCCAGCCGGCGCGCGGCCCACACGACGCCAACCCCGTCGGGCAGACACAGGTCGGCACCCTCGAGGACGCGAGCGAACGCGGCGTCTTTTCGCGCCCGCATCACGAACTCGGGGTTGACCGTGGCCACCTGGTGGGGGCCGCCCCCCTCGACGAGACGCTCGATCCGCTCGAGCGCCGCCGGCATGTCAACGCAGTCCACCCGGACGCCAAGGACTCGGGTCTGCGGCGAAGTTTGCGTCAGGTTCGCTGCTGCAAGGCCGCGGGCGAAGAGTCCGAGGTCATGCGCGTCACGACCACCGTCGCCGAGCCGACGACCAGCGCAACAGTGGCCATCCGGCCGACCCCAAAGCGCATCGGCCATAGCTTAAGGTCGATCCTGGTGGCTTCAGGGACGCGCGTGAAGGCCGTCGCCGTCGACGTCAACCCCGCGACCCGTGACGTGATCACCGGCACCGAGACCTTCACGCGCGAGGTGGCGAGGCGGCTGCCCGCCGCCGCGCCAGAGCTGCGGTGGCGATTCTTCGCCTCCCGGCCGCGAGCCGGCCTCGGCGTCGACGCGATGGTGCTGCCGTTTCCGCGGATGTGGTCGCAGGTGCGGCTCCCGCTCGCACTGGCGGCCGAGCGACCCGACCTGCTGTTCGTGCCCGGACACGCCGTCCCGTTTGCCTGGCCCGGGCGGCTGCTGACGGTGGTCCACGACCTCGCGTTCGAGCGTCACCCCGACGTGTATCGCCCCGCGGAGCGCGCCTACCTGCGCCTGACCACGCGTTGGGCGGCGGCGCGGTGCCGGCTGTTGATCGCGGTCTCGGAATCTACGCGGCATGACCTCGTCGAGCTCTACGGCGTCTCCCCGGAGCGAGTTCGGGTGGTGCCCCTGGGGATCACTACGCCGCGCGCGGCGGCGGCACCGGCGTCCCGGCTGGCGGAGCTCGGACTCGACGGCGGCTTCGTCCTCCAGGTCGGCCGGATCGAGGCGCGGAAGAACCAGGTCGCCGCCCTGGCGGCGGTGGAGAAGCTGGACGGGGTCATCCTTGCCGTTGCCGGGCCGGAGAGTGACCCGCTGGTCTCGGCGCGGCTCAAGAACTCAGCGCGCTGCCGGGTCCTGGGCGTCGTCGACCAGCCGACCCTCGAGCTGCTCTACAGGAAGGCTGAGGCCGTGGTGGTGCCGAGCCTCTACGAGGGCTTCGGCCTGCCGGTCCTCGAGGCGATGGCGCGCGGCAAGGTCGTGGTCGCGGCGAAATCGTCGTCGCTGCCCGAGGTCGGCGGCGAGGGAGCCCTCTACTTCCACGACGGCGACGACCTGGCGGCCGTGCTCGCGACGGCGCTGCGGGACGAGGAGCTGCGGAAGCGGCTGGCCAAGGCGGCGAAGGCGCGCGCGGCGACTTATACCTGGGAGAAGACCGCCGCGGCGGTGGCGGCGGTCGTCAGGGAGCTCCTCGGCCCATAGCGTCGTCGATCGCGCGCCAGGTCAGCCTCCCCGCCCTCTCCCAGCTGAACTGGGCCGCGCGGAGGATGCCTCGATGGCGCAGGTCGGCCGCAAGGTCCGTGTCGTCGAGCACCCGCTCCAGCGCCTTGCGCCAGGCCTCGACATCGCCGGCCGGCACGACCATGCCGGCATCGCCGACCACCTCGGGCAGGCTGGACGTGTCCGCCACCACCACGGGCGTCCCGCAGGCCATGGCCTCCAGCGGAGGCAGGCCGAAGCCCTCGTACCACGCCGGGTGCGCGAGCGCCCTGGCGAGGTTGTAGATCGCCGGCAGCTCCTCGGGGTCGACGGACTCGAGGTGGTGGAGCCGCGGCCCGAGGCGCTCCATCTTGGTCCGGATCGTCTCGTAGCGCCAACCCCACGAGCCGACGACCACCAGGTCGGGCCGGTCGCGCATCAGCACCCACGCGTCCAGCAGCGTCTCCAGGTTCTTGCGCGGCTCGACCGTGCCGACGAAAAGGATGTAGCGCTCCGGCACGCCAAGCCTCGCGCGCGCGTCCTCCAGCTCGTCGGTGGCGAGCGGCCGGAACCGCCGGGAGACGCCGTGTGGCACGACCTCGATGCGCCGGCGGTCGATCTCGAAGAACTCGACGATGTCGCGCGCCGTGCTCTCGGAGACCGCGATCACGACGTCGGCGCGCAGCACCGATCGCGGCACTACGAACCTCGTGCTCAGGGGTTGGCCGCCCGGAAACCAGCGCCGGTTGCGGTAGATCGCAAGGTCGTGGACGGTGATCACTGAGGGACAGCCCACGTCCCCGAGCGGCAGCGCGCCAGCGGGACCGAAGTACGCGTTCGGCTTCAGTCTGCGGATCATCGCGGGCCAGCTCACGTGGCGGCCGATGAACCGCGTCGACGGCATCAGGCGGTAGGTCGTGTTGGGCACGTGCACGAACGCGCCGCGCGGGCCGAAGACGACGAGCCTGCAGTCCGGCCGGTCCACGGCCATCGCGCGCAGGACCTGGGTGGTGTAGACGCCGACCCCCGCCCGCGGCCGCTCGAGGCCCGAGCCGTCGACGACTACTTGCAGTCCCGTCACATCAAGGGTCCCCGCGAATTCACGGCGTGAGCGTCTGGTTTCGCGGGACCGCTCAGCGCAGGTTGCTCTTGTTTCGCTTCAGGACTTCGAACGTGTCCAGCGCGACGCCGGTGCCGCGGACGACCGTCGTCTGAGGCTCCTCCGCGACCACGGCCGGGATTCCGGTCGTCGTGGTGATGTACCGCGACAGGTTGCGCAGCTCCGCCCCGCCGCCCGAGAGGACGATGCCTCTCTCGCGCACCTCGACGGCGTGGCGGCGCGGAAGCTCGCGCACGACCTCGCTGATGGCGGTCGCGATGAGCCGGAGCGGGTCGGCGATCGCCTCGGCGACGTCGTTGGACGTGATCTCGACGCCGCGAACCACGACGGTCGACGGCTCCTCCACCGCCATCGCCGAGCCGACCGCGATCTTCACCTCCTCGCCCTCTTGCTTTGTCAGGTTGAACCGGGCAGCGATGGCAGCGTCCAGCGTCCTTCCCCCGACGCCGATCGAGCGCGTGGCGAGCATCCCCGACAGAGAGATGACGGCGACCTCGGTGGTCGCCGCACCCAGCTCGCAGATCGCGCTGGCGCGGACCTCGCCGATGGGCAGCCCGGCGCCCATCGCCGCCGCCAGCGGCTCGTCGATCAGCCAGACCTGCCGCGCGCCCGCCGACATCGCGACCTCGGTCATCTCGCGTCGCTCCCGGGAGGTCACCCCCGACCGCACCGAGACGACGACGTCCGGGCGGAAGAGACGGGGCCTGCCGCCGGCCTTGCCGATCAGGCGCGGCAGCGTCGCCACGCCGGACGGCTCGTTGACCACGATCCCCTCTCCCTTGACGTAGATGCGCACGGTCGAGCTGCCCAGGTCGATGCCGATCTTGCGCGATAGGAGCGACACCTTACTCGTAGGTGCGGTGGCCGGAACCGGACTCCGGATCGACGCTGACCGTCTTGACGCGCGCGCCCACCGAGGACAGCTTGCCCACCATGTCCTCGTAGCCGCGCTCGACGTGCCACGCGTTGCGCAGAAGGCTCTCACCCTCGGCGCAGAGGGCGGCGATGACGAGCGCGGCCCCGGACCGGATGTCGGGAATCGCGAGCTCGGTTCCACGCAGACGCGCCGGCCC
>Ga0209157_1002249_pt1 | contig 15518 bp, 15 predicted proteins | sample GraSoiAngelo_135_FD_185892 | JGI IMG/M metagenome (GOLD analysis project Ga0209157, IMG submission 185892) | Grasslands soil microbial communities from the Angelo Coastal Reserve, California, USA - 14_0929_05_40cm (SPAdes) (version 2) | ecosystem: Environmental > Terrestrial > Soil > Grasslands ... | reverse complement strand
AGGACGGGGAGAAGGCCGCGAAGGAGTGGTTGATGAAGGAGTACCACGTCGACACGGGCTCGGCTCAATCCCTCGTTTCGTACGTCCAAGAGCAAGAGGCGTTAATCCCGTCCCTGCCCACGGACCGACAGGTTCTCCTCGAGGGGTACCTCGACGTCAAAGGGAACCGGAATGTCATCTTCCACTTCCCGTTCGGGCGTCGGGTAAACGACGCGCTCAGCCGCGCCTTCGCGTTCGCCATCACGGAGGCCCACCACACGAACGTCCGCGTGAGTGTGACGGACGACAACTTCATGGTCACGGTCCCGCGGCGCATCGAGCTGAAAGGCCTCACGAAACTCGTCACGAGCAAGAACCTCGAGGACCTCCTCCGACGTGCGATCCGCAACACCGAGCTCTTCAAGCAGCGCTTCCGGCACTGTGCGACACGGTCGTTCATGATCCTCCGCAACTACAAGGGGCGTGAGGTCTCGATCGGCCGGCAACAGTTGCGGTCCCAGCGGGTGCTCGATTGGCTCCATGAGATCGAGGACTTCCCGGTGGTCAAGGAGACGTACAACGAGATTCTCCACATGGTCATGGACCTGGACCACGCCCGCGAGATCCTGCGGCGGATCGAGGCGGGGGAGATCGCAGTCGTCGAGAGCGACTTCAGCAGCCTGCCGTCCCCGTTCGCCCACAACGTCGTGCTCCAAGGCGTCTCCGACCTCGTCCTCATGGAGGACCGATCCGCGCTGCTGCGGGAGCTCCACCGCAAGGTCCTCGAGCGCGTCATGCCGACGGACCAGATCAGCTCGATTCAGTTCCAACCTGCCGAGATCGCGGAGTACTTCCGGAAGAAACTACCCAAAGTCGCGCGCAAGGAGGACCTCCTGTCCTATCTTGATCGCGTGGGCGACGCGAACCTCCTCCAACAGAAGGGACGCACGGTCTTCGAGGTCGCGTCCACGTCCTTCGCCGACGTGCGGAAGTGGTCCGGGCAGCTCATGGACGAAGGTCTCGTCGAGAGCGTGTGGACTCCGCAAGGCATCCACTGGACGCCGAAGGATCTCCTGCCCACCTACGTTGCGGTCTACGCGCAGCGGTCTCGGCTCAAGCCGCCCGAAGACAAGGTGCTCATGCTCATCAAGGAGAAATCGCGGACTCACAAGGATCTCGCCCGCCTCACAAAACTGGAGAAGGACGACCTGAACGAGGCGTTGCGCAAGCTCGAGCGCGCGTACCTCATCGGTCGGCGAGGGGTCGAGGAGACGACCTACTTCGTACGCGAACCGCAACGGGCGAACTTCGAGGAGTCCTTGGACAAGATCCTCACGAAGCGGCTGGAGGTCGACGGTCCGTACAGCGCGCAGGAGCTCGCCGTCGCCCTGGGCCTGGAGCCGGAGCTCGTCGAGGAAGTCCTGCGGGACCTGGAGTCGGAGGGCGTCGTCTCGTCCGGGCACTTCCTCGTCGACAAAGAATTCCAGTTCATGATGACCCGGGACCTCCAGCGCCTCCAGCGGAAGGACGAGACGCGCGAGGTGTTCGACGAGAACCAGGTGAAGGCCTTCCTGCTCGAGAAGCAGTTCGCGAGCATCGAGACCCTCGACGACTACTTCGACCGCTTCCTCGAGGCCGGCATGGTCCTCGACATCTACAATCACACGGCCCGTTTCGACTACACGGAATGGCTGCGGCGGCGGGAGGCCGGCGACATCCTCGAGGGCCGCTTCCTGAACGGCCGCGTGCGGTACATCCGCACGAAGGACGTGCCGCTCTTCCTCTCCGCCTTCCCGCGGAGCCCGCTCAGCGACTTCGAGAAGAAAGTCCTCGACGTGATTCGTGAAGGGGACGGGATGGACCTCTGGGCGATCAACGCGAAGGTCCGCGCGGAGCGGGAACAGGTCAAGGAGGCCCTGGACAAACTCGACTACGACGTCTACGTGATCCGTCGCTTCCAAGGGGACGGATGGACCGCGCGCAACCTGTACGTCGCGTTCGATCCACCCCATTCGAAGGTGGCGAACGCCTTCGAGACGATCGTGCGGCGATTCCTCGCGGCGTACGGCCCTGTGCCGTTCTCCGGCATCCGAGAGTGGGCGCGGTTCGAGTGGGACGAGCTCGAGCGGCTCCTGGACCGTCTCGAACAGGACGGGGTCGTCACGCGGATTCTCGTGACGGGTAAGGCGGAGTCGGAGATGTACGTCCTCGCCGAGGACCTCCCGGCCCTCCGGAAAGCTGCGGGGAAGGCGGGTACGGATCCGATGCGGGTCCTGTCCCTCCTCGATCCGTGGACGCAGGCGCTGTGGGCCCAGGTCGCCAGTCGCTACGGGGAGGGCTGGTTCTTCCCCTTAGTCAAGGACGGCGATCTCGTCGGAATGGCAGAGATCTGGGAGATGAGCGGATGCATCGAGGTCCGCGAAATGGACCTCGCCTCACCCGATCAGTTGGACGAGGCGATCGCCGCCCTCACCCACATGATGGGGTTCTACGCGATGCGCGGCGTCGACGTGCTGCGCGTCACCCGATTCCAGGCGAAGAACGTCCCGGAGGCGGAGGACCTGTCCCACTGGACTCGAGCGGGCTTCATCCGGTTCTCCGATTTCCTCGCTCACGGTCCGATTGTCCCGCGGGACTTCGACCCGGCCGACCTCCTCGCGCTCGCCCTTACGAAACAGGGCATCGCCCCCGACTCTCGCTTCGCCGATCCAATCGCCGCGGCCAAGGCCCTCGGAGGGCTGCGGTCCGATTTCGCGGCCCGGCTCCGGGTGAAGGAGTTCCGCCCGCTCGAACGGCTTCATCGGAGCGGGCTGCTCGCCAAAGGCCTCGCGATTCCGGAATACTGGACGTACTGCACCGAAGCGGACCTGAGCCTCTACAAGGCGGCCAAAGCGACCCGCCTGACGAAGGAGATGAAGGCCACCCTCCGCATCATCCAGGAAGAGGGACCGATCTCCCGCCAGCGGCTCCTCATCCTCTCGGACCTGAGCCGGCCTGCGACGACGGCCGCGCTTCGCAAACTGTACGAGGGCCTCCATGTGACCCGGGATTCGGACAACCGGTACCGCCTGGTCTCCGACATGAAGATCAGCCGCGATGACGCCCGGCGGGAGGTCCTGCGGCGGATCATCCGCAGCCTCGGGGTGACGTCGGCCGAAGCGCTCGCTGCCTACACGCGGTTCGAGTACAACATGGGGGAGACCCGCCTGCGGTTGCGGGAGTTTGTGGCCGAAGGATGGCTCGTCAAAGGGTTCCTTGCCCGGGGCGAGCGAACCGTGATGTGGGCCGTGAAGGACGGTCTCGAACAGATCGGGCATGCGGATTTCCGCCGGAAGTTCGTCCTGACGCCCCTCGACAACCTGTTCCTCTATTTGCGCGAGGCGATCGTCGACAAGTTCCACATGGGGTCCTGCTACGTCGTGTTCGACGGGGCCGAGATGGTCGCGGCGTTCAAGGCTCGCCGCCGGAAGTGGGAGCTCCTTGTCACCGAGTTCCAAGGCGAACCCGCCGCCCGGAGGATCGTCGAGGCATGGGAAGCGGAGAATGAGCTCGCGGTCGAGGAGCAAGTCGACCGGATCTCGGACCACGAGGTCATGGAGTGGTACGCGAAAATGTATGGGCGCGGAGCCGCGGAGCGCTAAGTCCCGCGCGCCTCCGACACTCAAGTTCATACCGCCAACTTCGGATTCGGTCCTGATTCCGGTGACCGTCCTCGGTGTCGACACGATCGCGATCGTCGTCTCCGATCCGCGAAAGGCGATTGCATGGTATCGGGATGTCCTGGGCCTGGACGTCGCCTACATCGGCCCGAGCGAGCCGAACCCGGATCCGAGCATTGAGGGGACGCCCGAGAACCCGGGCCACTGGGTGGAACTCGGACCGGGTCGCCCTCGCACTCGCGTCCACCTATGTTTCATGGGCGGTGAGACCGAGCCCGGGCCCGCGGGCATCACGTTCATCACGGATGACATCCAGGCGGAGTACGAACGGATGCGACACGCCGGCGTCGAGTTCCCGCTTCCGCCGGAGAAGATGGAATGGGGCGAGTGGCTCGGCCAGTTCGTGGATCCGGACGGGAACGTGTTCGACCTCAAGCAGCCGATCTCCATTGCGGAATGGAAGGCCCATCCCGCTCGCGCGAAGCCACGGAAGCGTCGTCGGTCAGATAGGCTCAGCCCGCCGACCCGGTTCTAGGCCCAACGCGCGATCGGCGCACGAGGCGGCTTCGTCGAATCGCCCGAGCTTCGTGAGGACAAAGCCCATGTTCACCCACGCGCCCCGGTACCGCGCATCGATCTCGAGGGCGCGCTCGTAGCATCCGAGCGCCTCGTCGAACTTCCCGAGGCGTGCGAGCGCGTTTCCCTTGTTGTTCCATGCGACCTCATAGGCGGGGTTCACCTTGATCGCGGCGTTGAAGCAACGCAGCGCGTCGATGAGACGACCAAGCTTCGTGAACGCGTTCCCCTTGTTCAACCAAGCGACCTCGTTGTGCGGGTTGATGTCGAGTGCCCGGTCAATCGCACGCAGCGCCTCGTCGTACCGGCCGAGGAGGATGAGCGTCGCCCCCTTGCCGTACCACGGCATCTCCGCCCCCGTGACCCCCGGGCGCGCCGTGGCGATCGCGCGATCGTAATCCGCGAGTGATTGTTCGTAGTCTTTACGTCCCATGTCCCGCTCCGCTCGGACGAGTTGCCGCCGAAGGGTCGACGCCGAGTTTCGGCGCAAGATTTCCGCGGCCGCCAAGGCTGCAGGCCAAGGCATCGCTGCCCCGATGCCCGCGATCCACGGAACGCTCATTGCGTACGTGGAATCGATGACGGTGGCGACCGCATGACCGATGATGGGAACCGCGCTCGCGATAGCTAGCAGGATTCGATGAGGACCCCAGACCAGGTTCCGCGTGGCCCCGGCGAACGGTAGCATGCCGACCAACGTGAGGCCGACCGCGGCGTTCGCGTCGAGCGGCAGCCCGCGCAAGAGCACCGCACTGATCGCGAGAATGGAACCTGCGGCCAGGAGCGCTCCGTCGAACCGAGGCGGCCCGGGACTCCGGCTTCGAACATACTCTGCAGCGAGACATGCGCTCAGACCGACGAGGAACGCGGCGATCCCTCCGCTGACGAGGGGCTGGTTCAGCACGCCCGCGAGGAGGAGGCTCGTCGATGCGGCGAGGACGAGCCCGCCGGCGGTCTCTGCGGTGACTCGAAGCTGGGCCTTGGGGCGGGTATTCTTTCGCGGGCTTCGCCCAGGAATTCCGGGCCGCATGCGGACCTTCGGAGATGGCGACGAAGCAATCGTAGCCGGTCCGGACGTCCCCGCTCCGACCGTGAGGGGAGGCGCGAACTCTCCCGAGGGCGCGGGCTTGATCTCAGGCCGTTGCGGCATGGACTTCGGATGAACGGGCGGCGGACTCGGTGGGCGCGAGGCTAGTGGCTTGTCGGGGGCCGGCGCGGGTCTGAGAGGAGCGATTGCCGTCTTCACGGACGCGAGTGCGGGTTTCGAACTTGCGACGACCGGCACTGCAGGTGGTCGGGGGACATCGGAAACAGGCGGCCGCAACTCTTGGATGAACTCGTCGACCTTGTCGAGCACGGTGTTGACGGGAGCCGTCGCCGTTGCCTGTAGCCGGCTCGGGGTCTCTGTGGCGGCCAACGGGCTGGATTCCTTCGTCTCTCGCAGGGGTCCCCCGCAGACCTCGCATTCCTCCAGCTCGGGGTCGTTGTCCGCCCCACAGATGGGGCAGAGGCGCAAGTCCAGGATGTCCGCTTCCATGTCTTCCACGGTCGGCTCCGCCTCAAATTCGGCGGCACACCGCGGACACTTCGCGTCGCCCGACGCAACGAAGCCGCCGCAATTCGTGCAGATGAACAGGAGCCCGACCTCACCCTTCTCCAGCACTCCGTTCGGATCCCGGTCCCGCAGCTGCTTCGTATGGCGGAACCCGGCCTCGAACAGTTTCATGGCTTTCTCGCGGTCGAGCCCGAAGGCTCGGCTGAGCCGGACGACGGCCTCGTCGATGACAAAGGCCCCGCAGTTCGCGCACTCCGTCTCGTCGGGAGGCATGGGCTCCGCGCAGACGGGACACAGGACCCGGGCCTGCTTCCCGGGCATCGACGCGGATTCGAGCCGTCAGGCGGACCATAAACCCGCGGTCCCCGTTGTCAGGGTCGATAGTCGGCCCTCCGCGTTCTTAAGTAGCGCACCGGCCTTCGCACACCATCGATGGCCTCGAACCTGGATTTCCTGGTCGCTTTTCTGATGGGGATCCTGCCTGGCCTCGTCATCCTCTGGGCCTCGCTCCGACGCTTCGATCGACCGCACGTGGACCACACGCTGTTCGACGACCGCCGCGTCTTCGGAAGCCTCGCCGTCGGTCTCATCTTCGGGACCGTCGCGAGTGTCTTCGCCATCGTGCTGCCCCGCGGCGATCTCGCTTCGTTCGCGGTCGTCGTCGCGGTTAGCTTTGTCTTCGAGGAGTCATTCAAGCTCGTTTGGCTGAACCGCCGGAGCTACCGAGGTCGCTTCGACACGACTTTCTACGGCGTCCCTTTGGGGCTCGGGGCCGCCGCGAGCGGCGTCGTCGCGGCGGCCTGGGCGTCGCGGGAGATCCTGTACGTTCCGGAGACGTTCGTGTTGCTCGTTCTGTACTCGATCAGCCTCGGCCTGGTGAACGCCGACACCGGGGCGTTGATTGGCTTCGGGGCTTCCCGGGGTGACACGTGGCGCGCGTTCTTGAAGGCCGTCGGCGTCCGCCTCGCGCACGGAGCCTTCCTCTCTCCCTTCCTTCTCCAAGTCGACGAACCGTACGCGGCCCTTTCCGTCGTCACTTCCGCGGGTTTTGCCCTCCTGATTTACTATTACGTCTACCGAGAGATCCTGCCGGGCACGTTGCCCGACGACATCCGTCGGGAGCTGAGGCGGGAGCGGCGCCGCGCCCCGGTGGCTAGGGATTGAGGACCACGGCGCGGTAGAACCCGGCCTTCGGTTCGAAGACGGTGTTCTCCTCGACGAGTGTCGCGAGCGCTTCCGCAGGGTGTGGGATTCCCAAGCCGGCGAGGACCCGTTCCCAGTCGGACCTCGAGAAGACCTCGAGTTCCCGCGAGAGCTCGACCGCGGCGGATCGCAGGCGACTTGCGCGGTCGCGCCCCTTTCCGGCAACGGCGATGACGCGAACGTGGACATCGCGGGATCGCCTCCGACGGACCGGCGTCTGGGCCCGCCGATACTCCTCGGTACCACCCCCGAGCTCCGCGCTCACTTTCCCCACGAGCGGCGCGAGCTCCCGCGCGGTCTCCGCTCGGGCGCGTATCCGCGCTGGGATGACGTGAATCTCAAACCCGCATTGACACTTCGTCGTCTTCTGCTTGAGATTCACTCCTTTCGCGCGCTTACATCGCGGGCAGACGACGACTCCGTACATGCTCAGGCAAGAAACACGAGCGCCGCCAAGCATGCGCCGTAGTGGTCCATCGGGATGCTCAGGTCCTCGATTCGGTAGTCGATTCGACGGAACTTGATCCCGCGCAGCTTCGCCATCTCCCCCATCTTCCACTCCATCACCTCGCGAAGCGAATTCTTGGTCCCGTGCATATGGCCTTCCGCGACGTATCCGCCGTAGTCGTCGTCCCGGAAGCCGTACGCGATGCCCGCGGAAATCGTCTCGCCCTCCCCGCCTCGCTGCTGGGCGAGGACGCAATGGGTGATCGCGCCCATCGGGAGGTCTCGCCTCCGGACCGGTCGGATGCCCACAGGGAGGACCGACGAGACGGAGACGATGTTCTGCTCCGCTAACCCCGCGTTTTGGAGCGCCTCATCAAACGCGTTCAGGTCCGAGACCTTCGAGACCGCCTTGCCCGACGTGACGAAGAATTTCGTGGGAATCGGCAACATGTGCTCTGCGAACGCGCCGCATTGCCGAGGGAGACTTAAGGGTTTGCGAGACGGGGTCCGCCAGACCGCGGGAATAATATTGTAATATTATTATTTATCAGGTTGGATGGCTCGTGGCCGTCAACGGAGGCGCCGCTGCGGAGGAGGTCGTCGAGACGATCGCTTTGTGCATGCTGTATGCATCCTCGCCCCACGAGTAGTATCCGTACAACACGCCGTCCGTGCGGTAGCCGAGTCGACGGTAGAATTCGATGGCCACGAGGTTCTTCGTACTCACTTCGAGTCGGATCGCCGACAGGCCTCGTTCGCGGCACACGGCCTCGGCGGCTTGCATCATCTGCGTCCCGATCCCATGCCGCCGGGCCTTCGGGGCGACCGCCACCGACAGGACGCGGCACACATGCCCCTCGAAGAGGAGCATCATCGCGGCGGTCACCGCTTTCCGGCCGTCCTCGACGAGTGTGAGGGCCCGCTCGTTCCGCAGGATCCAGTCGACGTGATCGCGGCGGAAGCGGTGCTCCCGAAAGCAGAGTATCTCGAACCGGTACAGTGCATCGAGATCATTGGGCCCGGCAACGCGGAACAAGGCGCGGTCAAACCGCGGGCCTGCTTATTCTCCTTTTCGACCGCGAAAGAGTAATCTAGACCCATCCAAATGGGGCGGGGGTTCATGGTCTCGATCGCGGAAATCCTGAAGGGACGCCATACCGGCAAAGAAGTCGAGCTGCGAGGCTGGATCTACCGCACCCGATCCGTCGGCGGCAAGGCGTTCGTCGTGGTCCGCGACGCGACTGGCATTGTCCAGGTGGCCCTGTCCCGCGACTCCGTGCCGCCCGACGCATTCGGGGCGGCGGAGAAGGCGCTCATCGAATCCGCCGTCCTCGTGCGCGGGAAGGTCGTTGAGGACAAACGCGCCCCGGGTGGTTTCGAAATCCGCGCGGATGATTTCAAGGTCATCCACTTCGCGGAGAAATTCCCGATCCAGGAGGACCTGAGCGAGGAGTTCCTCCTCGATGTTCGCCACCTCTGGGTGCGATCCCAGAGGATGACGGCGATCTTCCGGATCCGACATACGACGTTCGGCGCGGTCCACGAGTACTTCCGGGACCACGGTTTCTGGGAGGTCCACCCGCCGATGATCACGCCCTCCGGCAGCGAAGGGGGCTCGACGCTGTTCGAGCTCGACTACTTCGGGCGGAAGGCGCACTTGACCCAGTCCTGGCAGCTCTATGCGGAAGCCCTCGTCCTCGCCATGGAGAAGATCTACTACATCGGGCCGTCGTTCCGCGCGGAGAAGTCCCGGACCACGCGGCATCTGACGGAATACTGGCATGCGGAGATGGAACAGGCGTGGGCCGGCATGGACGACGTGATCAAGCACGCGGAGGGGGCGATCTCGCATGCGTGCCAGCGGGTCGCCGAAGAGCGGCCGGACGACGTCGTCGCGATGGGCCGCACGCCGGAGTTCTTGAAGGCCGTGAAGCCGCCGTTTGAGCGCATGACCTACGACGACGCGCTGAAGATCCTGAAGAAGCAAGGGATGGACATTGAATGGGGCAAGGACCTCCGCACCCTCGAGGAGCGGGCCCTCACGGAAGGCAAGTCGAAGCCGATCATCGTGACTCACTATCCGCGGGTCACCCAGGCGTTCTACAAGGCCCGGGATCCGAAGCATCCGGACCTCGTCCTCGCGTTCGATCTGATCGGCGGCGATGGCGTCGGCGAGATCGTGGGGGGCAGCGAGCGCGAGACGGACCTGGAGGCGATCAAGAAGGGCCTCAAGGAACAGGGAGAGGACCCGAAGGCGTACGATTGGTATCTCGACTCCCGCCGCTTCGGCAGCGTCCAACACGCCGGCTTCGGGATGGGAATGGAACGCCTCATCCAGTGGATCTGCAAGCTCGATCATATCCGCGACGCGGTGCCGTTCCCGCGGACGCCGGCGCGGTTCGCGCCGTGAGGCGTAGGCTTTTAGGACGACAGGCGGTAAGCGCGAGCGATGGGCGAGACGCCTGACGATCCGTTCGCTCCGCTCGTGGCGGTTCACGAGGATTTCGTCGACAAGCTCACCGAACTCGAGGCGACCTTGGACGAGATGATGGCCACCCGCGAGACGCGCGAAGGGAACGAGATCATCCTCGATGAGGCCGTTCGATTCTTCGAGGAGGAACTGATTCCCCACCTCCGCTTGGAGGACGAGGCGGTCGTCCCTGCCATCGAAAAGGCGATCGGTCGGTACGGGACGCTGGTGACCGTCGTCATGTACGAGCACGAGGAGATTCGGCGCGGGGTCGCAAAGTTTGAGGAGGCCCGGGACGACCTGCGTCGCCTCCCGGATTCATGGCCATCCATCCAGGAACTGAATCGCCACGGGATTTTCCTCGTCCAGTTCCTCTGGGACCATTTCCGCAAGGAGAACACGAGCCTCTTCCCGACCGCCCGGAAGGTCCTCTCCCCGGATGCGCTGCGAAACGTTACGGAACGGATTTCAGTCCGGTGAGCGACCCAACGCCGCGCGGATCTTCACCGCGAAACCGTCCAGCTCGGTGCGATCAGCGATGCGGCCATAATCTGCGCGGACGCGCAGCCCAAACGCATCGCCTCGCCATCGCGGGATCAGATGCAGGTGCACGTGGAACACCTCCTGTCCGGCTTCCGTTCCGTTCGCGAGGTAGAAGGTCACCGCCTCGCATCGGATTCCGCTCTTGCGCATGGCGCGGGAGATTTCCCTCGCCGCTTCGAGGATCGGCCCGACGGCCTCGGGCGGCAGGTCCTCGACGTACGCGGCATGGGCCTTCGGGATCACGAGCACGTGGCCCGGGTTCATCGGTCGGAAGTCCATGAACGCGAGCGTCGACGAATCATCGCGGACAATGCTTGCTGGAACCTCCCGGCGTACGATCTTGCAGAAGATGCAGTCGCGGGCCGAGGCGGCCATGGGTCGGACCTCTCACTTTTTCGAAGAGGGCCCGAGGATCTGCTCCGCGATGATCAGCTTCTGAATCTCGTTCGTGCCCTCGTACAGCCCGAGGATGCGTGCATCGCGGAAATATCGCTCCACGTCGAAGTCGCCGCTGAATCCATATCCACCGTGCACTTGGACGGCCCAGTCCGTGACCCGTTGGGCCATTTGGGCCCCGTACAGCTTGGCCATCGAGACCTCGATCGTATTGTCTTGACCGAGATCCCGCAAGTGAGCGGCTCGCAGGGTGAGCAGGCGCGCGGCGTCAATCTCGACCGCCGACTGCGCGATCATTTCCCGGATCAACTGGAAGTCGCCGATCGGCCGTCCGAAAGCCTTGCGATCTTTCACGTACTTCGACGCGGCTTCGAGGGCGGCTCGCGCCACGCCGACGGCACCGGCCGCGATGCCGATCCGGCCGCTGTTCAGGGTCCGCATCGCCTGGTTCCAGCCGTCCCCTTTCTTGCCGATGAGGTTCTCCTTCGGGATGCGGCAGTCCTCGAACGCGAGGTCCGCGGTGGGGCTCGCACGCAATCCGAGCTTCGTCGTCGTCTCGACGTGAGTGACCTTGAAACCGCGTGTGTCCTTCGGCACCAGGAAGAGCGAGATCCCTTCGTGGCGCTTCGTCCCTGGGTCCCGCGCGTACACCTGGATGTAGTCCGCGATACTCCCGTTCGAGATGAACCGTTTCTGGCCGTTCAGCACCCATTCGTTTCCGTCGAGGCGCGCGGTCGTTGCCAGATTCCCTGCGTCGCTCCCCGCCTCGGGTTCCGTGATCGCCCACGCCCCGAACCGCTCCCCCTTCGCGAGCGGCACGAGCCAGGCTTCCTTCTGCGCCTCCGAGCCGAACCACATGAGGGACGTCTCGCTCAGGGACGTCTGGACCGAAACGGTCGTGCGCACGGACGACGAACCGCGGCTGATCTCCTCGACGAGCAGCATGAAGGAGACGTAGTCCATCCCCGCCCCGCCGTACTTCTCGGGCACGGGTGCCCCGAGGAAACCGAGTCCCGCCATTTTGCGGTAGAAGGACTTCGGGATCTCGCCTTTCCCCTCCCAGTCCCGGACGTGCGGGATGAGCTCTCGATCGACGAAATCCCGCGCAGTGTCGCGGACGAGCCTTTGCTCTTCCGTCAACCGAAAGTCCATCGGGCAGCCTCCCGCGGCCTAAGCTGCGCTATTCGCATAAACTTTCGGAGGCTGCGGGGACGAACCGGCTCGGCGATCAGCGGATCGAGTAGATCGGCGTGCGCGTGATGTGGATCGCCCAAACTCGGCTGGCTTGCAGGCCGGAGATTTGGCTGCAGGCCTTGCACCGCGTGAACTCCGCGTTCACGTTGGAGCCGAATCTTTCGGCATCCGCGTGGGGGCAGCTTTCTCGGCCGGGTTGGCGTTCCAGGGTCATGGCGCACATGGTTGGGTCTCCTGATTTGTCCTTGACCTGTCCGACCGGAGCGCGCCGTAAATAGCCTGTGACCCGCCTCTCACTGCTGATTCTCGTAATCCTTAATGGGCGACGCTCGGATACGCGAACCGATGGCGGTGCTCTCGGACGGCGACATCCGTCGCTACCAGGCGAAAGGGGAGCTTCGGATCGAGCCGTTTGACGAGGCGAACCTCACACCGAACGGGTACGACGTAACGATCGAGGAAGTCCTCGTCCCGTCCTCGGACGTGCGGACGACCCGCGGGGTCGCCAACGTTCCGCCCCTGACCCGGTTTGCCGTGAGCACCCGCGAGTCGGTCAGCCTCGGCCGGCACGTGGCGGGCCAGCTCTGGCTCCGCACGACATGGGCGCGCCGGGGGGTTCTCGCGGCGTTCGGGATGATCGATGCGGGCTTCTCCGGAACCCTCACCTTCGGCGCGTTGAACGGCGCCTCCGAGGTCCTCGACGTGCCGATCGGCGAACGGTTCGCCCAGATCGTCTTCCTGTCGTTGGAGTCGCCTTCATCCGAGACCTACGAGAAACGCTCGGGGACGTACCAGGGCCAGCGGGGCGTGACGCTCGAGCGACCGTGACGTCGAACGCCACGTGGTGCTGCGTGGGAGAGTATGCGCGGACCGTGTGGAGCCGAAGATCCTTGACCTCCATGCCGGCATGTGCGGCGATGGCTCGGATGCGGTCCGCCGCGGCGCGCTCGTCCGCCCGCTTCAAGATTCGGTAGACATGGACCACGCCGCGCGCCCCGAGAGCCTCGAACGCGTGGCCCAGGTGGTCGAACGCCGTGTGCGGCAGATCGAGGATGACGCGGTCGACGGGCCGGATCCGCTCCAGGATTTGGCGGGCATCGCCCTCGTGCGTCGCGACCCGGTCGATCCGGTTGGCCCCGACGTTCGCGCGGAGCAACCCGACTGCGGCAGGATTCACGTCGGAGGCGTGTACGGTCTTGGGCCGACGGCGTTTCGCGATCAGGATGGCGTACGGGCCTACCCCGGCGAATGGATCGGCGACGATTTCGCCTGCAAGGACCTGATCGGCAATCCGTTGGCGTTCCGAGGCGAGCCGAGGGCTGAAGTACGCGTGGGCCAGGTCGACCGCGTAGCGCAGGCCGTGTTCCGTGTGCACCGTCGTCGTGCGTCGTTCGCCCGCGATGACCTCGATCGATCGAACCCGGCGCTTCCCCCTCACCCCGTGGTCCTCCACGACGACCCGGAGCGTGGGATTCCACCGGAGGATCGCCCGTCCGATCTCCTCGCGATACCGCTTCAACTCGTTCGGGATCTTCAGGACGACGATATCTCCAATCACGTCGAACGAGCTGGGAAGCGATCGGCGGAGCGGCGCCGGCACCTCAACGACGTCTTTGTAGCTCCGGACGGCCACGTATCCCTCGCCGAATTCCCGCTGTTCCGTTGGAAAGTCGAGATCCACCCGTGTCGTCGTCGGGATGAACAGACGGTCTCCTTCCCGGACGATGCGGAGATGCTTGTGCAAGACGCCCAGATCCATGAGCCGGCGTCGGATTTCTTCCCCCCGCTCCGGCGGCACGACGATACACCACGCGCGCACGGTCCGCGATTCCGCGGCACGCGGTTAAGGGTTTTCGGAGGAAAGGAAAATAGCCTTCCCGCTATCCTCGCGCTTCGATGGGGGAGCTCGTCTTCATCGGACTCGGGTTGGACGACGAGAAAGGGATCACGCTCCGCGGACTTGACGAGGCCCGGTCGGCCGATGTCGTGTTCGCCGAGCTGTACACGTCGGCCCTGCCCGGCGCATCGCTCGAAGCCGTGGAGAAACTCATCGACCGCAAGATCCGGCGGCTGACCCGCCAAGAGGTGGAGGACGGCCAGGTCCTCCTCGCCGCAGCCGCGAAGGGCTTGGTTGCGTTCCTCGTCCCGGGCGATCCAATGACGGCCACGACCCACGTCGATCTCCGCTTGCGGGCCGCGGCCTCCAAGATTCGCACGCGCATCGTCCACGGAGTCTCGATTCTCACGGCGGCCGCGGGGGCGTTAGGCCTCCAGGCATACAAGTTCGGTCGCACGACGACGGTCCCGTTCCCTTCGGCGGGATTCGCGCCCACGAGTCCCCTCGAGTCGATCCTCGCGAATCGGACCGCGGGGCTCCATACGCTCGTCCTCATGGACCTCCGGGAGGACGGGACCTTCCTGGCACCACGGGATGCGATCGCCTCGCTCCTGCGGATGGCCTCCGCCATCGGGACGACCGAGTTCGGCCCGCACACCCTTGCCTGCGTCCTGAGCCGAGTCGGATCACCCGACGTGCGCGCGCTCGCGGGACTCATTGCCGAACTCGCGGACCGCGACCTCGGGCCGCCGCCCCATTGTCTCGTGATTCCGGGGACGCTTCACTTCCTCGAGAGAGAAGCGCTGGTGGCGTTCGCGGGCGCGCCTCACGGCCTCTGACTCGTCGCGATCTCTAGCAGCCTTTCCGAGCGCCAGAACGTGACTTCGAGGGTGTACGACCATTGGATTTCCTTCCCCCGCCACTTGGCCCGGAGGGGCTCCATTGCCTTGCGGTGAATCTCGTCCGGGACATCCCATTGCGACGAATAGGTCCGCCGGTCGAGTTCGTCCAGGGTGGCGTCCGCGAGGAGGGTCTCGCGGAACGGCCCGACCGGCATGATGAAGTCCGGCTTGAGGAGTCCGGGCAAGTCCTTCTCGTGGAGCCCCGGATGGGACCAAACGTAGCCGGCTCCCTTCACGAGCGCGTCGTATTCCCGTTTGAGCGTATCGATCCGATCCGAGCGCTCGATGACCGTGAAGTACGTTTCCCGCGTGACCCGCGCGATTTCCATCAGCACGTCCCGCCAATCCGAAATCAGGTGGAGGACATGATTCGTTGTCGCGACGTCGAACGATTTCGAGCGGAACGGAAGGCGGGCGGCGTCCGCAAAGACGACATCTCGCAACCCTTTTGCGAGGCCGATCTCAACCATCTTCCTGGAGATGTCCACCCCGATCACGCGGATTCCGCTCTTCTGGAGAGGCACCGCGTACCGGCCCGTGCCAACCCCGATCTCGAGGACCCGTTTGCCATGGAGTTCATCCACTAGCGCCGCGAGGACCCGCGCCATCGCCCGGGGTGCGAGGCTGCGCGTTTCGTCGTAGATCGCCGCGACCCGATCGAAGGACAGGCGGCCCGGCATCGCGCCTTGGATGGCGAGTCGGTGGAAAAATCTGCCTCGCGTCGACGGTCACGAATTGGCTGGCTGCTACCGGAGTG
>Ga0209157_1002247_pt1 | contig 15527 bp, 13 predicted proteins | sample GraSoiAngelo_135_FD_185892 | JGI IMG/M metagenome (GOLD analysis project Ga0209157, IMG submission 185892) | Grasslands soil microbial communities from the Angelo Coastal Reserve, California, USA - 14_0929_05_40cm (SPAdes) (version 2) | ecosystem: Environmental > Terrestrial > Soil > Grasslands ... | reverse complement strand
CACGCAGCCGCTTACACAGGGACGGAAATGACTTTCGGGCGCGAGAGGTTTGACGGTTGGCTTGCCGCATCCGTGTTCTTCCACGGCGCACTCTTTACGTTCGTCATCTTCTCTCCAAACCTGTTTCCGGCATTCCAATCGAGCTGGGGCTCACCGGCGGGCGGTTCCGGCGGCATTAATGTGAAGATCGTAGGCAACGTTTCAGGAGTTCCGTTAGCTCGGCCCGAAGTCGTTCAAGAGCAGGCGCCTGCTAATGAATCTCCGGGCTTCTACAAGAGCGAAGAAGCTCCACCTCCGCCCCCGCCCGACAAGGCCGAATTGATTCCGGAAACAAAAGCGCCGGTCAAGGCAACTCCACCTCCCAAGCCGCCGAAGCCGGCCCCGGCGCCAAAGTCCACGCCGGCCCCTGAACCACCGCCTTCCAATGCGATACGTTACGGTGAGGGCGGAAGGCCGGCTCTTGCTTATGGCCAATTCTCGACGGGTGCTGGAGCGGCAGGGATCGGATTCGGGGATTCGACCTTCGGCGATCGATACGGTTGGTATGTCAATGCCATCACCCGCGCGATATCGCAGAATTGGTTGAAGTCGCTCGTGGATAGCCGGGTCAGCAGAGCCCCGCGCGTCTATCTCAGCTTCGAAATCGCCCGTAACGGCAAGATCAGCAATCTTGGAGTACAGCAGTCCAGCGGTATTCCCTCATTGGATCGTTCTGCGCAACGCGCCGTCCTGGCATCGGATCCACTGCCAGCGCTTCCTCCGGATTATCGCGGCAGCAACGTCAACGTCAACTTTTATTTCGAGTATTCACGATGAAACAATTTTTGCTTGGCCTATTTGTCTTCACCATTCCCCTCCTCGCAGAGGAGGGGTGGCTGCGCTTCAGCGCAGCCGGCGTGGTTAGTTCGGCTCTTCCTCCTCAGCAGATTTTCGGGGGAACAAAGGAGGGCGTGATCGGCGTCAAAATCGCCGTCCCCGAATTCCAAGCCGCCGCCGGCGACACGAAAGCGGCCGCGTTAACGGAAATCTTCAACAAGGTCCTTTGGGATGATCTCGATTATTCGGGCGGCGTGACGTTAGTCAGCCGTAGTCTCTATCCGCTCGGCAAATTTAACAGCCCAGGTGAAATCACTGCCGACGAGTGGACAACGCCGGCCGTGGATGCCCAGTTCATTGCATTCGGCAATAGCCGAATGACCGGGGATCGGATCCGCGTTGAAGCACGCCTGTGGGATCTCAAAGCGCCTCAAAATCGGGAAATGATTGGAAAAGCCTATACCAGTGAGGCGACCGATTCGGGCGCGAGGCTCATCGCACACCAGTTTGCAGATGCGATCATTGAGTTGATCGGCGGTGGCAGTCGCGGAATCGCCTTGACAAAGATTGCTTACATCAACGAGCGCACAATCGGCGTGAAAGAACTGTACGTGATGGATTACGATGGCAATGATTCACACGCGATGACGACTTATAAATCCATTGTGATGACGCCGGCCTGGTCTCCCGATGGCGAAAAGATCGCATTCACGAGTTTTCGCCGCGGGAGCCCTGATATCGAAATCTTGTCTCGCCTGGATCGGAAACCGTACACATTTGACCGGCCCGGGGGGACGACCATAACGCCCGCATGGTCGCCCGATGGAAGTAAGATCGCCTTCGCGACCAGCCGCGACGGCAGCAACACGGAAATCTATGTCGCCGACTGGAATGGCAAGAATCTGCGGCGCCTGACCGTCAGCAAGGCAGTGAATGTCTCGCCGACATGGAACCCGCGAACGGGTCATCAACTCGCATTTACGTCGGATCGCGGCGGCAGCCCCCAGATTTACATCATGGATGACGACGGTACGAATATAAAGCGTCTGGTTGAGGAAGGCGGGCACGCCGTCGAACCGTCGTGGTCATCCGATGGGCAGCGTATTGCATTCGCCTGGTTGAAGTCGCGCACCTCCAACTTCGACATCTATATTCATGAACTCGTTAACGGGATGAATACACAAATCACCCACGATTCAGGCGATAATGAGAGACCCAGATGGGCGCCCGATGGACGGCACATCGTTTTCGAATCGTCGCGTAGCGGAACCACCCAGATCTATTCCATGCTTCTCGACGGAACGAGAGTGCGACAACTAACGAACACGGGCAAAAATACGGGGCCGGCATGGTCCGGGTACCCCCAATAGGATTCTACAAGGAGACAGGGCAATGAGTTCTTCACGCATCAAAAATGTTGCATTGGTCGTTCTCACAGCTTCTCTGCTTGCGTTCGGCTGCAAAAAGCAAGTGGCGGCCGCACCCCCCCCACCGCCGCCGCCGCCACCTCCACCAGTCGCACCGGCGCCGCCTGCAGCGCCGGCGATCACGTTACGTGCGAACCCGACCACAATCAATCGCGGCCAAGACACAACCTTGACATGGGAAGCCAAAAATGCCGCAAATGTTCGCATCGAGCCGGGTTTGGGAGAAGTCGGCGCGACGGGCAATCGGTCCGTGAGTCCGGCGTCGTCGGTAACCTACCAGGCGACCGCCACGGGCCCGGGTGGTACAGCCACGGATACGGCCCGCATCACCGTCAATATTCCACCTCCTCCGCCGACACCGCCTCCACCGCCACCGCCACCGAAGCCTCCGGACGTGGACGAACTGTTCCGGCAAAACGTAAAGGAAATCTACTTTGACTTCGACAAGGCGGATATCCGGCCAGATCAGGTTTCCACACTCCAGGGGAACGCAACCTGGTTCAAGGGTAATGCAAATGTCCGGTTCACCATCGAAGGTCACTGTGACGAGCGAGGTAGCGCGGAATACAACCTGGGTCTGGGTGACAGGCGCGCCAATGCAGCCAAAGAGTACCTGATCTCACAGGGTGTCGCCGCGAACCGGGTCAATACCGTCAGCTATGGCAAGGAGCGGCCGGTGTGCCGGGATCCAGACGAGAAGTGTTACATGAGGAATCGCCGCGACGCCTTTACTCGAAATCCATAAGGACGTTTACATGCAAAAGAACTGGTTTTTTGGGGGCCTGCTGCTCGTTCTCGCGGCGGGTCCCGCCTATCCTCAAAACAAGGACATACTTCGTCTTCAGGCGGACATGATCACGTTGCAGCAGCAGGTCAAGCAGCTTCAGTCCAGCATCGACGAGAACAACAACGTCATGAAGACATTGGTGGAGAAGATAGCCGATCAGGTGAACACTCTTACGGGTGGATTGCAGAAAGTCAACCAGGCGGTCGACCAGGCCCTTGGGCAGGCCATCGGCAATCTTAAGAATCAGAATGACGCGACCGCGAAGGAGTTGCGGACGATTTTGACCAATCTCAACACTAGTGTCGGCGAGCTTCAGGAAGGCTTATCGTCGGTGCGGAGCCAGATCAATTCCCTATCGCAACAAGTAACGACTATAAAAACCACCTCGGAGCCACTTGCGGGACCGAATGATTTGTTCAAATCGGCGATGCTTAATTCCTTTTCGGGACTCTACGATTTGGCGGTCGGTGATTTCCAGGAGTTCTTGTCGAAGTATCCGAATGACCCACGAGCCCCGGAAGCCCATCTCCGAATGGGCGAGGCTTTTTTCAATCAGAAGAAATATGAGCAGGCCGAAACAGAATACGATTTTGTCTTGCAGAAGTTTCCGGAGAGCGATACAACTAAAGCTGCCCTTTTGAAGAAAGGCCTCGCCCTCGCTGAACACGATACGCCACAGGCAATCACCACTTTGAATGAAGTTGTGAAGAAGTTTCCGAATACGAGTGAAGCCAACAGCGCGCAAACGAAGCTTCGGGAGCTCCAGCCGGCGCGTCGGCCGGCCCGCTAGGGTGCAGCCGATTTTAAGTCCCGCTTCGGATTCTGTTGAATCCACGAGACGGCCCCGTAGATTAGGCGTGATCCATGACGGGATTTTTTTAAAGTCCCGCTCCGGGACTACGTTGAATCCACGAGAACGGCCCCGTAGATTAGACGTAATCCATGACGGGACTTAGTAAAGGAGCTTCTATGGCAAAGTCCGTTAACAAAGTGATTCTTGTTGGCCGGCTCGGGCGCGATCCTGAGCTCAAATACACCGCCAGCGGCGTTCCCTTTTGTCGATTCTCCATGGCAACCGACGACGTCTGGAACGATAAGGCATCCGGCGAGCGTCAGGAACGCACCGAATGGCATAACATCGTTGCCTGGGACCGGCTGGCGGAGATTTGTAATCAATACCTCACAAAAGGCCGCCTGGTGTATATCGAAGGCAGCCTGCAAACACGCGAATGGGACGATCAAGAAGGTAACAAGCGAAAAACCACCGAGATTCGCGCGCGCGATATGGTTCTACTCGGCAGTCCGGCCGAAAACACTGGCGGGGGGCAACGCCGTACCGCTGACGTTGCGGCCGGTGCCTCGGTCGCTGCAGCTGCAGCACCCTCCAGCACGATTACCGACGACGATATTCCCTTCTAGCACGGTGTGAGGGTTCCCCGCACCGGTCCGAATGAAAGGTGACGGCCCGGCCCCGCGGAGTGCATTGCCTCTCCCTCTGGGACAGGGCGAGCAAAACGGGACCAAGCGCGAGCCCGGCAGGACGAAGCCTTAAGGGAAAGCTGAGGGTGGCAAGTCTCGTTAAATCTTGAAACCCTCACCCTGCCTTCTCCCAGAGGGAGAGGGTGTTCCGCAATGCCTAAAACCCCACCGGACGGTAGGGGATTATCTTACGCTTGTAGGTCATCGGTGGATGTCAATCTCAGGCAAACGCCTATACCTTTGAGCTTCACCGGGTGTAATCCTCTTTATCTCGTAATGTTGTGGCTTCCGCAAAGAGCGTAGCGCAGCGAGACGACTTCAGATGAGTAATCGCCGATGACAAGTTTTCACTGGTATGCTGTGCGGCTCAGACCGCGCTTCGAACGGAGTGTCGCCTTTTATTTGGACCGGCTCTGTATCGAACACTTTTTACCGCTCCAGCGCTTCAGCCGGCAATCGATACGCGGCATCCGATCGATCGAACTGCCCCTATTCCCGGGAGTTGTGTTCTGCAATTGCGATGCGCAGATGCGCCGGTCGGTGATGACTATTCCGGGAGTACTTGCTTTTATCAATGTCATCGCTGAACAGGACATCGCGGACCTCCGGCGCATTGTTGAAGCTGGATGTCCGGTTCAGTCGTGGCCCTACACGTCGCAGGGTGCGACGATGACCATCGAGAAAGGACCACTTCGTGGAGTGAAGTGCATCCGCCATACGGCATCGGGTACGCCTCGGTTCATTTTCTCAATTCACATGCTCCATCGTTCGCTCGCCTTGAAGATTAATCACGTGTCAGGAATTCCGTATACGCGTCCGAGGTCGAAAGCAGGCTGATTCCGAAATTGCCAGATCACGATTCGCGTGTAGCGCGAATGAGAGCTTCCATGTGATCGAGATAGGTTTCGAGCGCTTTACGCCCCGCACTCGTAAGCCGGTACTCGGTCTTGGGCAGACGTCCTTCGAAGTATTTTTCGCAGCCGACGTATTGAGCTTCTTCAAGTTTTCGTGCGTGCACGCTCAGGTTGCCATCGGTGGTTTTCAACAGTTCCTTAAGCTCGTTGAAGCTCATCGTATCATTTACCGCGAGCGCGCTCACAATTCCGAGACGGATAGGTTCGTGAATCAACCGGTCCAGGTTCGCCGCGCGGCTTTGAGCCGCGCGGCTGCGCAGGCTTTGCGGTTTGGAGTGGCTTACTGCTTTATTGTGTCTAGCCACCATAGCTCCTTGCGATCACAGCGCCGAAAACGATTTGCAGGCCGCCGAATCCTGCTGCCATGAACCAGTTGGCCCACGCGACCGGGCTAAAGAGGGCAACAGCACCCAGCAGCATGAAGCACACTCCCATGATGGGAACGACCTTGACGGAGAACGCTCCACCCGTTACGACGGCGACGCCGTAAAGCAGCAGCCACACGCCCGGCATGAGGCCAAACAGGGCGTTTTTGTAAAGAACAACGGTCAGGATTCCGCCGGCAATCATCGCGGGACAAAGGCTCAGTGCAAACTTCCGTCCTGCCCCATACAGCAGCGTGGATTGGAACGCCTTGGCCTTCTGCTGCATCGCCCAGCCCCCAATCGCGAGTGCGAGGATCGCTTCGCCGAGCCAACTGTAAAACCAAAGCTCCTTCGACGGGAGGCGGCTTGAAATGAGCGCGGTCAAGAGTGCACTAATTCCCATCAGAATGCCACCCCAACCCGGCACAGCTGTGAAGGAGCCCGCACGCTCCATTGTCTCTCGGATGTATTTGAGATTCTCAACCGCACGCTCATTGATGGACACCACAGTGGCGTTTTTCATCTTCATGACGATAGGGGTCTGATCTCCTATAGTCAAGTACTTTACTACACAAAGATACTTCCTCGTGGTGATGCGATCACTTGGCCCGCGCGGAAGCATTATCGAAGGTGTAAACAAATTGAAAAGCGGCCCTCTCCCATCTGGGAGAGGGCGGCGCGACAGCCTGCGGGCTGGCGCGCCGGGTGAGGGTCGCGCGAAGCGCGAGCCCGATAGGGCGAAGCCTCAAGAGAAGTCTATTCGAATCTTGAGACCCTCACCCTGCCGTCTCCCAGAGGGAGAAGGTGACTCTTTCGCAATTCACAGCCTTTATACATCGCCCTACGGTTCAAAGAAGCCCCTAGTCCCCTACCTCGCGGTTACATATTAGATGAGTCGATTCGCCCTATTGCGCGCGGGCGCGCGTTAGGCTACTCTCAGCAAGATCGAATTTTCATACGAGGTAAGCAAACGGAATGCCTGATCTTTTACGGGCGCTTGCGATATCCGGTTCAATACTCATTGCCGTTGTTATTTTCATCGTGGTTGTGAGCTACGTTACTGTCCGGCGAGGCGAAGTGGCAATGGCAGAGGACGTCAAGCGGACCGGAGGCGGCTCAGCACATCACTAACTCGCAACTCTCGAGCGGAATCATAATGGTGAGCAAGCCAGTGGCCACCACCCCTTCTGATCCGGACAGTACACGGTTTCCACCCGCCGCCTGAAGTGCGAGCCGACAAGGCGGAGCCTCAAAAAAGCCGCTGCGGATTATTCCCCGAAAGCGCCCATAGCACGAAATTTCTTATGACGGCAATCGACGAGCTCGTCCGGACTGGCGTTCTGCAATTCACGGAGCTGGCGTTCGAGTACTGAACCGAGGCATTTCGCCATTCCGGCTGGATCGTTTTGAGCGCCCCCTTCAGGTTCGGGAATGATCTCATCAATCAAGTGACACCGCTTGAGATCTTCAGGAGTGAGCTTCAAGGCTTCGGCGGCTTCGACCGCATGTAGTCGATCGCGCCACAGGATAGCCGAGCAGCTTTCGGGAGCGATAACCGAATAGATCGAGTATTCGAGCATGTTTACGCGGTCGCCGACGGCGATTGCGAGAGCGCCTCCCGAGCCTCCCTCACCCGTGATGGTTGCGATGACCGGCACACGAAGCTGAGACATTTCCTTTAAGTTATTTGCAATGGCTTCCGCCTGCCCGCGCTCTTCAGCGTCAATGCCAGGGTACGCTCCCGGCGTATCAATGAACGTCAAAATGGGCCGGTTGAATTTCTCCGCGATTTTCATGACGCGGAGAGCTTTGCGGTAGCCTTCAGGTTTAGGCATTCCGAAGTTCCGGTATTGCCGCTGTTTGGTGTCCTTTCCCTTCTGGTGGCCAAGCATGCACACGGGCCGGTTGCCCAAGCTACCGAAACCGGCGACGATGGCGGGATCGTCGGCGAATCTCCGATCCCCGTGCATCTCGACAAAATCCGGGCACAGGTGTTGTATGTAGTCCAGAAAGTACGGACGTTGCGGATGACGTGCGAGCTGTACCTTTTGGTACGCTGAGAGCTGATCCATATTCTAAGTCCCGCTCTGGGACTCCGTTGAATCCAATGGACGGCCCCGTAGATTAGACGTAATCCATGGCGGGGCCTATTTTAGGACAGTTGCACGGTATTGCGTCCGCAGATGCGTTCGACGGACTCCACGAACTCACGGTCCGGGGAGATCTTCACGTAAGGGTTCGGCCGGACCAGCGCGGTAAACCGGCCGGGAAATTTTAGCTCAAAGATTACTTCGGCCGAGCCTCTTTTTTCGTCAATGATCGGCTGAAGCCGCTCGGCAAGATCCGGAGGGGCAATTGAGCCGTCGATTCGAATCGTTACGATCCGGCTCAGCACTTCTTTCACGCGTTCCATCGGAAGGAGATCGGTGGCCAAAATTTTGCTCGACGATTCGTCGTTGTCGAGTTTGCCGCGAACGAATACAGGTGCATCGACTTCAAGCAAACGCTGAACCTTTGAGTAGATTTCCGGAAAAACCAGCACTTCAACGATTCCTTCCCAATCTTCGAGCAGAATCACACACATTGCATCGCCCTTTTTGGTCCGCATAAGGCGGATGGCGGAGACCAGACCTCCAATCGAGACATCGAATCCGGAAGGCTTCTCCGACAGAACTCCTGTGGTCGCATTTCCATACGTCTTGACTTCATTGGTGTATTTCCGAAGGGGATGTCCCGTGATGTAGAAGCCCAGCGTTTCCTTTTCATGCTTCAGCTTCAAACCCTCCGGCCAGGGATCGGCTGGATCAAGGCCGTTATTGCGGTTGCCCACAACAGTAATCATTCCGAATAACCCGCCTTGCCCTATTTCCCTCTCGCGCTGCTTACGCTGCCCCCAGTCCATAGCCCGATCGATATTCGCGTAGAGCAGAGATCGATCTGTCTCGATACTGTCGAACGCCCCTGCCTTGACGAGGCTTTCAATAACGCGTTTGTTTACGGTGCGAAGATCAACCCGCTCACAGAAATCGAAAAGCGATTCGAACGGTTTGGAGGCGACGATGGACGTAATGGCCGTTTCTCCAACGTTCTTAATCGCTGCGAGGCCGAAGCGGATGCCGTCTTTCGTAGGCGTGAAATGCACATCGCTGGAATCGATGTCGGGAGGCTGGATGGCGATTCCCATGTCGCGGCATTCGTTGATGTACTTAACAACCTTGTCCTGGTTTCCACGTTCACTCGTCAGAAGCGCCGCCATAAAGTATTGGGGGTGGCGCGCCTTCAAATAAGCCGTACGATAGGCCAGAACGGCATACGCCGCCGAGTGCGACTTGTTGAAGCCGTATCCGGCAAATTGCTCCATCAGGTCGAAGATTCGGGTGATCTTCTTCTCATCTTTGAATCCTTTGGCACGCGCACCGCCCAAGAATTTTTCGCGTTGTGCGGCCATTTCTTCGGCCTTCTTCTTCCCCATCGCACGGCGCAGCAAATCCGCCTCACCTAGCGAATAGCCGGAGATGACATTGGCAATTTGCATCACCTGTTCCTGGTAAACGATAACGCCGTATGTCTCCTCGAGGACTGCCTTCAGCTCCGGCAATTCGTACTCGATCTTTTTTACGCCATGTTTGCGCTTGATGAAATCGTCGATCATGCCGCCGCCAATAGGGCCGGGGCGATATAGGGCATTGAGAGCAGTGAGATGTTCGATGCTGGAGGGCTTGAACTTGCGAAGGATGTCTTTCATGCCCGAACTTTCAAACTGAAATACGCCGTCGGTCAAACCGGCCGAGAAAAGCTCGTACGTTTTTTCGTCATCGAGCGGAACTGTGTCCATATTCAGGTCGAGACCTTCGTACTGCTTCAGCATTTTCAGCGTATCGTCGATGATCGTTAGCGTCGTAAGGGCGAGAAAATCCATCTTAAGGAGCCCGATTTTCTCGACATCCATCATCGGATACATTGTCGTGATTTCGTCTTTGTTCGTCTTGTATAAAGGAACAAAGTCTGTCAAGGGCTGAGGTGAAATCACCACACCGGCGGCATGTGTGGAAGCGTGCCGCGCCAGGCCTTCGAGCCGTTTGGCGATTTCGATGAGTTCCTTGACCCGGCCATCACTTTGAATCAAAGCCTTCAGGTCGGCACTCTGATCGATCGCCTTCTCGAGCGTAATGTGCAACTCCGCCGGAACCAATTTGGCGATTCTGTCGACTTCGGCATAGGTCATCTCCAAGCCCCGGCCCGTATCTCGAATGACGCCACGTGCAGCCATAGTACCGAAAGTGATGATCTGCGAAACATTCTCGCGCCCGTACTTTTTTGTCACGTAATCGATAACAGCAGCCCGCCGGTTCATGCAAAAATCGATATCGATATCCGGCAACGTCACGCGCTCGGGATTGAGAAAACGCTCGAAGAGAAGTCCGTACTGCAGCGGATCCAAGTCAGTTATCCGCATACAATAGGAAACCAAACTGCCTGCGGCCGAACCACGGCCGGGGCCTACTGGAATGTCGTTTTCCCGAGCGTACCGGATAAGATCCCAAACAATCAGGAAGTATCCCGAGTACTTCATTCCTTGAATGATCCGAATTTCTTCTTCCAGGCGGGCTTCGTAGGCGGAAAGTGGATTTTTGAGCAGCCCGCGGCCGGCAAGCGGTTTCAGAAGTTCCAGCCGGTCCTGAAAACCGTCGTGGACGATTTTCGCAAAGTAGGTGTCGATCGTATAGCCCGGCGGAACTGTGAATTCCGGAAAGGGATTTTGAACCTTCTGAAGCTGGAGACAGCAGCGTTCGGCGATCTCGACGCTTTGATCGAGGACGAAGGGAAGCTCGCCGAATACACGGTTCATTTCTTCTCGCGTCTTGAAGTAGAACTGATCCGTGTAAAACTTCATCCGGTTTGGATCGTTGACAGTCTTTCCCGTTTGGATACACAACAGAATGTCATGGGCCCGGCAGTCATCCTGCTGCATGTAGTGACAGTCGTTGGTTGCGACCGGACGAATTCCAGTGCGTTCCGAGATCTGCAGCATAGCGGGGATGATTTTGCGTTGTTTCTCCAGACCGTGATTGTGGATCTCCAGGAAGAAACGGTCTCGGCCGAAAATGTCCCGATATTCGCCGGCCGCTCTTTCGGCCTGGTCCGCGCGCCCACCCAAGACGTTTGAAGCCACTTCGCCGTTTAGACAGGCCGATAGGCCGATGAGTCCTTCGCTGTGCTGGCTGAGCAAGTCCTTATCAATTCGTGGTTTGTAATAGAAACCTTCAAGGTACCCTTTCGAGACAAGCTTGACGAGGTTCTTGTACCCTCTCTCGTTTTCACAGAGAACAATCAGATGATACGGGCGGCCGCTGGCGGGATCGCGATCGAACCGGCTCGTCTTCGCGATGTACATCTCGCAGCCAATGATCGGCTTGACACCGTACTTGGTCGTGGCTTCGTAGAATCCGATTGCGCCAAAAAGATTCCCATGATCGGTCACAGCCACCGCCGGCATTTTGTATTTGGCAGCAGTCTTGGCCAGCGTGTCGTGATCGCAGGCTCCATCGAGAAGACTGAAACCCGAATGCAGATGGAGATGAACGAACGTTGACATAGTTTCTAAGTATTCCCCTCCTCGCAGAGGAAGGGAATCCCAGCGAGATTAACAACCCCTACTCCCATTCAATCGTCGCCGGAGGTTTGGATGTGATGTCATAGACGACGCGGTTGATTCCCTTTACTTCGTTGACGATCCGATTCGAGATCACCGCCATCACATCGTATGGAAGCCGAACCCAATCGGCCGTCATACCGTCGGCACTGTGGACAGCGCGAACGGCGAGCGTGTGTTCGTAGGTTCGAATGTCGCCCATGACGCCGACACTCTTTACGGGAAGAAGCACACCGAAAGATTGCCAGATCTGCCGGTATAGGCCGGCCCTTTTGATCTCAGAAACCAAAATGTCATCCGCGTCTTGGAGCATATAGACGCTTTCCCGTGTAATCTCGCCCATGATTCGCACAGCAAGACCGGGTCCCGGAAACGGCTGCCGCCACACCACGTCTTCTGGGAGCCCGAGTTGAAGCCCGACACGCCGTACCTCATCCTTGAACAGCTCGCGTAACGGTTCGATGAGCTTCAGATGCATTCGTTCCGGCAAACCGCCCACGTTATGGTGCGATTTAATCGTCTGCGAGGGCCCCTTCACCGAGACGGATTCGATGACATCCGGGTACAACGTCCCCTGCACAAGAAAATCGACAGAACCAATCCGCTGTGCTTCCTCTTCAAAAACACGAATAAACTCATTCCCGATCAGCTTCCGTTTTTTCTCCGGATCGGTAACACCGGTGAGCATGTTCAAAAAGCGTTCAGACGCATCAATACCGTGAATGTTGAGATGGAGATTGTCCTTCAGCATCGAAAGGACTTTCTCGTATTCATTCTTTCGCAGCAATCCGGTGTCAACGAAAACGCCGACGAGACCATCGCCGATCGCTCGTGAAACCAGAGTCGCGGCGACCGTCGAATCCACCCCGCCGCTGATTGCGCACAGCGCACGGCCATTGCCGATCTGGTTGCGAATGCGGTCGACGGCCGTTTCGATGAACGAGCCCACTGTCCAATCCCCCCGGCATCGGCATACATCAAACACGAAACGGCGCAGCAGTGCTTCTCCGTTTTCGGTGTGGGTGACTTCGGGATGAAACTGAACACCGAAAACTTTCCGGACCGGATCTTCCATAGCCGCGATTGTCGTGTCCGTGCGGGCTGTCACTTCAAATCCCGGGGGAGCCTCGAGGATGCGATCTCCGTGACTCATCCAGACGCGGCGCATGCCATCGAGGAGGCATGATGGCCGAACTGATTCCAGAGAGCGCGATCCATATTCGCGCTGTGCGGCAGATTCAACACGTCCGCCGAATTCTTTTCCGATCAATTGCATCCCGTAGCAGATTCCCAAAATGGGGATTCCGAGCTTGAGAATGGCCGGATCGCAAACTGGGGCGCCCGTTTCGTAAACCGAAGACGGGCCACCGGACAACACAATACCTTTGGGTTGTTGCGCCTTCAGCTTCTCAAGAGAAATGCTGAAAGGGACGATTTCTGTGTAGACGTTCGCTTCCCGAATCCTGCGGCCGATGAGTTGTGTATATTGTCCACCGAAATCGATGATGAGAATTGTTTCAAACTTCGACGACATTCTGCCTCATTATAACAACCGCCGAGAACCTCACGACGAGCAGGTAACTGTGCAGGACAGTCATAAAAGCCATCCCGACAGCCGCTGTTCCGAGCATCAGCAGTGCATCCCTCCACCCCGAGACACTCAAGAAACCCACACCGACCATCAGAGCGCACGATCCACTGATCATCGTTTCAAACAACAACAGAATTCCTATCAGACCAGCGACCCGAAAGAGGTCCGTTCCGAGAAGCTCGATAGCATCGCTGCGAACGAGCGTCTCTATGGTCGTGAGCAGAAACCCCAGCGCAGCTAGCGTAAGGACGACAATAAGCGCTGCGCCTCTCGTGTCCGGCCACATTTGACCCCATTCCGCAAACGGACTGACAAAATAGCGCGAGAAACAAATGGCTCCGAAGGCAAGTCCAGCGTTCGTAAGGAAGAGGCACTTCAGGACGCTTGCCACAAGGAAGGTGCCAAACCTCTCCCCCTGGGAGAGGTCGGCACGACAGCCAGCGGGCTGGCGCGCCGGGTGAGGGTCACAGGTCTCGCCGAATCTTGAGACCCTCACCCGGCGCGCCAAAGGCGCGCCGCCCTCTCCCAAAGGAAGAAGGAAAATCTTCGCTCGAAACGCTGCTTCAAGAACAAACCAGATGACTAGTGACGCGAACAGCACCGTGGCAACCGCTAGGAAGACCCGGGCTCGGTGAGCCTCCCAAAACTCGCGGACAACGGCAATACCAACTGCAATATTGGCACTGCGATTCCCGGTATCGAGCCAGGCAATCGACCGTGGCATCAATCCAAACCACGCGGCTACCAAAAGCAGCGCTGTTGCCGTCAGGGCGAACCAAATTGCCTTCCAGAGGAGATCGAGAAACACAACACCGAGACGGCGATGGGCCAACCGAAACGCGCCGCGAAGCAAATCATCCAGCATCACATTTCTAGAGCAGGCGCCAACATGATCTGCTCTGCGGTTTGGATCGCATTCGAGGCTGCGATTCGCAGATTGTCTGCCACCACCCACAGCGCGTAGGTGTCGCTGGTCGACAGATATTGCACGCGGCCTATATGGATCGTTTCGGTACCCACCACACCCACAGGTGAGGGGCCTCCTACAAACGAGCCGGTCGAGAAATACGTGTTGCGTCGAAGCTGCGCCGACAATTCCTCGGGTGGGGGCGCAGCCAGTAACCGGACAAAAATAGAAAACGCGTGCGAATGAAACACCGGGGCCTGGACGGCTGAGATGAGAGGTTGCGGAAACGTCTTTCCGAGAATTTCGGCGAGCTGTTCCGCGATCCGGCACTCGGTTCGCACCGCGGTTTCCGCTTCCGGCAGAATGTTGAAAGCAAGCTGGCCCCGGAAGATCTTGTTCTCCACCTTTTGGAAATTCAAAAGATTAACAGTTTGTTCTTGAAGTTCATCCACGCCGGCGTTGCCGCGTTCGGAGGCCGGCTCGAGGACGGTAACGGCAGCGGACTGCACTGCGAATTTGTTATGCAACTCCGATAACACCCGGCCCAGAACAATGGCCGCGGGATGCGGATTCACGTAATAACCTTTTCGGCGGAGTACCCCCGCACCCGATATTCCGTGAAGAAAAAGGATGCCCGTTTGGCCGGCCTGAGTCAGGTCGATCGTCAATTCCGGGAATGGCGCGCCGCTCGCCACATACGATTGCATGATCTCGGGGCTGCACGTGAAGAATGCAATGTCGATATCTTGGAGAGCCTGAGGCGCAATGACCTGCGTTATCTGAATGTCTCCAGCAAACTCCTGAAGCAGCCCGGCATATTCTTCGGTTTCCAGCAGAGCTAGCCGGCCAACGGGTAGGCCACGATCGTCCAGCATTTGACGCAGTTCTTTACCTAAAAGGGAGGTGGACCCAACGATCGCAATATTCGGAGATTTGCGCAGCCGATCCTGGTTCATCTAGCTTTTGATGTTACCATGCACAGGGTCGGAACGGCCGGCGCTGGAAGGCAGGAAACGGCGGACGGTATGTACGAGTTCGTAAATCAGGCCGGAACTGACGTAAAGCGACGCCATCACGAGCAGCATGATCTCCGAATACAAATAAATCAGGCTGATCAGCATCGCGGTTCCGAACAGAGCACGACTGGGACGGGCTTTGTGGACATCAAATTCCTTGAAGCTGTAATACCGTACGGTACTGATCATCAAAAAGGCCATAAATAGTATTAAGAACGACCACAAAAGTGCTGATCCCACCATCAACGTCGGGGTTTTGAAGAAATGCACAACGGCCGCGATCATTGTGGCTGCGGCCGGAATCGGCAGGCCGACAAAGTAACGTTTCGAACTCGTCTCGGACTTGGCCTGCAGATTAAAACGCGCCAAGCGAAGCGCTCCACAAACGACAAAAGCAAAGCTGGCCAGCGATCCAAGTTGATGCACGTGCCTGGCAGCACTGCCTTCGATGCCCTCACTGGCGCCGAAACCCCAGTTGAAAGCCAATACCGCTGGAGCGAGGCCGAACGTGACGACATCGGCCAAGGAGTCGAGTTGGAGACCAAAGTCGCTCGTGGTTCTCGTTAAACGGG
>Ga0209157_1002244_pt1 | contig 15534 bp, 15 predicted proteins | sample GraSoiAngelo_135_FD_185892 | JGI IMG/M metagenome (GOLD analysis project Ga0209157, IMG submission 185892) | Grasslands soil microbial communities from the Angelo Coastal Reserve, California, USA - 14_0929_05_40cm (SPAdes) (version 2) | ecosystem: Environmental > Terrestrial > Soil > Grasslands ... | reverse complement strand
CGGGCGACAACGTGAACCTTCAAGTTGAGTTGATCACGCCGATCGCGATGGACAAGGGCTTGCGGTTCGCGATCCGCGAGGGTGGGCGCACCGTCGGCGCCGGCACCGTGACGGAGATCCAGCAGTAATGCGCGACTTGATCACGTTTCAGTGCAGCCAGTGCAAGCGGCGGAACTACGTCTCCACCAAGAACCGCAAGAAGACCACGGAGAAGCTGGAGTTCAAGAAGTTCTGCCGCTGGTGCAGGTCGCACACGTTGCACAAAGAGACGAAGTGAGGGGGTCCTTGTCCGTCCGCGGAGGAGGTCCCTTCGTCCAGGCCAGTAGCTCGAACGGCTAGAGCGCCGGTCTCCAAAACCGGATGTTGGGGGTTCGAATCCCTCCTGGCCTGCCAGGCGCGTACAGGGTGATGTTGACACAGGAGCCGCATGAACTGGTGGGTGAGGCTACGGACGTTCCTGTTAGAGGTCCGGGGGGAGCTGAAGCGCACCTCCTGGCCGTCCGGCAGGGAAGTGCGCGGAACGACGACCGTCGTCATCGTCACCGTCTTCATCTTCGCGCTGTTCCTGTGGGTCGTGGACACCGTGCTGTTCCACATGGTCAGCTGGGTCTTCACGCACGCAGGCTGAGGGCGATGACTGGCATGGCGAAGCAGTGGTACATCGTTCATACCTACTCCGGCTATGAGAACAAGGTCCGCGAGAGCCTCAAGCAGCGCACGGAGGCGCTCGGGATGGACAACGACATCGGCGAGATCCTCATCCCGACCGAGGATGTCGTCGAGATGCGCGACGGCGCCAAGATCATCTCGAAGAAGAAGTTCTTCCCGGGATACGTGCTGATCAACATGGAGATGAACGACGCCACTTGGCACGTCGTGAAAAACACTCCCAAGGTGACCGGCTTCGTAGGCTCGGGGCTCAAGCCGACGCCGCTCACCCAGGAGGAGGTGGACCGCATCATCAATCAGGTCTCGGTCGCGGCGGAGAAGCCGAAGCCGAAATTCCACTTCCAGCGAGGGGACTCGGTGCGCATCGTGGATGGCCCGTTCTCCAACTTCTCCGGTTTCGTGGACGAGGTCAACCAGGATCGGGCGACGCTGAAGGTGATGGTCACGATCTTCGGGCGCTCGACGCCCGTCGAACTGGATTTCTTGAAGGTGGAGAAGCTCTAGGGACGGCTCATGGCCAAGAAGATCGTCGGATACGTCAAGCTGCACATCCCCGCGGGCAAAGCGACGCCCGCGCCGCCCGTCGGCCCCGCACTCGGCCAGCAGGGCGTGAACATCATGGACTTCTGCAAAAACTTCAACGCCCAGACCGCCAAGGCCGGCGAAGGCATGATCATCCCGGTCATCGTCACCGTGTACGCCGACCGGTCCTACACCTTCATCACCAAGACGCCGCCGGCGAGCATTCTGCTCAAGAAAGCGGCCGGCCTGGCCAAGGGCTCGGGCGTTCCGAACAAGGAGAAGGTCGGCAAGGTCACGATGAGCCAGGTCGAGGAAATCGCGCGCACCAAACTGCCGGACCTCAATACCGAAAACCTCGAGGCGGCGATCAGGACCGTTCTCGGCACGGCGCGCAGCATGGGGATCGAGGTGACGACGTGAAGCGGCACGGTAAGAAGTACGAGGCGGCCAAAAAGCAGCTGCCGGCGAAGCCCTGCACCCTGGACGAGGCGATCCCTCTTCTCAAGACGATCAAGTACGCGAAGTTCGACGAGACCATGGAGCTGGCGCTCCTGCTTGGAGTCGATCCGAAGCACGCCGACCAGATGGTCCGCGGCACCGTAGTCCTGCCGCACGGCTCCGGCGCCTCCAAGAAAGTCCTGGTGATCGCCACGGGTGAAAAAATGAAGGAAGCCGAGAAAGCCGGAGCCGACCACGTGGGCGGCGTCGATATGGTGCAGAAGATCCAGGAAGGCTGGCTCGACTTCGACGCCGTGGTCGCAACACCCGACACCATGAAGGACGTCGGGAAGCTGGGGAAAATCCTCGGACCGAAGGGCCTCATGCCGAACCCCAAGACGGGCACCGTCACTTTCGACGTGGCCAAGGCGGTGCAGGAGATCAAGGCCGGCAAGGTGGAGTTTCGCGTCGACAAGACGTCCATCATCCACGTACCGTTCGGCAAGGCATCGTTCGAGGAGAAGAAGCTGCTCGACAATGTCCGCGCCCTGGTGACCGCCGTCCTGCGGGCCAAGCCGCCGACGGCGAAGGGGAAATACCTGCGTTCGGCGTATGTGTCGAGCAGCATGAGCCCGAGCGTCCGGCTGGACCTCGGAAGCCTTGAATCGCTGGCCTAGGAGTCGGGAATGAACAAGCAGGAGAAGGCGCGGGAGATCGAATCGCTCAGGAGCGAGCTGCAGTCGCAGCCGCCGACGTTCGTCCTCGCGTACCGCGGACTGACCGTCAATCAGGTCTCCGCTCTGCGCAAGAAAGTGCGGGCCGCGTCGTCGCGTTACCGCGTGGTCAAGAACCGCCTGGCGCTGCGGGTCATCAAGGGCACGCCGTACGAGGGTCTGGCGCCCCATTTCGAGGGGCCCACCGCCATCGCCACCAGCAGCAAGGATCCGTCCGCCCTGGCCAAGGCCCTGGAGGAATTCACCAAGGACAACCAGGGACTTCAAGTGAAGGCCGGCCTGGTCGACGGCCGCGTCATCGACCCGCAGGCGATCAAGGCCCTGGCCTCGCTGCCATCGCGCGAAGTCCTGGTCTCGCGGCTGCTGTCGGTACTCAACAGCCCGATGACCCGCCTGGTGACGGTGATGAAGGCACCGGCCCGTGGCCTCGTGCGGGTCCTGGACGAGATCGCCCGGAAGAAGGAGACAGAGGGAAGCGCGGCGGCACCCGGAACGGCGTCCGCGCCTTGAGGTGATACCCGGTGCGGCGAGGGTGAGCGGTACCGCATGAAACGGATCGATTCACGAGACGAAGCGCACGGAGTCAGGAGGACAGAATGCCCGCGATCACGAAGGACGACGTCAAGAACTACCTCAAGGCGGCCCCGATGCTCGAGGTGGCCGAGCTGGTGAAGGAGCTGGAGAGCGAATTCGGGGTTTCGGCGGCCGCCGCCATGCCGATGATGATGGCGGGGGGCCTGCCGGGCGCCGCTGCCGGGGCCGTCCCGGCCGCCGCGGAAGCCAAGGACGCCTTCGATGTCGTCCTGACCGAGGTCGGCGACAAGAAGATCAACGTCATCAAGGTCGTGCGCGAGGTCACAAGCTTGGGCCTGAAGGAGGCGAAGGACCTGGTGGACGGCGCGCCGAAGACGGTGAAGGAAGGCGTGTCCAAGGCGGAAGCCGAGGAGATCAAGAAGAAGTTTGCGGAGGCCGGCGCCAAGATCGAGTTGAAGTAGGCGACGCCGGCGCCGTGCGTTCCATCCGATCCCTGCTCGGCCGTTTGTCCCGCCGATGGGCGCTCCCGCGGGAGCGCCGCGCCCCGGGGGTCGACGTCCACGAAGTTCCTGAACAGCTCCGCCCGCGCTCCGGCCGATTCGGAAGCGCCGGGGGGAAGGGGGCCTCTTGACCCAGATGACGAGCGAAGTCGAATCCACACCGTCGAACGGCCATAGCCGTGAGCGTGTCAATTTCTCGAAGATCCACACCGCCATCCCGATCCCGAACCTGATCGAGGTGCAGAAGCGCTCGTACGAGCGCTTCCTGCAGATCTATACGGCGCCGGCGGATCGCGAGGACACCGGGCTGCAGGCGGTCTTCAAGTCCATTTTCCCGATTTCCGACTTCCGCCAGACATGCTCGCTCGAGTTCGTCGAGTACACCATCGGCAACTGGGAGTGCAAGTGCGGCAAGCTGGAGGGCCTGGAGCACCTCCGGATCACTTGCGTGAAGTGCGGCAAGAAGACCATTTCCCAGAACCCGAAGGCGCCGCGGCACACCTGCCCCGACTGCGGCTGGGCGAACGAGAACCGCGTCGACCATTGTGAGATGTGCGGCGATCCGGTGTCGCTCAAGTTCAAGTACGACGTCGCCGAGTGCCAGGAGCGGGGCATGCACTTCACTGTCCCGCTCAAGGTCAAGATTCGGCTGGTGGTCTACGAGAAGGACTCGGAATCGGGGAACAAGGAGATCCGCGACATCAAGGAGCAGGAGGTCTACTTCGGCGAGATCCCGCTCCTGACGGAAAACGGCACCTTCATCATCAACGGAACCGAGCGCGTCATCGTGTCGCAGCTGCACCGCTCCCCGGGAGTGTTCTTCCAGGCGGACGATCAGAAGAAAGTGTGGATGGCCAAGGTCATCCCCTACCGCGGATCCTGGCTGGAGTTCGAGTACGACGAGAAGGACCTGCTCTACGTGCGCATCGACCGCAAGCGCAAGTTCCTCGGTAGCGTCGTGCTGCGCGCCCTGGGCATGAAGTCGGACGAGGAGGTCCTGCGCCGCTTCTACCGCGCCGAGACCATCGTGGTCGAGGGCAAGAAGCTCTTCTGGCGGGTGTCACCCGGGCTCGTCGGGCACCGGGCGCGCGCGGACGTGTCGGACAAGAAGGGCAAGGAGACGATTGTCTCGAAGGGCAAGAAAATCAGCGCAGCCCACGTCGCCGCTCTCGAGAAGGCGGGCGTCGACGCGGTCCCGATCGATCCCGAGGAGCTCGAGGGGGGGTACGCCGTCGCCGACATCGTGGACACGCGCACCGGCGAAATCCTGGCCGAGGCGAACGAGAAGGTCGGCGGCAAGGCGATCGACGAGATCGTCGCCCGCGGCCTGGGATCCTTCGAGGTCTTCTTCTCGGCGGAATCGGAGATCGGCATGATCCTCTCCGACACGCTCCGCAAGGATCCGGTGAAGTCGCCGGAGGAGGCCCTGGTGGAGATCTACCGGCGCCTCCGCCCGGGCGACCCTCCGACCCTCGAGGGCTCGCGCACCCTGTTCAACGGCATGTTCTTCGACACGAACCGCTACGACCTGTCGCGCGTCGGGCGGCTGAAGATGAACACCAAGCTCGGGACGAGCCTCCCGCTCGACCAGCGCGTGCTGACGGTGGACGACTTCGTGCTGGTGCTGAAGTACCTGCTGGGTCTGCGCAAGAACCCCGCCGGCATCGACGACATCGACCACCTGGGGAACCGACGCGTGCGGGCGGTCGGCGAGCTGCTCGAGAACCAGTTCCGCATCGGTCTGGTGCGCATGGAGCGGGCCATCAAGGAGAAGATGTCGGTCTATCAGGAGATGACGACCGCTCGGTCTGGTGCGCATGGAGCGGGCCATCAAGGAGAAGATGTCGGTCTATCAGGAGATGACGACCGCCATGCCGCACGACCTGATCAACGCCAAGCCGGTCATGGCGGCCATCCAGGAATTCTTCGGGTCATCGCAGCTGTCGCAGTTCATGGACCAGACCAACCCGCTCTCCGAGATCACCCACAAGCGGCGCCTGTCGGCGCTCGGGCCGGGCGGGCTGTCGCGCGAGCGGGCGGGTTTCGAGGTCCGCGACGTGCACCCGACGCACTACGGCCGAATCTGCCCGATCGAGACCCCGGAGGGCCCGAACATCGGCCTGATCTCGTCGCTCTCCTGCTACGCGCGGATCAACGAGTTCGGCTTCATCGAGTCGCCCTACCGGAAGGTCGAGAACGGCGTCGTCAAGGACTACAACCGGATCACCGCCAAGGGCGATTCGCACTTCGAGCTCGGGCAGGTCGTGGAGAAGTCCGAGCTGGAGAAGGCGCTCCGGTCGCTGCGCAAGGCGGGCAAGAAGGTCCGCCTCCCCGACTTCGAGCCGCACCCGTTCTATCTGACCGCCTGGGAAGAGGACAAGGGGGTCATCGCGCAGGCCAACGTGGCGGTCAACGAGGACGGGCGCATCCTCGAGGACCGGGTCACCGCGCGGGTGGCCGGCGAGTCCAAGTTCGTGCACCGCGATGAAGTGCAGTTCATCGACGTGTCGCCGAAGCAGCTCGTCTCGGTGGCCGCGTCGCTGATCCCTTTCCTGGAGAACGACGACGCCAACCGGGCGCTCATGGGCTCGAACATGCAGCGCCAGGCCGTGCCGCTCATCAAGGCGGAGGCCCCGCTGGTGGGCACCGGCATGGAACAGATCACCGCCCGCGACTCCGGCGCCGTGGTGATCTGCCAGCGCGACGGCACGGTCGATTACGTCGACTCGCAGCGCATCATCATCCGCGTGTCCGGCGAGGGGTACGGTCTGAAGGGGCGCGAGAGCGAGGATTTCGGGGCGGACATCTACAACCTCACCAAGTTCAAACGCTCCAACCAGAACACCTGCATCAACCAGAAACCGGTGCTGAAGGCCGGCCAGAAGGTGAAGAAAGGGGACGTCCTGGCGGACGGACCGTGCACCGAACTGGGCGAGCTGGCGCTGGGCCGCAACGTGCTCGTGGCGTTCATGCCCTGGCGCGGTTATAACTTCGAAGACGCGATCCTGGTCTCCGAGAAACTCGTGACGGATGACTACTTCACGTCGATCCACATCGAGGAGTTCGAGATCGAGGCGCGCGACACCAAGCTCGGTCCGGAAGAGATCACGCGTGACATCCCGAACGTGTCGGAGGATTTCCTCAAGGACCTCGACGAGTCGGGCATCATCCGCATCGGCGCCCACGTCCGCCCCGGGGACATCCTGGTCGGCAAGGTGACCCCCAAGGGCGAGACGCAGCTCACGCCGGAAGAAAAGCTCCTGCGCGCCATCTTCGGCGAGAAGTCGGGCGACGTGCGCGACGCCTCGCTGACCACGCCACCCGGGATCGAGGGCACGGTGGTGGACGTCAAGATCTTCTGCCGCAAGGGGGTCGAGAAGGACGGCCGCGCCCTGCAGATCGAGCAGGAGCAGATCGCCCGGATGGAGAAGAACCTGAACGACGAGATCCGCATCCTCAAAGAGGAGAACCGTAACCGCATCACGGAAATCCTCCTCGACAAGAAGCTCGTGGCACCCCTGACCGAGAAGCGCAAGAAGAAGGAGATCCTGCCCAAGGGGACGTCCCTGGACCGCGAGGTCATGGCGAAGCTGACGGTGGACGATCTGATGCGGATCGAGGTCGACTCCAAGAAGGGCGAGGTGGACGAGATCCGCGAGATCGAAGAGCGGACCGAGCGCAAGATCCAGATCCTCAAGCGGCTGCACGAGGAGAAGATCGCCCAGCTCAAGAAGGGTGATGAGCTGTCGCCGGGCGTCATCAAGCTGGTGAAAGTCTACGTCGCCATGAAGCGCAAGCTCTCGGTCGGCGACAAGATGGCCGGTCGTCACGGCAACAAGGGCGTCATCGCCCGCATCCTCACGCAGGAGGACATGCCGAGCCTGCCCGACGGCACGCCGGTGGAGATCGTGCTCAATCCGCTGGGCGTCCCGTCGCGCATGAACGTCGGCCAGATTCTCGAGACACACCTCGGCTGGGCGGCGCGGATGCTGGGCCTGTACTTCTCGACGCCGGTGTTCGACGGCGCGACCGAGAAGGAGATCAAGGACTATCTCAAGAAGGCCAGCCTGCCCGCGACGGGCAAGACGGTCCTGTTCGACGGCAAGTCGGGGGAGCCCTTCGATCAGAAAGTCTGCGTGGGGTACATCTACATGATGAAGCTGTCGCACCTGGTGGACGACAAGATCCACGCGCGATCCATCGGGCCGTACTCGCTGATCACGCAGCAGCCGCTGGGCGGAAAGGCCCAGTTCGGTGGCCAGCGCTTCGGCGAGATGGAGGTCTGGGCACTGGAGGCCTACGGGGCGGCCCACATCCTCCAGGAGCTCCTGACGGTCAAATCAGACGACGTGTACGGTCGCACCAAGATCTACGAGGCCCTGGTCAAGGGCGAAACCACGGTGGATCCGGGGCTCCCGGAATCCTTCAACGTCCTGGTGCGCGAGTTGCAGAGCCTGTGCCTGGACATCGAACTGCGGGCCGGCACCCAGAACGAGCCCGCACTTGCGGGAGGAGACGCTCGATGAGACCCTATACCGAAGGGTTCCGGCCCCTGAGCAAGAGCTCCCCCTTCTCGGACAAGGCCCGCACGATCAACGACTTCGAATCGATCCGGATCTCCCTGGCATCGCCGGAGAAGATCCGCTCCTGGTCGTACGGCGAGGTGACCAAGCCCGAAACCATCAACTACCGCACCTTCAAGCCGGAGCGCGACGGATTGTTCTGCGCCAAGATCTTCGGTCCGGTCACCGACTGGGAGTGTCTGTGCGGAAAGTTCAAGCGGATGAAGCACCGGGGCGTCATCTGCGACAAGTGCGGCGTCGAGGTCACTCAGAGCAAGGTACGGCGCGAGCGGATGGGACACATCGAGCTGGCCTCTCCCGTCAGCCACGTGTGGTTCTTCAAGGGGCTGCCGAGCCGCATCGGCCACCTGCTCGACATCTCGCTGCGCGATCTCGAGCGCATCCTCTACTTCGAGGCGTACGTCGTCGTCGACCCCGCCGACGCGCCCATCGAGGAGAGGGAGCTCCTGACCGAGGAGCGCTACCGGAAGCTGCGCGAGGAGAATGGTGACAAGTTCGTCGCCAAGATGGGCGCCGAGGCGATCAAGGAGCTCCTGCGCCGCGTGCGCATCGAGGAGCTGGCGCTGGAGATGCGCGCGCGGATGAAGACCGAGACCTCGGCGCAGAAGCGCCTGAAGTTCGCGAAGCGGCTCAAGGTCGTCGACGCCTTCCGCAAGTCGGGGAACAAGCCGGAGTGGATGATCCTCGACGTCATCCCGGTCATCCCGCCCGAGCTCAGGCCCCTGGTGCCGCTCGACGGCGGGCGGTTCGCGACCTCCGACCTCAACGACCTGTACCGGCGCGTCATCAACCGCAACAACCGGCTCAAGAAGCTCCTCGAGCTGCGCGCCCCCGAAGTGATCATCAGGAACGAAAAGCGGATGCTTCAGGAGGCGGTCGACGCCCTGTTCGACAACGGGCGCCGCGGCCGCGTCCTGCGCGGCACGAACAACCGGCCGCTGAAGTCGCTCAGCGATACGCTCAAGGGAAAGCAGGGCCGGTTCCGCCAGAATCTCCTGGGCAAGCGCGTCGACTACAGCGGCCGTTCGGTCATCGTGGTCGGCCCGGAGCTGAAGCTGCACCAGTGCGGGCTGCCGAAAAAGATGGCGCTCGAGCTGTTCAAGCCGTTCATCTACAACAAGCTCGAGCAGGAAGGGCTGGTCTCCACCATCAAGGCCGCCAAGGAGATGGTCGAGCTGCAGAAGCCGAAGGTCTGGGATTTCCTGGAGGAGGTCATCCAGGAGCATCCCGTCCTTTTGAACCGGGCGCCGACGCTTCACCGTCTCGGGATCCAGGCGTTTGAGCCGGTTTTGGTCGAGGGGAAGGCGATCAAGATCCACCCGCTGGTCTGCACGGCCTTCAACGCCGACTTCGACGGCGACCAGATGGCGGTGCACATCCCGCTGTCCCCCAAGGCCCAGATCGAGGCGCAGGTCCTGATGCTGAGCACGCAGAACCTCCTGTCGCCCGCCAACGGGCAGCCGGTGGTCGTCCCGACACAGGACATCGTGCTCGGCGTGTACTACCTGACCAAGCACAAGCAGAACGCGAAGGGTGAGGGACGCATCTTCGGGTCGTTCGATGAGGCGCTCCTGGCGCTCGATCTCGGAGAGGTCGAGCTCCTGACCGGGGTGCGCGTGCGCTATTCCGGCGAGCTCATGGACCTGACGACGGTCTACGACGACCAGGACATCCTGCACACGGAAATACAGGTCGTCGACAAGCAGCTCATCTCCACGACCGTGGGGCGCATCCTGTTCAACGATCACCTGCCGGAGGGCGTGCCCTTCGTCAACGGTCTCCTGAAGAAGAAGGGGCTGGGACAGCTCGTGCAGTTCTGCTACCTGCACTTCGGCAACGAGAAGTCTGTGAGGATGGTGGACGAGCTGAAGACCCTCGGCTTCTATTACGCCACCAAGGCCGGCGTGTCGATCGGCATCGACGACATGGTGGTCCCCGCCGAGAAGGGTCGCCTCGTCGACGAGGCCCGCAAGGCGCAGATCCTGGTGGAGAGGGAGTACACCGAGGGCGCGATCACGCCCGGCGAGCGCTACAACAAGGTCATCGCGATCTGGTCCGACGTCACGGAGAAGATCTCGGACGCCATGTTCAAGGAGATGCAGGAGATCGACCAGTCGGGCGGGCACGGGGCGCGCAAGGGGCTGGCCGACACGGCGCTCAAGACGGCCGACTCCGGCTATCTGACACGGCGTCTGGTGGACGTGGCCCAGGACGTGATCATCACCGAGGAGGACTGCCAGACCCTCGAGGGGATCCACGTCACGGCCATCGTCGAGGGCGGCGAGGTCATCGAGCCCCTGCGCGACCGCCTGGTCGGCCGCGTGTCCATGGAGGACGTCTACGATCCGCTGACCGGCGATCTGATCATCCGGGCCAACGAGGAGATCAACGAAGACATCGCCAACCAGATCCAGGCCGCCGGTCTCGAAAAAGTGAAGATCCGCTCGGTGCTCACCTGCGAATCACGCCGCGGCGTGTGCATCAAGTGCTACGGCCGCAACCTGGCCACGGGGCGGATGGTCGAGCTCGGCGAGGCGGTGGGCGTGATCGCGGCCCAGTCGATCGGCGAGCCTGGGACGCAGCTCACCATGCGGACCTTCCACATCGGAGGCACCGCGGCCGGCGGCTCGGAACAGTCGCGCCAGGAAGCCAAGAACGCCGGCATCGTCACGTTCATCAACCTGTCGACCGTCCGCAGCAAGGGCGGCGACCTGATCGTGACCAACCGCGCGGGCTCGCTGGTCATCCAGGACGCCAAGGGGCGCGAGAAGGAGCGCTACTCGATCGCCTACGGCGCCTCGCTCAAGGTGTCGGACGGTCAGTCGGTCGATCCGGGCGCCCTGCTCGTCGAATGGGATCCGTACACCCTGCCGATCCTCACCGAGGTGGGGGGACAGGTCCACCTCAAGGACGTCATCGAGGGCGAGACCATGAAGGAGGAGGTGGACGAGGTCACCGGCTTCGCCCACCCCGTCATCCTGGAGTCGCCCGACGAGAAGAAGCAGCCGAAGGCGGTCGTCAAGGACCCCAAGACCGGCAAGACGCTCAAGGAGTACCTCCTGCCGGCGAAGTCGCATCTGATGCTGCAGGACAAGGACACGGTGTCACCCGGGACCGTCCTGGCGAAGATTCCCCGCGAGACCACGAAGACCAAAGATATCACCGGCGGTCTGCCGCGCGTCGTCGAGCTGTTCGAGGCGCGCCGCCCGAAGGAGCCGGCGGTCATTACCGAGATCGACGGAATCGTGCGCTACGGCGAGGTCGTCAAGGGCAAGCGGAAGCTCATCGTCGAGGACGCGGAGACCGGCGAGACCCGCGAATACGAGGTCCCCAAGGGCGTTCACATCAACATCCAGGAAGGGGAGAGGGTGCGCGCGGGGGATCCGCTCATCGACGGACCGCGCGACCCGCACGACATCCTGCGCGTGAAGGGGAAGGAGGATCTGCAGCAATACCTGGTGAACGAGATCCAGGAGGTCTACAGGCTGCAGGGCGTCAACATCAACGACAAGCACATCGAGACGATCGTCCGCCAGATGATGCGCTGGGTGAAGGTGGAGGAGGTGGGCGACACCGAGTTCATCGTGGACGAGCAGGTGGACAAGTTCCGCTTCCAGTCCGAGAACGAGCGGGTCCTCGGCGAGTCCGGGCAGCCCGCGACCGGCCGGCCTCTGCTGCTCGGGATCACCAAGGCCTCGCTGTCGACCGACTCGTTCATCTCGGCGGCCTCCTTCCAGGAGACGACGCGCGTGCTGACGGAGGCGGCCATCGCGGGGAGGATCGATTACCTGCGCGGGCTGAAGGAGAACGTGATCATGGGCCGGCTGATCCCGGCCGGCACCGGCATGGAGATCTACCGCCGGCTGCAGATCGCACCCGACGGCCCGCCGCCGATGGAGGAGATCGTCCCGGAGGGCGTGGAGACTCCGGTCCTGGAAGAGGGCCTGGAGCAGCGAACGGTGGAGGAGATTATCTCCGCCCGGCAGGACAAGGGGGTCGCCTAGTCCCCTGGGAGCGTTCCCGGAGCCGGGCGTAAGTTTTTGCAGGACAAGTTCTTGACAGCCCGGTGGCCCTTTGCTACTATCCGGCGGTTCCACGGCCAGCCATGCCCCAGGTCGTAGGGTGCCGGGAGCACCTCCCGGGCGCCGGGGGCATGTTGCGGCCGGTTCGGTGTGTTTCAAAGAGCGTCGTTGAGAATTGAGGTTCAGGTGCCGACAGTCAGCCAGCTGGTGAAGTGGGGCCGCCAGAGGATGCGAGGGCGCACCAAGAGTCCCGCGCTCGGCGCGTGCCCCCAGAAGCGGGGCGTCTGCGTCCGCGTCTTCACCTCCACTCCGAAGAAACCAAACTCCGCGCTGCGGAAGGTGGCGCGCGTGCGTCTGACGAACGGCATCGAAGTCACGACCTACATCCCCGGCGTGGGTCACAACCTCCAGGAGCACTCCATCGTGCTCATCCGCGGAGGTCGCGTGAAGGACCTGCCGGGCGTGCGCTACCACGTGATTCGCGGCACCCTGGATTCCATGGGCGTCGAGGGTCGCAAGCAGAGTCGTTCCAAGTACGGGGCCAAGCGACAGAAATCTTAGGGGCGCCTGAGCGCTCGGAGGGGCGGCCTCGTGGTGTGAGCGCCCCTCGGTTGCAGTCGGGAGGCGATCGTCTTCCCGGGAGGTCGTCACAGGTCATGCCGCGACGGGCGATGGTGAGCAAGCGGGAAACAGCCCCGGATCCCGTCTACCAGTCCACCCTGGCCACGAAATTCGTCAACTGCATGATGAAGCGTGGCAAGAAGTCGGTCGCCGAGTGGATCTTCTACGGGGCCATGGACATCGTGAAGGACAAGACGAAGGACGACCCGATGAAGGCGCTGAAGCGGGCGGTCGACAACGTCAAGCCGCTCCTGGAGGTGAAGTCGCGTCGCGTCGGCGGGGCGACCTACCAGGTGCCGGTCGAGGTGAGTGGATCTTCTACGGAGCCATGGACATCGTGAAGGACAAGACGAAGGACGACCCGATGAAGGCGCTGAAGCGGGCGGTCGACAACGTCAAGCCGCTCCTGGAGGTGAAGTCGCGGCGCGTCGGCGGAGCGACCTACCAGGTGCCGGTCGAGGTGAACCCGGCGCGGCGGCAGTCGCTGGCGATCCGCTGGATCATCTCCTACGGTTCGCAACGCGCGTCCGAGAAGCGCATGCTGGATCAGCTCGCGAACGAAGTGCTGGACGCCGCCAACAACCGCGGCGGCGCCGTCAAGAAGAAGGAAGACACGCACAAGATGGCCGAGGCCAACAAGGCCTTCGCCCACTACCGCTGGTAAGGAACATGGCGCGCCCGCATCCTCTCGATCGCTATCGCAACATCGGCATCGTCGCCCACATCGACGCGGGCAAGACGACGACCACGGAGCGGATCCTGTTCTACACCGGCAAGATCTACAAGCTGGGCGAGGTCCACGACGGTACGGCGACCATGGACTGGATGGTCCAGGAGCAGGAGCGCGGCATCACCATCACCTCCGCGGCGACCACCTGCTTCTGGCGGGACCACCGCATCAACATCATCGACACGCCCGGACACGTCGACTTCACCGCCGAGGTGGAGCGGTCGCTCCGGGTGCTGGACGGTGCCGTGGGCGTGTTCTGTTCGGTCGGGGGCGTCGAGCCCCAGTCCGAGACGGTCTGGCGGCAGGCGGACAAGTACAAGGTCCCGCGCATCGCGTTCGTCAACAAGATGGACCGCCAGGGCGCCGACTTCGATCGCTGTGTGCGCATGATGAAGACGCGTCTGAACGCCCGTCCGGTGCCGATCCAGATCCCCTGGGGGCGCGAGGAGCATTTCCTCGGGATGATCGACCTCGTGGAGATGAAGGCGGTCCGCTTCAAGGACGACTCGCAGGGGGCGGAGTTCGAGGTCCTGGAGATCCCCGCGGAGATGAAGGAAGAGGTGGCGCACGCCCGCGAGCGCGTCATCGAGGCGGCCTGCGAGTCGTCGGACGACCTGCTGCACAAGTACCTCGAGGGGAAGGCGCTGGCGCCGGCCGAGATCCGCCAGGCGCTGCGCAAGGGCATGATCGCCCTGCACTTCACGCCGGTCCTGTGCGGCGCGGCGTTCAAGAACAAGGGGGTGCAGCAGCTGCTCGACGCCATCGTCGACTACCTGCCGTCGCCCATGGACGTGCCGCCCGTGGAGGGCACGCTGCCGGACGGAAAGACCCCGGTGGTCCGCCGGACGTCGGACAACGAACCGTTCTCGGCCCTGGTGTTCAAGATCATGACCGACCCGTTCGTCGGACAACTGTCGTTCATCCGGGTCTACTCCGGGAAGCTGGCCTCGGGCGAGCGCGTCCTGAGCTCCATCAAGGGCAACAGCGAGCGCATCGGGCGCCTGTTGCAGATGCACGCCAACAAGCGCGAGGAAATCAAGGAGGTCTGGGCGGGCGACATCGCCGCCGTGGTCGGGCTGCGCAACGCCCAGACCGGCGACACGATCTGCGACGAGAAGTCGCCGATCGTCCTGGAGCCGATGGATTTCCCGGAGCCGGTCATCAAGCTGGCGATCGAGCCGAAGACCAAGGCCGACCAGGAGAAGCTCGGGACCGCCCTGGGCAAACTGGCCCAGGAGGACCCGACTTTCAAGATCAACACCGACCCGGACACGGCCCAGACCATCATTTCGGGAATGGGCGAATTACATTTAGAGATCATCACGGACCGGTTGGTGCGCGAGTTCGGTGTGGGCGTCAGCGTCGGCAAGCCCCAGGTGGCCTACAAGGAGACCATCCGCCAGTCGGCCAAGGCCGAGGGCAGGTACATCAAGCAGACCGGCGGCCGAGGGCAGTACGGCCACGTCAAGCTCGAGGTCTCGCCCCTGCCCCCCGGCAGCGGCTTCGAGTTCCTTAACGAGATCGTCGGCGGCTCGATCCCGAGGGAATTCATCAAGCCGGTCGAGGAGGGCATCAAGGAGGCCATGCAGGCCGGCCCGCTCGCCGGGTACGAGGTCCGGGACGTCCGCGTGGTCCTGTACGACGGCTCCTATCACGAGGTCGACTCGTCCGAGATGGCATTCAAGATCGCCGGCTCGATCGGCTTCAAGGAGGCCCTGTCCAGGGCGCGCCCGGTCCTGCTCGAGCCGATCATGAGCGTCGAGGTCGTGGTCCCGGAGCAGTACATGGGAGATGTCATCGGCGACCTGAACTCGCGCCGCGGCAAGATCGAGCGCATGGAGCCGCGGGCGGGGACCCAGGTAATCACCGCCAAGGTGCCGCTGGCGGAGATGTTCGGCTACGCAACCGATCTCAGAAGCAAGACACAGGGCCGCGCCAATTATTCGATGCATTTCGCGCATTACGAAGAGGCACCCAAGAGCGTCAGCGAGGGCGTGATCGCCCGCATCCAGGGTCTGGCCCGCTCGTAGGGCGGGCAGCACGGAGGATCCGGAATGGCCAAGGAGAAATTCCAGAGAACGAAGCCGCACGTGAACGTCGGGACGATCGGTCACGTCGACCACGGCAAGACGACTTTGACCTCGGCGATCACGATGGCTTTGAACAAGAAGTTCCCGAAGA
>Ga0209157_1002242_pt1 | contig 15539 bp, 17 predicted proteins | sample GraSoiAngelo_135_FD_185892 | JGI IMG/M metagenome (GOLD analysis project Ga0209157, IMG submission 185892) | Grasslands soil microbial communities from the Angelo Coastal Reserve, California, USA - 14_0929_05_40cm (SPAdes) (version 2) | ecosystem: Environmental > Terrestrial > Soil > Grasslands ... | reverse complement strand
CCGACTTCCTGCACGACATCCCGGAGTTCGCCGAGCGCACGGACCTGTCGGACCGGGTGAAGGAGAAGATCCTGCTGCACAACGCGCGGAGGTTCTACCGCCTCGACTAGCGGGACGGTGGTGGCCTCATCGCGGGTAAGCGAAAGGGGTTAGCGGCTCCTACGTCCGCTAACCCCTCGGTCAACGAATCCTCACGCCGCCGCCCGGATCACTCCTTCGGCACCAGGACGATCTCGATGCGGCGGTTCTTGGCCCGGCCTTCCGGCGTGGCGTTGTCGGCCACCGGCTTGAACTCCCCGAACGCGGCGGAGGAGAGGTTGGCCGGATCGACACCCTGCTTCTGGAGATAGCGGGCGATGTTGATCGCGCGCGCGGCCGAGAGCTCCCAGTTGGTCGGATAGCGCTGCGTCAGCGCGCCGACGATCGGCTGGTTGTCCGAGTGCCCCTCGATGCGGATCGATTTGCCGGTCACCGGCTTGAGGACCTCGATGACCTTGCCGAGGACCACGAGCCCCTCGGGCTTCACTTCGGCCTTGCCCGAATCGAAGAGGATCGCCTCGACCATATTGAGGGTGAGCTTGCCCTTCAGCTCGGAAATCGTCACCTGTCCCTTGTCGATCTCGCCCTTCATCTTCGCCATGAGCTGCTCGTAGGTCGAGCTGACCTCGCGCACCTTCTCCTCGCGCGCCTTCTGCGAATCGGCGAGCTCCTGGGTCAGCCGGGTATTGTCGCTCTCGAGCGCGCCGACGCGCTGGCGCAGCTCCGCGATGGTCTTGCCGAGCTCGCCCGATTTCAGCGTGAGGTCGCCCTTGAGCTGCTCGTTGCGCTTGCCGGCCTCCGCGAGCTCACGCTTGAGGCGCGCGTTGTCTGCGTCGAGCGCGTCATAGCGCGTCTGGGCCGCCTGAACGGTCTTGGTGTACTCGCTCTTCGAAACGCATCCGGCGGCGCCGAGCGCAACGAGTGCGAACGCGGTGATCGCCACAACTGTTTTGCGCATTTGTGGTCTCCACGGTTGGGGAATCTGGCAAAGTTGCCAAAATCCATTATTGCAAAGGCCGCCCCCATCGACGAAAAACTACGTCCGGCCGTCCGTTAACGGAAGCGTGGACCCCAGAGGCGCAACGATGTTGTTGACTTGGCGCGCCTGCCGATGGTGCGTTCGGTGAACCGGTGAAAGGAGGTGGAAGGACCCGAGCTCAGTGCATCGCGCCCGGCACTCCGCCGTCGATCACGAGCACCTGTCCGGTGACGGAGTCCGCCCGGCAGAACGTGACCACTTGCGCGGCGATGTCCTGCGCGCTGGCCACCCGCTCCAGCACCGCCTGGCTCCGCGCCGTCTGGACGACCTCGTCGGGCAGACGCTGGGCCATCCGCGTCCCTTCGACCAGTCCGGGCGCGACACAGTTGACCGATATTTCGGGGGCGAGCGCCACGGCGAGACAACGCGTGAGGTGGATCAATCCCGCCTTGCTGGCCGAGTACGCGATGCTGCTGCTCCTGGGGTACAGGCCGCCCACCGACGCGATGTTCACGATGCGGCCGGAACCATGCTTGCGGAGGTGCGGGGCGAACGCTCTCGCGAGCAGGTACGGGCCCCGCAGATTGGTGTCCATGATGCGATCCCAGACGTCAGCAGTCAGCGCCGCGAGATCGGAGAACGGGATGCCGATGTTCCACGCGGCGTTGTTGACCAGGATGTCCACGCGACCAAGCCCGGCGACGACCGTATCGACGGCGGCGTCGATCGAGACGGGGTCGCACTGGTCAAGCTGGACGGCCAGGCTTCGTTTCCCGGCGGCCCAGACCGCGTCGATCGTCGCGGCGGCGCCCCGCTTGTGGCCGACGTAGGAGATGGCGACGTCAGCGCCGGCCTGCGCCAGGGCTCGGGCGATCGCGCCACCGATGTCACCGGAGCCGCCGGTGACGAGGGCGGTTTTACCTTCGAGATCCATGCCGTGCGCTCACACGGGCGGCCGGCGCGTGTGCCAGTCGGTGGCTCGCTGATAGGCGTGGCCGAGGCGCAGCACGGTCGCCTCCTCGAACGCCCGCCCGCTGAGCTGCAGCGAGAGCGGCAGCCCGGAGGCCGACAGCCCGCACGGCAGCGCGAGCGTCGGCTGGCCGGTCAGGTTGAACGGCGGCATGTTGGTGCGCGGGAACGCGAGCTCCGGGTCGTACATCGTCTTGAACGTCGGCGCCGTCTTCGGCGTGGTCGGCGTGGCGAGCACGTCGACGGTCTTCATCACCTCCGCCACGTCCGCGCAGATCTGCATGCGCACGCGCTGCGCCTGCACGTACTCGGGCCCGGTGACGAGTGCGCCCGTCAGCAGGCGCTCGCGCAGCATCTCGCCGTAGAGCTCGAGGTGGAGGCGCAGGTCCTGCTCGTGGTAGGCGAACGCTTCGGAGAGCATGATGAGCATGAACGAGCGCGAGAGGTTGAAGGCCGGGATCTGGAGATCGCGCACGTCGGCACCGAGCTTGCGGAGCGTGCCCAGCGCGTCCTCGAACGCCCGCACGTTGTCCGTGTCGGCGTCCTCGAAGAAGTAGTTCCGCGGCACGCCGATGCGGAGCCCGCGCACGTTGCCGTCGAGCGCCCCGACGTAGTCGTCCACCGGCCGCGTGCTCGACGCGGGATCGGCCGCGTCGTGCCCGGCAATCGCCTGGAGCAGGTACGCGCAGTCTTCCACCGTGCGCGCCATCGGGCCGGTGTGGTCGAGCGTCCAGGAGAGCGTCATCACGCCGGCGCGGCTGACGCGGCCGTACGTCGGCTTCAGCCCGGTGATGCCGCAGAAGGCGGCCGGCCCGCGGATGGAGCCGCCCGTGTCGGAGCCGGTCGCGCCGTGCAGCAACCCGGCGGCCAGCGCGGCGCCGGAGCCGCTCGACGAGCCACCCGGGATGTGCTCGAGGTTCCACGGGTTGCGCGCGGGCTGGAAGCGGTGGCCGGGGAACTGGAGGCCGAAGGCGAACTCGTGGGTGATGAGCTTGCCGAGGAGCACGGTGCCGGCGTCCTGCCAGCGGCGGCCGACGGTCGAGTCGCTGTCGGGCACCCAGTCCGCGAAGAGCGCGGAGCCCCCCGTCGTGCGGATACCTTTCGTCAGGTAGATGTCCTTGTGGCCGACGGGGATGCCGAGCAGCGGCCGCTCGTCGCCGCGCCGCAGCGCGTCCTCGGCGGCTCGCGCATCGGCGAGGGCGCGGTCCGGCGTCAGCGTCACGAACGCGTGCAGCGCGGGATCGAGCTTCTCGATGCGCGCCAGCAACGCGCGCGCCACTTCGACCGGGGACAGCTCGCGCTTGCGATAGCGCGCGCCCAGCTCACGGATGGTCGCGTAGGCGATCGCGTCACTCACGGCTGGCTCCGTGGCCGGTTCCGCCCTGGCCGGTTCCGACGTGAGGGCCAGCGGCGTCGAACGTCACGGCCGGCTCGAGCGGGCGGATCGTCCGCGAGTCGCGCGAGCGGAGCGGCGCGAGCGCCTCGCCCAGGAGCTTGCGCACCATGGCCAGGCGGTTCTCGGGGATGGTGATGCCGGCGGCCGCGATGCGGGCGCGCAGCTCCTCCATCGTCAGGTCGGGGCGCTTCGGCTCGTTGGGCATGACGTCCTCCTGTGGGGCCCCCACGATCTGTGGGTTCCCACGATAGCTCGGGCGGCGCGTTCGCCTCAGCGGCCGAGCGCGGCCACCGCCCGCTGATAGTACGTCAGGTCGTAGTACTTCTCCGCGGGCTCGACCTTGGCCCCGCCCCGCTCGATCTCGGCCCGCAGCGCGAGCACGTTGCGCAGGCCCTCGACGTTCAGGCGCGCGTCGGGGGTGAAACCGTCAGCCGGATCGATCGCGGTCTCGTATGACTTCGCGGCGATGTCGGCCGGCAGCTTGTAGCGCTCGGCGATGAACGCCGTGACGTCGGCCCTGTTGGCGGGCACCTGGATGAAGCGGAGCGCCTCGACGTAGCCACGGATGTAGCGCTCGAGCGTGTCACTGTTGGCCTGGGCCCACCGGCGCATGACGAACGCGCCCGTTCCCTGGTAGGGGCCGATCAGCTTGACGGCCGAGCCCAGGTTGCGAAAGCCGAGCTTCTCGGCCATGAGCGACGACGGCGGATTGAGCATCGAGCCCGCGTACTCACGGTGCTCGCGCATGAGCTGGAATCGCCGGATCGTCCCACCCGTCGGGGTGATCGTGTAGTCGCGCCCGGCCACCAGGCCGTTCTGCGCCAGGATCTTCTTGGCCACGAGCGCATACGCGGTGTTCGGCGCATCGACGATGAACTGCTGACCGCGCAGCTCCGCGATCGCGGTGATGTGTGACTGGACGATCAACGAATTCATCGCGCTGTCCCCGCCCATCACGATGACGGCGTCGGCGCCCGCGGTGTCCACCATCGCCAGCGCGTTGTCCACGCCGGCCGCCGCGATCTCGAAGGCACCCTCGGCGAGGCCCTTGCGCAGCACGTCCGAGTCGGGCGTCTGCTCGATCTCGACGCGAAGGCCCTGCCTGGCGAAGAACCCCTTCGCCTGACCGGCGAAGATCGGCAGGTTCGAGAGCCCGCCGAAGAGCTTGACGCGCACGAGCGTCGGATCGGCGGCGGCTCCTCCACCGGCGACGAGCGCGAGCAGCGCGGCGGTCGATAGCACAGCCACGGCGGTTGCGACGATTCGTGTGTCCATGACGCGAGTCTCCGGCCCTATCCGCCTGAATCCAGCGGCACGGCGTTCCGAATGTCCTTCGGCAACAAGGCCTCGGCGATCGTCGGGAACATCAGGACCGACAGCAAGCCAGTGCCCACCAGGGCAGCCGCGATCTCGGGCTGCAGACGCCCGGTCGTCACCCCAATGTGAGTGATGGCGACCACCAGCGGCAACGCGGTCGCCGAGTACAGCGCGAAGGGCCACTGCTCACCGCGGCTGAGATCTTTGCGGTACAGGAGTACCGGGACACCGCGTACGACCAGGAGGAGGATCAGGAACATCGGCACCAGGAGCATCGTCTTCGGACTCTGCACGAGCGCACCCACGTCGAGGCTCATCCCGCTCACCACGAAGAAGAACGGCACCAGGAACCCGAAGCAGATTGCGTCCATCTTCTCGCGAAACGGCTTGCCCTGTTCGCCCCGACTGGCGAGACCGACGACCATGCCGGCCGCGAACCCACCCAGGACGGCCTCGAACCCGAATTCGAGCGACAGAGCCGCAAACGACGCCATGAGGAGGATCGAGAGACACACGGGGAGCTGCGTGCTCGAGTGCATGCTGCGTTCGAGCAGCTTCACCGCCCTCGGCGGCCTGAGCCCGAGCGCAACGAGCGCCGCCACGATGCAGACGGCCACGAAGGCGAACATGAAGACGGCCCCTTGCCACACGCCATACGCGGGCGTGAGCACCAGGGACACTGCGATCACGGGACCGAACTCCCCCGCCGCGCCGGCCGCAACCACGAAATTGCCGAAATGCGAATCGCCCCTCACGGTATCGCGCAAGATGGGCAGGAACGTCCCCAGCGCGGTGGTGCTCAGCACGAGTGCCGCCAGGATCGGTGTGTGAATGATGGCCAGCCAGTAGAGAAGGCCGGCCGCCGCCAGCCCCAGGCCAAGCGACAAGATCCAGCCGCGAAAGGCCAGCGACAGGGGCCGGCCCTTGACCCGCTCGAGGTCGAGCTCCATTCCCGCCATGAAAAACAGGGCGACCAGCCCGGAGTTCTCGAGAAACTCCAGCGAGGCCCCGGCGGTCGCGAGGCCCAGTCCATGTGGGCCGATGAGAATACCGAACGCGATCTCCCAGATGATGACCGGCACCCGAACCATGCCGAAGCGGATTTCCGCCAGCAGCGATGCCGCGACGGCGATCGCCATCACCATGAGCTTGGGATGACCGCCAAGGTGCACCGCGTTCCCCTGGCGTCAGGTCGAGAGCCCGAAGAGCGACGTCGCCCGGGTCGCGTCGAGCATGGCCCGCATGTCTTCGTCCGGTGGTCGACGCTCGAACCGGCTGGCGGCGTCGAGCACCTTGGGCAGGAGCTTCAGGTCGCCCACCGTGTTGAGGAACACGCCGGGCACGCCCATGGCCCAGTGCACCGCGCGATCGATGTCCGCTTGCTCCTCGAGCGGCTGGTACCACGTCGTGTGCGTCCGCTCGGTCGTCGCCCACGGTCCGCGCGCGATCGACTTGATGACCTGGACGGCCGTGTTGCGCTCGCCGCAGATCCGGAGCACGTCCTCGAAGGTCCGCCGGTAGCGCTCGTCCTGGGCCATGAAGAAGTTGAACGGCAGCAGCACCGCGTCGAAGTCGAAGCGCGCGAGGCTCCGCTTGTGCATGGCGGCGATCGTCCAGCCGTGGCCCGTCACGCCGATGAAGCGGGCGAGGCCCTGCTGGCGAGCGTCGACCACGGCCTCCAGCACGCCGCCGGGGCCCATGGCCTGCTCCCAGTCGTCAGGATGCCCGAGGGAGTGGAGCTGGATCAGATCCACGTGGTCGACGCGCAGCCGATCGAGGGAGCGATGCAGGTCGTCGCGGGCCTCGCGAGCGCTGCGCGATCCGGTCTTGGTCGCGAGGAAGAAGTCGCGCCGGTGACGCGCCATCCACGGCCCGATGCGCAGCTCGGAATCGCCATACCGCGCGGCGGTGTCGATGTGATTCACGCCGAAGCGCAGCAGCACCTCCAGCGCGCGGTCGGCATCCGCCTGGTTGGCTCGGGCCAGCGCGGCGGCGCCGAACAGGGTCACGGAACTCTCGTGGCCGGTCCGTCCGAACGGTCGTCGTGCAATCATCGGGCACCCTCCGGTCGGACAATATACACGGCGTTACGAACGACGGTGTCGGCGGTGGCGGCGCTTACTTCCTCGAGTGAGCAAGATTGCGGGACCATCCGCCCGACAGCACGAAGCGAGGAAACGTCACCCACTGCTCGAAGAACAACCGGCCCAGGACGTTCGCGGGCCCGGTGAAGGGCTCCGGGGGCACGCATTCGAGCTTGTGGCCACGGCCCTGAACGATCACCGAGACGACGATGCCGAGGACGGCCAGCGCGAGCAACCCGAGCGAGACCTTTACCACCGCGACGATCAGCAGCACGTTCGCCACGATGAACAGCGGGACGGCGACGATGTGCAGCAGCAGATTCGTCGTGTTCTGGTGATACCTCGCATATCCCTGCCACTGCCACGTGAGGAGCTGGCCGACGGTCATCGCGGTCCTCGCCCGCTACACCGCGACGCCCTGCCGCGTCTCGGCGAAATGCGGCATGACGTCGGTCGCGAATCGTTCCATCGCGCGGAGCGTGTCGCGATGGTTCAGGTGGCCGAAGTTGAAGTAGAGGATGACCTCTGACACGCCGCCGGCCTCGCACTTCTTCAGCAGCTCGATGCAGTGCTCGGCGTCGCCGGTGACGATGCTGCGGTCGCCGAGCTGGCTCGGCTGCATCGATCGGAGCCGTTCGACGACGTCCACGAAGTAGGCGATGTGAGGCGGGGCCGTCTTCTTGTCACCCGGCAGCACGGGGATCACGTTGTGCAGGTAGTAGAGCAGGCGCTCCCGGGCGCGCTCCGCCTCGTCGTGGGTGTGGGCCACCGCGCAGAAGTAGCTGCACATGACCTTCGGGTCGGCCAGCCCGGCCGCGCGGGCCATGCGCTGGCTCTCGCGCGCCGCGTTCTCGACCGAGCCGAAGAGCATCGCCGCCGCGAACGGCGCGAAGATGGAGTTGACGCGCAGCCGCGCGGCCAGCTCCATCGACGGCTTGGAGAAGCAGGCCACGTACACCTCGGGGTGCGGCTGTTGCACCGGGCGCGGGAGAATCGTGAGCGGCCCCGGGGTCGAGTAGTACGTGCCGTGGAACTCGAACGGCGACTGCCGCCACGCCGCCATCATGTATTCCATCTGCTCGTCGAACACGGCGCGGCTGTCCAGAAACGACGCGCCGAAGGGCCCGTACTCGCCCGCGTCGTAGCCCCGGCCGGCCGAGAACACCGCCCGCCCGTGGCTCAGCACGTCGAGCAGGTTGAACTCCTCGACCACGCGCAGCGGATGGTTGAGCGGGAGCACGACCGTCGCGGGGCCCAGCTTGATCCGCTTCGTGCGGGCGGCCACGTGAGCGAGGAACATCGCCGGCGACGGGAGCACGCCGAAGCGCGCGAAGTGGTGCTCGGGGACCCACGCGCTGTTGTAGCCCATGGCCTCGGCTTCGACGCACTCCTCGGCCACCTCGAGCAGGAGCTGGTTGGGATCGCGTCGCTGGGCGCCATATCCCGGTGAGTTGTCGGTCAGCGTGAAGTATCCGAACTTCATCGTCGCCTCCTCACTTCGCCCACTTTCCGCGCAGCTCGGCGTACGGCGTCAGGGCCATGAAGGCCTCGGGGCTCCACTTCCAGAATTGCGTGGTGTTGGGAAAGGAGGCCATGGGCAGATTCTCGACGGCGCCACGCTGCTCCACCTTCAGGATGTGGACCGTGTGGACGACGTTCTGGAAGGCGTCGAAGCGCACCCGGCCGCGCGGTCCGTTGAACTCCACGGCCTTCAGCGCGGCGAGGAACGCGGCTTGATCCTCGACGTTCCCCTTCACGGCCTCGAGCGCTCGCGCGATGGCCTGCGCGCCCACGTAGCCCTGCTCGGCCATGTCGACGGCCGGGCGCTTGTACTTCGCGGCGTACGCCTCCATGAAGCGCTTGTTCTCCGGCGTGTCCACGGCGGGAACCCAGTGAATGGCGCTGACGATCCCCACGGCGGGCTCGCCGATCTTGGACAGCACGTCGCCCTGGGTGAGGCCCTTGCCGATGAGAGGGATCTTGCCCTTCAGGCCGTACTCCTCGTACTGCTTCACGAAGCGGATCGCGTCGACGCCGGCGAAGAACGTCGCCACCACGTCGGCATCGCGCCGGATCTGGCTGAGGAACGGCGCGAAATCCGCATTGCCGAACGGCGGGTAGATCTCCTGGATCACCTGACCACCCGCCTCGGTGAACGTCCGCGCGATGCCGCCCATGTGCTCGTACGCGGCGACGAAGTCGGCGCCCATCAGGACCATCTTTCGATAGCCCTGCTTGTACGCCCATTCCCCGAGCGGATGGGACGAGTCGCTGTTGGAGAAGGACGTCCGGAAGATGTAGGGGCTCCGCTGCCGCTGGGTGAGGCCGTCGGCGCCCGCGTTCATCACCACCAGCGGCGTCTTCTGGGCGATCACGTACGGCCGGAGCGCATACGCCACCGGCGAGGCGATGACGCCGCCCAGCAGGTGGACCTTGTCGTGCTCCACCAGCTTCCGCGCCTTGGTCAGGCCTTCGTCGGGCTTGGAGCTGGCCTTGGTCTCGAGGATCAGCTCGACGGGGCGGCCCCCGGCCTTGTTGCCGACCTCGCCCCAGTAGAGCAGGAACCCGTCGCGCAGATCGATGCCGAGCTGGGCCAGCGGCCCCTTGTCGGGATAGATGAAGCCGATCTTGATCGGGCCGGGAGACTGAGCCGCGGCCGGCGTTCGCGACGCCAGCCCGCCCGAGGCCACCAGCACCACGAGCGCGGTCAACACGCCGAAGGTGACGCGGCTCATCGTCAGCACCGCCATGATCGTCCTCCCGCTGCGGCGTTCGATCGCCCGCATCGTAAAGGATCGCGCCGCCCTCCGCGAGCCGCCTTGACAGTGGGCCCGCCGTGGATAGCATGACGAACGAACGTTAGGTAGGTATGAGCGCCGCCCTCGTCGCCACCGCTCCGGAACGGGCCGCCTCCGCGCGCATCCTGCGCGCGGCGACCGCGCTCTTCCGCGCGCGCGGCTATCACGGCAGCTCGATGCGGACGCTGGCCCGCGGGCTGCGGATGGAGCCGGCCAGCCTCTACTACCACTTCCCGTCGAAGCAGGACATCCTGTTCGCCATCCTCGACCGCACGCTCGACGACCTGCTCGACGGCCTCCGGCACGCGGTGACGGCGGCCGACGACGACCGCGCGCGACTGCAGGCGGCCGTGCGCTTCCACGTGCTCTTCCACGTGCGCCGGCGCCAGGAAGCGTTCTTGAGCCACAGCGAGCTGCGGTCGTTGACGCCGGCCAACCTGCGCCGCGTGCTCGCCAAGCGCGACGAATACGAGCACGTGGTCCGCGGCCTGCTCGCCACCGGCGTCCGCGCCGGCGTCTTCCAGGTGGCCGACGTGAAGCTGACGGCCATGGCCATCCTCACCATGTGCACGGGCGTGGCGACGTGGTTCTCGGAGGGCGGGCGCCTGGCTCCCGAGTCCATCGCCGACCGCTACGTCGAGATGATCTTGCGCAGCGTCGACCGGCGCGCGAAAGGACTCCGCTCATGACGTTCACGACCCTCCGCTACGACGTCCAGGACGGCATCGCCACCGTCACCCTCGACCGTCCCGAGAAGAACAACGCGATCTCCATGGAGATGCGGGCGGACTTCCGGGCGCTGGCCGACGAGCTCTACACCAACGAGTCGGTGCGGGTGGCGATCATCACCGGCGGCGGCAAGGCGTTCAGCGTCGGGGCCGACGTCTCCACGTTCGAGACGGACTGGAACACGCCCGTCTTCCGCGCCAACACGCGGCTGCTCACCAACTTCTTCAACGAGCTGGAGGCGCTCGAGAAGCCGGTGATCGCGGCGATCAACGGCACCTGCGTGGGCGGCGGCCTCGAGCTGGCCATGGCGTGCGACCTGAGAGTGGCGGCGCGCTCGGCCCGCTTCGGGCTGCCCGAGAACAACCTCGGCCTGATCCCCGGCGTGGGCGGCTGCTCGCGGCTGGTCAAGCTCGTCGGCTTCGGGCGAGCCAAGGAGCTGGTGCTGACGGGCGAGATCATCACCGCCGAGGACGCCCTCCGTCACGGCCTGGTCAACCGCGTGGTCGACGACGGCGCGCTCTCGGCCGAGGCGCGAGCGCTGGCCGAGCGGCTGCGCGGCAAGGCGCCGCAGGCGCTCGGCATCGCCAAGCGCGTGCTCCAGAACTGCGTGAGCGCGGACCTCCAGACGGGCCGGACCATCGAGAGCTTCGGCCAGTCGATCCTGATCAAGACGAAGGACCACCGCGAAGGCGTCACGGCCTTCCGCGAGAAGCGCCGCCCGAAGTTCGAGGGGCGGTAGGAGACCGTCATGGACACACCGTTCACCGACAAGATCGAGTCGGCCGACGTGGCGAAGATGCCCGCCGAGTACCAGACGCTGCTCAAGCGCGTCCTCGCCATCCAGGCCGATTGCGAGATTGGCGGGCCGCATCTCTACGTGCGCAGCATCCTGCCGGACGCGCCGACGAAGGTCGATCGGCTCATCGTGGCGCGCACGGCCGCCGAGGAGGCCGATCACTATCGAAAGGTCGCCCGGCTCGCCGGCGAGGTCGGCGAGGACGTCTCCGCGCTCCTCAGCCGCCCCAACCGGGAGCGCTACGTCAACGCGTTCCGCGGAACCATCACGAGCTGGGAAGATTTCGCGGTGTTCGGCTTTTTGATCGACCGGGTGGGACGCTACCAGCTCGAGGAGTTCATCGGCTGTAGCTACGCCCCGCTGGAGCGGTTGCTGCCCGACGTGATCAACGAGGAGCTGGGGCACATCGACTACGGCCACACCAAGACCGCCGAGTTCGCGGCGCGTGGCGGCCGTGACAAGGAACGGATCCAGGGCGTGATCGACGCCTGGTATCCGAAGGCCCTCGACATGTTCGGCAACACGGGCTCGCGGCGCTCGGAGCGCTATCGTCACTGGGGCCTCAAGCGCCGGACCAACGCCCAGGCGCGCGAGGAGTACATGCGAGAGGTCGATCCGCTGATCAGGGCGATGGGCCTGACGGTGCCCGATCCGACCGTCGGCCGCGAGTTCGTATGAACGCGCGCGCCCTCGACGAGCACCTGGAGGCGATGGTCCTGGCGCTCCATGCCGCGGTCAACCGCGCGATGCCCCACGTCAAGGACGACCCGGCGCTCGTGGATCAGGCGCTCCGCGACTGCGAGGAGATCCTGGAGGTCATCCTCGACGGCGACGTGGCGGGTTGGCTCGCGTGAACATCGTCGTCTGCGCCAAGATCGTCCCGCTCGCCTCGGTGACGATCCAGATCGATCCCGCCACGAAGCGGATCATCAGGACGGGCGTCAGCCAGGAGCTGGACCCTCAGGCCGCCAAGGCCGTCGAAGAAGCGCTGCGTCTCGCCGACCGGCATGGCGGATCGGTGACGCTCGTCGTCATGGGAGGCGAGGACGCGACGGTCGGCATCCGGAGCGCGCTGGCCATGGGCGCCACCGCCGCCGTACATCTCTCGGACCCGGCGCTGGCAGGCTCCGATGCGCTCGGCACGTCGAAAGCGCTGGCGGCGGCGATCAGGAAGACGCCGTTCGACCTCGTGCTGTGCGCGACGGAGTCGAGTGACAGCTATACCGGCCTCGTGCCCGGACAACTCGCCCAGCTCCTCGGCATTCCTCCGCTGACGTTCGCGACGGCGCTGACCGTGGACGGCAACGTCGTGACGATCAAGCGCCAGAGCGAGGGCGGCTACGACACGGTCTCGGCCGAGCTTCCTGCGCTGGTGACGGTGACCACCGGGATCAACGAGCCGCGCTATCCCACGCTGAAGGGCATCATGGGCGCGAAGAAGAAAGAGATCCGGAAGTACACCGCCGCCGATCTCGGCCTCGGGCCGGGCGACGTCGGCCCGGCCGGAGCTCGCGAGCGCGTGCTCACCGTGGGCCGCCCGCCTGCGCGGCCACCGGGCCGGACCATCAAGGACGAAGGCGACGGCGGAAAACAGATCGCCGAGTTCCTCGCCGGCCTGAAGCTCGTATGAGCGGCGCGCAGCCATGGCCGATCTGATCTGGGTCTACGCCGAAGTCGTCGACGGAAAGATCTCGCGGGCCACGCTCGAGCTGCTCTCGAAGGCCGCGGAGCTCGGCACCGCCGAAGCGGTCCTGCTCGGGCCGGCTCCGGACGACGCGATCACCACGCTGTCCCAGCACGGCGCGAGCAAGGTCTACCGTTCCGACGACGCGATCTATCGCGATCACCCGACGTTGCCGGCCGTGGAAACGATCGCGGCCCTCATCGCCAGCCATCGGCCGGCGGTCATGCTCTTCGCGTCGAGCTACGGGGGCCGCGACGTGGCGGCCACGCTGTCGGCGAAGCTCGATTGCGGCGCGCTGACCGACGTCGGCGACCTCACGCTGACGGGCAGCGCGATCGAGGCGACGATTCCGGCTCTCGGCGGGAGCTATCAGAACAGCGCCACGCTGACCGGGTCGGGCACCAAGCTCGTCCTGGTCCGCCCGAAGGCGTTCGAGATGAGACCGCGGGCGGTGCCCGCCACCGTCGAGGAGGTCGCGGCGCCGCGCGATGCGGCGCTCAGAAAGATCCGCGTGGTGGAGCGCATGACGGTGAAGCGCGAGGGCCCGCAGCTCGAGGATTCCCGCGTCATCGTCTCGGGCGGCCGGGGCCTCAAGGCGCCCGAGCGCTTCGCGATGCTCCAGGAGCTGGCGGAGCTCCTCGGCGGCGCCGTCGGCGCGACGCGCGCGGCGGTCGACGCCGCGTGGGTGCCCTACGCGCTCCAGATCGGTCAGACCGGCAAGACCGTGAAGCCCGACCTCTACCTCGCGTGCGGCATCTCGGGCGCGATCCAGCACCTGGCCGGCATGAAGGGATCGAAGACGATCGTGGCCATCAACACCGACGCCGACGCGCCGATCTTCCAGGTGGCGGATCTCGGCGTCGTCGGCGACGTGTTCAAGGTCGTCCCCCAGCTCATCGAGGAGCTCAAGAAGCGCAAGGGAGCGTGAACCGGCGCCGTGATACCCTCCATTGCGCGAAGGATCTCAGACGCGGAGGAGCACCTCATGCGATACGGACTCATCTCCGGCGACAACCACATCGACCTCACCTACTGCCCGCCCGATCTCTGGTCCTCCCAGGCGCCGGCGAAGTGGAAGCTCCTCGCGCCGCGGGTCGAGGAGCTGGAGGACGGGCTCCACTGGTTCGTGGAAGGACAGGACCAGGGGATGTGGAACGGCGTGGGGCCGCGCTTCCTGAAGTATCAGCCGGGGGTCTTTCGCCACATCGACGAGATGAAGGCCGTCGGCTTCGAGTGGGACAGCCGGCGCGGCGCCCAGCCCCGGCCGACCACGCCCGAGCTGAGGCTGGCCGACATGGATCGCGACGGCCTCGACGCCGAGATCATCTACGGCTGCCTGTTGATCAACGACCTGATCGACAACCGTGAGCTCGCCGCGTGGGCCAACACGGTCTACAACGACTGGGCCGTCGATTTCGCCAAGCGCTCCGATCCCAATCGCACGTTCCCGCTCGCGATCATCCCGAACAACAACCCGAAGGCGGCCGCCGCCGAGGTGCGCCGGTGCGCCGGGATGGGTCTGAAGGGCGGCGATCTCGCGTTCAAGCGCATGAGCCTGCCGCTCTACCATCGTGACTGGTTCCCGCTCTGGGAAGCGGCGGCCGAGTGCCGGTTCCCGATCTCCTTCCACTCGACGGGCTTCAAGGGGCTGCGGGCTCCCGACACACCGGCGATGGAGCAAGAGTGCCTGGTCGAGTGGCGCCTGGTGCGCTCGGCGCTGTTCCAGCTCGACGGCATGGAGGTCCTGGTGTCGCTGATCGCCTCCGGGGCCTGCGAGAAATACCCGGAGTTCAAGTTCATCCTCGGCGAGTCGGGCGTCACCTGGCTCCCCTACGTCTTCGACCGCCTGGACACCGAGTACGACGACCGGGCGCGCGCCCTCAACTTCTCCATGAAGCCCAGCGACTACTTCCGCCGCCAGGGCTACACCACGTATCAGCAAGATCAGTACCTGGAGCCGATCATCCCGATCGTGGGCGAGGACAACATCATCTGGGGCGCGGACTATCCGCACCCCGACTGCATCTGGCCGAACTCGCAGAAGACGCTCGACGCCAACCTGAGCGGGGTGTCGGCGAGCGTGCGGCGCAAGATCACCTGCGACAACGTCATCAAGCTGTACGGGCTGAAGTAAGCCGGACGGAGGGTTGGCCATGGACTTCGGTGTCGTGATCTTTCCGACCGAGTACACGATCCGCCCCGACGAGATCGCGCGTGCCCTCGAGGAGCGCGGCTTCGAGTCGGTGTGGTTCCCGGAGCACACGCACATCCCGGCGAGCCGGCGCAGCCCGTGGCCCGGCGGCGCGGCCCTGCCGAAGGAGTACTGGCACAGCTACGACCCGTTCCTGGCCCTCACGGCGGCCGCCACGGTGACGACGAAGCTCCGCCTCGGCACCGGCATTTGCCTGGTCGTCGAGCGCGATCCCATCGTCACGGCCAAGGAAGTGGCCACGCTCGACCGGATCTCCAATGGGCGCGTCCTCTTCGGGATCGGCGGCGGCTGGAACGCCGAGGAGATGGAGAACCACGGCACCGACTTCAAGAAGCGCTGGCGCGTGCTGCGCGAGCGGGTGCTGGCCATGAAGGAGATCTGGACGAAGGAAGAGGCCGAGTTCCACGGCGAGTTCGTCCGCTTCGACAAGATCTGGTCTCACCCGAAGCCCGTGCAGAAACCCCATCCGCCGGTCATCATGGGCGGCGACGGGCCGAAGACGTTCGATCGCGTCGTCGAGTTCGGCAACGGGTGGA
>Ga0209157_1002241_pt1 | contig 15540 bp, 15 predicted proteins | sample GraSoiAngelo_135_FD_185892 | JGI IMG/M metagenome (GOLD analysis project Ga0209157, IMG submission 185892) | Grasslands soil microbial communities from the Angelo Coastal Reserve, California, USA - 14_0929_05_40cm (SPAdes) (version 2) | ecosystem: Environmental > Terrestrial > Soil > Grasslands ... | reverse complement strand
AGATTCTTTCCGACCCAGCCTCCAAGGTCCCGGGCTTGTGCGTCGGTTATGTAGGCCATCAGTTTCTCGAAGATGTCAGGGGGAAGTGTGACGAAGCCAAGTCTTTCCGCGTAAATATCCCATTCGACGAACTTTCGTAAGGCCTGATTCGCGAAGTAGTTTACACTGACTCGTTGCTCGTGCGCTAGCTTCTCCAGTTGATAGTTGATGTCATCGTCGATCCGGATAGTTCTGGTTACGCTCTTCACGCGATTCTTAGGGGGTTGACTGAACATGTTTTGTACAGTTCTCATTGTTACGAATTAGGCTATAATCCCTGTGAACAGAAAATCCTACAGCTGACATACGTTGTGTACTGATGTACTCGTTCTGTAAAGCTAGCATGAATAATATCATCTGGTGCGTTGGTTTGAGTTCGGCCTAGTTAAACGGCCTATATGTCATGTGCCAAAATGGCAAACTCAGGGCTTGGTTCAAGCTGTTCCTAGAAGCGGTGTTCCCTTAAGGCAAGCACGCAACTGGCTATTGTCTGGACCAGGTTGAACGCAGGTTATGCCGGGGTAGATCACTTATCTCTGAAATTATGAGGGTCATTCTTGAGTTGCAGAACGGGCAGTCGATAACGTCGGAGTCTGACGTCCTTCCTGGCTCAGTTAGCTGAGCGGGGATCCTGCTACTCGGATCCTCCCACATCCGAAGGATCTCCTTATGACAGTTTGGACATTTTCCGTGTGCTTCGTACTTCATCATAGTGTCACGCCTCTAGGTGCCATACCTGAGATTCGAAGCGTAAGTACATGATCATAGACCTAGCGCTCGTATATTCTCTCCGGACAGATGCTCTTACATACGATATCTAGTGTAAGCGATTGTAATCGAACCCCGCCAGCCTAGATTGTCGAGAATACCAACCATCCGTAAGAACATGCTTGGAAAATCCGGGTCTGTCCGGTTTCCGTGTTTTCCGGAATTTACGGACGATTGTTAAATTGGGCATGTCCACAAAAGAGCACTACAGATATCAGGTGTATTTTGTTGTTGAAAAATTCTATTCGCCTTAGCAATCTCCGCAGTCTAACACGGATCACACCACTTGTGTTCAGGAACGTGCACCGTCGTAGCGGCAAGAGACCCCTCCAGTTTGCAATTCTTACATTTATTCTGTTGGTAAGCGTTGGAAACATTATAGGCCCTGCTTCGGCTCGGGTTCAAACAGCTCGTTTCATCGTCTCCTTCAAGCCACAGGTCGGACAAATCGAGAGAACGCAGGCTGTGAACATGGCAGGAGGCCACGTAACCTCTCAGTTCGGTATAATCAACAGCGGCCACGTAACCTCTCAGTTCGGTATAATCAACGGCGCCGTAGCGGAGATTCCACTCCGGCAGGTGGAGATGTTGCGGAGGAGCCCGGACGTGGCGAGTGTTGAAGAGGATGCTCAAGTGACGGCGTCAGACTTGTCCGCTGACATACAGATACTAGCAAATCTGACATGGGCAATCGGAACCAACGGAACCGGGGTGCGACTAGCTATTCTAGACACGGGGATCTCAACAAGCAACCCAGAGTTTGCAGGGAGGATAGTGGCATGCCACACTGAAGTTCAAGGAACATCAAGTTGTGAAGATGATAACGGACACGGAACCCACGTGGCGGGCATAGCTGGAGCCGCAGGGATTAACACTGCAGCCAGGGGAGTAGCTCCCAACGTACAATTCCTAGAGGACAAAGTCCTAGACAGTAACGGCGGCGGGTCAATCTCGCAAATAATCGCCGGAATACAATGGGCGATCAATAATGGAGCGAAGGTCATTAGCATGAGCCTCAGCACATCCCCTGCCGACAACGGCGGGACATCGTCCAACTGTGATGCATCGTTCTCGTCCCTCTCATCCGCTGTGCGTAATGCTGTAGCCGATGGAGTAACCGTAGTAGCTGCTGCTGGAAACAGTGGAGGACAGGGCATGGGAGCACCCGGCTGTCTGAGTAGCGTCATCGCAGTCGGAGCCGTGGACAGTACGGACACTCTCGCCTCTTTCTCTAGCGTGGGAGCGGGAATGAAGGATCATGGAATTGTGGCACCTGGGGTGAACATCTACTCTACTTGGCTATCGTCTTCTTACAAGACTCTCTCCGGAACATCGATGGCAACCCCCGTGGTGTCTGGGACAGTCGCGCTATTGCTTAGCAGAAACTCAACCCTCACCCCTGCGGCGGTGAAACGCACATTGTTCGCTACCGCTACCTGTACCATCAGCCCATGCCCCAACATTAGCGTTGGATATGGAAGGATCGATGCACTCAAAGCAATAACGGGCACCGGTCAACAAGTTCCTCTCGGCTTCGACTTCAGCTTAAGTGTCAATCCTAAAACGACCACCTTGTCCCCCAGTGCAGTCAGTTCAGCGACAGTTTCAGTCAACCTGCTCAGCGGCGCAAGTCAACCGGTTTCATTATCGACAAGCATTTCGCCCGCCGGATTACTCGTCTCCGCCAGCCTATCGACCCCCACCGGCAACCCTTCCTTCACCAGCACTCTGTCGGTACAAACAAACGGGAATACGCCCCAAGGCACATACGTAATCACGATCCAGGGGATGAGTGGAGGCTCAGTTCGGACAACGTCTTACGTTGTGAATGTGGCCTCAACCACACAGGACTTTTCCCTCGCGACGTTTCCAACGAACGCTGTTCTCATCTTCCAAGGCGGTATTGCAAGCGCCTTCGTAACAGTCACTCCGAAAGGCAGCTTCAACTCCCCCGTATCGATCACACTATCTCCTCTCTCCGGCTTCTCGACGAGCTTCTACCCTAACCCCGTCGTTACATACACAGGAAGCGTGAGCTTTTCAATTCTCACCATCTTCGCTGACAATACTGTTCAACCGGGGATTTACGTACTGACCGTAACAGGCACTAGCGGCTCACTGTCCCATTCCACCATAATAACACTGCAAGTCATCGGCTTCTGAAATCAGTTCGCGCGTGCTACTACTGCGACCAAAACGGCTTAGCATTAGCCGTCCATTCGCCGGAGGGAGCCATATTCAGTACAATAGAGTTCAAAGCAGTCAACGTGATAGCAAACAAAAGCTCAGCCATCTCATGGTTGAGACCACACCTAGGACAGGGCGTGTACGTGCCAACCATTCGGTCCTGAATCTTTGATGCTAAACTCGATAGCGGCGTACTCAACGAAGCAACCCATTCTTTCATTTCTTCATCTGCCTCGAACACCTTCGCGAGCCTATTATCGATCATGTATTTGTTCCAGACAGATGTTTCAGAAACGAACCTTTTCCTTCTCTCTCCAGCCGGAATCATCCTCTTTGGAAGAGCAAATGCGAGTTCAAGCTGGCACAAGTCCTTCAATGAGGAGTAGACATCGCTGACTGGGAGACTTAGTGCCTCCGAGATCTCTCTTGCAGATGAGCCCGAGGTTCCGACAGCCCTAAGATATTCGAGAATATCCCAAGCATTTTCCCTCGAGAGGACACGAGCTTGAGCAGCAGAACTAATAGCATAATGCGCCACATACCTCATCTCAGTAGTCTGCGGCCTCGGATAATTCGGGATAATATCAGAGCGCTGTGTCGCCTCGCGGGTTGACTGCTTGAAGAGTTCAGAGGGAGACATGATGATATCTTCTATCGGCTTGTCACCGCATCTCTCATCGTTCTCCGAACGGAGAAGGGACCACCACGACCAGCCAGTGTCGAGGAGTCGTCTCGAGAACCCATCATTCCCGGAGGCGAGACCGTATCTTCACTCCTCTCAAGCTCCTTGCTCCCGTCACGCCCCGTTCTGCCTTCTCGGAAATCAGCTGCTGCCAGACCAATGAAAAATCCGCCGAACATTTCAGCCTTCGTAATGCTCCGCGTTACCAGTTCGATATCATGCAACCCAAGTATCGTTAGGAGCACACTCTCAGACTTGTTTCTGACCATAATCTCTTCGATCAAGTGCTCAACTCTCTCTGGACAAGGTTCTTCCGAAAGAATTGTTATGCAAGCATTTGTCGTTGCCTGACCTTTCCAAAAGCTCATCGATGGGATTAGTGTGAAACTGTCGAAATACTTGGCGACAATGGCAGCTAGGCTTCCGTTATCCTGTGTGTATATGCAATACTCAAATCCAAACGTCAATGTCGCACGCACCTCCTCCACGAGATCTGTTACTTCGAAGGTTCAGTTCATCCGGACGAACTGAGTTAACCGTCGTGGGCCGTTCAGACCAGTGATCAGGAAGATAAAGGATAGAAAAAAGGGGTTGTAGCAGCATGGTCATTCTTCGGTTTTCTAGAGGATTACTACTGTGCCGAGAGCGCCGCAGCCTGAAGCAAGTAGACTTGCGCCTGCGAAGATGTTTGTGGCGGCTGTGGAAGCGAAACCGACTCCTGTCACTATAGCCCCTGACTGGAAGGCTACGGCTGACTGGGACATCAGAACCGCTGCAGATTGGAAGGAGAGACTGGCTTGGGAAGCAAAGGTGGCCGCGGTTATCAAAGAGGTAGCGACTGTGCTTGATGTTGTGATAGCCGCCTCGCTTTGCATGATCACTGCAGCATTACTGACGAATGTTGCGGCGGTCTGAAATGCGATCGACGCTTGTGCAGACGTTTGGGCGAGAACTGTTGTCGCGATGAAGGGTGCGCACCAGCAGGCTTGAGTGGCTGTTATCACGTCTGCTAGTACCACTGCGTGTGCTTGGACAATGACTGGCACGACAAGTAGAACTGCCGTTGCCGCCTGCGACTGAGCGATGATTGCTGCCGAGAATGATGTTGAGATCTGGGTAGCTGTGAAGTCGTCGATGATCACTGTGGATTGTATCGTTTCAGCGGTTTGTAGAGTGGTTGCCGCTTGGAAGAAGAAGCTTGCGCTGGTTTCGAGAGCGGTCGACAATTGCGAGACGTAGAATGCTGCTATGGCGAGGTTTGTAGCGCTCGGGAAGCTCGACACTGCTTGTAAAGCAACCGCTGTTTGGGTCGAGAGCGATTGCACAGTCTGCAGTGACCATACAGCCTGCGACTGGAACATCGTGACAGACTGGAGTGTGCTGGCGGCTTGGAACGCTGTGAAAGATCCTGTCTGCATGTTAACCATGGACAGTGAACTTATCGATTGCTGCGAAGCCAATGTTGCTGTTTGGATGGACTGAATAGCGACTGCTGACTGGGAAGCGACCATGGATGCTGTTTGGATGGCCGTCAACGACTGAGCCGACAGTGCGGCGCCAGACCAGGACTGTATTACTGACGCTGACTGTAGGACGGTCGCTGCTTGGGCTGCTCCTGCAGCGTGTGCATGGAGGACAGCGTGGGTGTGAAGGTTTGTGACTTCGCTGGAGTGTATGTTCGACACTAGATTGGTGTTGGCAACGGTCGACCATGCTCTGGCTGAGGGGACACTGGTTGCTGCGAAGAATAGGGCGATGGAAGCTACGAGGGTTGCTGCTACGAATGTTTTTCGTTTGTTTTTCGTTAGGCTTTGCATTTTTTCTTCGAACAACCTAGCCTGCGGATCTCGCATATAGTCGGGCCGTTTAGGTCAGAAGGGATAAGGCAAAATTCCCGTTTTTCTGTTACAAGTCAGCCATGCCTTTCGTAAGACCATTTCAAAAACACACTACCCAACACAACTCATGTCAACTTGAAGAGGGAAACCCTCAATCGCCTAGATCGCACAATTCGATAAAGAGAGGTCAATAATCCCTCGACACTGGACTGCTCTCATATCGCTTCGGTTAGGTCTCTGTCTATTCTAGCTGGCTCGGTCACCTTTTCCAAGAGTAACGATTGTTGTGATTTGCCCGAGTCGAACCTGCTCCCTGCAAGTCCTGAGTTCCTTGCCATGCCATTGACACGTTCATGTCAATCTGTACAAGCTTTAGTATGATCAATCTCGGAAGGTCAACGACTTTCGCCCATGGCCATGTCTGACAAAGAGATCAATACCGCGGTCCGTGGGGGTCAGCTAGAGATCTCGCCGGAACCAGAAAGGATCAACCCGGCAGGGATCGATCTGCGGGCGATCAAAAAGCTGACCATCAAACCAAGACATCAGACTCTCGCGGCCACGATGGAAAGAATTGGACTCCCAAATAATTTTCTTGGAATCCTCCATTTACGATCATCGTTCGCAAGAGAGGGAGTGATCGCGAGCCTCGCTCTAGTCGACCCTGGATATCAGGGGCAACTTACGATCAGCCTGTATAATGCTGGGGCAAGACCCGTAATTATCAAAGAAGCCGAGAGATTCGTCCAGCTAACACTATTCAGACTTGGAAAGCCAGCGAAACGATCCTACAAGGGACGATACCAGAATAGTTCTGGAGTTGTAAAGAGTAGACGGTAGCGAGGATATGTCGGAGTCCGAGAATATCGACAGCCGTGGGAAATACTTATCAATGAAGCAGACTCCAGAGGGCAAAATGGAGCAGTATTAGTTAGATGAAAGACACTTCCCGCATTCTCGACCTCAAATACAAACTCATGACCATCGAACTTCTGAATCTCGCGAAGAAAAGATACACTTACCGCGAGCTTTCACAGATGGTCCATCTTCCCGAGACGGTATTGAGCCGTTACGTCAAAGGTCACGTACTCCCAACCGCCGACAGAGCCGAGGAGATCAATAGGACACTTCAAAAATATATGAGCCTAGAGAGAGAACTCCAGGAACGAATCAAATTCGACGACCTCGGATATTTCGACAACACCGCAATAATCAACGACACAATGCTGCTCGAAAGAGCAGTCCAGCATGCAGTCATGCGCTTCGCCGGACGTCGGATAACAAAAGTGATGACGGCCGCCGTCGATGGCGTTCCATTAGCTACACTGTTGGCTCATCGGCTCGGAGTCGGACTCATACTCGCGAAGAAGAACCGTGAGGTTGGAGTAAGAGAATTCATCGAAGAAGTATTTGTCCCAGCAAAAACCGCTATGATGATGAGCCTCTACGTCCCTAGGGACGCTATCCGAAGAGGAGACTGCATACTCATAGTGGACGACATCATCGACAGCGGCGAGACACAACGTGCAATGATTCGAATTGCGCAGAAAGCCAAAGCGGAAGTTACCGGAATCTACGCACTCATCGCAGTAGGCCACGACTGGAAACAACGCTTAGGCGAGTTCAGTACTGTTCCAGTAGAACTCTGTACAGAAGTACTCAAGAAAGAAGTCAAGGAAATACCAGTCTAAGACCAGCGCCTTACTACGAATCTGTAAGCCAGGCCCCGCAGGCTATCGCGAGGCCTTCTCCAGCCCCTCTTCATAGGGCGGAGTTACAATCCCACGATCAGTCACAATCCTCGTCACCAGCTCGGGCGGTGTGACATCGAAGGCCGGATTCATCGCGTTCACTCCTCGCGGTGCTACTCGATGCCCAGCGAGATAGAGGACCTCATTAGGGTCTCTTTCCTCGATTATTATCTTCGAGGGATCCGTCGCGAGATCAACGGTCGAGACTGGCGCCGCAACGTAGAACGGCACATCGTAGAACTTGGACGCTAGAGCGATCTGTAACGTCCCGATCTTGTTCGCAACATGACCCGTCCTCAATATCCTGTCCGCGCCGACAACCACCTTATCCACCAATCCACGGGACATCAACTGGGCGACCGCACTGTCGCAGACGAGAGTAACCGGGATGTGGTCGCGCGAGAGCTCGAACGCGGTCAACCGACTGCCTTGCAAGAGTGGCCGAGTTTCCGTCGCTATGACCTTGACCTGTTTTCCTTGCTCGACCGCGGTCCTCACGAGAGCTAGAGCGGTCCCGTAGCCTGCGGTCGCTAGGGCTCCAGCATTACAATGAGTCAGAACCGTGTCATCATCTTCAATGAGGTTCGCGCCATACTGACCGATCTTGTGCGCGGCCTCAAGCTCTTCCTGCATGATGGCATCGGCCTCCTGGCGCATCTCTCCCTCCAGATACCGAGATGACCCGGCACGGTTGCTTGCTTTGTAGACTCTCTCGACGGCCCATCGAAGGTTCACCCCTGTCGGTCTGGTCTGAATCAATTGGTCTGCACTCTTACGCAATATTTTCCTAGCCTCGTCAAGACTCTCCTGATTTGTCCTCCGTGCCGCCAAGACCAACCCGTAAGCACCCACGATACCAATCAATGGTGCCCCTCTGACTTTCATTGATCTGATCGCGCGACAAACCTGGTCGACAGTCCCGAGTCTGATGTATCTCAGTCTGCCCGGGAGGCTTGTGCAGTCCACGGCTTCTAAAGCACCGTTCCTCCATCGGACTGGCTCTAGCCAATCATTCCTAGAACTTGTCTTCTGTGGTTTAGTCGAATGCTCAAGCATTTGAATTGCCCTGTTCTGATCCAAGTCTTTCTTGACATGGCTTTATAGCCGTCTCTTCGCGACCGAACTGTTCCTTCCACAGAAAAATTGGTTTGATCGATCACCAGGCTTGGTTTGACTGGACTTGACAGCTACAACAGCACCCGTGACCGTCGAAGCTTACGAAGCCTACCTGTCTAAGGGTCGTGTCTACCTTCCAGATCCTGGGAAAGCGATGGAGCTGCGGGAGCGAGCCTTCGGGACCCTCGCCGGAAACCGAGTGAATCTGAACCCGTACGAGACATTCTATCTCACCGAGAAGAACAAGATCAAGGTCCAGAACAAGACAACGCTGAAACCTCTCTCTCTGCAAGAACTCGTTACGAAACTCTCCATCGGCAAGCCCACGATCTGGATCAAGTATCTAGTCTACCGAGATCTTCGCGATCGAGGATACCTTGTCCGGGAGAGGCAAAGATTCGATTTCGAAACCTTCGGGAAGGGCGCGACCCGTAGACTGATCTACATTGTTTACGAGGGAGGCGAGACCAGTCTAGAAGCACTATCGAAAATGTCTGCAAAGGCAAATAGTGAGGGTAAGGATCTGGTGCTCGCTGTTATCGATCGAAGGACCGACATCGTCTACTACACCTTGAACACTGTGGAGGATTTCAAAGATCAGGTGAGCCAACAATGAAAAGGGCCGACAAGCAGAGAACAGGACCCTCAACTGTCACGCAGTCGCAGGAGTTCTCCGTTCCACGTGGGATGCGAGACATCGAGCCCGACGAAATGGCTCGTCGCGTATGGCTCATAGAGAAAATACACGGTGTGTTATGGAGGTATGGCTTCAAACTTGTCGAGCCAAGCCCAATAGAAAATATTGAGACGTTAGAGGCGAAGTCCGGTCCGGAAATCAGGGATCAGATCTTCTGGTTCAAAGACAAGGCTGATCGGGAACTGGGGCTTAGGTTCGACCTTACGGTTGGAATGACAAGGATGATCGCCAACCGATTCGATCTTCCAGAGCCGATCAAAGTGGCCAGTATTGCAGGAATGTGGCGGTATGATGAGCCCCAGTACGGCCGATACAGGTACTTCACACAGTGGGACTCAGAGGTCTACGGTGTCGCAGATTCTTCCGCGGACGCGGAGATCATTGCTGTAGGAACAGATATTCTAGAGTCGGTCGGCCTCAAGGATTACGAAGTCCGGTTAAGCAATCGAAAACTTATCGAGGGCTTCCTCCGCAGTCTCGACATCGTCCCGGGTCCAGAACTTGAACGAGTGATACGAGTCATCGATAAACTGGACAAAGTGGGCTCAGAGGAAGCAGAGCGGGAACTTCTGAGAGCGGGATTGTCGAAAGATCGAGTCAAGCGGATAATCGGCTTCACCGAGCTAGGCGGAGCACCGGACAATGTCCTCGGAGACCTTGAGAAACGGTTGCCAAAGAACGACATGGTCCAGCAGGGATTCAAGGAATTATCCGAGACCATCGAATACCTTGGACCACTAGGCAAAGTTGGCAAGTGCCGTGTCGACCTCGGTATTGTCCGAGGAATCGCCTACTATGACGGAACAGTCTTCGAAGCCTATGACCAAGGCGCGGGGGAGATAGGCTCCATATTCGGCGGCGGAAGATTCGATCGACTCTCCAGATTATACGGGAAGCGGGACATGCCTGCCACAGGCGTCGCGGGCGGACTGGAGCGGTTGATGCTTTCTCTCGAGAAGAAGAATTTGTATCCTCCAGAGATTGAGAAACCTGTTCAGGTATTCGTCGCAACAGTGAATCAAAAAACTAGAGAAGAGGCTGTAAAATTGGCACAAAGGTTGAGAAGTAATGGCTTCCGCGTCGACTATGACCTCAAGCAACGACCATTGCCCAAGCAGTTAGAATACGCCAATTCTCTAGATGCAAGAATATCTCTGATCCTAGGACCGCGCGAGTTAGAAAAAGGAACGATCCGTTTTAAGGATATGAAAACGGGAGATGAACGAGACATAGAACTCTCAAAGATCGTCGATGAAATCGCTAGCATGATCCAGTAAGGCCTGACTCTAATCAGTCACCAAAAAATGAACATGAGACCGAATCGTTCACGTATACGGATTGTTCGGCTCGGGGATCCACGGGAGTATTTGCGAACCGAATTGGTGCAAAGAGATGCTTGGGGAATAGAACAAGCTGACATCATAATTCCATTTCACATGATGATCGCGGCTCAACATCATGGTGGCCTCGTGCTTGGCGCTTATGATGGAAGGAAGATGGTTGGATGTCTTTTCGGGATCGCTGGTCGTGATAAGAAACGACAATTTCACTATTCACACATCACCGGTGTCCTCAGAGCCTATCAGAAGAGAGGTGTTGGACTGCTCCTTAAGAAACGTCAGAGGGATCTGGTCCTCAAGGAAGGGATCGACCTAGTGAAATGGACTTTCGATCCATTACAGGCGGGCAATGCATACTTCAACATTCGAAAACTCGGCGCGATCGCTAGGGAGTATCATCGAGACCTGTACGGCCGGATGCCAGATAGTCTCAACAAGAACATGATATCAGACCGTTTCGAGGCCGAATGGTGGATACGGACGAGAAGAGTCAACAATATCCTACATGGAAAAAAGAAACATCCCAGCGTATCACAACTAAGGGCGGGTAAAGCAGGGCTAATCAACGAGACAGATCTGGAAGACGGAGTTCGGCGTCCTGTTAAGTTAAATCTCAATCTCAATGAATACCGAATGCTCTTCGAGATTCCTTCGAGTATCGAAAAAGTAAAGGTTCGAGGCCTTGATCTTGCTCGGAAATGGACTCTTCACAATAGACGGGCGTTTGAAAATTATTTCGGGAAGAAGTATGTCGTAACTGACGTTCTCTTGGACCGTGAGGAAGGTGAGAACAGAATCTATTACTTGCTAGAGCATGGGTTCCGACCCGTGACATAGGAGCGCTGGGTCGTTGACCATAGACGCAATTGAATTACGCGAGATTCGTCTACGACTCATCTCCCCTTTCGAGACAAGCGGCTGGAAAGAGGAGGAGAAGACATGCATCATCGCCTCTTTGGAAGAGGGCTCGGATATAGGATATGGAGAGTGTGCAGTAAGTCAAGGGCCATGGTATGGTCCTGAAACGTTGACTACTGCCTGGCACATCATGGAGGAGCACATTCTTCCAAAAATATTGGGTAAAGACTTTGACAATCCTCAGGCGTTCTTGAGCGCAGTATCCCACATTCGAGGTCACAATATGACTAAGGCTGCATTCGAGATGGCATTGTGGGATCTGCTAGCGAAGAAAAAGAAGACCTCTTTGAGTCGAATGCTTGGCGGGACACGAACAAAGATCCAGAGCGGAGTAAGCGTCGGTCTCCAGAAGAGCATCAACGAGCTCGTAGAGGTCGTCGGAGAGTATGTCAAGCAGGGCTACCTACGGGTAAAATTGAAGATCAAGCCCGGCTGGGACATCAAACAAGTTGGAGCAGTCAGGACGCAATTTCCCAGTTTGAGATTGATGGCGGACGCAAACGGAGCCTATTCTCCTGAGAAGAAGGATGAATTGGTTCAATTGGATCAGTTTGGGCTGATGATGATCGAACAACCCTTTGCATGGGATGACATGGTCGAGCATGCATTATTGCAGAGCATGATCAGGACCCCTGTATGTCTGGACGAGAGTGTTTCGAGCCTCAACGACATGAAAACAGCATTGGAACTCCAGAGCTGTAGAGTGTTGAACATCAAGCCTGCAAGGGTCGGTGGACTAACTGTTTCCAAGAAAATCCATGACCTCTGCCTCTCCAAGAAAATGCCTGTATGGTGCGGCGGACTCTTGGAGACTGGAATTGGACGAGCCCACAATGTTGCCTTGGCGAGTCTGGCAGGCTTCGTGTTGCCAGGCGATATTTCAGCAAGCAATCGCTACTTCAAACAGGATATTGTCGACCCCGAATTTACACTGAACAATGATGGGACCCTTGATGTTCCTCAGAAGAAGGGGATTGGCGTTGAAGTTTTGGCGGATCGCCTTGAAGAAAATACAAAGGTGAAGAAACGGTTTAGGGTTTAAACGCTTTTCGGCGGTATATATTAGGAAGGACCGGGATAAGTATCACTAGACAGGTCGGAAATTATTTGGCGAGTGATACAAGCCTTAGGCTCCGCACCCGAACACTTAGAAGACGACGCGCCAGAAAAGAGCGAGAAGAAAGAGAATCTGGTGCGCGACTGATCGTCGTTGCACCAGCCGCTGGCTAGCCCAACCAGGTTAGTTTTTCTTTTTCTCGTACGGTCTGAGATCATAGAACTCTGGCGGATTCTTAGGAAGGACGTACCGGATGTAGCCATAATCATATTTTTCATGGTAAACGTTGCTGCCATCGACACCCTTCTTATACAAGTCTTCGAAATTTTTCCAGTTCTTCGATCTAATGGCCTCGCTTATCGGGTTGAGGTATTCACGGGCAAAGTTGGTTAGGTCCGTCGAATATTTTGGCCTTAACGTACTACCCGCGCGCAGTAGAGCTGTAACCTGGTTGAGCTCGTGTTGTGCGAGGAGCCAGTTACCACCCTTAGCCGCATAGTAGAGGATATGATACCGCTCTCCTACTTCCTTCATTAGCCGGGCCATTCCAGGCTGGACCTCAGCCAATTGCTCAAGCGTCATTTCTCCATGCTTCGTCTTGATTGTGGTGACTTTCTTCTCTTCGGCCAAACTAGACAGCCTCAGTTGCACCTTCAAGAGTGTCTGCTTATATGGGAACAGTCAAACCTTGAAACCGGGGGATGACGTTAGGTTGTGGGTTGAATTCAAGTGTCCGATATGCAGTCAAGAACTGAAAGATGACAGGGACCTTGCCAACTTCCTGGTCTGCAAGAACAATTCTCACGGATTGTTACGGTTCTACACAGGAGACGGGTGTTTCTTCACCACTGACCACAAGGTGGCTGAGGCATTGTTGTTGAAGGGACGAAAGGTGCACGTTTCAGACCCGAAAGGTTTCGTCCAGTTAGAATAATCGCTCGTCGGCTAACCATTATTATCCGATGTTTCCGTTCAGACCAGCTATTGCACCGGGCCCGTAGCTCAGTCTGGATAGAGCGGCAGCCCCCTAAGCACAGATGGGGTCCTACCAGAACGGAGACAGCTGTAGGAGACTATGCGAGGGTCTCCGGCTAAAGGCCGTGGGTTCGAATCCCACCGGGCCCGCCACTCCCGTTTACTTCTCAGGTTCTCTACTCTCATTTCAATCTGAGAGTAACTTACAGAAAAGATGCCGGACTATCCTTCTCCTCTTTAGAGGGCTACCGGGCCTTCCTAGTTAGTTAAGGAGAAACGGTTACAACACGTGTATCTCAACGAAGGAACTTTTTTTCGCCCTACAAACCCGAGCGATGACTATGCGGCCCAATCTAACCACTACATTCCATGACACGGTGAGCAGATGCTTCGCCGATGTGTTGGAGACCATGTTAGGCCGTACTGTCCGCATTATGATTCTAGACATATTGGAGACCAATGGTATAAGTCACACCAAGATTTCGGAAGAGTTTAGTCGAGTCTTTGAGGTGCTCGCCAAGTCTTTCGGCGCAAGTTCCAGGGTCGTTCAGCATAAGACAATCGCAGAGGTATATCGAGAGTATTCACAGAAGATCGATTTCGGTTTTTACGACAAGCTTGACGAGCGGCTCTCACTTCTAAGAGTCAAGGTAATCAGGAGTCGACTCTTCCCGAGACATGCGGGACAAGAGGATACATCGACATGATCCCAGAACAGATTCAAGTACTTCTGAAGGTCGACATTTGCGCAAATCGATCGATGGAGACACCTCCGTCGTCCTGAGCGAGAGACTCAATGCAAACAACATTTGGTGTAAGCTTCCTCTGGGAAGACTGCTTCGATCTCTGGAAGCTAGATGGGCAAAGAGTTGAAACTCTCAGTTCCCAGAACGTTAGAGAATTCTCTGGCTAGGCTTCTGTCTCAACCGTTGTCTTAAGCTTGGTCAAGTAATGCTGGCGAAGTTTAGAAATCTTGGGCTCGATCACAACCTGGCAGTAGGGATATCCCCGGTTTCTTTGATAGAATTCCTGATGATAATCTTCAGCCTTGTAAAATGCTTTGAAGGGAACGACCTCAGTGACGATAGGATTCTTCCAAACCTTGGATCCCTCTAGCTCTTTGATGACCCCTTGGGCCGCTTCTCGCTGCTTCTCATTATGGTAGAATATCACGGACCTGTATTGGGTCCCGACATCTGCACCTTGTCGATTCAGCGTCGTGGGATCATGGGTCGTGAAGAATATGTGTAGGATGTCCTCGTATGAGATGATGCTTGGGTCGAAGGTGACTTGAACAGTTTCAGCATGTCCTGTTGTTCCCGAACACACGTCTTGGTAGGATGGATTCGCCGACTTGCCGCCCGAATATCCCGATTCTACCTTCTCAACCCCTTTTAACTGGCTGAATACTGCCTCACTGCACCAGAAGCATCCTGAGCCCAAGGTTGCCACTTCAGAATTCTTAGGGTTTCGCGGCTCTTTAATCGGGCTCATGCATCCCAGAGTAAACTAGGTGCGTTCTTGTTGATTTTACTTTGCTTCGTAGTAAAATGGGCGGTGATGAAACGGTCCTTTACCAGAGAGGTGCCGTAGCAAGGAGGCAGAGATGGAGTTGCCAAAGGGGGAGTCCCTTTAGGTAGAAATAATCAACCATCGAGAGAAAGAACGCGACGAGGAATCTCACCATTTCGTCAAAACCACTCGAGCAGGTTCCTGCTAAGACTAATGTTCTGATCGTCCAGATATAGGTACCGGCGGTCTCCGACCCGGACGCAAGCCAGGACTGCCACAAAGTTTTTGCAAAGTTGTAGGAAGAAGACTGAGAATACGAACGGTTTTTTGAGATCAACCTTTAGAGGACGCGGACACGCCTCGCGTACTTGGACTCATCAATTGACCGTTTCCTTTCGGTTGTTCCTTTTCGAACTCCTCAATCTCTCTTGCCAATTGGTGATACCTTGCAGCCATTGGATGGTTCGGAGCCGACACGATGAAGACAGATTTGCTGAGGGCGCCCTGGACGTCATCAGAGAACGGAAGCAATCCTAGAACGTCCACTCCAAGTCTTGTCCCGAGTTTCTTTGCAAACTTGGAAGCGTCTGCTTCTCTTACTCCGCGAGGGATCATGTTGAAGACGAGGTGAGCTGGCTTGTCGAGGCTGCGGGCTAGCTC
>Ga0209157_1002239_pt1 | contig 15551 bp, 12 predicted proteins | sample GraSoiAngelo_135_FD_185892 | JGI IMG/M metagenome (GOLD analysis project Ga0209157, IMG submission 185892) | Grasslands soil microbial communities from the Angelo Coastal Reserve, California, USA - 14_0929_05_40cm (SPAdes) (version 2) | ecosystem: Environmental > Terrestrial > Soil > Grasslands ... | reverse complement strand
CGCTACCGTTGATCGTGGTTTCGGGGATTTATGGGATGAATGTTGCGGGGCTTCCTGGAATTGATAATCCTCTTGCAGGACGAGCGGCTATAGTTGGGATGTTATGGTTCGTTGTTCTGATTGTTGCGTACTTCCGAAAGATCCGCTGGCTGTAAAGGTCGCTAAACATGACCCCGTAAGCATTCCCAAGAACAGCACAGGAGGATACCTGGTAGGTCCGAAAGTATTCGGAAAGTCTCTTTCACGTCTTGAAACTTCACAGTCTACCCCCCCTTTTTTACAATTATATTTTCTCAGGGGTCTCAAAACGGGCGAGATCTACCATAATTCGTTCATTATGCTGTGAAAAGCATTTTGCGGAAATGGGTTTATTCATTTAAACATAGCGGAAATTCATGAGGACGACATCGGGGGCCAGAAAACATGTGCGTATTTTGCCAATCAGGGCTCAAAATGAGCGAGTTCACCCTTCACCATCTTATGGGAGTCTAATTTTCTAAAAGAATCTAGGCAGCGACAGCGACTGGCTCAAGGTTCAAGAGGTTTTCAGTTGCAATGAACACTTGGGCGGAAGGTCTCTCTTCTGACCCCGAATAAGGGCCCCGGCCCCTTCTCATCCTATCCGACCCCTTGAGAACTCTGATAACGTTCAGGGCGATCTCGTTCGGACCTGGCCTACTGATTGTGTAGGTTTCTCTTGTCAACCCACGACGCCCTGCCTTTGCAGCTCATCTTGTAAGCCGGCCTTTACCTGACGGAGACGTAGGCGTTGGTCGGCGTAATCGTCTCCGCTAATTTTGCCTTCCCTAAAATCTTGGTCGAGGTTCCGCAATTGCAGGTCTAATTCTGACATGCGATTTCTCAACTGTTCTAGATATGATATGGATGTTTCTTGGCCGCCGATCTGGCTGGGTGTTAGAGCGGCCTTGATCGTGCCGTCCTCGATTCTCATGATGCTGTCGGCGGCTCGTGCGACATTCTGATCATGTGTAACCATCACGACCGTCTTTCCGAGTTCACGGTTAACCTTAACAAGAAATTCCGTCACCATCCTAGCGTTGACACTGTCAAGTTCTCCAGTCGGCTCGTCCGCTAAGAGCAATGGGGGATCGTTGGCTAGTGCGGCAGCGATGGCGACGCGCTGCTGTTCGCCGCCGCTCAACTCGTCAGGCTTGTGTTCCCAGCGATCAGACAACCCAACAACATCCAACAATTCCTTGATTCTCGACCGCCTTGCTGAGGATTTGACCTTGGCCGCCATCATGGGAAGTTCTACGTTCTCCGCGGCCGTCAGTGTCGGAATGAGGTTCAACGCCTGGAAGATATGTCCAACAATGTCTCGCCTGTACCAGACAAGTTCAGAAGGTGGGAGACTCGTGAGTTGAGTATTACCTACGCTAACTGTTCCTGCTGTTGCCCGATCGAGCCCGCCTAGAATGTTGAGAAGGGTGGTCTTGCCACTGCCACTGGGGCCGATGATCGATACCATTCGGCCAGCATCGACTTTGAGATTCAAGCCTCGCAAGGCCTGGACCTCCACGTGACCCAATCTGTACGCTTTCACAAGCGAATCTACTGTGACAGCTACCGCCTTTCCGGTCATGCGAACCTAACCGTCCTGCTGACTTTGGACAAGTTTTTCCTGGCCGAGAAAATAGCTGGCAGGAACACGCCAAGCAAAAGAAGTCCGATGATCGAGCTAAGGATCACCTGTTCCGCCACGGGGAATGCTATTCTTCTCGGTGAGAGAAGCGCGTAAAAGTCTTGGTTAGAGAGCGAGTCGAGCGCGAGAGTATCACCGCGGACCGTTATGATCCCAACCACAGCAGCCAATACCAGCGCGAATATGACCAGAGGCAAGACTTCAGTGATCAAGAGTCCTAGGAGTTGTCGGTAGGATAAGCCTCGTACTGAGATCATCGTTGTTTCTTTCTCGCGTTCTTTGAAACCAGTATACGCGACCGTTCCCACACCAATACCTGCTGCAGCCGCTGCGAAGATCGTTCCCAGCCGCAAGACGTTCAATAGCCCACTGAAGATCGAGTTTGTTCCATTTTGGGAGGCAGAACTGGGAGAGCTGGATTCTACAGAAGTCAATGGGTAGGCGTCCTGGATACTGCTCGCTAGTTTGTCTGTCGAAGTATTCTTCGCCTTCACAAGGACCGAGTATTGAGGTGCTGCAAAGAACGTTGGATGGAGACCTACAACTCCAAGGGGGACATATGACCAGCCGAGAGGTTGAAAGAACGAACTGCCGAAGGGATTCGTAAATGGCGAAGAGGATGATGAGTAGTCAGGGCCAAAGAAGCCGATAACACGCAGGTTGACAAGAGTTCCGGAAGAAACGGGTATCGTTACATTTCCCCCTTCCTTAATGTCGTAGTGCGTTGCCACGGCTCGTTCCAGTATTATGGTCGAATTGTCGCCCTTCATAATATCGAATAACGTGCGAGGACTTGTGGAGAACCATCCGTTTTCATAGTAGGCAGTATTGGGCCAGGCGGTCGGATCTACCGCCCGTACTCGCATCTGTGCCCCTTGACTGGGAGTATTGAACCAGTTCTCGACTTCAGGTGTCGCCGCTGTAACATTCGTCCATCCAGTTATCTGACGGATTATTGTCGTAGCGTTGCTAAGACCGGAAAGGTTGCTGATCCTGATATCCGCACCTACACGTGTGAGTGTCTGTCGAGCAGTATAGTCTTCCATGCTGGCTAAGTCGCCGATTACCCAGATGGAATACCCGGCAATTAGAGCGACGAGGAAGACGGTGGAGGCGGCACGGCGTGGATTCCTAAAGACGCTTTTAGACGAAAGGGTTGCGATGTCTCCGATCAATCGTTGGGATATCTTGGAGAAGAGGCGGTGGAAACGGAAGGCCAAACCGGAGGATAGATTTACGGCGCCGTAAAGGAAGAGAAACGGACCAACAAACGTCAGTCCTAGGTCGAGAATAGCTAGAACGGCGAACAATATTGCTATGAGAAATCCGTAGCTGAATCCTCTTCCGCCGAGAACGAGAAAATTGATCCCCAACGCTAGAAGTATGATCTTGTAGAGTCCCAGTGAGAAAGCAGCTATCGCACCACGCTTCTTAGACGGGCGAACATCTTCCAAGTATACATACTCACGTAAGGCTTGAGCAGGATCCATGGCCGCTGCTTGGCTCGCTGGAGAGCGGATGGCGAGCAATGTTAGAAACAGGGCGAAGACTACGGTCATCGCTGCGGTTGTTAGGTTGAGAAAGACTCCTCCATTGTAGTTGCCATTCAAGACGCTGATGAAGAACGGGTTCAGCAGGTAGGCTAGTGCGAGGCCGATGGCTCCGCTGATCAACCCGATTAGCACGGCTTCAGTGATAAAGTGACGATAGAGTTGTGTTCTGGAGAATCCTTTAGTCATTAGCAGGCCGATCTCTTTTCGTCTAAGATTGTACGAGGCTTGTGAGACTGTCTTTCCAACATACCAGGCAATGAAAATCACTGGAATCGAGAATATTAAGAAAGGAATTCTGAGGAAGAATATTGCTTGACCGAGCCCCTGTAGTTGATTGGTTATGAGGTCGTTCTCCGCGAAACCGTTTTGGGATGCAATGTTCGCGACCTTGTCCGAGATTCCCTTTACGGTGGTTGCGCTCCCGCTCACGTCCCACGGAGTGATCAAACGGTTCCGGTCAAGAAACACGTCAATGTAACTGCTCATTCCGGAAGGATTCATAATCCCGGAGGTCGATTGAAGTATAGGAACGAAAGTTCGCTCCCAGCTTACGATCAATACATTCTGATAGTACGGACTTACACTCAAGCCACCCGGAGTTGGTCCGCGGAATCCAAAACCGAGCCCAAGAAAACTCTGAGCATAAGCGTCTGGATGAACTAAACCCGCGATCTTTAGAGTAATATTGTAGTTTTGCGACGGAGGGTACCCGGAGATTGTATAGGTCAGATTCTGTCCAACGGCATAGTTGCCGTTCTCAAACTCAAGCGCTTGACTCTTCGCGAGTTGAATATTAGGACTCATGTGATTCCATGCAAGAGAGCTATCCTCAATCGCTCTTACTTGAGGGAGCGTAAAGTTTCGAACGTCGCTTAAGGTTCCTTGGGCTTCGACATGGGAAATTCCATCCAGTGCGACGAGCTTGGACCGAACATTGTTGATTGACGTGATGGAGGGTAGTGGACCGTTAGGATTCAGTGTAAAATCTATTGGGCTTGTGGAGAGTTGTTGGTCGACAAATTGTTTCCCTATCGTATCAGCGGCTACGTTGATGCCACCAAAGAATGTGGTTGCGAGTGTCATTCCAAGGAGGAGGGCGGCGAACAGCTTCCAGGAGCGAATGATCCTCTTGAGGGCGTAGGAGATCATCGGAAGACGCTCCCGCCATATTGAGCTCTCTAATTCAGGTTTGCCAAGCCTAACTCAGGACCTTGGTTCCTTCACGAACTCATATGCCTCCCTCGCGAGTTCCACCCATGATGGCTTTGTAGATTCTATCGCGACCCATTCTTTCATCAACCGCCCGGGACCCGGACCCCAATTTAATCCCAACCGTTGGCTCACGAGTTGATCGACCCTTTCCTTCGGGAGTTTGAGCACGAATCTTCCTTTGTTGAGCATTGCGAAGATCTTGCCGTTGACTGAAAGGACGTTTTCGGAGCTGAACATTCTCCCACGCTTGACTTGGGGATCGCTCGTGTACTCAGCAGCGACCTTTTCAAATCGTGGATCAACATCAACCGATCTTGCTTTCTTAGTCGTCGTTTTCATTCCGAAACCTCAACAACCGGTATTTTCAAGTGCTTAGTTAGAACCTCGGGTTTGATTTTCATGACCGTATTATTGCTTCCAGCTGCTGCCCAGACATCCGAGAAGCTGAATAGGGACTTGTCGACAGACACGTAGACGTTTGGATAGTGTGGGAACGGCGGCACGCCCCCGATCGAGTAGCCAGTGTAAGTCTTTACTGCTTCGGCGGACATTTTGTGGAGTTTTGCCTCTGGAATGTTGAGATGGGCGCCTAGTCTAATGGGGCTCACTCTTCTCGCGCCGGACAAGACTACCAGCACCGGATTGAGTTGCTCGCTCGAGTGATCGACGAATCCTATTGTTTTCGCTATTTCCGCCACAGTGCAGCCGAGCGAATGAGCAGCTAGCGCCGAGGTCTTTGTGCTCTCAGGAGGAAGAACCTTCACAATAGCATCTATCTGAGAATGTTCGAGGAACTGTCTAACCCTTTCGACAGAGTCGAGGATCATGTTCTCCTACCCTATAACTCGAATTGGTTATCGACATCAAGAGTTTAAGCCTGCCGAGGATTGGAGTAGGATAGCGTCTGGACGCCCAGCACTCTTCATGCTTTCAACTGGAAATCCTTTTGTTGGACCCTTAAACAATCCTCTGATTCCCTCTACGCTGTAGCGTGTTCTCCCTTGTCACGTCCAATTGAGAGCCTCCTTCGTCTGAACAAAGTAGGCGGAGGAGAGTACGTTCTCCACTCCAGTAGTCTAACAAGACATTGTGTCGTTTTCGGAGCAACGGGATCCGGAAAAACAGTGTTATCAAAGTCGATCGTTGAGGCAGCCGCGCTGGCAGGTGTTCCAGTTCTAGCAATCGATCCGAAAGGTGACATAGGAAGCCTTGCAGTCCGGCCCGAAACATTGGATTCTGGATCGTACATCGAGGAACTTCGACAATCGGGCCATACCCAACGAGACGTTGCGAGATTCAGCGATGACGTCGAGGTCCGAATTTTCACACCCAGATCTGGCATGGGCATACCGGTCTCATTATCGCCTAGGCTAGAGGCTCCCGGAAACTTTCAGACGATATTGACCGAGGATCCCCCGTTGGCATACGAGATGCTCGAGATTACATCTTCGACTATTGGTAAACTCGTTGGGCTCGGTGAAGAAGAGAAAGTGAAGTTGGCCTTTGTTGCGGCGATACTGGAGCATTACTGGACACGTGGCCGAGCAGTCGAAATACGGGATCTGGTTGAAGGTGTCAGGAATCCACCTTTCGAGAAGTTTGGGGAGCTGAAGACCGAAGATGTTTTCGAGCGGAAGGAGAGAGCCGATCTCATTACTAGAATGAACCTTCTGTTGACCGACCCCGGGATAAAGTCGTGGTTCATTGGCGAACCGGTGGATTTCGACCGTTGGTTCGTGATCGATAAGAAAGTGCCAATCAACGTAGTGGACTTGCGAGGTGTAGCCGGGGAAGCTGAACGCCAGGTCTTTGTCGAGTACTTGCTAGAACAGTTGTTCTTCTGGATGATACGACAGAAGGGCAGCCAGGCCCTGAAGTATCTCCTCTATTTTGATGAGATTCACGGTTTCTGTCCCCCCGTAAGGGCCCCAGCTTCAAAGAAGATCCTGATTCGGTTGGTGAAGATGGCGAGGGCCTTTGGCCTGGGCATGGTGCTGGCAACGCAGAATCCCAGTGATTTGGATTACAAGGTCCTGTCGAACGCGAACATTCGATTCATTGGCAGCTTGCCGATGAGACAGGATATTGAAAGAGTCAGGTTGGGTTTGGATCTACGTGCGGACGCGATGGACACGTTATCGAGTTTGAGGAAGATGGAGTTCTACTGTCAGATATTCGACAGAAACGAGGGCTTCTTGACCGTCCCCGGGCGTCTAATCTCTCAGCACGGCGGTCCCCTAGAGTTGAATGATGTCAGGAAGCTTATGCAGCCTTTGAAAGAGGGCTGGACTATTGAAGACCACGCACTTCTGGAAGGAGGAAACAGAGGGGCCAGTAAGCACGGAAGTACGAGGGAGTTGAAGGTCGTTTCGGACAGCCTAGCCTTGAAGGTCGATACTGAAAAAGCGTCCAGGCCGCCGTTAGACGGGTCTGTCTCCTTGAGACGATTGAAGCTCCGTTTCGACTCCTACTATGTAATGGACTATGACGTCAGCACTTGGAAGCAATTTCCACACTACCAAAAGGAAGTGCGGATCAACGCAAAAGGGACACTACTGGTTGATGCGGCAAACGGAAAGGTTGTGAGGTTCCTATCATCGGGCGACCATCCGATACATGCTCCCACCGAGGAGGAGAAATTGTCGGCAGGTTTGACGAAGACGCTGACAACCGGAGAATTGGGAATGGTGGATGTGCCGAGCCATGACCATCTCACAACCGAGAGTTTGGAGGCTGTCAAAGATGAAGGTCAGGTGGAGCGCAACATGAAACAGTATGTCTCGGATCGTTACGAGAAGAGAGTGAAATTGGTCGGAGTGAGAACGACGAGAGAAGCGACCATTAAGCCATCGGCCCGAGACATTCATTTCACGAATGCACGACTCGTCCGGCATCCAGTCTGGACTGCCATCTTCGGAGTGGACGGGACACAGGAGTCGTTTCGAAAAATCGTTTCGGGAACCGATGGAACGATTCTCGGAATTGAGTACCCAATGTGCTCGGCCACGCTACACAAGATATTGTCGGGAAGTGTCAGTGCAACAGTATGTGGACATGCGGCCTGCCCAGAGCATTTGCGCGCATGCCTATCCTGTATAAAGCACTATTGCGGAACCTGTCGACCCGATCTTTCGTGTGGGCATGTGGCATGTGTCGAGCATACTGCGAAATGTTCGCTCGGGATTGAAAAAGTCTGCATGAAATGTGGATTGAATTCTTGCAGTCATTATACGTGCCAGTTGCACAGACGCGACTGTGAACATTGCGGCAAGACAGTTTGTCTGAGATGCACGATCGAAAAGGGAATGCTGAGAAAGAGATACGCTTGCAGCGAAGAATGCGCCAGCTTCCTCTAAATGCGGGCCAATGTCACTCTTCAGTTGCTTGTATTTTCAGCTGGTAAATCTCACCATCTGATTTCATTACAGTGACAGTGACCAGTTTTCGCTCGAATTCCACCTTGAGGATTCTACTGCATGGCAGTATGCTCTTTGTTTCCCTTAGGATGCTGGGTTGTTCTTGTTTGGTCTTGACCTCAGGCTTTGTATACCTCTCTAGTATTTTCTTGATGTCGTCATAGAGAGTGAGAACCTCTTCGTTCTCGGTGTCCAGGTCTCTAGGCTCTTCCTCGGTCGATAACCCTGATAGCACCACTGATACCTTGGAGATAGTAGGGCAATTGGCAGGGCGTTACCGGAGCTTCCCTCGTGAAGTGACTCATGCCCAGTGGCTATTAGAGGGTAGCATTAGGACAATCTACTCTTTCTAGGGTTTTCGGGTAATAATTTCCAGTCCTCATGAGTCATTGTTCAATTGTGTTGAGCTATTACGGAAGGCTCTGTCCCAGAGGGAAGGCGAAATTCGAGAATGGGAACTTGGTCGTCCTCAATGAGGATATTAGTATTGATTGCAGGTGTTATCGTGGCTCTGCAAGCCTCGCACGTCCTTTCTATTTCAATCGCGTTCCATACCATCACTCAGGACTTCAAGAACTCACGTAGCGTTGCTGGAATCGCAGTGGGCATCGGTGTATCCATGCTAGCTGCAGTGCCGGGCAGAAAAAACAGAGGGGTCGAACGAAGGCATGTCATTCCAGCGTACAGGATTGATCGTGCCAAGCTTTGGAGGAACGCCGAGCACCTGAGAGTGATCGCCGATTCAATGGCTAAACATTCCGACCTAAGATAGAAAAGAGATCGAAACCTTGCAGGATGGTATTTTGGACTCTAGTGTGGAGCGGACGTATCAACCGTCGCATAGATAACGCGAGACTCTGGAGACGATGATGACTAGCTCTCTCTAGTAGACTCGTCTAGGCTAGTCCACTGTCATTGGCTCAACCGGGTTTTAGCTGGTAGAGACCACTCTTGCGAGCCTGTCATGGATCCTCAGTCTTTCGAGTGTGGCATCTGCACCAGGTATCGGGTGTTCATTGAATAATCTTTCAGCTTCACTGACATGACCGACGCCGAGGATTGACACGTAGGCTCGCATTGTGCCTGACAGCTGGGCTGTCCCTTCGTATATCTTGATTAGTTTCTCGATGTTGGTCTTGAACCATTGCCAGGTCACGTCCTTAGCCTCGGGATTGTTGGTGGCGTAAGAGATCACGTTCCGGATGTCCTGCCGTTTTACGTTCCCGCCTAATGCGAAGTCCAGTGTCTTGGCGACCAGTTCTGGTTTCTTGAAACTTGCGAGTCCTTCGAGATATCGTAGTCGGTCCTCGTCGGTTGTGCTCTTCTTGTATCTGTCTAGGATACCGTCGTAATCGTTTGTTGATCTCGCATAGCCAATGATTACTGATTCCTTCATGTCCGGTTCGACATCGGCTATGTCCTTGAACCTGGACGAGGCCTCCTTGGCGTACGAATCATCCAGTAGGGCTAGTCTTGCGGCGACTGTGCCCTTGAGAAGTGAACTGTTGTCGTCCTTCTTTGTTTGAAGGACCTTGAGCTCAGAGGAGTGGAATCTCTTCGAGGTTTCAATCAGCTTCTTGGGAGCAATCTGATAGAGAAGCGTGAGCTGGTCGGAGATCTCGTAAGCCGGGAGGTATTCTTGTTCATTCTGGTATCGTTCAACCAACGCCAAGTATTCTTTGAATGGTATTTTTCCGGAGAATAGGAACTGTTTAGCATCACTGGCCAATCCCCATTTGTCGAGTGTTGAGAGTTTGCTGCTCCACAACCGGTCTTGGAGGTCCTTTCCCTGGTAGTAGACGAGGTAGAATCCGGTCTGGTCAGTGTTCAACTTTAGAGATTTCGGAGTAGAGGCTAGGTTGGTCTCGGATTTTTCCTTGTCGAAGAGGAATCGTTGAGTTTTGCCGTCAACGGTCATCGTGACCGGGATGGGCCATGTTTGTTTCTCTATGCCGCCCGCTAAGAGGAATCTTTCCTGTTCAAGTTTGAGCTTAGCGTTGGACAAGGAGACGGTTACAATCGGGTAGCCTGCTTTGCTGATCCACGCTTCCATTATCCGATTTACTTCGGTCCCGGATGCTTGTTGAAGCCGGGTCCAGAAGTCTCGACCGGCGGCGTTGGAGTATCGGAACTGTTGGAGGTAGTTTGCCACTCCTTTCTGGAAGTTGTCGGGACCAATGTAGGCCTCGATCATTCTCAGAATACTGGCCCCCTTGCCGTAGCTGATCTCGTCAAACAACTCCTCTATTTCTGCGGGGTCGCTGACTTTGGCCTCGATAGGATGGGTGCTCTTCAAGCCGTCTCTAGCTTGGGCTCCGGCGGTTTGTGTCCGGACAAAGTCTTGCCAGATGGTCCATTGTGGATAGGCGGAGTCGATGGATTTCTGGCCCATGAATGTCGCGAAGCTTTCATTGAGCCATATGTCATCCCACCATTTCATCGTGACGAGATCGCCGAACCACATGTGGGCAATCTCATGGGCAATGACGCTTGCAACCGCTTTCTTGGTCTGGACGGTCGTGTCCTTGTCAACGTGCAGGCGTATCTCTCGATAGGTTATAGCGCCCCAGTTTTCCATTGCGCCGTACGCGAATTCTGGGACGGCGACTTGGTGGAGTTTGGGTAGTTCGTATGGGATACCAAAGTATGATTCGTAATAGTCGAGGACCTTCTTTGCGGCTTCGAAGGCGAAGTCCGTCTTGATCTCGCCCTTCGATCGTTTCGCATATGCGGAATAGAGCTCGGTCTTGCCCCGATGATCTTTTTTCTCGACCCATTTTCCTATGCCTAGATAGAGAAGGTAGGTGCTCATCTTCGGCGTTTTCTGGAAGGATGTGATCTTCTTGTTACCTTCGTTCTTCTCGGAGTCGATGGGCATGTTTGAGATAACCGACAGATAAGCGTCGGTCCGGACCGTGACTTTGAAATGGGCCTTGTAGGCGGGATGATCAACGCAAGGAAGTACTTTGCGAGCTTGCACCGCTTCCAAGTGAGTGGAGAGCACGTATCCTTCTCCATAGGATGCTTTGTAGAGTCCAGTGAAATTGTCTGAAACCTTGCCTTTGTATTCGACCTCTAATGGTCCCGAGAATCTACCTGTTTGGATCTCAACAACAGATCCATTTTGTTTGAATGGAATATTCCTGGTTCCGGATCTGACGCTCATGATTTGTAGGTTTACAGCGTCAAGGCTGATGTCTCCCACAGACGTGAGGTCCATGGTTACTTTGCCGGTGTATTTGAGACCGGTGAAGTCAACGTCCATGAATAAGTCGTATTGCTTAACTTCCTGAACGGTCTTCCCAGCTTGGGCGGCTACCTGCATAACTTTCTCTAAGGAAAGGCGATAGCGCTTCTACTTAAGAAAACTGCTGTAGCGGAATTGCTTGGTATCGCTTCAGAGTTGGCCTCAGGGGATAAGAACAATAAGCCCGAGAGACCACATACCGTCGGTTCTAGAATAATGACGACAATGACCGTCGAGAAGGACTTGCGCCTGTGCATGGCAGTTTGTCCAACGCATGGCGTACAATGCAAGCTAAGAATGTTTGAACAGGAAGCCTTCCCCAAACATGCGCATTTTACCGACGGCAAGATGTGCGTCTGGAGCAAATAGCCCGAGACATTCTCAACGTGCCTTCTAGTCTTCCAGACGGATATATGCGCCTATCAAGTCGGGAGTCTGTGTTCGCGCCTTGATCCAGAACTCTTTGCTCGGGACATCCCCTGGACTGAACAAGTTGTCGTACCTGACCCTATCCTCCCCAGGAGGCATCCGTTCCACGCATCTCAAGGCGGACTCTCGCAATTGACGTGCAGTGGCCAGCTCCGGAGTTACTGCAGCGTAGTACAGGGCTAGCTTCTCAACTTCGACGACATTCTTTCCAACGTCCCGCCCAGCCTGTTTCAGACTTGCCAGGGTGACGAGTACCTTGTCACCTGTGGTCATTGCCGGTATTTCGTACTCGTTCCCTTGAGGGATTCGGGACAGTAGGTCGGGTCCTTTTGGACGGGACATAATATTCCTCTTCATCTCTTTGATAGAGGTCCCGGAACTGCCCGCGAGGATGAAGACCTGGCGTCTGTCCGGATGCACTCTGACGTCCAGATAAGGTATCAATGTTTCGTAAAGCCAAGCTTCTCCTTTCCGACTGTCCGCCTCGTCCATGAAGCATAGACAGGGACCGTCCATCTTGTCTTGGTTTGACAGGAACCTTCGGAAGATGGACTCGTCCGTCTCGGCTAAATTGATCTCAGAGTACTGGACTTTTTCCTCTAGACTGTCGCTGATCTGTTTAACGAAGAAGGTCTTACCAGTGCCAGGTGGAGCCCAGATGAGATAGTTCTCGTGTTTTGGCGTGGACGATTCAAGACCTGAGATAATCTTCTGTTTCAAATCCTTCAACAGGTTCCGGGCTGTCTCATCGTGCCGAGTGTAGTTTCCAATGACCTTGTAGTGGGAAAGAGCCACATTACTCATCGAGCTTAGCAGAGAGCGCGTTTTCGGGTCGTCTTGAGCGACAGGTTGTAGGGTCCCGAGACGCATGCGGGATAGTATCGAATTGAATCTTGCATCGTCTCTTAACTGGTCGAATCTTGGCTCGACGTTTGCCCAAACGAGCCAGCTCGACCTTTCATGGTAAGCTCTTTCGAGCCAGGCGAAGGTTTCGTCCTTGTCTCCCATGCTCATATGGACCAACGCAATCCAGTAGGATGGGACGTACTGTTTCTTCGACCTCTCAAGTAGTCGAACGAGAATTTCTTTCGCCTCATTCACCTGTCCGGCTGAGGCGTAAGCTTGGCCTAGCATGGCAAGTGAGACGGTGCTTTCGTTTGAGAGTTTGACGGCTTCTTTCAACTGATCGATTGCTTCTCTGAACAGGCCCTTCTGCATGTAGGGCCTTCCGAACCATAGTCTGGCGGGGATGAATGCTGGGTCGGACTCGACAGTCTTGCGATACTGCTCTATTGCTCGGTCGTACTGGCGAGAGAGATAGAGAACGTGTCCCACTCCAGTATCGATCGCGAGTGATAATGGGTCGAGGGATTGGGCCTGTCCCATCTCGGTCAGTGCGTCGTCGAACCGACCTAGAGCTTTCAGATAGTCGCCATAGTATTGATGGGCCGGGGCGTAGCCAGGGTTCAGTTCAAGGGCACGTATGAACTCTTTCTCGGCACCATACCAGTCCCACTCGTACTGGAACTTAACCAGGGCTAGAGATACGTGAGCCTCAGCAAGACGATCATCTAGAGCCAAGGCTTTCTCGGCAGCTATCTTCGCCTTCGGGAAGGCCTCCCGCGGAGGAACTAATTCAAGCAATGCTAAGATCGAGTAAGCATCTGCGAGCCCTGTGTATGCAAGGGCAAACTTCGGGTCGGCTTTGAGGGCATTCTCAAAATATCTTATCGCAGCATTCAATCCAGCTTCTGTTCTTGTACTGGATGAGTGTCGACCCTTCAGGTAAAGCGAGTAGGCTTCGGGTATTCCGGTCGCTTTCTTCTCGAGTCGTAGGCTTTCGCTCTGCATGACTCGGACTTTCAATGCCTTCGCGATTCTCTTTGCGATGTCACTTTGAATGGTGAAGATGTCTTCTAGATCACGATCGTAGTCTTGTGCCCAGAGATGCTCCTCGCTTGAGGCGTCGATCAATTGGGCAGTAATCCGGATCTTGTTGCCGGATTTTCGGACGCTACCCTCAAGGATTGTGTTGACTCCGAGTTCTTTGCCAATCTCGATTATTGGCTTGGTCGTTGCCTTGTAGCGGATGACAGATGTTCGTGCGATGACTCGCAGACCAGCAATTCTAGAAAGTGTTGAGATCAGCTCTTCGGTCATACCGTCCGCGAAATACTCGTCTCGATTGTCAGGGCTGATGTTGGCCAACGGGAGGACTGCAATGCGTGGGCCATCGGAAATGTTTCTCCCCTGGGACGTGGCTGGAAGCTCCTGAAAATGCGCTTGTCTATTGATGAAGAGAGTGAGAACGCAGGCTTAAGCTTTCGCGAACTATAAGCAAGTATTGCTTCACAGCTCGCCGTAATCCGTGAGATTACTCGTCTTTCCAAGGATTTCCCTCCTAGGATTCGGCTTAGGTAAGCTACGGCTCGAGGCTGGGAGACCCGGTACGGAGTGGTTCTGGGGACAGAACGAATATCGTCCCGTCCCAGCCATGTGATAGATTGGACGTGTCCATGGTTTTCGGGGCCTTCATCGATGTCCCGCTCATCGTGGGCGGATTTGTCCTCATGCTGGTATATCGAAAGCAGCTAACTCAGAGGATACTCGGCATCCAAGGCCGAATGCCACTTCTAGGCGTATACTTGCTCTTGTCAGTTCCGCTCATCATTTTCGAGGAGGACATCGATTGCATGCCGGCTTGGTGCGGCCAGGTCTTGATCCCTCCCACGCTTCCCTTCATTCTGATAGAGATGCTGGCATTGGGCATGTTGTCGTTGGGGTTGCATGCGAAGAGTCCCTTGCGTGTTACTTTGTTGTTCAGCGTCTTTGGTGTCTTATGGGAAGTCTTTCTTGGCGGGCTAAAGGGAGCACAATTTGTGATAGTAGCCGTGTTGGCTCCCTATGTGATGGTGAGCTATGGTTTCGTCTCCTTACTACCGCTCTGCACCCTACTCGAAGGTAAGGACGCCTTGTCAACCCGTTCGACGGCTCCTGTGGCCGAACCCATCGAGACGCCCAATCGTCCTAGCTGAAAATGGCGCAGCTTGAGATTCTCCCTTACCATCGTCATCCTTGCCTTCAAAGCCTGACGTCTCATTGGGATCATCCTTGTTTAGATCAGCTTTCTTTCCAGGTGTGATCTCGTATCGGCCAATATGGAGTAGCTTTGTCAATCCTTCTCTATGCCTGTTGGTTTCGTGAACTCTGTCGCCAACAGGGCCAGTGAAGCCGTTCCATATTTCAGGACGTTCTCGTCAACCTTGAACCTTGAACTGTGATTTGGAAAGATGCATCCTTTGGCAGGATTTCTTGTTCCGAGGAAGTAGAAGGTGCCTGGTGCCTCGTTTAGGAATCTGGAGAAGTCCTCGCCGCCAAGTATTGGCTCCTTTAAAATCGTCCGTGTGCCATGGATCTGTCTCAATTTTTTCTTAGCCTGTTCAGTTATCTTCTCATCGTTGACCGTTACTGGATAGGCGTCTTTTTCGAACTCGACGGTTGCCTTGGCCCCGAACGCCTTGGAGACGCCCTGGGCCACTTTCTCCACCTTCGCCTTCGCTCTCTTTCTCGTGGCCTCATCCAATGTCCTGATCGTGCCCTGAAGGATTGCTTCGTCGGGGATGATGTTCTCCTTGGTCCCTGAATGGACGGATCCTATCGTGACCACGAAAGGCTGGACGGGATCGATCATTCTACCAGAGACACCCTGGAGCGCGGTTATCACTTGGGCGGCGATATAGACAGGGTCGATTGTTTGATGAGGTGCCGAACCGTGGCCTCCTTTTCCTATTATTCGGACCACGAACGTATCCGGTGCCGCCATTATAGCCCCTCCTCTAAGGCCGAATACGCCGGAGTTGAGATCACCATCAATGTGGAGTCCAAATACATAGTCGACCTTGGGATCCTTCATTACGCCGTCTTCGATCATCGGTTTCGCTCCTCCTCGGCCTCCATGTTCCTCGGCGGGTTGGAAGACGAACTTCACCGTGCCGTGAAGCTCGTCCCTGTGAGTTGCGAGTAATTTGGCC
>Ga0209157_1002237_pt1 | contig 15561 bp, 16 predicted proteins | sample GraSoiAngelo_135_FD_185892 | JGI IMG/M metagenome (GOLD analysis project Ga0209157, IMG submission 185892) | Grasslands soil microbial communities from the Angelo Coastal Reserve, California, USA - 14_0929_05_40cm (SPAdes) (version 2) | ecosystem: Environmental > Terrestrial > Soil > Grasslands ... | reverse complement strand
GCCGCCGAGCGCCGCGCCGCTCACGTTTCCGATGCCGCCGAGGACGGCCGCGGTGAACGCCTTGAGTCCGGCGTCGAAGCCGAGCGTGAAAACGGTGTTGTTGTTGTAGAGGCCATACATCAGCGAAGCCGCGCCCGCCAGCAGGCCGCCGAGCAGGAACGTGAACGAGATGACGCGGTTCACGTCGATGCCCATCTGCAGCGACATCTCCGTGTCCTGCGCCACCGCGCGCATCGCCTTGCCCATCCGGGTATTCCGGATGACCCACGCAAGGGCAAGCATCAAGGGGATCGCGAGAGCGAGGACGAAGAGATCCTTGAAGGTGAACCGGACGAGCGTGTGAAGCCCGAAGAGTTGGCTGATGAAGTCGTACTGGGGAAGAAGATCCGGGAACCGTCGGGGCGTCGGCCCCTGCCAGAAGAGGCCGATGTTCACGAAGATGAAGGAGACGCCGATGGCCGAGATGAGCGGCGCGAGCCGGGGCGCGCGCCGCAAAGGCCGGTACGCGATCCGCTCGGCGAGCACGTTCAGCAGGCCGCAGAAGATCATCGCGGCGAGGAGCGCGAGACCGAGCGCCCACCAGGGCGTGCTCGTGACGCCCACCTCGGTGCCGAAGCCGAGCAGCGTGAGCGTCGTGAGGCAGGCGAACGTCCCGAGCATGAAAAGGTCGCCGTGGGCGAAGTTGATGAGCTCGATGATCCCGTAGACCAGGGTGTAGCCAAGCGCGATGAGCGCGATGAACGCGCCGTTCGTGATACCGATGACGATCGCCGCGAGGAACAGGTCTATGGCCTTCCCTCCAGAGACCGAATCGGGGCGAGAACCGGACCCCCGTCCGGTTACCCGCCCCGATTCTGCACTAACTCGATCAGGCCGCTACTTGACCGCCAGCTCCTTCTCGAAGACCCATGCGCCGCCCTTTCCCACAGAGCCGGAGAACTGCGTCAGGGTGGTGTCGCCGTTGGCGTCGAACGACCACTTGCCGAGCACGCCCTCGTAGTCCTTCGTGCCCATCACGTTCGCGAGGACCGTCGCGCGGTCGTCCGCTTTGTCGCCTGCCTTGGCGATCGCGGCGAGGACGACCTTGGCCGCCTCGTAGCCGTAGATGGCGTACGCGTTCGGACTCTTGTTCTGGTACTTGGCGTCGTACGCCTTGAGCCAGTCGGCCGACTTGCCGGTGTACTTCTCCGGCGGAACGCCACCGAAGGTCGAGTACACGCCGTCGCCTGCCGGACCGGCCTGCTTCAGGAACTCCGAGCAGTTGATGCCGTCCGGGCCCATGAACTTGATATTCGGAGCCACGGCCTTGAGGTCCTTCGCCAGGACCGCCGGGTTGTTGTCGACGATGCCGCCGTAGTAGACGAAGTCGGCACCGCTGTCCTTGATTTTGTTCGCGAGCGCCCGGTAGTTGTCGGCCTTCTGCGCGCCCTCGTAGCCCTTCTCGGTCAGGCCGATCTCCTTCGCCTTCGCGCGGAAGACGTCGGCGATGCCTTTTCCGTAGAGCTCGGTGTCGTGAATGATGTAGACGTTCTTCCCGCCGAGGTCTTTGGTCCAGACGGCGCCGACCGCGCCCTGGAGGTCGTCGGCCGGGACCACACGCGCGTAGTTGCGCTTGCCGTTCGGGTAATAGGTGTTGGGCTCGTTCGCCTCACCCTTGCCTGGCTTGGTGAGACCCGGGTATGTATTCGCCGGTGAGACCATCACGAGGCCCGCCTGGTTGAGGAGCGGGATCGAGACCTTCGCCGCGCCGGAGTTGTACGTCCCAATGTAGGCGACGACCGACTTGTCGTTGATCGCCTTGCGCGCGTTCTCGGCCTCCTGCGCCGCGTCCCACGAGCCCTTGGCCGCGGTCGCGTCGTCGAGCGCTTCGAACTGGACGGTGACGTTGTTGATCTTTGTGTCGGCGATCGCCATCTGGATCGAGTTGACGATTTCGACCGTCTGCGTCCTCGACGCTCCGGTCATCGGCAAGCTCGACAAGATCTTGACCGTCTTCGCGGTCGTGGCCCCGCCGCCACCGCCACCGCCGCCGCCGCACGCGCCGACGACCAGCGCGAGCGCGGAGATGGCCGCAGCTGCGGACAACCAACGCTTCTGCATGCACGCCCTCCCAACTGCTCTCTCGGTCCGGGCGGGACCGCCCCGAAGGCCTTCCCCATGCGCCGGTGGCCGGATTGAAGAAGTGTGCGTGCGGTTGCGCCGGGCGTCAACGAAGCGACGCCCGGACGCTTGCTACGCTCGGATGACGGTCCGCTCTGCTACCGCTGCCGTCGTCGCCGCGTTCATCGCCGTGTCCTGCACGGCGACGCCTCCGGTCGCGCAGTCGCAACGGCCGCTCAGCACCTCCGCGCCTTCGGGAGCGCCGAGCGGTCTGACCGGAGGTCGTGTCCTATTCAGTAAGGCCGGGCTGGATCTGTGGTCGAGCCTGCCCGACGGAAGCGGCCGCAGCGCCGTCACACAGGACGGTTCATCCGGCGGGTATGTGAGCGGGCACTGGTCGCCGGATGGCTCCCAGATCGCAGCCGAGCGGTCGATGGCCGGCGAGGGCGGCACGGCGCTCTATCTATTGCGCGCGGGGCGCACTCCCGAGCGTCTTACCCGCACCGATACGTTCCTCGACGGCTACGTCTGGTCGCCTGATGGCCGGTATGTCGCATATGGAGAGGTGATATCGGGGGCGACCGCCGCGGCAGGTGGGCTCACGCTCGTCGGCGCGGTCGGCAACGTGCACCTCTACGACACGCAAACGTCGACCGACATGATCGTCGGTCCGGGGACCCATCCGGCGTTCTCGCCCGACGGCACGCACCTCGGTTACGCGCATCTTTCGGGCGCGATCGCCGCGGCGGACCTGACGGTGCTGGCGCGCGGGAGGCCCGACAACCTCCCGACGCAGATGCTGGTCAACCTCGGCGATCTCACGCGCGTTTCCACAGCGATCGCCCCGCGTGGCATGGGCCTCATCGGGGGACCGCAGTACTCGTCCGACGGAAAGCTCATCGCATACGCCGCGATCGAGAACGGGCCGGTGCTCGAGGCCGAGCAGATCGTCTACGTGCAGGAGGCGGTGCCGAGCGCGCCGCTCAAGCTCTACGCCCTTGGCAGGACGGGCGCGCTCCATCACGTCGCCGACCTACGCTGGTCACCGACCGCTCCGGTGCTCGCGTATTCGATCATCAACGCGCAGCCCCACCACCATTGGCTCTACGCGATCGACGCGTCAACCGGCGATCGCCGCGAGCTCTTCGACTCGCAACAGCACTTCCTCGATTTCACCTGGTCGCCGGATGGAAAGCTGATCCTTCTCCAGATGGACGACGGAGATGCGTGGCTCTACTTCCGGCCGGATCGTCCCGGGCCTATCGGCAGCGTCACACCGGGCGGGTGGCGGCCGGAGTGGTGCTCCTGCGCGTCGCGGACCTAGTCGCTCAGGCGGCCTGATCGCGAAGCTCGAGCTCGGTCATCCGGATCTTCGCCTCGCGGGTGACGCTGCCGAGCTCGAGGCGGCGGGAGAGCTGCGACAGCACGAAGCAGATGACGAAGTAGATGGTCGCCACGATGAGCAAGACCTCGATCGGGTTGAAGAACTGCGTGTAGATCGTCCGTCCCTGGCGTAGGAGATCGAAGACGCCGATCGTGCCGACCAGCGACGTGTCTTTGATGACCGTCGTGAGCTGACCCATCATCGCCGGGACCATCAGCCGGAGCGCCTGTGGCAGGACAACGAAGCGCATGGTCTGCGGGTAGGAAAGCCCGAGCGCCCGTGATGCCTCGGTCTGGCCCCGCGGAAGAGTGAGGATCCCCGCGCGGATGATCTCCGCGAGGACGGCGCTCGTGTAGAGCGAGAGTCCCAGCACACCGGCCCAGAAGCGCGGGAGCTCGAAGTCGGCGCCGAAGATCGGCCGGAAGAGGCTCGAGCCCTTGATCCCGAAGTAGACGATGAGCAGGAGCACCGGGAGGGCGCGGATGGCCTCGACGTACGCCGTCGCTGGCCAGCGGATCCACCGCAGTGACGAGAGCCGGCCGAGCGCGAAGGCCAGGCCGACAGGGAAGGACAGGACGACCGAGACGACCGAAAGCGCGAGGGTCTGCACGAGCCCATCGCCGAAGAACCGCCAGATCGCCGGATCGGCGAACATGCCCCAGGTATCCGGTCGCATCAGCGCACCACCAGGAGCCGGCGCTCGAGCCCGTTCACGACCAGACCGAGCGGAATGGTGAGCGCGAGGTAGAGGAGCGTCGCGGTCAGGAAAGCCTCCCCGGCCCGAAAGGTGCGCGACTCGACGATCTCCGCGGCGAAGAGCAGGTCGGTCACGCCGATCGTCGAAGCGAGCGAGGTGTTCTTGACCAGTGCGATCGCGATATTGCCCAGCGGCGGGATCACCGCGCGGAATGTCTGCGGTAGCTGGACCTCGCGCAGGGTCTGCGCGTAGGAGAGCCCGAGCGAGCGGGCCGCCTCGATCTGCCCGCGATCCACGCCGAGCAAACCGCCCCGCACCACCTCGGCGACATAGGCGCCGTGATAGAGCGCCATGCCCACGAACGCCGCGCGGAAGATGTTGTCGAAGGTGTCGCTGGCGAAGCGAAGCCCGAGGAGCGGAAGCCCGAGGAACAGGAAGAAGAGCTGCACCACGAGCGGCGTGTTGCGGAAGAACTCGACGTACGCGGCGCCGACCCAGCGGACCGGTGCGATGGGCGAGACGCGCATGAGGGCCACGGCGGTACCGAGCACCAGCGCGCCGATAAGCCCGAGTCCTGAGAGCTGGACGGTCAGCCAGAGCCCGCCGAAGAAGAGGTCGGGGAACTCGAAGGCGATCGCGCCGGGCATCAGCTGGCACACCGAGAACGGGGGCCGGCCGCCGGCCGACCCCCGCTCGCGTTTCGCGTCACGCCGGCAGCGCTAGCCCTTCGGTGCCGTTTTCTTGTCGCCGGAGACCGGGGTGATGTGCTTCTCGTATAGCTTGCCCCAGGTCCCGTCCTTGATCGCCGCGGCGAGCCAGGTGTTGAGGAAGGCCACGAACCCATTGCGGTCGCTGTTCTCGTTCTTCTTGATCCCGATGCCATACGGCTCATCGGAAAAGTACTTGCCGACGATCTTCGTGTTCGGGTCCTGCTTCACGAGGCCAAACAGGATGGTCTCGTCGGTCGAGACGGCGTCCGCTTGTCCCTGCTGCAGCGCCAGCAGACACGCAGGGTAACTGTCGAGGAGGAGCGCCTTCGCCGCCGGCTGGGCCTTCGTCACGTTCTGCTCGCTGGTCGATCCGCGCTGCGCGCAGAAGGTCTTGCCGCCGAGGTCCACGACCTCCTTGATCTGATCGTTGGTCTTCTTCACGAGGATGCGCTGGCCGGTGGAGAAGTAGACGTCCGAGAAGTCGATCTGCTTCTTCCGATCCTCGTTGATGGTGAAGGTCTTGATGATGACGTCGGCCTTGTTGTCGGTCAGCGATGGGATGCGCGTCGCCGACGTGACCGGCACCCACTCGATGAAGCTGTCGGGATCGCCTTGCGTCCCGAATATCGCCTTCGCGATCTCACGGCCGATGTCCGTGTCGAACCCTTCCCACTTGCTGTTCGTGGGGTTCTTCACGCTGAAGGGCGGGTTGTCCTCCTGCGTGCCGACCCGAAGCTTCCCCTTCACCTGGATCGAGTACATGAAGGTCTGGACCTCGAACTTCGGCCTCGTCGCCGCCGACGCCGCCGGACTCGATGTCCCGGCGGTCCCGCCTGTGCCCGCTCCGCCGCAGGCCCCCGCCAGGAACGCGATGGCAAGACCGAACGCGACTGCTCGCGCCATGCCTCTCATCTGCGCACTCCCTCCTTGCCCCTAATGCCGGATGACCTTGCTGAGGAACTGCCTCGCGCGTTCCTCCTTCGGCGAGACGAAGAAGTCCGCGGTCGGCGTGTCCTCAATGATGCGTCCCTCGTCCATGAAGACCACCCGGTCGGACGCCTCGCGCGCGAAGCCTAGCTCGTGGCTCACCACGAGCATGGTCATGCCCTCTTTCGCGAGCTGCCGCATTACATCGAGCACTTCGCGGATCATCTCCGCGTCGAGCGCGCTCGTGGGCTCGTCGAAGAGCATGACCTTCGGCTCCATGGCGAGGGCTCGCGCGATCGCGACGCGCTGCTGCTGACCGCCCGAGAGGCGCGCCGGGTGGACATCCGCTTTCTCAGGGATCCCGACCTTCGCGAGGAGCGCGAGGGCGCGCTCGCGAGCTTCCTTCGTCGGGATGCCATGGACCTTCGTCGGCGCGAGCATGACGTTCTCGGCTGCGGTGAGGTGGGGGAACAGGTTGAACGACTGAAAGACCATGCCCACGCGCTTGCGGAGGCGGTTCACGTCGGTGTTGATCTCGTGGACCGCGATCCCATCGACGACGAGGGTCCCGCTCTCGATCGGCTCGAGCCGGTTGATCGTCCGCAGGAGCGTGCTTTTGCCGGAGCCGGACGGACCGATGATCACGAGCACCTCGCCTTCACGGACAGCGAGGGTGATACCGCGAAGCACGTAGAGCGAACCGAAATGCTTGTGGACGTCGCGGAACTCGATCATCGGGTGCTCCATCATGGCGGAGATGGCTCCCGTCGCGACGTTCTTCAGTGGGCACCCGGTCCGGATCGGCGGTGCCGCCGTGGCGGTCCTCGTGCTCGCCGGTGTGGCCTGGTATCTCGGGTCGCCGCTCTTCGTCCGCACCTATACGAACGAAGCGCTTCCCGCGCCGACCACGTCTGGTGCGACGACACAACCGACGGCCGCCGTCAGCGCCACCTCCGCTCCGGCCGGTCCGCGTGTCCTCGCCACGGGTGAGCTTGGCTACGTGGACTCGATCCACAACGGTACGGGCCCGGTGCGGATCGTCGACATCGGCGGTCAGCGGTTCGTCCGCTTCGAGGACGTCGCCATCACCAACGCGCCGGACGTCCATGTCTATCTCTCGCGCGAGACCGGCGGGAAGTGGGCCGAGACAACGAGCCTCTATCTGGGCCCGCTCAAGGCGACCAACGGCTCCTTCAACTACGAACTCCCTGCCGGGACCGACGTCGCTCCGTACAAGAGCGTGGTCGTGTGGTGTCGCGCCTTCCGCGTACTCATCACCTGGGCCGACCTCACCTAGCGTCGGCTCGTGCCCGCCCAAAAGAAAGCCAAACCTCGCGCGCCCAAGCCGCCCGATCCGGCGCTGCGAGCGCGGGCACGGAAGGTCCTCGCTAGGCTCGCTAAGGCCAACCCCGACTGGGGTCCAACTCTGTTGTTCTCGAGCCCGCTCGAGCTGCTCGTGGCGACGATCCTCGCTGCTCAGGCGCAGGACGAGCGGATCAACCAAGTCACCCGGACGCTGTTTCAGAAATACCGGACTCCGGCCGACTACGCGTCTGCGCCGGCGGGCGTTCTCGAGCAGGACATCAAAGCGACCGGCTTCTTCAACCAGAAGGCAAAAGCGCTCCGCGCGATGTCGCGCGGGCTCCTCGAGGAGTTCGACGGGGAGGTCCCCTCCGACATGGAAGGCCTCACCCGGCTCCATGGCGTGGGTCGCAAGACGGCGTCGATCGTGCTCGGAGCCGCTTTCGGGGTCCCCGCGGTGGCTGTAGACCGTCACGTGGCCCGGGTCGCCGACCGGTTGCGGCTCTCCCGCGCGGCCGGATCGATCGAGGAGAGCCTCCAAGCGCTCTACCCGAAAAAGGACTGGATCAAGGCGACGTGGTCCTTCGTCCTGCATGGCCGTCGCATCTGCCGGCCCACGCCGCTCTGCCCGATCTGTCCGGTCAACGACCTCTGTCCGTATCCGAAGAAGACGAAGGTGTTGCCCGCGGCGCTGCGATCCAGCCAAGCAGCGCTGCCACCAGGAGCAACGAGGCGTCACCAGCGATGATCCAAAGGCCCTCCGTGATCCCGCCCTCGACGGGCTCGAGCGGAGCGGGCGCGAGACCGAACGCTTCGATTACCACGTAGCCCGCGCCTACGAGCGCACCGTGGTACAGACCCGCATATTTGGCCAGTTTTCCGGCCAGAAACGCGCCAGTGGCGATACCACAAAGCGGAGCGGCGATACCAAAGATCGGCGCACCCGGGCCGGCTCCGAGACCGAGGATGAGCGCGCTGCCGACGGCCGCGAGGAGGCCAACGGCGACCGCGGTCCGATCGATCGGTGGGAGTGAGCGCGGCGACGCGATGTCATGAGCTTATCGGGAGGGAAAAGAAAACCGATCCGCGAGGCCTACGCGGATCGGCGGGTTCGCGAAAGGTGCCAGACTCGAGAAACGAAAAAGCGACGACTCTCGTCGTCGCTCACGACAGATCTACTTCTTCTTCTTCGAGGACTTCGCCTTCTTCTTCTTCGCTGGCATCAGTGGATCACCTCCTCCTGGCCACGCATTGACGGTTATATAGACACACTCACGTTGCAAATGTCAACACGTGAGACCTGAGCGACATCAGGCGGTGGTGGGTGGGACCTCGCCTCGTAGTCGCTCGGCGACCCGCTTCCGCAGCTCGGCGGGGGCGGCATCGGAGGTCCCGCAGTCGCGGATCACCTTCAGGAACTGCTCCTGAAACACGACGGTGTCGCCGCAGTCGTCGCACCCTTCGAGGTGCTGGGCAATCTCTTTGCGCTCGGCCGGGCCGAGCTCCTGATCGAGGAACTGGTAGAGCTTCTCGAGGCAGTCGTCGCAGTCCATGCCGTCCTCCTAATCCGGCTGCGGCCCGGCGGACCGGACCGCGGCGATCCCGCGCTCGCGAGCCAGGTCGTAGAGCCGCTGCTGCAGGAACTTCCGGCCACGATGAAGGCGCGACATGACCGTCCCGATCGGGATCGCGAGCATCTCGGCGATCTCCTTGTAGGAGAAGCCCTCCACGTCGAGGAGCACGGTTGTCCGGAACTTTTCGGGAAGCGCCTCGAGGGCGTCCTTTACCTCGCTGGAGACGATGCCGTCGAGAAACTCCCGCTCGGGGTCGGACGAGCCCGCGGCGGAACCGTTCTGTGACATCCGGCGGTAGAGGGAAAACTCGTCGACGTCGTCCAGTTCGGCCGTTTGGGGCTGTCGAGCACGTTTGCGGTAGGCGTTGATGAAGGTGTTCGTGAGTATTCGGAAGAGCCACGCCTTGAGATTCGTGCCGGGCGTGAACTGTTCACGGAAACGCAGCGCGCGGATATAGGTCTCCTGCACGAGGTCCTCGGCGTCGGCCTCCGATCGCGTCATCCGTAGCGCCGTTCGATAGAGCGCGTCGATGTAGGTGAGCGCCTCGGTCTCGAAGGCATCTTGCGCCACTCGGTCACTCTAGACCAACGTCCGCGCGGCTCGGGCCATTCCCGATAGGCTCGCCGGGGTGGATCGGCGGCGGCTTCGCGCGATCATGGGGCGGCTCGCTCGCGCATACGGCGATCCGCCACAGCCTCGACACCTTCCGCCACTCGAGGAGCTCGTCCTCACCGTGCTATCTCAGCACACCAGCGACACGAACCGCGATCGCGCCTACGCGGACCTTCGCAAACGACTCCCGACGTGGGACGAGGTCGCGGGCGCTCCGCTGCCGGTGCTCGCTCAAGCCATCCGTCGCGGCGGTCTCGGCCCGACGAAGGCCGTCCGCATCCGCGCGATGCTGCGCGCAATCCGCCGGAGTGGCGTGCCGCTCGACGACAGAGCCTTCACCCGGATGCCGGATCAGGACCTCTGGGACACGCTCGTCGCCCTGCCCGGGGTCGGTCCGAAGACCGCCGCGTGCGTCCTGCTCTTTTCTCTCGATCGACCCTACTTTCCCGTCGACACGCATGTGCACCGCGTGGCCAAACGGCTCGGCCTGGTCCCGCCCGGCGCGGACGCGGTCGCCACGCAGGCCGCGTTCCAGACGAGCGTGCCTGAAGCCGACATGTATCAGCTGCACATGAACCTCATCCGTCATGGTCGCGCCGTGTGCGTCGCGCAGCGCCCGCGCTGCTCGGAGTGCGTCCTGCGGGAGCTGTGCCCCCGCGTCGGAGTCACCGAGGCGCGCTAATGTCCGGGCGTGGTCAACGTCCGCTACATGGTCGACGACGTGGATGCGGCGGTCGCCTTCTACACGACGCACTTCGGATTCACGCTGCTCTCGAGCGCGGCGCCTGCCTTCGCCGATCTCACGCTCGGCGACCTGCGGCTCCTGCTGAGTGGCGCGAAGAGCTCCGCCGGCCGTCCGATGCCTGACGGTCGCCGCCCCGGGCCCGGGGGATGGAACCGCATCCAGCTGATCGTCGAGGACCTTCCCGTCGAGGTGAGTCGCCTTCGCGCCGGCGGGCTGCCCTTCCGTAACGACATCGTGACCGGACCCGGCGGATCACAGATCCTGATCGACGATCCCTCGGGTAACCCGATCGAGCTCTTTCAGCCGGCTCGCCGGGACAGGGTGCCTGAACCCGACAGCCGTCCGGATCTCACCCGCTGCGCTGCTCGCCTTGACCGTGGTGACGCGTCTCGTCGATGCCGTGAATCTGCCGTTTGGCGACGTCTTCGTCGCCAACATGACCGGGAACGTCGTGTTCCTTGCGTTCGCCCCAGCCGGCGCGGCCTGGAAGCTCGCGTCGATCGGAGCGATGCTCGGCGGCTGGTGGTCTGACCGTTCGCCGCCGACGCGACGCCGCGGGTTGAAACCCGTTCGATAGATGCTCGATCGCCAGGTCGCGGAGACGCGCTATCCACCGGATGCTTGGGGCCCGCGCCCTGGTACGGGCGTACTCCCCTGTTCGAATGGACCCGATAAGGATGCCCGCACCGCGCCGTTAGTGGGGCAGTGGAAGGCACTAAGACCATGCCCGTTCCGGGCGCCGAAGGCCACCAGGAACGGCAGCTCATCGCAGGTCGCTACCGCCTCGCGTCCTTCCATCGCGGGGACGAACGCACCGAGGTCTGGCGCGCTCTCGATGAGTCTCTCGGCCACGTGGTCACTCTCGAGTTCCTGCGCGATCGGGAGCCGGCCAACCGTGAGCGTTTCGTTGGCGAGGCACGCCGCTTAGGACTGCAACGGCCAACGGTGATGCGGGTGGCGGGGGTCTACGACGGAGCCGACGGGACATTCATCGTTTTCGAGGACCTCGTCCAAGCATTAGCCGCGCTCGACGCACAGAAGCCCGCCGCCGAAGTGCCCTCCGCGCTCGCGAAGGCCTCCGAGCCGCCGGCCGTCGCGCTACCGAAAGTCGAGCCGCCGAAAGTCGAGCCGCCGAAAGTCGAGCTGGCCGCGGTGACGCCGGCGAAGCCGATCCTCTCCGTCGCGGCCGCGCCGGAAGTCGCGACGCCCGACGTCTCGAGCGACGCGTCAAGCGACCAGGGCATGGCGACACTGGTCGCCGCACTGCGCGCGCGCAAGCTTTCGCTGCCCGACACAACGCTCTTGATGGAATCGGTGGTCGAGATCGCGGAAGACGTGCGCAGTTTCATTGAGGAGCTCCACCTCGAGGACATTCGCATCGTGGCCGCAGTGCGCTCTTCGCTCGAGGACCTGCACCTCGAGGACATCCGCATGGACGAGGTCGTCGCCGAAGCCCGCGCTCTGCTGAGCCGCGTCGATCTGTCCGTGCTCAGGTCGGCGTTCACCCACGCCACCGTTGCCGCGGGCGGTCTGGCGAGCATCCGCCCAGAAGTACATGTCCCGGCCCCGCCGCGCGTGCATCTCCCGTCCCCGCCGCGCATACACGTCCCGGCGCCGCGCGTGCCACGTCCGCCGCGTGTGCACACCGCCCGCGTCAAAGTGGCGGCGCCCGCCAAGCCGGCCGTGCCGCACGCGCCGAAGGCACGTCGGGCCGTTCGCCCCGTGCGCTGGGGGCGCGTCCTGTCGCGCGGCCTCACTCTGGGAGTTCTCGCAGCCGTGGTGATCTCGATGCCGCCGGAGCTGACGGCGAAGATCGAAGATGAGGTGCGCTCGACGCTCGACCAAATGTCCCGGGCACTAGCGCCGTCCGAGCCCGGGCTCGCGCGCGCCAGTTTCGAGCTTCCACCCCTTAGCGCATACGGTGCCACGTTCGAATCGCAGAGTCCCTATCCCACAGCGAGCCCCAACGGGACGGTGGAGTGGGTCGTCGCACTCCGCAACACCGGCTCCGTCGGCTGGTATCGGGGCATAGATGGCGCGCAGGCGTCGCTCGCCCTCGTGGACGGGACCAGCGCAGGCGTGCAATCGACACCATATGTCGGGCCGGGTCAGGTGGGCTGGTTCGTCGTGCACTTCCCGGCGCCGCCCGAGCCTGGCACCTACCGGGTTTCGTTCCTTCCGCGCATCGACGGTCGCGGAGCGCTGCCGGATCTCGGCATCAACGCCACCGTCACGGTGTCGACGAACCCGTAGCCGGCACCGCGCGACGGATCCTGCGCTCGCGTTGCCGTCGTCAGCCATTAACGTTCTGCCGAAGCGGCAGACTGAAGTTGAAGGTGCTGGCGCGGCCGACTTCGCTCTTCAGCTAGATCCAGCCTTGAAGCATCGACGCAGCCCCGGTGCTCCGGGACTACCTAGATGGTGAGTTCCCGGCGCGTATAGTCCGGCGCGCGACCGCGGGAGGGGACCTGACATATCAGGTGATATTCGAGTGAAGGCCGCCGTACTCCATGCACCGCGCACCCCGTTCGAGGTCGAAGATCTCGTCCTCGATTCGCCGCGCGCCGGCGAAGTGCTTGTGCGGATCGCCGCCGCCGGCGTCTGCCACAGCGACTGGCATTTCGTGAGTGGCGACCTCAACACGCCCCTGCCAGCCGTCCTCGGTCACGAAGGTGCCGGGGTCGTGGAAGAGGTCGGCCCGAATGTGACGAGCGTCAAGCCAGGCGACCACGTCGTCCTCCTGTGGCGAGCTGGCTGCGGCCGCTGCGAGTACTGCAGTGCCGGAAGGCCCGCGCTCTGCTCGGCCGGTCGCGCGATGCGCTCTGCCGGCATGTTGCTCGACGGTACGAGCAGGCTGCACGGAAGAGCTGGCGAGGTGAAGCACTTCCTCGGCGTGTCGTGTTTCGCCGAGCGCGCGGTCGTGCCGGAGATGAGCCTCCTTCCGATCGGCGCCGACGTTCCATTGGAGCTCGCGGCCCTCGTCGGTTGCGCCGTGATGACGGGTGTCGGCGCGGTCGTTAACACCGCCGCCGTTCGGCCGGGTACAAGCGTCCTCATCATCGGAGCCGGAGGCGTCGGCCTGTCGGCGGTAATGGGCGCCAGGCTCGCCGGCGCGGACCCGATCATCGTCTCAGACCTCGTGTCCGCGAAGCTCGATCTCGCACGAGAGCTCGGCGCGACCCACGTCCTGGACGGTCGTTCCGATCTCGTGGAGTCAGTGCGCGAGGTGACAAGCGAGGGCGTCGACTTCGCGTTCGAGTGCATCGGCAATAGCGCGCTTCTCGCGCAGGCAGTCAAGGCGCTGCGACGCGGCGGAACTGCGGTGGCGGTTGGATTGCCACGCGCGGATGCCGAGGTGTCGGTCAACGTGGTCGAGCTCGTGACGCAGGAGAAGTCGCTGAAAGGAAGCATCTACGGATCGACGCGTCATTTCGCCGACATCCCTCGGCTCATTTCGCTCTACCGCCGCGGACGTCTACCGATCGACCGGCTCCTGGGCCGACGTTACCGATTGTCAGAGATCAATGACGCCTATCGGGCGCTGCTCAACGGCGAGTTCGCTCGCGCCGTGATCGTCCCGAACTGATGCGCTAAACGGTGACAGTGAAATCGCTCGTTGGGGTGGCGAAGTTATCAGGGACATCTGCCGGCTTCGGAGGCCACGTGTCTCGACAGGCGCTCGCGGGTGGCCGGCCGAGCCCGACCCCGGCCGTTCGGTCATCATCTCGGTCTTGGCTAAGCGGCGGGGCGAGACCGCGGCCGAACGCCGATGCGCGGGTCGGCGCCGTCACTAGCCGAAAGGGGAGAAGCCATGAGAGAACCGGTCGTACGCCTCCTCGCGAGTGCCCTCGTCGTCGCGTTCTGCGTCGCGCTCGCCTCCGGGGCGCTGTCCCGAACCGCGGTCGCGCAGAGCAAAGGCGGCCGACAGCTCTCGAGCGTGCGAGACCTGGCGGTTGCGCTCCAGAATGAATCCGTCGGCGGCCCCTTCACCAGCGTCTGCGTCTCGAGCGCCGCCTTCGGCGCGAACGTCATGGCGAACTGCGATAGCACGCGTCTCCCGCACAACGAGACGTCCATCGCCGTCGATCCCAATGACGCCACCCATCTCGTCGGTGGATCGAATGACACCGAGCTGCCGCCGAGCGGGGCCAGCGGCTCGGCGAAGAGCGTCGCGGGCTACTACACGAGCTTCGATGGCGGCGACAGCTGGCTGAACGGCCAGGTGCCGGCGGGCAAGTTCACGCAGACCGGCGACCCGACGATCGGATTCGATGCGCAAGGCAACGTGTATTACGGCGTCGTCGCGTTCGACCTCGGCCTCGGCGGCCTCGCGCTCGGCGGCGCGATCCAGATCTCGCGTTCCTCCGACGGCGGCCGCAGCTTTGGCGCGCCAGTCGTCATCGAACAGTCGACGTCACCGACCGCTGTCTTCGAGGACAAGCCCTATCTCGCGGTGGACACGAGCGCGACGAGCGCGTTCCGCAATAGCGTCTACATGACCTGGGCGCGCTTCCACTTCACCAGGTCGTTCACCTACCTCGAGTCACCGATCTTCTTCGCCGCGTCGCGCGACGGCGGGCAGACCTGGTCGCTGCCACAGGAGATCAGCGGGGCGAACCGCGCGATCTGCACGTTCTCGGGGACGCCGCTGGCCTATGACGGGAGGTGCAAGGAGGACCAGTTCGCGTCGCCGGTGGTCGCCGCGGACGGCACGATCCTCGTCGCCTTCGAGAACACCCAGGCAGTCGACGACGGGCAGTTCCGGAGCCAGTACCTCCTTGTGCGATCTCGTGACGGAGGCGCGACGTGGAGCGCTCCGGTCCGCGCGAGCGACGTCCTCCGGGACGGCGTGAACGACTATCCGATCAACATCAACGGGAGGCAGACCCTCTCGAACTCGCAGTTCCGGGTGAACTCGGCGGGCAATCTCGCGATCCACTCGGCGAGCGGAGCGCTCCACATCGTGTGGTCGGACAACCGGAACGGCACCGCCGACGCGACGAACACGGACGTCTTCGTCGTCTCCTCCACAGACGGCGGCACTACCTGGTCACGTCCGGCGGCCGTGAGCCGCTCGCGGAATGACCAGTTCTATCCCTGGGCGGCCGTTGCGCCCGATGGCACGCTCAACGTGATGTACATGGACCGGAGTTACGACCGCGGAAATTCGCGCTACGGCATCACGCTCTCACGGCGGGCGTTCGGAGCGAGCACCTTCAGCGGTCAGCGGATCGACACGGGCCTCTCCGACCCCAATCACGCCCGCTGGTTCGCCGGCTCGACCGGCGGCGAGACCACGTTCCTCGGCGACTACAACGGCCTCGCCGTGGGGTCCGACGGCGTCGCGCACCCGCTCTGGACCGACATGCGCCGCCTCGTGACGGTGAACGGCGCGAGCGGCACGAACGAGGACATCTTCACGGTCGCGGTCCCGTGAGGCCGCTCAGCTTCGAGGAGCTAGGGGGCCGCCTCGCGCCGGCCCCCTCTTCGGCTGGCAGGCCATATCGTTC
>Ga0209157_1002235_pt1 | contig 15569 bp, 14 predicted proteins | sample GraSoiAngelo_135_FD_185892 | JGI IMG/M metagenome (GOLD analysis project Ga0209157, IMG submission 185892) | Grasslands soil microbial communities from the Angelo Coastal Reserve, California, USA - 14_0929_05_40cm (SPAdes) (version 2) | ecosystem: Environmental > Terrestrial > Soil > Grasslands ... | reverse complement strand
ATTCGGTAGGCGCTGCGAACGCCCGTGTGGCGTGACGATTTCGCCGTGACGGCAAGCATCCTCGAAGACTCGCCTAACTCGTTTCGGGGGCCAGCCCGCATGGCGGCGGTTTATCAGAGCCATCGGCAACCGGAACGCGCGCTGGCCGCGTTGCGACACGCGGCTCGCATCTATGACCGCGATCCCGCGCTCTTTATCGCGGGCGCCGATGCGGCGCTGACGCTGGACAACTCACGTCTCGCCGACTCGATGCTGGCGCGCGCCGAGCAGCTGTGCTATCGCTGCGCGGGCGCGTATCGGACGCAGGCGCTGGCGGCGCGTGCGCGCGGCGACTCAGCGGTGGCGGACTCCCTGCTCGCGCGGATGCCATGAAGCGCGAGCTGCTGGTCGTCTTCACCGCCGCGGTCGCCCTGTATCTGCCCACCGCCCGCTACGGTTTCGTGCAGGACGATCGAGCCATCATCGTGGCGAACCCCGCGGCGCATTCGGTGGGTGCCGCGCTTGGCGCGTTTGACGAGCCCTACTGGCCGCGCGAATCGGGTGCCGGTCTCTACCGACCCGTCACGATTCTTTCTTACGCGATCGATTGGACGATCTCCGGCGGGCGGCCAGGCTGGTTCCACATCATGAACGCGCTGTGGCACGGGCTCGCCGCCGTGCTGTTCGTCCTCGTGGTCGCGCGCTGGCTGCCACCAGTTGCCGCGGCGGGAGCTGGTCTGATTTTCGCCGGGCATCCGGTACACGTCGAAGCGGTCGCGAGTCTTGTCGCTCGCGCCGAGCTGCTGGTCGCGGTGGGAATTTTCGGGGCGGTGCTCGCGGCCCGACGCGGCTGGTGGACGGTCGCCGTGCTCTGCGCCGCGCTCGCGATGTTCAGCAAAGAGCACGGTGTCATCACAAGTGTCGTCATACTGCTCGATAAGTGGCTGAGTCCTCACCCCCTGACCCCCTCTCCCGTTGGGAGAGGGGGAACGGATGATCGGCGCTACCCGACCGGCTTCTGGATTGCGCTGGGCCTGGTCACGCTCGGCTTCGTGGCTGCCTGGCTCGCCGTCGGCTGGGTCGGAGAGAACGATGCGGCCGCGGTATTCTATGGGACGGGAGCGTGGGGGCGGCTCGCGATTGCGTTGCCGGCGGTGCTGCGTGCCACCACGCTGCTCTTCTGGCCGGCGTCGCTGTCGAGCGACTATAACCCGCAAGTGCTGCCCGCGCGTGTGGGGATCTCAGTCGCTGCGCTGTTGGGATTCTGCGTCGTGGTCGGCATTCCAGGGCTGGTGTTGTGGTGCCGCCGCCGCGCGCCGGTGATTGCGTTTGCGGCTGGAATCGCCGCGCTCTCCTACCTTCCGTCGGCGAACATTTTCTTTGCCTCCGGTGTCGTTCTCGCCGAGCGCACGCTGTACCTGGCTGTCGTGCTGCCCGCCGCGCTCGCGGGCTGGATCGTGGCATCGCTTGCCATGTCGCGCGGGCTCCGGCCCGCTGTCGCCGCGGCTGCGCTCCTCGTGATCGGCTGCGGCGCGCGGTCGTTCGCGCGTCTGCCCGCCTGGCGCGACAACCGATCCCAACTACTCACGCTGCTGCGCGACCATCCGGAGTCGTATCGGGGTCATGGCTCGGCCGCTGCGGTTCTCGCTGGGATCGGCGATACCGCCGGAGCTCGCCGCGAATATCGTATCGCCGACTCGCTGTTTTCGAGCGATCCCTATCTCTACAGCGCGTTCGCGATTTTTCTGGTCGGCATGGGCGACACCGCGGCCGCCGTGCCGCTCGTCGAGCGAGAGTCAAAGGCACCAGTCGCTGAGCGCATGACGCTCCGTGCTCGCTTCGTACTCGAGCTTGCGCGTGGCCATCGACCCGAGGCCGCCGCTCTGGCCGACTCGGCAAGCAAGCGCTTCGCAGGCGAGCGCAGCTGGTATCGGATGTTCCGGCAATGACTTATGTGCTTCTTGCGTCCAGCGGGGCGACTTGCAAAAAGCCTGAGTTTGCGAGTTCTTTTTGGTGGTCAGCAAATCCCGACAGTGGCATGTAATCTCTTGTGACGTAGGTGCTTAAATTGGGTTGAGCCTTTGGAGGCACGCTTCGTGCCTGTAGGGAACCCGGAATAAACGTGTCGCCCATGTCTTAGATCCTTACAGGGGAGGTTAGTCCAGATGAACCGCAAGGGTTTCACACTGATCGAGCTTCTGATCGTGGTCGTGATCATCGGCATTTTGGCCGCGATCGCGATTCCGAAGTTCGCGAATACGAAGGAGAAGGCGTATCTCGCCTCGATGAAGTCGGATCTGCGGAACCTGATTACGGCCGAAGAGGCGTTTTTCGCCGACTCGGTCAAGTACACGACCGCAATCGGCGTGGGTGGTATTCAGTACGCGACGACCAGCGGCGTGGTTGGCCCCACCATTCAGGTGACGGCTGACGGGTTCACCGCCACGGTGTCCCACACCACGACGACCAAGACGTGCTCGATCTACGTGGGTTCGACTCCGCTGGCTCCGGCGAATAAGGAAGGCGAGCCGAAGTGCCAATAAGGCTTCTAGCCTGAGGCATCAGAGAGCGGCGAGGGCAACCTCGCCGTTCTTTTTTTTCGTGACGAAAACGCCTCTCGCCGGGTCCTAAGGCCGCGTCCTCTATCCGTGTCCCCCAGCGGGAGGTTGTGCAGTGAAGAACCAGAAAGGCTTTACCCTGATCGAGCTTCTGATCGTGGTCGTGATCATCGGCATTCTGGCCGCGATCGCGATTCCGAAGTTCGCGAACACGAAGGAGAAGGCGTATCTCGCCTCGATGAAGTCGGACCTGCGGAACCTGATTACGGCCGAAGAGGCGTTCTTCGCCGACTCGGTCAAGTACACGACCGCGATCGGCCCAGGTGGTCTGCAATACGCGACGACCAGCGGCGTCGTTGGCCCCACCATTCAGGTGACGGCTGACGGGTTCACCGCCACGGTGTCGCACACCACGACGACAAAGACGTGTTCGATTTACGTCGGGTCGACTCCGCTGGCGCCTGCCAACAAGGAAGGCGAGCCGAAGTGCCAGTAGCTCAGTAGCACCCTGTAAGGATTAGGGGCGGCGGGATAACATCCCGCCGCTCGCTTTTTTCGTCTTATCTTGGGGCCCTAATGGCACGGCCCCCCCGGCCCCCCCGCCCCAAACCAGCGCTCCGCGTCGAGCTGCTGTTCTATCTCACGTTCCTCGCCGCCTTCGCGCTCCTTGTCGGCGTGGCCACCTCGCAGCTCGCGCTCGCGATCGCGCCCGAGCGGGGCATCGTGCTCGTGGTAATTTTCGTTGCCGCCGAAGTGGGCATCTTCGTGCTGTACGGACGATCGCTGGTCACGCGTTTGGTGCTGCGCCCCCTGAGCCGGGTCATGGAAGCGGCCGATGCGGTCGCGGACGGTGACCTCGAGGCGCGCGCGCCGGACGCCGACACCCGCGATTTCGCCACGCTCGCCGAACGCTTGAACCGCATGACGGACCGGCTCCTCGACGCGCAGAGCCAGCTCGTCCGCTCCGAAAAGTTGGCGAGCATCGGGCGCCTCGCCGCCGGGGTCGCCCACGAGGTCGGCAACCCCCTCGGCGCGATCGGCACGTACGTCGAGGTACTGCGGCGCCGCGGCACCGATCCGGAGGTCATGGCTGGTGTCGCGCGCGAGGTGGAGCGCGTCGATCGCATTGTGCGGAGCCTCCTCGACTACGCACGACCGCAGGAGGATCCGCTCGTCCCCGTCGATCCCGACAAGATCGTGCGCGCCGCCTTCGAATTGCTCAGGGCCCAGGGCGCCTTTCGCAACGTCAGCGCCGATACGGATCTGGGGATGCGCGTGCCGGAGATCATGGGACGCGCGCACGTGCTCGAGCAGACGCTCGTGAACCTGCTGCTAAACGCGGTCGATGCGACCCCGCCGGGTGGCTCCATCGTCATCGGCTCTCGCCGCTGGGCGTACGAGCCCGGGGAGTCGCTACCGAAACGCGCGACCGACCCCGGCGACGTGCGCTTTCCACGGGTGTCCGAGCGGCGGCCGGCGCGGGTCGAGTTTGCCGCCGGTCAACCTGGAACGCTGGTCTTCGTGGCCGACTCCGGTCCCGGCGTCGCGCCGGAAGACCGCGAGAAAATCTTCGAGCCGTTTTACACCACCAAAGAGCCTGGCCGCGGCACCGGGCTCGGGCTGGCGATTGTCGCCCGCTCGGTGCACGAGATGGGTGGCGTGGTGTGGGTGGACAATGCGCGCGAGGGCGGCGCCGCGTTCAAGCTGTTCTTCCCAATCGCCATTCCCTGATGAAAAGCGTGCTCGTGATCGACGACGAACCGGGCCTCCGCCAAAGCCTCGGCCTGCTCCTCACCGACGCCGGGTACACGGTCACCGCGGAGCAAGACGGCAAGCGGGGGCTCGACCGCGCCCTCGCCGAGGCGTTCGATCTGGTGTTGTGTGATGTGCGGATGCCCGCGATGGATGGATTGACGTTCCTGCGCTCCTACCGCCAGCGCGGCGGCAATGCGCTGGTCATCGTGATGAGCGCCTACGGCGGCGAAGACGCCGCGATTGCCGCCATGAAGGAAGGCGCGTACGACTATCTCCCCAAGCCGTTCCGCCCCGACGAAGTCGTGCTCACGCTGCGCAAGGCCGAGGAGCGTGAGCGGCTCAGGCAAGAGGTAGCCGGTCTCAGAGCGCAGCTGGCCACGGGGCCCGCCGAGCGCGGTCTCATCGCCGCAAGCGCGGCGATGCGGCAGGCACTGGCGCTCGTCGCCCGCGTTGCCGAGCACAACACCACCGTGCTGATCACCGGTGAGAGCGGCACCGGGAAGGAAGTGATCGCGCGCGCCATTCATCGCGCCAGCCCACGCGCGAGCAAGGCATTCGTCGGCATCAACTGCGCGGCGATCCCCGAGACCCTGCTCGAGTCCGAGCTGTTCGGTCACGTGCGCGGCGCCTTCACCGGCGCGAGCGGGGACAAGGCTGGGCTCTTCGAGCAAGCGAGTGGTGGCACGCTGCTCCTGGACGAGATCGGCGAGCTGCCGATCGGCCTGCAGGCGAAGCTGCTGCGCGTGCTCCAGGAGAGTGAGATCCGGCGCGTGGGTGATCAGAAGACGCGGCCCGTGGACGCGCGCGTGCTGGTCGCGACCGCGCGCGATCTCGAGGCCGAGTCCCGAGCCGGCCGGTTTCGCGAGGATCTGTTCTATCGCATCAATGTCGTGGTGATCGAATTGCCGCCGCTGCGCAAGCGCCAGGACGACATCGCTCCGTTGGCGCGGCATTTCGCGGCCCGTCTCGCGCAACGCTTTAGCCGACCGCTTTCACTCAGCGACGATGCCATCGCCTGGCTCGAGCAACAGGAGTGGCCCGGCAATGTGCGGGAGCTCGAGAACGCGATCGAGCGCGCGGCTGTGCTGACCGATCGTGAGGTGCTGGAGCCGGGGGACTTCGACCACGCACGACGCACGACGGACGACGCACGTGCAACGCGCGACGCAGGTGTTGAGACGCTCAGCGATGCCGTCGAGGCCGCCGAACGTCAAGCAATCACAACGGCTCTGGCGGCAAGCGGCGGCAATCGTCGCGAGGCCGCCAAACGCCTCGGCGTCAGTCTACGAACCCTGTTTTACAAGATTGAGCGATACGGGATTGGCTAGTGCAAGATTCTGCACAACTGCAGGATTCTGCGGTGTTTTTCAACGCCTCATTCAACGTATCTCTTTGACGCACTTGAAGTTACGTACAGGCACAGAACGTGTAAATAGGGGCCGCCGAACGGAGGACTCATGGGTCGCAAAGGGTTCAGCCTCATCGAGATGATGTTCGTGTTCGTGCTGGCGGGCGTGATCATGGCGATCGGCTACCCCCGGCTGCGCGACGGTCTCGAGAAGCAAAACATGCGCAGCTCGAAAGCGCTGCTGGCGACGCTGGCGGCGACCGCGCGCGGTACCGCCGTCCAGCGGGGCTGCAACGCCACGCTGAACATGACGGTCGACAGTGTTTGGGTGACCGCCTGCAATTTGACGCCGCCGTTTGCCCAGGTGCAGGTCGGCACCAAGAAGCTGGTCGGCGAGGAGTTCGGCGTCACGCTGGTGCCTGGTGCCGCGTCGATCACCTACGATCCCCGCGGAATCCGGACCCAATTCCAGAAGACGTCGATTCGGATCGTTGGCGCGCATTACACCGATTCCGTGGTGATCAACGAAGTGGGAAAGGTGACCCGGCAATGAACATCACAAAGAACCAGCGCGGTTTCACGATCATCGAGATCATCATCGCGATCATCGTGCTGACCGTCGGCTTGCTCGGCCTGGTGACGACCGGGGCGCTCGTGACGCGCATGATCGCGCGCGGGCAGCGCTCGGCGTCGGCGTCGGCGTTCGCGTCGCGGCGGCTGGAGCGGGAGCGCAACAAGGCGTGCATCGACGCGCAGCGCAACTCCGGTCAGGATACGCTGTATCGTGGGTCCACCTGGGTGGCGTTCAACCGGTGGACGTATACGGATGCCGGCAACAAGAACTACCGGCTCAAGATCGTGACGACGTATAAGACCACCAGGAATCGCGTGCGCAGCGATTCAACGGAGACGACGATCCCATGCAACAACTTCTGACGAGCGTGCGCGCGCGGCGCGGTTTCACGATGGTCGAGCTGCTGGTCGCGCTGGTCCTGCTGGCACTGGTGAGCGCCGCCCTGTATCGCGTCCTGGTGAACAACCAGCGCCTCTACACGGCGCAGACGCAGCGGATCGATCTGTCGCAGAACATTCGCGCCGCCAGCAACATTCTCCCGGCCGAGTTCCGCCAGCTGGACGCGTCGGACAACGATATCACGGCCATCGGGCCGGACAGCATCTCGATTCATGCGCTGCGGTGGACCAGCTTCGTGTGCATCGCTCCCGTGCTGAACGGGACGGCGGCGGGGCGCACGATGACGATCCGGGGCGGGCAGCCCGGCGATCCGATGTTCTTCGGATCGCGCGGGATTCTGGTCGGCACGGATTCGATAAGCGTCTATCTGGACGCGAATCCGACGTCGCGCCTCGACGACTATTACGTGCCCGCGCGGCTGACGAATGCGGTTTCCGGGCCGGCGCTCTGCCCCGGCCCGCCAGCGCGACCGGGGACGACCATCACGTGGGACGGCAACTTTTTCGCCGGCAACAACGTGGCGGGGGCGATTCCCGTGGGCGCGCCAGTGTGGGGCTTCGAGCGCATCACGTACCGGCTCTATCTGTCGCCGCAAGATGGCCTGTACTACATCGGATATGGTCCCACCGGCGGCGCGAAACAGCCGCTCATTGGACCGGTGCTGCCCAACGGACTGACGTTCTCGTACTTCGACTCGACCGGTGCCGCTACGGCCGTGCGGACGCGCATCGCCCGCATCGACATCACGGTGCGTGCGCGGACGACCATAGCGGTGCGGAGCGGGGGCACGGCGCCCGCACAGACGATCGTGGATAGCGTGGTGACGAGCGTTGCGTTGCGTAATAACCGGCGGTGGTAGGGCCGTCGGAACCTATGAAGGAGCGAGGCATGAAACGGATTCTGCGGGACGAGCGCGGCATGGCGCTCGCGGTTGCGATCTTTGCCCTGGTCGTGGTCGGGGCGCTGGTCGCCGGAGCGTTCTTCGCCGGCACCCAGGAGCAGCGCGTCGGCGAGAATCAGCGCCGCGTGCAAAGCTCGTTCGGCGTCGCCGAGGGGGGGGCGCAGCAACGCGTCATGGATTGGGTACCTGACTCCATGAACACGAGGCCATTGTACCCGGCGGACACTGGCGTCCCGTTCTATTCGCCATCCTCGCCCCGGACCGCCCCGGGCGGCACTGGTAGATACTACGGCACGAGCTACAAGCTCGGAAACAACATCTTCCTGATCGCTGTCACGGGAATGGATAATGCCACGGCGAGCGGCTTAACAGCGGGCGGCGGCGGCGCGCGCCAGCGCATCGGGATGATTACGCGCCTTGCGCCGATCGACTTCGGCATCCGCGCCTCTCTCACAACGCAGGGTGGCGTCAGCCTTACTGGTAACGCCACCGTCGAGGGCGCGGATCAGAACCCGACCACCTGGACGAGCTGTGATCCACCGGGGCCGTCCCAAGCCGGCATTCGCGACAACGGCGGTAACGTGTCGACCGGCGGTAACGGCGACGTAAACGGCGAGCCGCCCGTGCTGAACGACCCCGGCCTGAGCAGCGACCACTTTTCGAACTTCGGCGGGACGACCTATAGCCAGCTAGCGGCGCGGGCTAACATCCAGCTGCCGGGGGGGGGCACCTACAAGACGCAGCCGGCCTACAAGGGGAATGGAGACTGTGACACCGCCGTCCTGACCAATTGGGGCGACGGGGTGACCCCAACCACGAAATGCGGGCTCTACTTCCCCATCATCCACATCGCGGGTAGCGCCACGCTCAACGGCGACCAGGGGCAAGGTATCCTGTTGGTGGACGGTGACTTGAGCGTTCAGGGCTCGTACCAGTTCTTTGGTATCACGATCATCCAGGGCGACCTGTCGACGGCCGGTGGTGGCAGCACCGACGCGCACTTCTGGGGTGGCGTTATGGCCAAGAATGCCAACCTGTCGATTCAAAGCCTGAGTGGTCACGCAACGCTGAACTACTCTAGCTGCAGCATCTTAGCGGCTTTGCAGGCGTCGAGTGCGATCTCGATGATGCGGCAACGAGGATGGATCCAGCTCTACTAAAAGTGGTCTAAGTAGAAGCAGCGGCAATAGTTGTTGCTTCGGCCTCAAGTAGGTTCGAGGCTTGACAGGATAAGGGGCGGGGCCTATTGTAGTTTGCCCTCGCCCCTTCTTGTCCCTAGGCCAAAAGGCACACATGGCCCTTTTTGGGTTATTCGGTGGCAAAAAAACCTCGGTCGGCCTGGACATCGGCTCGGGCATCATCAAGCTCGTGGTCATCGACCACGGGGGCAGCGAACCCGAACTGACTAAAGTCGCGACAACGGAAGTCGCGGCCGATGCGATCGTCGAGGGCGAAGTCATGGACCCCGGCCTCGTTTCGGAGGCTATTCGGGGTCTGTTCGAGGCGGCTGGCGTCAAGCGCAAATCCGTCGTCACGGCCGTCGGGGGCCGCGACGTCATCGTCAAGAAAATTCAGATGGACCGGATGAAAGAGGGGGACGCGCGCGAGGTCATCCGCTGGGAAGCGGAGCAACATGTGCCGTTCGACATGGCGAATGTGGAGCTGGATTTCCAGATCCTCGATCCGGACGCTGAAGGCCTGCAGATGAACGTCCTGCTTGTCGCCGCGAAACGCGAGCTCGTCGAAAGTCGCGTCGGGCTGCTCGGCGAGGCCGGGCTCGATCCGTCCGTCATCGACGTCGATGCGTTCGCGATTCACAACGCGTTCGAGCTGAACCATCCCGACGCCATGCAGGGCGTCGTCGGTCTCGTCAACATCGGTCATGAAGTGACCAACGTGAACATCCTCGAGGACGGCATTCCGGTCCTCACGCGCGATCTCTCGGTCGGCACGCGGCGCTTCCGCGAAGATTTGCAGCGCGAAAAAGGACTTGCGAGCGAGGAAGCCGAGCGGGTCATTCAGGGCGCGTCGCAGCACGCGGATCTCGCCGGCTACGTGAGCGCGCGCGGCGAGGAGATCGCGGTCGGGGTGGAGCGTGCCGCGGCATTCCTGGCGACCGCATCCCGCAACGCGGGAGGATTGTCGCGCGTCTACACGACGGGCGGCGGCGCGCGCATTCCGGGGCTCAACGACATCCTGGGCCAGCGGCTCAAGGTGCCGATCGAGCTGGCCAATCCCGTCCAGCGGCTGCGCGTGAAGGATGACGTGTTCGAGACGGTCCCGGTGGACGAGGTCGCCCCGCTGCTCATGCTGGCGGTCGGCCTGGCGCTGAGGCGCGCCGCATGATTGAGATAAACCTACTCCCAGGAAAGAAGAAGGCGGCGAAGGGCGCGGGCTTCTCGCTTGCGATGCCGGATTTCAAGGCGCTCATCGCGCAGGTCAAGGATCCGTTCCTGCTCATCGCGGTCGCCGCGTGGGTGTTGGTCGGCGGGGGCGGAGCACTCCTCTTCATCACCGACCGCGCGCGCCTCGCGGCGGCCGAGAGCCGCCTCGAGAACATCCGCACCGAAAAGCGACGCTACGACATCGTCATTGCACAGAAGCGCCAGGCTGAAAAAGTGCGCGATTCGCTGCTCTACGAGATCACCGTGATCCGCGACATCGATGGGGATCGCTACATCTGGCCGCACGTGCTCGATCAGGCGACGAAAGCGCTGCCGCCGTATACGTGGATCACGCACATCCAGGGCGTGTCGGCCATCGTGGCAGCGCCCCCGGGCCAGGCGGCCAACGGTCCCGTGACGGTCGAGCGCGATTCGACCGGCCGGCCCTCGGTACGCATCTCGATCGACGGACGGACGGTCGACATCCAGGCGTACACGACGTTCCTGCGCCAGCTCGCGGCGTCGCCCTGGTTCACCGACGTCACGCCCGCCAGCTCGCAGACGGTCATCGAAGCGGATCGGCCCGTGACGGCCTTCACGGTGACGGTCAGCTACAAAATCGCGGACTCGGTCTATATCCGCACGGTCCCGCTCGTGCAGTCGGTGAGGTAGGGGCACCCATGGCGTTGTTTCCGACCGACCAGCGCAGCCAGATCATGCTGCTGCTCGCCCTCTTCGCCCTGGCAGGCGGCTATTTCTTCTGGACGAAGAAGCACACGCCCGACGTGGAGCAGATCCGGTCGGCGAATGCCGAGTCCGATAGTCTCGAGCGCATCGTCGCCGCGGCGAAGGCGGACCTCGCGAGCGGCAGCATCGAAGATCTGCGCCGGCGCGTCGAGGAGTATCAGGGCTCGCTCGAGCTGATGCGGCGCCTGGTGCCCGAGCGCAACGAAGTGCCGACGCTGATCGACGACATCTCGACGAAGGCAAAAGTCCGCGGCATCACGCTGGGCAAGATTCAACCGCTCAACCCCGAGCCCGGGTCGCCGTTCGACACCTATCGCTACCGGCTCGAGATCTACGGCCATTATGACCAGATCGGCGAGTATCTCGCCGACGTCGCGTCGCTGCCGCGGATCGTTGTGCCGCAGGACGTGACGCTCTCGACCGCCACGCCGGCTGTGCAGAAGCTGCTCGGCGACACGGCGGGCTCCTTGCTGCTCGCCGAATTCCAGATTCGCACGTTCGTCAAGGCGGCCGGGCCGCCGCCGCCCCCTGCGGGGAAGCCGGCCGGAGCTCCGCGTGCGCGCAGCTAGCGTCGCGCTCGCCGTCGTCGCGTTCGTCCTGCCCGCGACTGCGCAGCAGCCGGCGCGGACGGGCGATGCCACGACGGTGCAGCCGCAGACGTTGTTGCGCGAAGTGTTCGCCTACGAAGGCGGCGGGCGCGACCCGTTCATGTCGCTGCTCAAGTCCGGTGACGTGCGGCCGCTGATTTCAGACTTGAAGCTGACGACCGTCGTGTACGACGGGCGTTTTGCATCGCGCAGCGTCGCCGTGCTGCGGGACATCACCAATCGACGCATCTATCGGGTGAAAACGGGCGACATCATCGGGCGCTTGAAGGTGACGCAGATCCGGCCCCGCGAAGTCGTCTTCACCGTGCAGGAATTCGGGTTCGAGCGCCAGGAGACCCTGTCGCTTACCAAGCAGGAGGAGACCCCATGAAGGCTATTCTTCCCATCGCGGCGTTGCTCGTCGCCGTCGCTCCCCGGGCCCTTGCGGGGACGACGGTCGACGGGCCCCCCCGGGGCGCCCGCGACGGCGAAGTCCGCGGGGTGAGTGTGCTGCCGGGCAGCGGCAAGGTGGAGATCGTGATCGACCTGCAAGGCGCGGCGGTCGTCCAGGACTTCACGCTCTCGAATCCCGCGCGGCTGGTGATCGATCTGCAGGGCACGCGCCTCACCGCCCCCGTCGCGCTGTATGACGGCAAGAATCGCGGGGGCGTCCGCAACGTGCGGTACGCGCAATTCAAGCCGGACGTCGTGCGGGTCGTGATCGACCTGGATGCACTGAAGGACTATCAAGTCGAGCGCGCCGCCGGGCAGGTGCGCATTCGCATCGGCACCGAGCGGACGGGCTTCGCCGCGTGGTCGAGCAACAGCGTTGCTCCTCTCGCTGCCGCTGTCCCCCCCCCACGCCGCGTGGCGCAGCGGGCTGAGGTGGCACCGCCAGTCACGGGCGGCGGGGGACCCGAGACCGCGGCGCGCGTGACCGTACCGTCGCTCGGCCGGCCGATGACGATCGACGAGTATCTCGCCGCGCACCGCGCGGAGGCCGCGCAATCGCAGGCAGCGCGCATCACGGTCCAGTGGGACAACGCGGGCATCGAGGACGTGATCGCGGGGTTCGCGGCGTTCAGCGGGCGCACCATCATCCTGGGTAAGGGCATCACGGGCAACGTCACGGCCGAGGTCAAGAATCAACCCTGGGACCTGGCAATGAATGCCGTGCTGCAATCCCAGGGCCTGGCCGTGAGAACGCAGCCCGGTGGCATCCTGGTTGTCGTAAGCCAGGTCGATCTGGCGCGCGCCGACTCGACGGTCCCGATCGAAACGCGGCTCGTCCGCATCAACTATGCAAAAGCGACGTCGCTCGTCCCGTCCGTCGCATCGATTCTGACGAAGCGCGGCCAGGCGGTCGCCGACTCGACGAGCAACTCGCTCGTGATTACTGAAGTCAGCTCGCGCATCGATCAAGTCGTGGACTTCGTGCGGGGCCTCGACCAGCGCACGCCGCAGGTCTCGATCCAGGCGAAGATCATCTTCGTCGACCGCACCGACGTCGAAGAGCTCGGCGTCAAATACGACCTCGGCTCGACCACGCAGTTCTTCAACAAGCTCATTCAACGTCCCGATCCGCGGACGGCCGAACCGGTCGATACCGATCTGGACGGTGTGCCCGACGCACTCGTGCCGAAGGAGAATTTCCCTTCCAACGAGAACATCGTCTCGCTCGGTGGCAATTCCCTGTCGGCGCTCGGCAATGCATCCCAGGAGGTCGTCAATCCGGCGCTCGATCTGATTTTCTCGACCGCCCTCGGCAACTTCGATTTGACGGCGTTCGTGCAGGCGCTGCAGCGCGTCGAGCTGGCTGACATCCAAGCCGAGCCGACGATCACGACGCTCGACAACCGCCAGGCCGAGATCCTCGTCGGCGATCGCGTGCCGATCCGCGTCATCGACGTGAGCGCAGTCGGCGGTGGTGGGGGTACAGCCGGTACCAACGTGCCGCGCGCGACGGTCCAGTTCCAGCAGACCGGCATCAACCTCCGCGTCACGCCGCATGTGACGGGCACGCGGCAGATCCTGATGGAGGTGCACGCCGAGCGCTCGAACGTGCGCCCGGCGTCGGTGGACATCGGGTTCACGTTCCAGACCCAGCAGGCCGACAACCAGATCCTGGTTGGCGACGGGGAAACGGCCGTAATTGGCGGTCTGACTGTGACGGAGGTCAACGTCACCAAGTCCGGAATCCCCTTTCTTGTAGATCTGCCGATTCTGGGCAAGCTGTTCGGCTTCACGTCCCAGACGGAGAACCGGCGTGATCTGCTGATTCTGATCACGCCGCACATCATCGACGATCTCGTCTCGCCGAGCGGCCGGTAGGCCTCGGCGGACAGCAGGAGAGGGTAGCCATGCGGCTGGTTCGAATCAGACGCGGTACCGCACTGCTCTGCGTGAGCGCGCTCGCACTCGCCGTCTGGGCGTGCGAGACGGCGCGCAATATTGGCGGCATCCAGCGCGACGTCACCTCACCAGCCATCGCGCTCAGCAATCCCGCGGGCGACACGCAGGCCATCGCCGGCGGTCTCCGCTTCAACGTGTCGGCGGTCGACAACCTAGCGCTAAAGAGCGTGAACCTGACCTTCAGCGGCGGGCTCATCGGGTCGCTCGATACGACGTTCGTTGGGCAGGTCAAGACCTACGCGGTCGGGCGCCAGATCACGTTCTCCCCGAACTCGGGGGCGGGCGGCAACATCACGATCATCGGCCGCGCGACCGACGGCGCCGGCAACTTCGCCGAAGACACGATTTCCATCTTCCTGTCGAACGTGCAGGCGCTTCAGGTCTTCTTGATTTCGCCGTCACCGGGCGCGGTCGCGTCACAGAACCGTTCGATTCCGATCGAGGTCCGCGCCATACAGAACTCAGGGATAGCGAAGGTCGGATTCCTGGTCGCGCCGCGGAGCGCCGTCAGTAACCCCACGGTGCCGCCCAACGATTCCATCGTGTTCCTGGGCGCGCTGCAGGACACCGTCGATTACACCGACACGCTGACCGTCCTCGCCGCCACCGGCACGTTCGACGTCATCGGCTTCGCCGAGGACTCGGCCGGCCGGCGCGGCTACACGAACATCGTCACGGTGACCATTCAGTCGGCGGCCAATGACGTCACGCCGCCGCTGGTGTCCCATTCGGTTCCGCCGCGCGTCGAGGTGGACGATACGGTGATCGTGCGCGCCACCGACGCGAGCGCGATCGCGTGGATCGGCTTCCGGGTCGACACGGGCGGCGTGCTGCTCAAGTTCGATACGATCAATGTCGCGGCCGGGAATCTCACCGACGTCACGCGGCGCGCGAGCCTCAACCTCGGCTCCGTCCTGCCGCCGGGCGTGCTGCCGCATTCGATCGTCGTGCGCGGCTATGCGTGCGACGCCGCCGTGGCGCGCAACTGCTCCTACACGAATACGACGACCCTTTTGCCGAGCGCGCCCAGCACGCCCGCGCTGATACCCGCGGTCAAGCTGGCGGGACCGCCGCGGTCACCGAACGCGCTGATCGATACGGTCATCGTGGTGAACGGCGTCACGGTTCCGCTGGCCGGTACGGGAACTATCGCCGACGCGATCTACAACGCGAACCTGCGTGAGCTCTACCTGACCAATCCTGGGCTCAATCGCGTGGATGTGTTCCAGGTCGCCAACACGTCGTTCGTCGCCGGAGGGATCCCGACCGCGGGTGGGCAGCCGTGGGGGATCGCGCTGTGGCCGCGCGATACGCTCGGGGGATACAAGGACACGATCATCGTCGCCGACGCGGGCGGTTCGTACCTCGGCATCATCAATGTCGGTACCGGCGGGCCGCGCCAGACCTACAAGGTGACCGTGGTGGCTGGTGGGCCGCTCGTCCACATCACCGACTATCACACCTCCGATCTGCCGCAGTACGTGGCGACGGTGTGCCGTCCGGTCTCGGGCAGCTCCACGTGCCATGCGGACTCGGTGTATGCGCTCTATTCGACCGCTCCGACCGGTGCTGAAACGCCACCCTTCAGCGGACGGGCGACGCTGCGGATGGAGAAGCTCATCAACACCACGGTCCCGACGTTGAAGTTTGGGCACCTGTTTTGGGAAATCGCTACCCAGTCGTTCACCACCGTCAGTGACACGCTCCGGATTGTATTGACGCGCGGCCGCAATTTTTCCAAGGTCATCCTTTCGGCGTGTGGAGGGGTGACGGTCGAGCTCGCCAGAATGGGGCTGGGTGACCGCACGTTTGCCCGCAACTCCGGAAACTTCACGCACGCATTCTTCGGCGAGGGCGGCAACATCTCGGCCGCGTTCGCGCGTGTGATGTCGTACGACGCGCGCGACCAATTGATCGAAGGCGGC
>Ga0209157_1002232_pt1 | contig 15587 bp, 11 predicted proteins | sample GraSoiAngelo_135_FD_185892 | JGI IMG/M metagenome (GOLD analysis project Ga0209157, IMG submission 185892) | Grasslands soil microbial communities from the Angelo Coastal Reserve, California, USA - 14_0929_05_40cm (SPAdes) (version 2) | ecosystem: Environmental > Terrestrial > Soil > Grasslands ... | reverse complement strand
GTGGCGGCCGATGCGAGCAGAGAAGCGGAACGGTTAGACAAGCAAGAGGCGCCGGCGAAAGAGGTCGCGCGGCAGATGAAGCAGGAAGAGGACAAACGCGTAGCGCAAGAGAAAGCCAGACTGGTCAATAAACCCAAGTTTCGTCCTTAGCGTCCGAATCAATGACAAAGAAAGGTTTCCAAGGATGACGAAGATCATGAAATGGCTGTCCATCACCATGTTGCTGCTGGCCGTGCTTCAGCTGCCCGTTGCGAGTCACCCCGTATTGTTGGCAACTGTGGTTTGTGTCTCGGGTCTCCTGATTGCCGCACAGGCAGTTCGTGCGGGAAAGTACTCCTGGGCTGTAGGATTCCTTGCAATTGCCGTGCTTTTCAATCCGGTTGTACCCATTGCTCGTTCTGGACGAGATATTCTCTGGATCAATGGAGTTGGCCTCGCAGCGTTCCTGGCTGCCGCAGTCGCGTTCAAAGCACGGCCCGCACTCACGGTCCTATCGATAACAAACCGTTTGCCAAGGCGCGAATCTCTCTGAGGCCTAAATCCATCCCGCATACGTTACCCTCTCGGCTTGGGCACGGTCGAAAAGAGTTCTGAGTAACAATCCGGAAGATAGGTCTTGCCGCCAACTTCCGTCCGTTCCGCTCTCTCGAGCGACGATCCGGAGCCAGTTTTCACGGTTCAGCTCTGCCCTGAACGATAGGAATTTCCAACGGCAGTCTCGCACACGCGATAGTCGTCTTCGGGTCAGGGTGAAGCGCCGGTAGTTGTCTGACGCAGGCGAAGGTTATTCCGATAAGTTCATTTGAGGCAGGCGCCGCAGGATAGATAATTGATCGAATGATCCGGAAAGTTCTGATTGCGAATCGCAGCGAAATTGCCATCCGGATTTCTTACACGCTGCGCGAAATGGGTATCGAAGCCGCAGCCGTCTTCACTGCACCCGATGAAGGCGCACTGCATGCCCGTCTGGCGAGGGAAGCGCACCTGGTCACGAGCTATCTCGACATCGACGAGATGATCCGGACAGCGAAAGATGCTGCCGCCGACGCAATACATCCGGGATACGGTTTTCTTTCGGAGAACGCCGCGTTGTCCGCTGCGTGCGCCCAAGCCGGCATTGTCTTCATCGGTCCGCTTCCTGAGACGATTCGAAGAATGGGCGACAAGCTGGAATCCAAGCGCGTCATGCAGCAAGCTGGTGTTCCCGTGGTTCCTATATGGGAGGGTGAACCGCCGGATTGTGAATATCCAGTTCTTGTCAAAGCTGCGGGCGGGGGCGGCGGCAAGGGAATGCGCCTGGTCGAACGTCCCGCAGATTTGGCGGGGGCCATGGCATCGGCTTCGCGGGAAGCAGCCGCTGCGTTTGGCGACAGCCGCGTATTTGTCGAAAAATACATTCGCCACCCGAGGCATATCGAGTTCCAAATTCTTGGCGACTCTCACGGCAACTACCTTCATGTCTTCGAGCGCGAATGTTCAATCCAGCGGCGACATCAAAAGATCATCGAAGAAACGCCTTCGACTGCGGTGACAGCCGAACTCCGGGCGGAAATGGGAGCGGCGGCATTGGCCGCCGCGCGTGCCGTCAGATACCGTGGCGCCGGAACGGTCGAATTTATTCTCGATCCCGGGGGCCGGTTCTACTTCCTCGAGATGAACACCCGATTGCAGGTCGAGCATCCGGTGACAGAGCTGACGACGGGACTGGATCTGGTCCGCGAACAGGTGCGGATCGCATCCGGCGAAAAGTTGCCCTACCGGCAGGACGATCTGCGGCAAACCGGCCACTCTATCGAGTGCCGTGTCTACGCCGAGATTCCCGAGGAAAATTTTCGACCCTCGATTGGAACGATCGAAATCTATGAGCCACCGTCGGGGCCGGGCATACGTCTAGATAGCGGTGTTACTCGGGGTTCTCGCGTGAGCTACCACTTTGATCCACTGCTCGCCAAGCTGATCGTTTGTGCGCCCACTCGCGAGTCCGCAATCGATCGTATGAAGCGCGCCCTCGATGATTTCGTGCTGCTTGGAGTTGGAACAAACATCGAATTTCTGCGCCGTATCATTGCGACCGACGACTTCGCTCTCGGTAGACTCGATACCGCATTTTTAGATCGCCACCCCGAATTGTTCACGGCTCCTTCAGAAGTTCCCGTTGAGGCTATCCTCGCGGCGTCGATCCCTCTCCCTCCGGGAGAGGGCAGCCGCGAAGCGCGCGGAGCGCGAACCCGGCAGGGAGAAGCCTCAAGTGAAGGTGAGGGTTCAGGCACGGGATTCCCCGATGCCTGGACTTCCGGTCCCTGGCGCAACTCATGACGTCCCACGAACTACACTGGGAACTCCCCGGCAGAGAAGTCGCCGTGCGCGTCGAGCATTCGAAGGGCAGTGGCACGTTCCACATCGCCGGGCAGGCAATTCCCTTTCGCCTTCTCGACCGCAATACGATTGAAATCCTCGGCCGCCGTGTTCGCTTTTACGCGATACATGATGGCGACTCCTATACCGTCTGGCTCGATGGACACACGTATCACCTCAAGCGCGCCAGCAAGTCTCGTCTCTCCGAAACTTCCGTTCCAGTAGCCGCTAATGAGATCAAGGCCCTGATGCCCGGCAAACTCCTGCGCCTCGAGGTTGCCGTAGGCGACGTGGTTTCGGAAAAGCAGATCGTTGCGCTCATGGAATCCATGAAGATGGAAACCGCGCTTTATGCGCCTCAAGCGGGCCGCGTTACGGAAATTCGCTGCGAACCCGGACAAGTCGTGGAGATGGGCGAAGTGATCATGGTTATTGATTGATGAATTCTGAAGAACGAGATAACGGCGGTCACACGAGGTGTGAATGAATTGGAATGGAGCGTATTCCCCTCCTTGCATCACCGCAAGGAGGGGAATAACGCACCAGCGTAATTCGTTCACATCTTCACAGACCGCCGCTACAGTGCATTCCTCGCTTCGAACCCATTTTTCGCATCCTGTTAGAATGATCCCATGAGCTCCTTGCCGAAGACCGTTCGTATTGTGGAAGTGGGACCACGCGACGGGCTTCAAAACGAATCGGCGATTCTACCGACTCCGAAGAAAGCGGAATTCATCAAATTGCTTGGGACTGCGGGGCTTCAGGACATCGAGGTTGCATCTTTTGTGCACCCCAACCGGGTGCCGCAGCTCGCCGATGCCGACGAATTGGTCCGCCAGCTTGAATGTGTCCCGAACGTCAGGTATTCCGCGCTGGTCCCGAATGTGAAGGGTCTCGAGCGCGCGATTCAAAGTGGAATCCGGCGCATCGCCGTTTTCACGGCCGCGTCGGAGACCTTCAACAAGAAAAACATCAATATGGGCATTCAGGAATCGATTGATGTTTTCAAGCCGGTCGTCGATCGTGCGCTAAAAGAAGGACTATCGGTTCGAGGGTATGTCTCGACCTGCTTCGTATGCCCGTACGAGGGTCCTGTCACCAAAGAAAAGGTTGCCGATGTCGCCGGGGTGCTTTTTCAACTAGGCGTGGACGAGGTCTCGATCGGAGACACGATCGGTGCGGCCACTCCGCGTGACGTCGAAACGACGTGTGGGTATCTGCTTCAACAATTCGCCGGACACAAACTCGGAATGCATTTCCACGACACCTATGGAATGGCGATCGCAAATGTCTATCAGGCGCTCCAAATGGGATTCACGATTTTCGACAGTTCAGCCGGCGGACTTGGCGGCTGCCCTTATGCTCCAGGAGCTTCGGGAAATCTCGCAACAGAGGACCTCGTCTATCTTCTGGATCGTCTCGGCATTAAGTCTGGTGTTTCTCTCGACCTCGTCCGGCGCGCTTCATATTTCATCGCCCGCGAACTTGGGCGCGATCTGCCATCGCGTGTCTTGAAGACGGCCTGATGCCCTACGTCTGCCGAAGCCGCTTTCGCATACGCTACGCCGAAACCGATCAGATGGGCATGGTGTATTACGCCAACTACTTTGTCTGGATGGAAGTGGGGCGCACCGATTTCTGCCGCGAGTGCGGATTCAGTTATCGGGACCTCGAACGCGAAAAGCAGGCATATCTGAGCGTCGCGGAGGCGAACTGCCGCTATCTGGCTCCTGCCCGTTACGACGATGAGATTCTCGTAGAGACTACATTGAGCCGTGTCAAGAGCCGCATCATCGAATTTTCTTACCAGATCAAGAGCGGCGACACCGTCCTGGCTGAAGGGCGGACGGTCCACGTGGTGATCGGCGCCGACGGAAGACCGCGGTCGTTGCCAGAGCCATACCGGGAGCTGCTCCAATCGAAAACATAGCATCATTCCCCTCCTCGCAGAAGAGGGGTGGCTGCGCCATCAAAAGAATGCTGCGAAGCCACTGAAGCGGCGCAGCCGGGGTGGCGCGAAGCGCGAGCCCGATAGGGCGAAGCCTCAATAGAAGACTGGCGCAACGTTTGGCCGAACTGACCATTATTTGAGGCTTCGCCCTATCGGGCTCGCGCTTCGCGCCCTCTCCCCCGGGAGAGGGTATTATTAAGCTGTATGGATCCGCTGTTGATCGACGGCGAGAGTGTCACGATCGAAAATGTCTATGAAGTGGCTTTCGATCGACGGCGTGTAGGAGTCCACCCGGCTGCGCGTCAAAAAATGGCGCGATCACGAGCGGTTGTTGAGGGCATCGTAAGCGAACGCCGTCCCGTCTACGGCATCTCGACCGGCTTCGGCAAGCTCTCCGATGTTCATATCGGCGAAGACGACATTTCACAGCTACAACACAATCTGCTGCGCAGCCACGCATCGGGAATTGGCGCATCTTTCAGTGAAGAGGAAGTGCGCGCCCTGATCCTTTTACGCGCCAACGTTCTTGCAAAAGGCCTGTCCGGGGTGAGACCCGTGATTGCCGACCGCCTCTGCGATTTGCTCAACCATCATTTGTATCCCGTGATTCCTTGCCGCGGCAGCGTGGGCGCAAGCGGAGATCTTGCTCCCCTGGCGCATCTCGCTCTGGTCCTCATTGGTGAAGGCGAAGTCTTCACTGCTACCACGAGGATTACGGGCCGCGAAGCGATGGAAGGACTCGGGATCGCCCCGTTGAAGCTACAGGCCAAAGAGGGTCTTGCACTTCTGAACGGAACCCAGGCGACTCTGGCTGCAGGCATGATCTGTTGGCGCCGAGCCAAACAATTACTCGACTTGTCGGATCTGGCCGGCGCCATGTCACTTGAAGCATTGAAGGGATCGCCGGTTGCGTATGACCCTCGCATTCACCAGGCCAGACCACACCAGGGACAGATCGAAGTCGCCAAACGCCTGTCGCGATTTCTCGGGGAGAGCGAGATCCGGCAGTCGCACATCGATTGTGAGCGGATACAAGACGCCTACAGCCTGCGTTGTATACCGCAGGTCCACGGACCGGTCCGCGAATCCCTGGAATACGTGAGGAACGTGACAGCTGTGGAATTGAATAGCGCGACCGACAATCCTCTCGTTTTCGCCGATAGCAAGAGTTCCTCCGAAGTTCTCTCCGGCGGTAACTTTCATGGGCAATCACTGGGCCTTGCTTTTGATTTCATGGCGATGGCGCTCGCCACGCTGTCGAATATCTCCGAGCGGCGTGTCGAACGCTTATTGAATCCGGAATACGGGGATCTGCCGGCGTTTCTCGCGGATCATCCCGGGCTGAATTCCGGATTCATGATTGCTCAAGTGGCAGCGGCAGCTCTTGCGAGCGAAAACAAAGTTTTGTCGCATCCCGCCTCGGTGGATTCGATTCCGACATCGGGTAACAGGGAAGATCACGTTCCGATGGCAATGGGGGCGGCGCTTAAACTCAAACAGGTGACTGCGAATCTGGAACATATTATCGCCATCGAATTCTTATGCGCCGCGCAAGGTATCGATTACCTCCGCCCGCTGAAGGCGGGCATCGCCGTCGAAGCGGCGTATCAGCACATTCGTCGAAGAATCTCTCACATCTCAGTCGATCGCGTTCTCTCAAAAGACATTGAGCAGATGGTGGGGATCATGAATGAACGTGAGTTTATGTTGCTGGCGACAACATGAAGGTGTAAACGCGAAACAACCCCCTCCTCGCAGAGAGGGGATTAGCTTAATCTATGACCGACTACACCCCTGTGAAAGCGCCGTGCGGTAAGACGATCTCCTGCAAAGGATGGCAGCAGGAGGGGGCGCTTCGGATGTTGATGAACAACCTCGACGAAGAGGTCGCCGAGAATCCACGGCAACTGATCGTCTATGGAGGTTCAGGCCGCGCTGCGCGAAGTTGGAACGCATTTCATGCGATCGTTCGCGCATTGCGTACTCTAGAAAATGACGAGACGTTACTCATCCAGTCCGGAAAACCTGTTGGCACGTTTCGAACGTTTCCACATTCGCCCCGCGTGTTGATCGCGAACGCGAACCTGGTACCTCACTGGGCCACGCGCGACGAATTCAATCGGCTTGAAGCGCTTCAGCTCACGATGTACGGGCAAATGACCGCAGGAAGTTGGATCTACATCGGAACTCAAGGCATCGTGCAGGGAACGTATGAAACATTCGCTGCGGCCGCCCGCAAGCATTTTGGCAGTTCCCTCGAGGGCCGGATTCTCGTCACGGGGGGTCTGGGAGGCATGGGAGGCGCCCAACCTCTGGCAGCCACGATGAATGGGGCCGCGTTTCTCGGAATCGAAGTCGACGCATCGCGCATCCGGCGCCGCATCGAGACCGGTTATCTGGATATGATGACCGACCGCCTTGAGGACGCCTGGAAGCTCGTCACCGAGGCCCGCGATCAGCGTCGGCCGTTATCTGTTGGCCTGCTGGGAAACTGTGCCGATATTCTCCCCGAAATGGTCCGCCGCGGATGGATCCCGGATGTTCTCACCGACCAGACCAGCGCGCACGACCCTCTGAACGGATACATTCCCCGAGAACTCTCTCTCGAGCAAGCGGCGAAGCTTCGCGAAACCGATCCCAAGACATACACGATGCGCGCGATCGAATCGATCGCCATTCACGTCGCTGCCATGCTCGACATGCAGAAGCGCGGCTCGGTGGCGTTCGATTACGGCAACAATATCCGGACCATGGCGTTTGAGGGCGGCGTAAAAAGCGCCTACGATTTCCCCGGCTTCATCCCCGCATATATCCGGCCGTTGTTTGCTGAAGGCCGCGGACCGTTCCGCTGGGTCGCGCTGTCGGGAAACCCGCTGGATATTCAGGTTACGGATGATCTGGTTCTGGAGCTTTTTCCAGAAGACCGGGTTCTCAGGCGCTGGATCGGTCTCGCGCGTCAGAAGGTGCAATTCCAGGGACTGCCCGCACGGATATGTTGGCTTGGATACGGCGAGCGCGCCGTGTTCGGCGAACGGATCAATCATCTGGTAAAGACCGGCAGGATCCAAGCGCCGATCGTCATCGGCCGTGATCATTTGGATTGCGGTTCAGTCGCCTCTCCGTTTAGGGAAACGGAAGCGATGAAGGACGGAAGCGATGCCATTGCCGATTGGCCCATCCTGAATGCGTTGCTCAACACGGCGTCGGGGGCGAGCTGGGTTTCATTCCATCACGGAGGCGGCGTGGGCATCGGCTACTCGTTGCATGCGGGCCAGGTGATCGTCGCCGACGGCACCAAGGAAATGACGGAACGGCTCAACCGCGTCCTGACTAACGATCCCGGCATCGGTGTCGCGCGCCACGCCGATGCCGGATACGAGGAGGCTCGAGAATTCGCGAAGCGGAAAGGCATCAAGATCTAAACATCATCCATGCCGCTCAACTCGTCACCGTTCGAGGCCCGCGGCGTGCGCGGCGCGGGCCTGAATTGTCGGAACTCGGCATCATCCGTGACGGCGCCGTTCGAATTCGTGACGGTGTGATTCAGTGGATCGGACCAACCGACCGGCTTCCGGACAAGCAGGCGCCGGAATTCGACGCGGGCGGCAAAGTGATTCTGCCGGGTTTTGTAGACTCGCATACGCACGCCGTCTTTTCCCGCACGCGCGCCGATGAATTCGAATGGCGGATTCAAGGCACCCCCTACATGGATATTCTTGCTCGCGGCGGCGGGATTTTGTCGACCGTGAAAGCCGTACGGGAAACTGCGCCGCTTCGCGTGCAGTTTCCAAACCGATTTTTCGAGTTCGGCACGACGACGATTGAGGCCAAAAGCGGATACGGACTGAATCTCGAAACCGAGATTCGAATACTGGAAGCAATCCGTTCCGTTGAAAAGTTAGAAGCCGTTCCAACCTACCTCGGGGCGCACGCATTACCGCCGGAATTCGGCAACGACCGTGATGGATTTATCGATCAAGTGATCCAGGACCTTGAAACGATTCACTCCCGGAAGCTTGCGGAATTCTGCGATGTGTTCGTCGAGCCCGGCGCCTTCAATGCGAACGAAGCACGGCGCATCGTAGCCGCAGCGCGATCGCTGGGTCTGGGAATCAAGTTGCACGCGGATGAATTTGTATCATCGGGAGGAACTGGGCTCGCCGTGGAAGTGGGCGCCACTTCCGCCGACCACTTGGGGGCGATCGCGGAGGCGGACATTCCCCGAATCGCCGCTTCGGATGTGGTGGCCACGCTCTTGCCGGCAACTTTATTCATGCTTGGCAAAAGTCATTATGCTCCCGCTCGTAAGCTCATCGAGAGCGGGGCGGCAGTAGCTCTGGCGACGGATTTCAATCCAGGAACGTCGCCGACGCTGAATATGCAATTCGTACTTTCCCTGGCATGCACGCAAATGAGGATGACGCCCGCGGAAGCGATCGTCGCAGCAACGATCAACGGCGCCTGCGCTATCCGCCGCGAGCAGCGGTTGGGCTCGATTGAACCGGGAAAGGATGCGGATATGGCCGTCTACGATTTATCGGATTACCGCGAGATTCCTTATTTTGCGGCGGTAAACTTCTGTGTGGCGACGTTTAAGCGGGGAGAATTGGTTTGGAGACGCTAGCGTCGCGTTTGCAATTCCCCTCCTCGCAGAGGAGGGGAATGCGCCGCTCGTTAATCACATGACTCCACTTGTTGAGTGTGTTCCCAATTTCAGTGAAGGCCGCAGAATCGAGGTTGTCGATGCGATCGTAAACGCGATGACTTCGGTTCCGCACGTTTACCTTCTCGGACACGAGATAGATGCGGATCATAATCGCGCCGTGGTCACCATGGTGGGATCTCCTGAAACCATCGGCGAGGCTGCGATTCGCGGCGTCGAAACGGCTATACAGTACATCGATCTGACGACGCATCGAGGAGAGCATCCACGAGTCGGCGCCGCCGACGTGATCCCGTTCGTTCCCATTCGCGGAGTTTCGCTCGCCGACTGCGTGGAGATTGCAAAAAATGCCGGCAGCGAGATTGCGAGCCGGTTCAACATTCCCGTTTACCTGTATGAAGCAGCCGCTACTCGTCCTGAACGAAGGAACCTTGAAAATATCCGCCGCGGGCAATTCGAAGCGCTTCGAAACGAGATTGGCACAAACCCCGATCGCTATCCGGACTTCGGTGAACCCAGGCTCCATCCAACCGCAGGCGCCACTGTGGTTGGCGCGCGAAAGCCGCTGATCGCGTACAACATCAACCTCGATACGTCCGACGTTTCGATCGCAAAGGAAATTGCGAAACGCGTCCGATTTTCGAGCGGCGGACTTCCTTTTGTGAAAGCCATGGGCGTTCTGCTCAAAGATCGAACTCAGGCGCAGGTTTCGATGAATCTCACCGATTACGAGCAAACCCCAGTGGAGCTGGTCTATGAAACCGTAAAGACGGAAGCAGAACACTACGGCGTGAGCATCGCCGGAAGCGAAATTGTCGGTTTGATCCCCCAGAAAGCGATCGAGCAGGCCGTTGAATTCTACCTTCGAGTGGAAAACTTCAAGCCTGAAATGATCCTGGAGAACCGTCTTGCGGAAGTGATGTCCCGGGTGCCGGCCCAACCGCCGGCCCAACCGCCGAAGATGGCGGATGCGCTTCGCGGTTTTGTGGAGCGGGTTGCTTCAGCCGAACCGATGCCGGGCGGAGGCAGCGTGGCGGCTCTCGCCGGTGCCCTTGGGGCAGCGCTCGGTCAAATGGCGATCCGAATCACAAAGGAGAAAAAAAACTACCAACAGCATGGGGAACGTTACGCGGACGCTCTGGATCGTCTTTCCCGGCATAGGGCGGAACTGCTCGATTTTGTGGATCGAGATTCCGAGGCTTACCAACGTGTGATGGCTGCATATAAATTGCCGAAGGACTCCCCCGACCGCGAACGAGCGATTCAGGACGGACTGATCCATGCAACCGAGATCCCGTCTCGTACCGGGAGTTCGGCGGCCGGAGCCTTGCGCATCTGTGAAGACCTGCGATCAATCATTCACACTAATGTCGCTTCCGATTTTCAGGTGGGCATCCAGATGCTTCAAACATCCGTGCGAGGAGCTGTCGCCAACATGCGCACGAACCTGGCGGGAATCAAAGATCCCGCAGCGCGTAAGCATTACGAAGACATGATCTTGTCATGGGAAAGAAATTCGGGGACAGACGGGTGAATTCCCTATTTTTGAACTGCAAAATAGGGAATTCACCCGTCTGTCCCCGAATTTCTGGCGCGATGCTATACTCCGCCTATGGGGGAAAGTAAGCTGCGAAGTAAGCTGCTGCGAAGTAAGCTGCAGATAATAAGCAGAGAGAGACTTTTCAATTTCTTCCGGTCCCCGCTCTTCAAGATTCTGCTTTCGATCTTCCTGTTCTTTTTCATCGGTGCTTCGGCCATCCTCCTCTATTACTACAACTACTACTCGCGGACCATCGATCGAAGGCTCAGTGGCGAAATTTTCAAGAATACCGCTCAAATCTACGCAGCGCCGTATCGTGTCTACCCCGGCCAGAGACTCGTTTTAGACGACGTTGTTGTGCGGCTCCAACGAGCGGGATTCGAACGCGCCGATAAAGCGGGAACCGATGACGATGGCGCGTATGAAGTCAAAGGAAACAGGGTCACGATTCTTCCGAAAATTGGTGATGCACTGCGTCTCGACTTCGCAAAGAATTCATTGACGAAGATTGTGAAAGATCCCGGCGGCGAAGCGGACGAGGCGTGGCTGCCCGCTGAATTGGTGACGAATCTTTCCGATCAAACTCGCGAAAAACGCCGGCTGGTCGAGTACAAGGACTTGCCCAAGATTCTAGTCGACGCTTTGATCGCGGCTGAGGACCAGCATTTCTTCACGCATTGGGGAATCGATCCCGTTCGCCTGGTAGGCGCGCTCCTTCACAGCGTGCACCGCTCGACGCGCGTCGGCGGCACCAGTACCATCACGCAGCAGCTTGCACGAAATTTCTTCCTGACGCCCGACCGTTCTGTCCGGCGGAAAATCACCGAAGTTTTTCTTTCATTCCTGCTCGAGCAGCGGCTAACGAAACAGCAGATTCTTACCATGTACGCCAACGAAGTCTACATGGGCCAGCGCGGTTCGTTCAGCGTTAACGGCTTCGGTGAGGCGGCGGCGGCCTATTTCGCAAAAGATCTGGCGGGAATCACATTGCCGGAGGCCGCCACGTTGGCGGGCATCATTCCTGCACCCAACGGCAGGTTCTCTCCAGTGAAGCATCCCGATGAAGCCAAGCGGCGCCGCAACGCGGTCCTGCTTGCGATGCGGACAGTTGGCTCGATCAACGAGAAACAATACGAGGATGCAAAGAACGCCGAATTGAAAATAGCTCCGATCAAGATCGATGTAAGTGATGCGCCATATCTCGTCGACTTCGTTCACGATGAATTGCTGAGAGACTACACCGAGCAGGAAATCACCAACAGCAGCCTTCGCGTGTACACTTCACTCGATCCCGCTCTTCAGAGGGCAGCGGTTGAAGCCGTTCAGAATGGCTTGAAGTTTGTGGAGGCGCAAATTGCAGCGCGGAAGAAGAAGCAGCAGTCCGACGATTTACCCGGCCCGCAAGCGGCGCTGATCGCGCTGGACCCGCACACCGGGGAGATCAAAGCAATGGTCGGCGGTAGCGATTACGGCGCCAGCCAATACAACCGGATCACTCAGGCTTCGCGGCAGCCCGGCTCGATATTTAAACCCATCGTCTACGCGACGGCGTTCGAGACGGCGTTCGATCGAAACCCACCTTCAAACCCCGCTGACACAACATCGACCGGTGAAGCGGCCAACCCGGAAAGCATATCTGCAAATCCGCGTCAGTTGGAATCATTCCGCCATGAGGGTGTAATCACGCCGCTCACGACACTCATGGATGAGCGCACAACATTCATCTATGACGGTGCCCGCACTTACGAACCCAACAATTACAAACAACAATATCGGGGCCTGGTGACTGCACGCGAAGCGCTGCAGAATTCGCTGAATGTACCGACGATTAAAATCGCCGAACGCGTGGGATACGAGCGGGTCGCTGGGATGGCGAAGAGGCTGGGCTTAAATGCGAAGATCAAAGGCTACCCCTCGGTGGCGCTTGGGGCCTTCGAGGTCACGCCCATTGAGATGGCCGGAGCATACACCGTATTTGCCAATGAAGGCCGCCTGATGCAACCTCACGCGCTCCTTCGAGTCACGGCGGATCGAAAGACGGTGAAGACCTACAAATACGAACCGCAGGACGTCATGCGGCCGGAGTTGGTGTACCTCATGACGTATCTGATGGAAGGCGTGATCAACTCCGGAACCGGCGCCGGAGTCCGCGCTCGCGGCTTTAAATTGCCTGCAGCCGGCAAGACCGGCACCTCTCGCGACGGATGGTTCGCGGGTTATACGAAAGACTTTCTCGCCATCGCCTGGGTTGGATACGACGATAACCGCGATCTCAATCTTGAAGGTGCTCGCTCAGCGTTGCCCATCTGGACCGAGTTCATGATTAAGGCCACACAACTGCATCCGCCGCCGGACCCGGACAAGATGTATTTCTCGAAACCGTCGGGTATCGAATTTGTTCGCATCGACGCGGAGAGCCTGCTCCTGGCAAATCCTTCCTGTGAGAAGACATTCGAGGAAGCCTTCATCGCCGGCACCGCCCCGAACTCTTTCTGTCCTCTCCACGGTTTCCGCCTTTCCGACGTCGTTGAGGACGGTGTCGTTGAAGCCGGAAAAGGAGCCGGCAAAGCCTTTTCGGGCGTCGGCAGATTCTTCGGGGGCCTCTTCGGCGGCGGAGACGACAAGAAGCCCCCGCAGTAAGGCCCGGCTCACTGTAGGGCACAAATTTCTTACGATTTCTGCGTATTTGTTACCACGTAATTCGTACATGTGCACTTGACTGTGACGGACGTCGTAACGCCAAATCTCGGGGACGCGCAAAGTTGAATAGATTCCAAATTTGGATAGCGATTCGTTGGTCGCATCGACTTCGACGACCACGTCAGGCGGCGGATCGACACTGAGATCGATATCGCGTTTGCCGATAATCCGGTTTGCATTTTTGACGTAGTAACACGTATCCGCTTCCGCACCCTCACCCGGGAAGCCCGTTCTTCAACACGTTCTGCATGGCTTCCACAAACGTGTCGATCTCCTCGAGGGGAGTGTAAATGTTCGGCGTCACCCGCAAGCCGTGGTAGCTCAGGTTGGGCTGCTTGGGATTGTCGTGGCCGATGGCGGTGATCACGATGCGGTATTTATCCCAAAGATGCGAAACGAGCTTGTTGGAATCCATACCGTTGACCGAAAGGACGGCCAATCCCCAGGTCTGGCCGGGTTCGAGGCTGGAATGCAACCGGATCCGCTCCTGCTTCTTGAGCTCGCTGGCCCAGCGCAGCGTCAGGTAACGCAGGCGCGCCGCTTTGCGCTCGATACCGACGGCTTGCTGGAATGCGATGGCCTCATTGATTGCGGCTTTGGGGGCGGGAGAGTTGGTGCCGATCTCTTCGAACTTCCGAATGTCACTATCGCGGCGGGTAGGCGCGGCCTGCAACGGCCAGGTTGAGGCAATACGATCCTTGCGCACGTAGAGCAAACCCGTTCCGAGCGGCGCCAGCAGCCACTTGTGGAGACTGACGCCATAGTAATCCATACCGAGATCGCTTAGCTTGAACGGGAAATGTCCCAACGCATGCGCGCCGTCCACGATGGTGATGATGCCCCGCCGTCGCGCCATCGAGGACAGCTCGCGGAGGGGGAAGAGTTGTCCGGATTGGTTCGTGATGTGGCAAAAATGCAGCACCTTCGTCTGCGGCGTGATGGCGGCCTCGAATCGCCGCAGCAGGTCCGCTTGCGTTGTGGGGCATGGAAAATCCAGCCGCGTGACCTTGATCTTGTCCCGTCTTTCGCGCTGATCCCACGTGGTCAGCATTCGAGGATAATCCTGCTCGGTCGTGATGACCTCGTCGCCCGGTTTCAGATCGATCCCCATTTGGGCAATCTGAAGCGACTCGCTCGCGTTGCGCGTGATAGCAATTTCCTCCGCGTCTGCGCCGAACTCGGCGGCCAGCCGTCGCCGCGCGGTCTCGATGTTTCTCTCGATCAACGCGCGGTGATACGCGGGCGCCTGATTGGCCCAATCCATGTATCGCTTGCAGGCCTCGTGAACGACCGTGGGCGCAGGGCACTGATTCCCGTTATTGAGATTGATCAGCGTGCGATCCAGCGAGAACGCAAATTGAATCTCGCGCCAATACGACTCGTCGGCCGCGACATCCTCCGGCTCCCGGCCGGCTACGGCGGCCGTTGCCGCTCTGATTTCCTGAATTCCTGCCGGACGCAACGCAAATGCAGATGCGCCTCCTACCATTCGCAGAAACGAACGCCTGCTCCACATGTGAAAACCTCCTCTAGTACGTCAACTTCAATCCGAACTGGATCTGCCGCGGCCGGGTCACAGTCGACGAGATCACTCCGGCAGTCGAAGACCGCATGCCAGTGGCATTCGTGAACGCCGTCCGCAACGAAGGCGCGGCAAAGTTCGGGTGATTGGGCATGTTGAATGCTTCCGCGCGGAACTGGAGCGACTTCCCTTCGGCGATATCAAACGACTTCACCAGCGATAAGTCGACATTCACCAAATTTGGACCGATCAGCGTGTTCCGGCCGAGATTGCCGCGCTGATTCAGCGGCCCCAACTCAAATGCCGTCACATCCCAATAACCGTCGGGTCCCCCAAGAATGGGGTTGTTCGATCGGCCGGGTTTGAGATTTGGTCTTTCATTCAGCGAAAAATTCGTCGTATTCAGATTACCCGACCGGTTGTAGCCCGAGATTTGCGCCGTGAACGGTGCCCCGCTATTGATGAATGTAATGTTGTTCATCTGCCATCCTTTGAAGAGAGCGCTCACGACACCGCGAGAATTCTTCGCAAACGGCAGATCGTAAGTCCAATTGAACGTCAGGTTGTGCTTCATGTGAAACGCCGAAAGCCCGCGATCATATGTGCGATCGTAGAAATCCGCGACATATTGGATGTTGTTGCTGAAATCCTGCGAGTTGATCCCGCTGGCATCATCGATGGATCGCGAGAACGTATAGGACACCTGCGCCCGAAAACCACTGGAGAATTGACGAATCCCGCTCACCTGAAGCGAATTGTAGAATGATTGCGCATCCGTCACTCGCTGCCAGACGCCGACGAAATTCGGATTCCTCCGTCCCAATTGTGGCTGGAAGACTTTCACACCGTCCACTAC